>Ga0179593_1425504_pt1 | contig 12071 bp, 13 predicted proteins | sample CZODoug2_1_08_16_FD_185931 | JGI IMG/M metagenome (GOLD analysis project Ga0179593, IMG submission 185931) | Vadose zone soil fungal communities from Angelo Coast Range Reserve, California, USA - CZODoug2_1_08_16fungal (PacBio error correction) | ecosystem: Environmental > Terrestrial > Soil >...
GGAATGGGGTCGAGCAGTTCGACGTCGAGAGCAGAGCAAAAGGAAAAGGACAGCGCTTCCGCGATGGGGCCTTTTTTCATCGCCTGGAGGAAGGAGGAAGAAAAAACGAAGGCACGGGGGGAACGTTCAAAGAGAGTCAAGAAGGGAACAAATATCAGAAAAATAAAATCGGGGGCATGGATAAAAAGAGAAAGGTAATTAAGCGGCGAGGATCAGAAGCGGGAGAAACCCGAAACTCTGGTCGTGATCTGATAGAAAGGGAAACTATCCTTATCGACTGGGGGGGAAAAAAAACGCATCCGCATCGTTTCAAAAATCGCTGGATGGAGTCGGGGAAGAGAAACTCCATCGTAAGTTTAAAACGGGGGGGGCAGACAGGGAATTCCGGGGCACAGCGGACTCAGCAGGATCTCTTTGCGGTACGAGGGAAAGACGGATCAGATCGGAGGAGTCAACTTCTCTAGTCACGAACATCAAGGAGGGGAGCGGACTGCTGATCTTTGATGATAGAAACCATATCCGGACAGGCGGTCACAATAACTAAGAGCTTCTTGTCCGCTGGCGAAAGCAAGTGTCTCGACGCTAGGGTGCGGTCCCGCCCACGGGGGGAGGAAAAGCGAATTTCGGTAATCAATTGCGGGAACGAATGGAAACGTGCCGCGGATGGTGCATCAGTTCGGAGCGCCAGATCAAGCAATCGAGAATGCCTTTCACATCTTCGCTTGAAAAGGGAAGGGGGGAGGGCCGAGCCACCCACCATTCGTCAACGAATGAATCGTGCGTAATACCATCACAGTCAAAAGAAATGCGCATACGAGGACGGGGAACTTTTCCCCCCTCAGAGGATCAAAAGTGAAGAAGAGGGAGAAGTCGGGCGATCCCTTTTCCTGCTTGGTATGAGAAGAAAAACGAGTGGCGAAGAACTCGACCATCCTCGGAATGACAAAAGATAGAGAGGGGGGAGCTCGACGGCATTTTAAAAAAAAAGTTTTTTTGGGTTTGGACGGGTGGACACCATACGCTCGCTATCATCGGCCCCAAAAACGTAGTATGCAAGCAACAAAGCTGGGTATGAACTGAATCTGCGGAAAGGGGGGGGGGGGTCAATTGCTCCAATCCTCCCGCGTGAGGGGGCCGAAGGAAAGTGGAGAACCTTATCTTTAGACAAATCAGACGATTTCCTAAAGGCTGCGTGACGAGAAAGGAAGGAGGCATCTTTGATAGCGGGAGGGGAGAAAAAAAAACGGGATGATGCCGGGGGCTCACTTGAAGGAAGTTCGGAGAAAGGGGGGGGGGAGACAGCTCCACATCGCCCGAATCAGCCGCCGAAATAAACAGAGGTAGGAGAGGAACGTCTTGAAGGAGTTGCACTTGACAGGGAAGTGGGATGTGTGCCGTCCGGAGCCTCAATGACACAGAAAGGGAGAAGTGCATTCATTACCCATGGCGACACTGGAGGGAGGCAAGCGGCTGTAGCAGCACACTTCTGGGGGGAAAGTCCGCAATCGGGGGGATCCGAAAGAAGGGGGCTAGCGAGGGGGGAAGAACATGAAAACAAATCTCTATGACAAACATGAAGAACAAAGAAAGGGGAAAAAAGCGGACAAAGCGATCAAGCTGGTCTCCAAGGCGTCGCTAGGTTACGGAGGAACGTGTATGACGTAACCTCAAGTTTCCGAGAAGACAAAGAACAAAGAACAGCTGCCACAGTAAAAAAACGATCGAAGCACCGACGGAAAGGACGGGGCGCATCTGTGGCCTCGCAACAGCAGATCAGCACCGAACTCAAAGAGAGCGGGTAGGGTTGGTGCTCGCAAGCACACGGTCAGAAAGTAAGACAAATTTTCGCTATTTGAGACAAACGCAACATCAGGCGGCATCGATAAAGTCTGGGTGGGAGGACCAGAAAGGATCAGATTTCGAAAGGCTCGTTGAGCGTAGGAAGGGGGGGGGATTGGAAGGGCCAGGGCAGCTTCCGCAAAAATCCACTGCGTGCGAGTGCTAAAGCAAGAAAAAGGGAAACTAAAGGGAAAAAAGGGACTCTCTTCCTCCTAAAGAAAAGGCGGGGGGAATAGCAAAAAGGGGAAAACAAAACAAAAACAGTATGCAAGACTAGATCTACCCGCAGGGAGTCGCTCCAGATGGAGAGAACAAAGTCTTAAGGGAATAGTGAGAAGACTTGAAAAACCCGCAGCGCTGCCACCCTAGCCTAAAAAGGGGGAAGAGAATTGGGTGGGGGCAACAACCGCCATACAAACCGGACAACGAGAGAAAGTCTGAGAGGAGAGGCGAGCAACATCGTCCATTGCTTACCGTGCGACAAATAAAAGTAGAAAGTAAAGGAACAAAGCCATGTGATGTTAACTCCACTGAAAAGGTGGCGAGGGGCGAGACAAAAGCAATACCAACCGAAACCAAGAGTAATCGAGTGATATAACTCTTACAGAGGTAGGGGAAAATGCGTCAAAGGATACCGACTGGGAAGATTAACAAAGGGAAAGAAGGGAAGGTAAATAAAGGAGGTTAAATGTTGGAATATCGGTGTACATGGGAACGGGATCTTGTTTGCGGACGTTGCCGCTTTTTACCTTTTGGGGGGGACATAGTGGGAAGGGAGAGAGGTTAACCAATCAAGCAGTCAATCAGCCCTCGAAAGCCCTCGGGCGAGAGGTGGCCGCGATTTGCGTGGAAGTTCAAAAAACAGCCGGAAGCGCGCCCTTAGGCCAGCCACATGGCAGGATGATAAATGCGAAAGGTCTGTGGATTACTTCAAGGAACAAAGCACAAGGAACAAGTGCCAACGCCTTGGGGAAAATTTTGCCGGAAACGGGGAAGCTCGTCTGGGCATCGGGGCGCTCGGGCGAGGGAGGTCGGGAAAAACGTGAAAAAAAAGCGCAATGTAAATCAAGCCCACGAGGGGGGGTCTCAGAAGGCGCGATAGACAGCGGGAGAGAAAAATGCAGATACGAATAAAGAGCGCGACGAACTGCTGTTCAAAAAAAAAAGGATCGTTCAAACTTCTAAAGCGGCAGAGGATTGGGACCAATTGGGAAACTGGGGGAAGCAGCTCGGCCGCACAACGGGCTACTTGCCATATCGAAGGGTGGGGGAAAAGCTAACTCGCGCGCTCATTCTAGCAATTCATCCGTCCTCGAACGATCATATTGTGGAAAGGCGGGTCTGAGTACGCAGAGGAGAAGCGGAGAAACCATCCCGCCCCCCGGAATGACGGGAAAAAAGGGGAAAAAGGAAGGGCACAACAGGGGGATTAACTTTTATTCATCAGGGCGACGTAAACCGCCTGATAGGGCGGAAAATTCTCGTTACTCACTGGGAGAAAAAGGCACTCAAAAATCGCCGCAGGCCCGGGGGCCGTGTACTGCCAAAAAAAGGACGCACACAGGGGGGAAAAAGGGACTCGACAGCTGTGAGGAATAAACGAGGGGGGGAACACTGGGCAAGGAAGCGAACTTAGCCAGGAGGTCCACGAAGAGATCCATAAAACATTATAGATAAAAAAACCCAAAGGGGGGCGGCCGCGTAAAAAGACGCGCCAGAGTCAACGGTCATAGAAGAAATCTGGTTGAAGAGAGGAGGAACTGCGAGGCCGAGCACTGAACGACTCACAGAAAGGAGAGCCCCGGAGCAAGTGAAAGAAATCAAGAATGCCGGGAAAAGGAGGAAATGTCCGATCTGTAAATAGAAGGACTTCAGGGTGGGACGCACTGTCAAAGGTGGGGCGCACCGGAATTACGGGTAGGCGCCGCATGATCCCGTGACAGGAAGCTTGTAGATCAAAAGGAGAAAGACCTAGGCTGAGGTGGCGAACAAAAAAGAAAGGGTCCAGCTCTCCTTGACGTAACTTACAATGAACCGCACGTTAATCGAGTTGAAAAAAAAAGTAAGTCAAAACGCGGTCAGAATTTGAAATTAGGGAGAAGGGAGAGATCCATTGCGCAGTAGGACATCGAAATAAAAGGCAAAACGGGGAAAGGAGGGGAATAAGAGTGATCGCCTCTACGTCGACACAAAAAACCGTGACTCAAAGAGGCCGTTGGGGGCAAGCGAACTCAGGGAAGACGGCTTCTCCAAGATACTCAACAAAAAAAAAGGAGAAAGGGGAAAAAAGAAAAAAGGAGAAGGGAAGTTCCGGGGGAGAGCAGTTAGAGACAATGTCCGAAAAGCAAAAGGAAAGGGAGAAAAAGGGAAGCGTGGCGACTTCGCCTGCTACGTATCGGAGAACGAAGGCAAACGCAAGACAGAAAATCAAAAAGAGCAAACTAGTCCGAGAAGGGGATAAAAGAGATATGTACGCGTGCAACGGATTCCTAAAAGCTGGCAAAGCCATAAGAGGGTCAGGGGGAAGGAAGAGAGGGAGGTAAGCTGAAACACGGTCGGGTGGGAACCAACAACAAAAATCCCCCACAACAAACTCCATTAAAGAAGCCTAGGAAGGGCATGATTGTCGGTGAAATCCGCGGAAAGGGAGCGAAAGGGGGGGGTGAAGGCCCTCGGAGGTACGCATCGAAGATAAACCCGGATCTATTGAAAGGAGGCGTCAAAAGAAAAGAAAGGAGAGGCACGGCTGGCGAACAAAGGGGAGTAGTCGAACTCGAAAAGGCGACGAAACGAAAAGTCGTTGGAAGTGACACCCAAAGAGCCGCGTCACCAGAACTCGAAAGCATAACCGAAACGGCCCGTCTATAAAGCCTACTTTGCTCTCAGGCGTCTGGGTTAAAAGCCCGCCACCGGTGATTAAAATAGCAGAATCAGGAGTTGACTGGATCAAGTTGCGTGACTCCCTGCGCCAGGCGCGAGGGATGGGTACCCAAAGGAGGGAGGAAGAGACTCGCGAGACTGATGGCACGCGGCGGCGATTCTTGGCGGTGCAGACGGAAAAAAAAACGGAGTTTAAAGGACGTGAGTTTTAAAAAAATCCTACTTCAAAAGAGCCCATTCATGAGGGGGGGACGTTTCCTCCCGCCAGAGTTGATCATTAAAGCCTTAATGGGGAAGGGGCTTTGAACTGGTTCCGGGGTGGCGTGCAAAGGCCCTGAGAAGCAGTCCTTGAAGCCAACTACGGAACAGAAAAGATCGGGATGGCGAAACAGGCCGGAAACTTATGTTGGGAAGTGGCGAGCAGATGCATAACAGCGCTAACGAGAACAAAAAAGTAAAAGGGGGGGCCAGCAAAAGAGTGGAGGACTAAGACCACAATTGCTCCAATCAGCTGAAGATCCGTGGTCCGGGAGGCATCTCCCTGACGTTCGGGAAAAAAACTCTCTTGCTGAAGTGCATGGAGAGGACGATCAGCTCACTTCAAGTCGCGCAAACATGGAAACCTATTAACAGAGGATGATTCCGTCAAGTTCCGCCTGTACGGAGGGGGTGGGCTAAAGCGCATGCCGGAAATCACGCCTCCATATACTAGACGGATCCTTTAAAATTCCTAATGATGGAAAAAAAGGGACGGGAGGGGGAGTTGGGGGAGGGGTCCATAAAGCATAGACAAAAAGATGAGTAAGTCCGGGGAAAGGGGGCTGTCTTTTTGGTGATAAAGGCGGGATTACGTGTTAAGAGAGAAGGACAAGCGAAAAGCAACTCGCGAAGAATGGGGGACGATGAAACAGCGATATTCAAAAAAAATAGGACGAACAAACCAGCAGGAAAAAAGATGACTCCAGGCTCCCGGGAGCTGGCACACACCGATTCGGGAAAGTTCCCGTCCAGAGAAGCGCAGGAGACCAGAGGATCACAGACCTTATCTTAAAGGATTGCATCTGTGGCAATAGGCCCAGAGGGAAGAAATCAAGTCAGCTTGGACGGTCGGTGGTAAGGGAAGGGACGCCCAAGCACTCTCACGTGGTCAATGAAACAGGAAAAGGAACCGAACTCTGTTCAGACAACCGGGGGTTCAAGGCGATCGAAATGGATCTGGCGGGAAGAGAAGGCTTATCATAAGGGAGAGAGAACGTTTGCAATGATGGCTGTTTTGGGTGTACCCAATTGCACGAGTCATCGTAAATTGGTATTCACGGGGGGGAACACAAAAGCCTATATCACAGGAGGCCAAACTAATGGGCACTAAGGGGGAACGAAGGGAGGTGTGCATCATCCAAACAAAGGAAAGAGAAGATCATTCACCCGCGGTCGGAACTAAATATGAAAGACGGCGTTGCATTAAGTTCTAGGGAGAGGCGAGCACCAAACGATGAATAGCCCCACGCGAAATGCGCGGACATGGGGAGCCAGCACTACAAACTCAGTAAGAGAAAAAGAAGGCACATCAGCAGAACAGAAATGGGAGGGGAGATCCGAGAAAAGGAGAGGGCGTCGCCAGTCAGCGCGGATTGATCCAAGTATTGAAAAGGGCAAACAAAGGGGCGAGCGGGAAAAAACATCAAAATACCACCTGGGACAGAAAAAACGCGCGCGGGAGGGAAAATCATTTCATCGGGGTGCAACCATCTTAAGAAGGGGGAGAATGTGTTTTTTTTCGAGAGGGATTTCAAAGGACCGTATAAAGATAAGGGAACGGGGAAAAATATTTTTAGTTTGGAAGACAGAAAAAGCTTTGGTCGGCAAATTACGCAGTTTTTCATACGTATTGTGAAAGGAAGGTTGCTGAAGGATAGGGGTAAGCGCAGTGCACCCTCGCGAATCACTGAGCTATAAATGCGGAAGGGAGGGCCAAAGGTTAGTCAACGCTGACACCTTAAGCTGCAGGTGACACATGGGGAGGAGGATTATAAAGGGCGGGGGCTATGGCAAAACGGCGCTGGAAAGGAAACAAATCCCCAAGCCTCGCAAGTCAAAGCAGGGAAAAAAAAGTTTGCCGACTATCAGCTCGGCAAGGCGGGGGGGAGCGCTACGTCAGGAGGGGCGAGTCGCAACAAGGAGAGAAGCACTTCCAAGTGATCGGAAGAGAAGGGATTTGAACTAAAAAAAACGAGAAACGCGCTTCGCGTTGCAAAACCGGAACACAAAGGAAAAAACAAACGCAGCGCGGAGGGTCACGCTAAAGAGCGTCGTAGAACGCCTTCTGCTGAAATATTGTTTGGAAAGGGAAAACCTGGCAGCAGTCTCAATCATACCAGCAAGGTGCTGCACTAAAAAGAAAAATCAGTTTTTGCGGTCAACGGGCGGACTTGCGAATAGAAAAAAACGAAAGAGCCGTCACTAGTCAGGAGGATGATGGGAGGGAGGTCGATGGAAAAAGAGTCCGCTCCTCGCCCGCCCTCTACCCACTACGGGACCAGGAAACGGAGGAGAACCTCAGTGGAGAATTAAAGGGGAAGAAAATCGGACGTCATCCGCGCGATTAGTCGGGATCGGGGGCTCGAATAAACAGCGTAAAATGCGGCCCAAGAAGGGGACGCGTAGTAGTGCCAAAGAAAAAAGCCGCTAGTAAAGAGAACTGTTGGGGAAGAGGGAGAGAAAAAAGCATTGTGGGAAAAAGGACCCGCTAACGCGAAAACGAAAGTGGGGGGGGGGGAAAAGCCCAGAAGAGCCTCCTAAGAAAAGGGGGGAGGTCCGAAACACGAGAGGAAAAGACTCTAAAGTGAAAAGCGCGCGGAAACTCGAGGTCGCTGACCGCCAGGCTGAGATGTGTCGAGGGAAACGAAAAAAAAACGTATTAGCGAAGAAAACATGAAGGGGCGCCAGCCAAAGATAATATTTCAAAAGAAAATCGGGGTCCATCAAATCCCGTTAGGCAGAGGAGATGACAAATGAGGGTAACCCTCACACCTCGCCCAAGGGAAGAGCAAACGGGGGAACCAAGCGCCTTAAACTAGGGGAAGAAATGAAGGTGCGACACCACACGTGGCAAAAGGCGCCCTCGACCCTCGAGAAAAAGGCGGGAGGAGCGGCCGCCGTTGAGTTCCAAAAAAGCGATGAGAAGAATTTATCCCTTAAAGGATCAGGCTTGGAACGAATAAAAAGACGACATAAGAAAGTGAAAAGACCGTGGAGAGAGCTCGGAAGAGGGAAAGGAGGGAAACAGGAAAAAGAAAGACCCCGTGACGGCGTGGCCGTTGGCATTGTAGCTGTCTAGACTTGACGTCAAAGACAAAAAAAAGGAATCTAACAAAAAAAAGGGAGGAAGAAAAGGGAAAAGAGATGGGAGGGTAGATTCTAAACAATGTCGAGCAGAGAACAAGAAAAACATTTAGGGAGGGGGGAAGGGAAAGAAGAGCGGGCTGGAAGAGGAGGCACGAGCACTGGGCACAAAAAAGAACTGGGGAAAAGTCTCAAAGGGGCCGAGGGGCATATGCAGAAATACTCGTGGGATCAATCAGGAGAGGGCGATCCTCACCGGAGGAAAGAAAAAAAAAGGAGGAAGAATCGGAGCAGGAAAAAGAAGTGGAGGGACGCCTGGACATCGGTGTCGAAGAAGACCTCGTATTCTATTGATTCGGGGTTACTACAACTCGGAAGGAGATAGTCCCTAAACGTAATAAGTGCACATGACGATATGCGAACACGAAGAAGGATAGGGACCGTATGGGAGAGTTTGAAATGAAAGGAAAGACTTCCCGGATGTCGGCTTGAGCCTAAATAAGGGAGAAAGTCTACTTTAGGGGAAGGTGGAAATCAAAAAGAGAAGTCAATCATCGAATCAGAACGGCCCTCGAGTTCGAGGGCGAAGATCATTGGTCGCTTCTGGACTCGGGCCCAAAAGGGTGGGGGGGGGGTGTAACCCCCCCAAAACAAACTTTGGGGCTTCACTATCCGTATGGGAGGGGGGGGGGAGAAGGGGAGATCCTGCGCCTTAGAGAGGGAAAGTGAACCGGGTCGGCACCATACGACAGCGAAGGCGAAAACTTCACTCGTAGAGCGAGGGGAAGGGGACAAGTCCGAACGGCCCCAACTTCCCCGAGAGATATGGAAAAAGGGAACACAAGATCCCGACCGGGTCAAGAAAAAGAGAAGGAAAGTTCACAGGGGGGGGACGATTGATCAAAAAAAGCCGTCGTACTCACTCTAGTTCAACTGGGGGGGGGAAGGAAAAAAAGGGAAGCGGTCGAGGAGGGGGGCTCAGGACGACAGAGATTCAAAAAATGCGTTCAAAAGGACAGCGAAAATGAATTTGCTTTGAAAGGAGCAAGCAAAAGCAGCGGGGATCCAAAACAGATATCAGACCGAGTGGGATAAAAAAAGAGAGGCTTACTGAACTTGCAAAGAAACCAAGTCCAGAGTGCCGAGGAGGCACGGGAATGGAAGTGATACGATCTTATCTGACCGAAAAACTTGCTCGCGTGCATGTCAGAGGGGGACGAAAAGAAAAGATAAAAGCTCTCTCGAGGTGCGAGATGGAGGGGGGTCCAGATTATGCCCAGCACGCAGTACCGTGATCGACAACGGAGGTTAAAACCCAAGCCTATCTATACCACTCAGACAGACGGAACCCAATTTCTCAAATTCAAAGGTATGGGAATGGGTAGAGTGGGGGGGAAGGGGGGGGGAAAAAAAACACGAGACCGAAGGAGAAGGTCTAAGACGCAATGCAAGACAGCATCAAGAAAAAAAAAACAATCTGACCGGCTTTGGGAAGCGTCCAGCAGGGAAGCACGAAAGGGTAAGGTGGTTCTCGGCAAGTCGAGGAAACACTCTAGTGACAAAACGAGGCCTGAAAAAAGACTATGCTGCAAAGAAACGATCTCTAAAAGACAAGGAAGGGTGGCCCTACCAAACGATTGTCCATCAAAAAAGTAAACAGGAAAAGAGAAGGATTCAAAATCTGGCCGGACACGACCCTGAACGGAAACTGGGGGAGCATCGGGGTCAAAAGAGTCCCTGAAATAGGGCAAAGAAACGAAAAATATGCGTTGGAGGTGGTAGTGGATCGCCAGCGTCGCCACAGGGGACAATGCAGGGTATCAAGTGTGGGCTATACAGAAGACGGACTGTGCGCCGACACGCTCCGCGCGGAGAAGAGAGAAGAATCTTATAAAGGGAAAGAAATTGGAGAGCGCGTTGCGCGGGGTCTGATTTGGTGACCCAAGAAAAGGAAATAAGTTTGCAGAACGGTGAGCAAGCGAAAAAATATCCCAAGTCTTACACAACACTAGAATATCTTCCCTACTGAGAAAAAAAAAAAGCGGGGGGGACTCCCGCACAACAAAAAAAGAAAGAATCGGAAACCCGAAAGTAGGCAAAAAGAAGACCGATTCGTTTGCCAAATTATTAGGCGAGTACACCGAATTAAGAAAACCCGTAAAACGCTAAGGGGGGTCAAAAAAACCCATCAGACACGAAAAAAAAAGGCAGTATTCAATGGCGATAAGCAGAACAAAATCTTACCTGGATTCCGCTACAGTCAGGGAGACATTCAAGAAGGAAGCCCGGGGGGTGAACGGCACTGACCCTGGCAGCGTACAAAAAAGAAGACAAGACCACCAAGAGATGAGATCGCTGGGCAGAGGGAGGCACAAGGAGAAACTGGCGAAAGGGGTACAGAAGTTGAAAGGAGATTGAATGGAAGCCGGAGCTACCGGTACTCTCTGGAAGTGGGGGGGGAAAACGTTTGAGCAAAAAGCCAGGACGCACTTTTGACGAACTTCCGCGGGGGACATCGGTATTTGGGTGCTTATGGGGAACCTATGGTTAATCGGAAGGAGGAACCTAAGGAAGCCCAATGCCTTGAGCCCGAAGAATAAAAAAAAGGAAAACAGCCGCTTGAACGAATACGCTAAAAAAATGAACGGAATTAATAAGGAGAATGGCTGGTGAAGGGATCTCTGCAGACCAACACTTCATCAGAAAGCCGTGGGAAGAGGGTTCGGAACTGGGAAGGGAGCGTCTATGGGGCGGAGAGCGCGCAGGGAGGTGAACACTACCCTGCTCATCATCGGCAAAGGGGGCGGGAAAGAAAAGGTACACAAACCAACCCCCAAATAAAAAAAAAAAAAAGCCCCCCGACCAAAAAACCAAACAACCTCCCAAACGCGCGCTCGTGGGCATTAGATTATATTAAAAGAAAAAAAAGCACTCAAAAGAGGATACTCAAGAAAGGAGTGCAGACTGCCCGGCGGCCACGGCCAGGTTAAATGGATTTAACCTGGAAGAAAGAGGCCGGTCATACCAAAGTGGAGCTGCTTGGGTTTGGATCAAAAAGGATGCTTAAACTAATAGGCATCAAGAAAAAGTCATACGACCGATCCGGAAAGGAAAGGAGTTTCCGACAGGGGGAGAGAAAATGAAGAAAGAGCGCGGCCGCATCCCGCGAAACGAAACCAGAAACGACCCGAAGCAAAAAAAGGCCTGGTGGAGATCTGGTCGAAACGTCCAATCAAGAGATTGCGGTAGGACGGTGACAAAGGCTTGCGGATCGCACAAAAATCGGCTGCGCCTTGGGAAAGGGGGTCGGACTGGCCACCGGTCCAAAACTCGCCGCTTGAAAGTGCCGAAGGAGCTGGTAAAGAGGGAAGCGAGAAGTGGTACTGGCATACTCTAACCGGCGCCAGGAGTACAAATTGACAATAACAGAATCCTAAGAGCCTAGAAAACTGACGGGCCAAACCAGAACCGAGAGCCCAATCCAGTCAAAATAGAGAGCTCAGAAAAGGGAAGTCGCGCGAAGCCCTTATATTTCGATCATGAAACTCCAGAAAGGTCAAGCCCTAGAACGGAGAGACATCCTGGGAACAGCATATAGAAAGTGGATAACTCATACGGGAGAAGAGACGTAGGAACCGTCGCATCTTCGAGGCGCCCCGGGGGCAAGTCACCGGTTACGAAAGTTTGTATATCACCGAAACATCAACACACGAATTAGAAGAAAGGTTCTACCAAGGGGGACAGTCTCAGAAAAATTAGCTGACGCCTCGATCAATATACCGCGTGATTCATAAAGGGAAGAGGTATCTCACTCTAGTAAAGGAGACACATTTAGACCTTTTTGAATGTAAATTATGTTTGGCCGAGGACTTTAAATCAAAAAAACGGAAGGAAGTTTGCCTTAGGAAAACAAGATCAGACGCTCGCAAGGCGAAACGGAGGACCCAGGCCAGCTCCACGTTACTCCGCAGGAGGTGCAGGAAGCTTCTCAGAAGTCGACTCGCCCTGCA
>Ga0179593_1415513_pt1 | contig 12070 bp, 14 predicted proteins | sample CZODoug2_1_08_16_FD_185931 | JGI IMG/M metagenome (GOLD analysis project Ga0179593, IMG submission 185931) | Vadose zone soil fungal communities from Angelo Coast Range Reserve, California, USA - CZODoug2_1_08_16fungal (PacBio error correction) | ecosystem: Environmental > Terrestrial > Soil >...
GTAATTTCACCCGGAGGGGCACGAGTCTGGCGCCGTCGACGGTAACAGTACAGAAGGGAGGAAAAAAAAAAAAAGGGACGAACTGATTGAAACGCGCTTATACGTCATCCTGAGGGAAAGCAGATTATCAGACTCACTTAGCCCATGGGGAGAGGGGTGGAAAGGGGCCACTCGCGTTGGAGCCTCCTCTTGGCTTTGAGGGAGGGGTGCAGTAAATCTTCGGCATAGAGGTATTGGGGCTTTCTTGCTGCCGTTATCCTGCTCAGGGGAGGGGTGGAGAAGACTAGTATCACGAGAAAGATCAGGAAGGCAGAAAAAGACCGGCAATCATCCTCGCGGGGGAAGGCTCCGGCTCGGTGGGAAAATGCCGAAGCTAAGGACTCGTTCGGGGTTCATCGGTTGAAAGGGGGGGGGTCGGTCAGGACTTCACAAAAATTCCTGTGTTTCACAAACCACGAGGAGCGTGCGCTACATTCTCGAAACGCCTTCCAAGAAAAACTTCGAAGACGTGGTCGGGGGCAGCGGGAGGGGGGGAGACGCGCCAGCCAGCAAGCCCCTAGGACGTTACTAAGGGAGCCCAGCTACGCGTTTAAGGTCTCAGTGGCAAAGCGGTGATGGAGAAGGAAGTAACAAACTTCAGCGGACTTCACCTTTGAAGGAGGCGGGCCGGGACGGCAAAACCAAACAACTGCGCCCGCGAGACGAGGGCGAAAAAAGAGGTTGACCCACCGGGTGTTGGGCCGCACGTGAGTGAACAACCGTATAGGGAGCCCTTCCCCCATACCTCGGGCAGGAGGGTAAAAAGGAGGATCAGGAAACTGCAAGCTACAAAGACCGATGAACACTATAACCGGTCTGTGGAGAATAATTTAGTTCGCTGCGACCCCCTCATGCCACGAACATTAACACCCAACCCGAGAAAAATGTAACACACGCTGGGTGCGAAGAGGAGGGGAAGGGCGAAATAGAAAGGAAATCGGCCGACTCTTATACCCTCCCACCGACTTGTGGGAGGGTTTTACCGGGCCCAACATCGGGGTCGCGAGAAAAGAAATCAGCGACTAAAGACTCGCATTTTTTGCCGATCACAGAAACGGAAAAGGAGAGATTGGCGAGCCAAATGTGCGGCGGTTTGTACCACACGGCAAAACACCGGGGGGGAGCGTGCCAGGCTCATCCTTCTAGGGGGGGAGGGCGGCGAAAAAAAGGAGGCAGGGGATGAGCCTCTCGGAATCAGCGGAGAGGGCAAGGTCGGTGGCACAAACTGAAACAGCTCACCTACCACCGGGTCCCAATGCAGCTCCTCCTGGCGGATCGGGGAAGGGAACTAGCCTAATGAAACTCGGGGAAAACGTGGAAGAAGAGAATCCGGACAGTATGGGTGAGACAGGTCAGCCGGAGACAGACGCTCTCCATTCCGGGGGCAAGCCGCTTTTTTTAGTTGCCATCAATTCGCGAGTGGGAGGTGAAGGGGACTCCTACTCGAAGTTAATAATAAAAACAGGGAGGGACGAAGCCCCACTGTGACCAGACTCCTATCTGATCGATGTCCGCAGCGGAAAAAGGCTGGAGCGGAGCGTTCCGGAACTTTAAGATGGCAATCCCGACCTAAGTTTTTCCTAAAACGCGTACCTGATCGGGCCACAGAGAGGCGCTCTACTGCCTGCTAAGCACATCGGAAGCAAAACTAAAAAAAGGTCATTCAGGAAAAGAGAAAGGGAGGATGCACAGAAGCAACCAACAAAGGAGAGGAAAAGAGAGACCTCCTCCGTATCGTGTCTAAACTTTGGATCCGGGCGTGGCGACCCTGAGGCAGGGGGAGGAGGAGGGGCTCCGCTATCGCCCTCTATGGGAAGTCAAGTTACGCTAAACACCGGGAGTTGGTCTATGTCCTGGGGAAGAGAGACCTTCAAGGAGACGCAATCCGCGAACAGGGGGCCAGAAGTCCTTGCGGAGCGGACGGCGTTCTTGTGCACAGCGGGCTGAGGAAAAAAAGAGTCTGCTTCAGAGATTGCGAAAGAGAAAAGAAGCTGGGCTGGGAAAAGGGAATGGACTCACCACTCTTCCAGACCCGAATGGTCGAACGGGGAGGTTCCGTCGCTGATACATCGCTCTATCTCCTGAGGTCAAGGCCGCTAACCTAAAATGGCGTTGGGATGCCACTTCGTGGGAAGAAAAGAGAAAATGAAAGGAGGAGATGGCATTTAACCATGTCGTTGGAAGAACTGTTTCAGGGGAAGGAAAAAAAGAATGAAATCGCGCTAGCGGTTCCATCATCAAAATTGCGAAGGAGAGAAGGGGGGAAGTCAGGACCTGTAGAAAGACAAGCAGGAAAGCGCAACGGTGGTCAAAAAGGGTTAAACCAATCAGCAAACCATCGCAGGCCACTAAAAACGCCAGTCCTTCTCAAATTGCCCGGTATCCTGGGGATCGCAAAAAAAGGAGTCGTGCCGACTGATCTGGAGATCTAGGAAAAGTAGGGGGGATTTTTTCAATCAGGGGGAGGGGAAACAAAGGGGAAGTGGGGAAAGTCCGAGGTAGGGTCAGAGGATGCTGGGAAAAAGTGGGAGAAGCCCGACATGCTATATCCCCCAATAGAGGGTGGGAAGGGGCACACCTTTACTATTTACTTTAAATCGTATGCATGAGGGTGGGGGAGGCGAAGCCCCGACGAGGAAAAGGAAAGGAGGATCACGTAGGGCGATCAAAAAAAGCTGAACAGAAAAAAGGGTGCGTCGAAATTGGACCCTCCTAACCAGTTCGCTGGGGGGGAAGGCCTTTAATTTAGGATTGGAAAGACTAACCTGCCAGTCCAAAAAACTTTTTTTCAAGAATTTTTCTTCGGAAGACGAGATGTGCGTGGCTGCTTTTTAAAGGTTGAGCACCGCTAAGAAGGGAAAGTGGGGGAGAAGGAGATGGGGAACAGTTTTTTTTTTGGGGACGGCGAAAGAAGACACAGGAGGCCACTAAACCTTCGTAACCAAAGAAGTATCGGGACAAAGCCGGGGAAACTTAACGTGGGGGAGTGGAAGGAAGATATGGCTGTCAGACGGGGGTACCAGAGGAGGCAAACCAGACTCTCATAAGCGGTGCAGACGGAAGCTGCATGAGCACTATGAATCTGCAAAAAAAAGAACAAGAAGATGGGGGTATGGGATCTGAAGGTAGAAATTGAAAAAGATGAAGAACTCTTCACGATCGGGGCACGGAGGAGACTGCGGATTTGAAAAGAAAGAGAGGAAAGACGAGGAGGTTCAAACGGGAGCAATTCAATGTATAGGATTCTTTGAACACGGGGAGAGCACAGGAAGGGGGGGGTTATCCACCGCAGCATCAGGAAGAAGACCAGAAGAGAGACAAAAAGAAAGAGGAGACAAAACGAAGATTCTTCCCCATCACTACTCCCTAGGGATCCAGCGAAGGCACCGTCCCAAGAAGAGCTATTCTACAGGAACTGTAGTGATGATCAGAATAAAATAAGAGGAAAGGCTAAAGCGACTTGGTCCTCTTCTACAGGGGGGAAAAACCTGCTTCAAGGGGTAAAAGCGGGGGCGCAACCGTCCCAGATATATCTGGAGGTCAAGGTCCATAGGAAGGAAAAACCAGCAAGGCTCCGTGCGCGGCCTTCCTATTTTTTCTATAGGTGCAGTTTCGGGGGAGAGGAATCTAATCAACTAGCATGAAAAAAAAGAAGGAGGGCGAGGGAAAAAATGCATCCCCACTCTCTTTATGGTTGGGAGAGAAACTAGAGCATATCGTCGGGGGTTCTTCGCTGCGTCAAAAAAGTCGCCCCAGCGAAAGGTCAGGAGGGTTCGATCTGTGCCTGTTAAAAAATCTCGAAAAAAAAAAAAGGAGGAGCAGAGAGATCTGTCATCTAGACTCAGACAAACAGGAGAGAGAGGGGGAAAAAGAGACGGCGCCTGGGCTAGCCTCCAGACCTAAGAACGACAGACACCATACATGCCGCCCGAGCACCCGATTTGTAAAGGGTGGGACCGAGCGCCCGACGTCAGGCCGTTCGCATGATCTCCAATACGGGAGAAAAAACCAGAAGGACATCGCACATCAGAGAAGAGGCGCGCACGAGACGTGAAGGGGAAAAGGGAATACTCCAAGATAATATCGGACCAAAACATGCGTGAAAAAGGAGACCTGATGAGAGTGGGAAAAGAAGCCGCTGAAAGAAAGAGGGAATCAGGATATATCGGCGAAGAAAAATAGGACGAACCTCCGTGGCAAAGGGGCCTCTCGCTGAAAAGGCCTTACGGGATGTGCAAGGGAATGGTTGGTTCTTCGGAGAAAAAAAAGGGGGGATGATGACGGCCGTGGGGATCCGACTGCGCGGTGTGAAGACTAAACTGATTGTGAGAATCCAGAGATCCAGAAGGCAGAAAAAAGGGGCAAGAAGGAGGCGGGGGACGCTACTGCTCAGTTGGGGAAAAGTCCCGATCGTGTTACGCCGGGACAAGGGGCGCGTTAGCAGCGGGTTTCATCATACGGCACAAAAACATAGGGCTTGGGGGCTGTTGTGAAACCGATCGACGTCATGGAAAAGTCCGTCGGAAAAAAGGGAGGCTTCGGATAGGTTCGTTGTCCGGGCGAAGGGGGGGCGCACTGCCAATCTACGATTAAGAACGGTAAATGTTCGAGATTGGAAAAAGTACTGAGGGGGGGGGGAAAAAAGGGGCTAAGTGTGCACATCGTGATGTCAGACCGGGAACATCCCAAAAACCAACTTCTTCAAGACTTCTCCACGGAACTAACCTTGACTCGCGTTTCGCACCAAGGAAGCGCGCAGAAACATCTCAGATTCTGGCCTAAAAAAAGAAGGGGTTGACCAACCAGGGGGCCGCGCGGTTGACCACTTCGTGCGCATTCCAGGCAAAGGGGGGAACACTGCGAGGGAAAAAAACAAAGAAAGTATCACAAGTAAAAAGGTGGAGGAATCAGGGTGGGCAAAACTCAAGAGAAAAAATCTCCTGCGGTGAGCTTTCTGGCATTAGGGCTGCGCCATAACTCAAGATGAAAGGCAGAACACAAATTTAGAATAGGAGTTCAAAGGAGAGGGGGAAGAGAGGCTTTCGGGAAAACTCACGAAGGAACGGAAAGGCCTAACCGCGGTCACGTGGGACCCCAACTTCGACTGGTGGGGGACTGGGGGAAGCGATTTGCACCAAACTCGTTCGAAGGGGGCAGTGGGAAACACGCGCAAGGTGTTGGGGCGTGAAGTCCTTGGTAGGGCATTAGAAAGAGGGAAGGAATGAGGCAGTCCCCCCCCCAAAACCACTATGGGGAGGGTCGTGGGAAAAACCAGGTCCACACCGGGAGGAGGGGAAATAGAATCCCATAGCGGCTTCAGCTACGTCGCGCTATACTTGAACAGGGGATAGAAACGACGTGTGCTCGCAAAAATTAGGGGGGCACCGCCAGGACATGTCCATAAGGTCAAGGAATCTCAAGCGACTGCTGCTAATGTCGCACATTGGGACGCCGAGACACCGGCCATTGAGGGGAGCTGTCTGAGCCCAGGAGATCTTATGTGAATCTGGAGAAGGCGAGACCTCAGGGCAGGGCCGCTTTTTAGGGAAATCATTGGAGAAGCGGAAGGGTGACTTTTCATCCGTTCGACCGTTAACTCATAAAAAGAGAAGATGTGCCGTACGACCGAAATGGTTACCCTATCACAAAAAAAAAACGGAGGACAGAGGGGGAAGGGATGCTGAGCGGAATTGCTATATCACTCTCAAACCGCCGAGGGGGCGAAGGAAGAGAGCCACGTCGTCGCGCTCTCCGGCGCGAGAGGTACCAAATCTTAATCCACTCAAGGAAACCTTGGCCAGTTCACCAAGATCGCGGAGCAAGCTCTAACAACAAACGTATGAACACTCCGAAGGTAGAGGGGGGAAAGTTGCCAGGACGCCGTTCTTTTCTTCCTGATAAAGTTAGCGCGGCGCAAAGAGATAGAAAAGAGGGGCAGATCAGGTTACTCTAGGACACTCTAGTTTCAAAGGACCGCCGAGACGCAATCCAAGAGAACTCTGGCTATCTGAGGAGAGAGACGTCGGAAACTAACAGTACGGGCTTAAAACAAACGGTCAAAGCGAGGGTTACCGTTTTCTAAACTAAGTAGATTATAATGACCACACGCCGAAAGCGCCGGGGAACACAACACATCACTTCAAAGGAATGGGTCGAGCTGGCTGCTCAACATAGCGGGAGATCGCAGGCTTAAGGCCAGGGGAGGACCTAATGAGGTTTCGTCTGCTTCCAATGCCGGAATTGCTGGAAAAAGTCTCCGAAGACGTCATGAGAGCTAAAGAACCTTAGTTCGGTGACGGCCACTGGTGCCGGGCCGGGCCACCCGAATGGGCCGAGATCGGAGAGCCGTCATCCCTTCAAAATGAGAAAAAAAAAACCGGGAGGGAAAGAACGCGATCGGGGGGGGAGTGCATCTCCGTCCGCACGGTGGTGCACGGGGTGGGAAACAAGCCGCCACCATCAGCGGCCACTACGCAGCGCAGACTGAGAATGAAAGGGACGGAGAGCAACAGCCTAGGCTCGACGAACCAAGGAGGGGAGGCGCGAACGTCGAGTTTTTTGGTCAAAGCGAACCCAAAAAGGAGAAGTTGGAGGGTTTAAAAAACATTTTCGGCGAAGCCTATGGGGGCTTTCCGTGAAGAAAGAGCGCCTCCATGCTGACCATGGAAAACCGACGTCGATGGGGGGGGGACTGGCTCGGGGGGGGCATGGAGTGGGGGGAGGAAAAAGCGAAACTGAAAGCGAGCAAACGCATGTACCGAGAATCATCGGCAGTGGGGGGCGCGTTCAAGGAGGCTCAACCGTTTGTATGAAGAAAAAATCGAAAGAGGGGGTCCGAGCTATTGTCAAGGGGGGGGCCGGGGCGGCAAGGGAAAGTAGTGGCACGCAAAACGTCCCACCACTGTGTTCAAAAGGGGTATGGCGCCTCGGATTGGAGGGGCTGGTTGTCCCTAAAAAAACCGCGCAGCAAGGGGGGGGGGAAGACTGGGGAAGGAAATGAGCATTTGTTTGGTGTTGGAAGCAAACATAAAAAGGACAAGGGAATAACACCGAAAAACCCAAAGACCCTTTCGAAAAGGACGAACGCGGGAAGAGGGAACGCCAATGAACTGGAGACCTTTTCGCACAAAAAAGTCAAAAAAGAAAAACAGAGGGAAAGGAAAATTTGTCTACTTAGGGTCAGAAAATATCTCAACGGCATCGGGGTAACAGTCCCCATGCCCGAGGGGGGGGTCATATCAAACCTTTAAACAAGGAAAAAACCGCCAAGACTTCAAATGTCGAAAGACATGGGTGAAAACAGCCGGTCCGGCAGCTGATGAGAAGGGGCTTTAGGCCGGCAAGGAGAGATTCCTACAAGGGGGACAATCATGGGTTAGTCGGGGAAAAAAGCAACCAGAAAAGGGGAAAAAAGGAAGAGAAGGAACAAAAGAAATCTGGTGAAAGAAAGATAGGGCTCGACCAACCAGCACTTGACAAATCGCCTAGGAGGCGCCAAAGAGATCCAAGTTACCACTCTCAGGGATCAGTTCCAGGGAGAGTGATCAAGAGGGAAAAGAGAAGGCTCCGCTACTTCTATCCCAAGAAAATCAGAAGGGAGGGACTTTGCCCCCGTCCTTTCGGAAGTCGCGGTTCAACGAAAAATAGATCTGGACTGCATCGAGTGAGGCCTCTTAAAGGAGGAGAACGGGGAGGATGGAATGATCCAGGACTTTTTCCGAAAAGGTATCGGGGAAGGGTCATCGACGGCCAGTTCCGTCGGCGAGAGTACAACTTCAGCCCGAGAGGGAGAAACGGTTGGGAAGACCTGGAAAGTCTTAAGGGGGTGGAGGAGAGCGGAGAAATTCTCTCCCCTCGCCGTCTCAGGGTCCGTAAAAATAAAAAAAGGGGGGAATGGCCCCTATCTCTGAAAAAAAACAACGGAAAGTAGTACGTTAGCGGAACGCAGGGCGACACAGCTAAAGGCGGAGGGGGGAGGGAGAAGCTACTCCTGCGGAAAAAAAGGAGACATCACCCGAGGGATTCACAAACCCTGATTTAAAAGAGGCGGGCCTGAGGGTTGTTCACTACGCAGAAGGATTAGAACAAAATGACGGGATAAAAGAACCCCGAATGCATCTCGCACAAAAAGAACAGAAGGGAAGAAGAGAACGAAATTGAAGCACCGGCCTACGCAAATCTATATGGACGGACAGGGGAGGGGAGAAGTAGGACAAATAAACAGGAACGAATGATCGGGAAAGAGCCGCCAGAGAAAGAATCCTGCGGGGGAAGGATGATCACACAAGCAAATGAAGGACGCGCAGTGAATCGGGGACGTGGACCTACGCTGGGCGCCTCCTGAGGGCGGTCCGTGCTGTGTAATAACATTCCTTGGGAGGGGGGTGCTTGGCCTCTGGCGGAGTCCTCTGGGAGGGGGAGCAGACTACACTGGTCTTCACAGAAGAGATCCATGAAGGGAAAGAAAAAAAAGGCATAACTCCCTTCCCTTCTGTTGGGAAAGAAAAAAAAAGGGGTGTCCGCCGAAGATGTGCTCTTTCGTTTGGGGAGGCTGTTGGAAAAAGGGGGAGAGGGTAACCGCCCAGAGCTTTGTCTGGTTGCCGACACGAGGAGGCGTGCTACGGGGAGGACCCCTGGAAGGGAAACAGTCGCGGGCAGAGAGTTTGAAGAAGGGGGGCTCAAGCGCACCAGCAGATGCGGAAGGATACGGACCGCGTTCGGAAAGTGAGCAGAGACTGCGGTAAGACGGTGGACCCCGGGGGGGATATCAAGAGCAACCAACTGCTTCAGAAATTCAGCCACTCCACTTGACTTCGGGAGGGGGTGCGCGCAGACACCGACAACGCCCAAACGCCCCGAGAGGCCGAGAACATGTTGAAAAAAATTGGCGAAAGAGGGGAACAAGGGGGAAAGGGTCACTTTCGGGGCCGAACTCCCGGCACCCAGGAACATCGCGACCTCTCGGCGGGGAAAACATTCAGTTAGAGTACAACTTCACCTTAACATTGAAAGAAAAAACACTACCGATGAGAGAGGTACCTGTGACGTACTCATTAGGAGGAGAACACGAATGCAGAGCAGTCACCAAAGGACATTTCTTAACTTTGGCACACATATCTTGGGAATAGCAAAAACTCGTCTCATAAAGAAAACGGAAAAGCTCTGAGCCGTAAAGAGGGATGGGCTAACCCGCCCCCACTCCCCTTTTTCACAGGGGGGAAGATGAGCCCACAATCGACTTTCGCGAGAGAAAGAGTCAGAGAAAAACGCGCGCAGGGGGTTGCAGACCGGGAAAAAAGAAGCAGGAGTGGAAGGCGGGAGGGGGGGAATGGCTTGGGGGGGTGACCACCCCTGGCACCACGGGGTGCCTCTGAAGAAGAAGACCCCATATACAGCGGAGTGCGGCGACTTGCGGCGAAGAACTGGAGACATGGGAATTAAAATGTAACTTCGAGCTCTCTCTCGGGGGCCATTCTGGGGGAAATGGTCCCCGCCACTGGCCACCAAGCTAAGTACCAGACTCTCCTGGACGGCTTCAGTGTCTCCACGAAGTCCTCGCCGAATACACGCCAGGGGGGCGCCTGTAGATTCAACGGGGGGAAACCCGCCAGGAGCCGCGCTCACCAGAAGGGAATTTCCCTCGGGTTGAGTTACATCAATGGGGGGTGAGGTGAGAAAAGAAGCCTTGAACGGTAACGACATAAGAGACACGCTGGTGAGAGCCCGCGTTGCACAGACTATCGGATCGGGAAAATCTTCCTGTGAGCGGATGGGGGACGAGAGGGGGGAAAAAGGTCGAAAACCTCGACCCCTACCGCGTTTTGCGCGACGAATGAGCCACAATCGGTAGGAGACGCTCGCAAGCGACCAGCATCATCGGAAGCGACAGCCCCTTGCCAGTGAGAGCCGATACCGGAGGAGGCATCTCTCACAAACAAACAGATAAAGATATGCCGTCCAAAGAAAAATCTCGAACTGGAAAGGAAGGAACCGAGAATTCCCTCTAATTCAGCGCGAGACCAAGGAGGAGACTAGGGGGGGACGGAGGTGACACTCGGTCGTATGGTCTCCTCTCTCCCGGGTCAAGAGAAGCATGAAGCGCAAACTGGAAATCTAATGCTGAGGCGCTGCGTCAAATTGTGAAAAAAAAAGTCGTAAAAAACGGGAGAGGGACGAAGAGGTAAAACGGTCAGAACTCAGGACAATGAACCCTAAACGCGGAGAAATTGATGGACTCACAAACTACCTTCCAGGGAAGGGCGAGCGCGGCGTGCATAGCCAAAAAATAAATAGCTTCCAAGCAGGGCTGGCCCAGACAGGGGGGGTTAAATCTTCTTAAGGAATTCGTTCTTACAAAGACGAAGAAACATCCAGGAGAACTTCAACCGGAGTTGCGTGACGGCCCTGTGGGTTACAAGGTCCTGAATGGGAAAGGGAGATCTCAGAAAGGGTTCAAGCAATCCAAATTTCACTACGGAGTCAGCTCACTAAAAGTCGACGAAAACTGAGGTATTCTCGAACGGCACAGCGCAGGGGGCCCGGGGTGTCCTCCCCCAAACAAATACCTGAAGCGAAAGGAAAGCCTGCAAGGAGCCTTAGCGCAAAAAATGCGGGACAGGGGCAATAGCCGGTTCTGCGCGCGACGGGACGAATGGGTGGGCAAATATGAGAAAAAAAAAAGACAAACAATTCGAAAAGGGGGGAAAGAACGGCCCGAGGGTTAGGAGATAATGTCTGTCGAGAGGGGGACGACATGAAACGGAAGTCCCAAAAAAGAGATGGGGGGAACGTGTCCGTAAATTTGGGAAAAAAGAAGTGCATGAGTGTGCTCATCTACGTCACGACTATCTCCAAGGGAGATAGAGCATCGACGGGGAGAAAGTCTCCTGCAAAAAAGGATGACGTAGCGAAGTGGGGGACCCAGACTCACAGTTCGGAGGGGATTGCATTTGGAAGGGAAGGGCGGCACGAAATGACGGGTCCTCAACGGCCGACACACCAAAAGGGTGGTAGGTGCTGCAAGTGGGGGGGGGAGGGGATGGAGCGGGGGAGGGAAGGTTTTGCGGTTGCCAGGAGAACCCTTAGGGAGGGGAGTTCGCGGGGGGAGGGCATTGTTTGGGGGGGTTTACTTCCATCGTGAACTAGGTAGAGGTAAACGGGTCCCCCCTCTGGATGGAAAAAAAAGGCCAATAACGAATGTCCTCATCATAAAGGGAGGGATTCGCGGGGGGGCGAGAACCTCTGAGGGAATACCATAACCAAGATCCCGTCTTTTGAAGTAAGCATAAGTAACTAGCTAACTTTTTTCTAAGACTCAAAAAGCCGATGGTGCCTGTTAGCTACAAGACTAAAAAAGAGACGCGCAAATCTGTAAAACGTGGAGAACACTAGACGGGAGGGCCAAAAATTGAAGCCCCGCTCGGATGAGAAACTTTGCTTTAGGCCGAATGGGATCTTCATTACCAATAACAGCAGGGTGTAGAGGAAAGAAGAACCAACTGAAAGATATCTCAAAAGGACAGAGCAAAAACGAAAACCAAACCAAGTACTCGAATTCCTAAGATGTACGCCACACCCAAACGCATCCCATTAGGACGCCCCCATGTATGGGGGTCCACTGTAAAAGAGGACGAGCTGCTGAGGGAACGCTTGATGATCAGCAGGATAAGCAAGATGAGGTCTCGCGCTGAGAAAAATCAGTAATTTGGAAAAGGGTGTTACCAGGAAGGATTTCCTGTTACTGGAGCCCAGGTCCCGGCCAAGAATATATATGGGGTAAGGCCATCTCTTCACTTCCTGGAGGGGAGCGGACTTCAGCGTAAATTGTTGTGAAGATGAACAATTCGGGGGGGAGCTGACGACATTGGGGGAAAAGAATGGACAAAGAAGGCCTTAGTCGGGCGAGATGACACTAAGCCCGCGCTTTGAAAGTGGGTCAGAAAAGCAGGTAGATGGTCGGAGTTCTTAAACTGAGGCGAAGGGCTCGAAAAGCGCTCTCGTGCGATAGAGCTTGCGGTCTTGAATAGTCCCG
>Ga0179593_1258163_pt1 | contig 12069 bp, 21 predicted proteins | sample CZODoug2_1_08_16_FD_185931 | JGI IMG/M metagenome (GOLD analysis project Ga0179593, IMG submission 185931) | Vadose zone soil fungal communities from Angelo Coast Range Reserve, California, USA - CZODoug2_1_08_16fungal (PacBio error correction) | ecosystem: Environmental > Terrestrial > Soil >...
CCTCCACAAACGCCAGAGAAAAGAAAGGTTAAGGGTAAAGTACTTAATCGGGGAGGAAGTAGGAAAAGGGAGAGGAAAGGAGGGATAGGCCGCCATTTGGGAAAACTGAAAATTCTTGTAACAAAAGAGAGGAAAGGTAAAGTTGCAGAAAAGAGTTATTGAAAGGGGTAGCTATTATCAAACAAATGAGACCCATCGAAGAAGGAGGATTTAGACTCAAAGGGCGAAAGGGGAGGAGATAGATACGGAATAAAGAAAAGGGGGGACAAGTTCTGTCAGGGGAGGGAGAGAGGCAAAGGAATTCAGAAAGGAGATCCAATTCTTCCAAAAAAAAAGAAACCGACCTCAGGATCCCAAACGACAGGTTTTGGGAAAGGATTGGAGAAAAAAGTAATAGTGGGGCGTAAGAAAACAAAAAAGAGAGTAGTGAAAAGGGTAGTAAGAAGGGGAGGAAAGTGGGATCCATTCCATCTAGAAAGGGAAAAGAAAGGAAATGCCAATTCTTGGGACCGATGATTGGGAAGGGGGTAAAGAGGAAGACGACAAGGGAGCTGAAGGAAGAAACCTCAATTTTTTTGGGGAAGGGAAGGACGGAAAAGGGAAGGGATATGTAGGTCTCGACCCGGTCGTCCAAGTCTGTGAATGGGGAGATTCCGGGGAGAAAAAACGGGTCAAAGGAAGAGTAAAAGAAAAAAAGGACTATAAGGGGGAGAGCGGAAAAGGGAAGGGGGAAAGTGAGGGAAGGAAGAGCATGGAGAATGATTGGAAGGAACAAGAAGAGGGAAGAAAGGTGATGGTTAGAGGGGTTGGGTGGAAAAAAGTTCTAACTAAGCAAACTTCATTAAAGAGGTCAGTCTGGTACAGAGGAAGTTGAAAATATCCGAAGGAAAGTAGGGGGGGGCCACGAATCGTCGACAAAAGCGGGAGAAAGGGAAGGGAAAAAGAAACATTCGACCTGTGGGAACCGAAAACAAGGGATCCATCTAAGAGGACCAGAGAAATATCGTTCTAGAGGGAGGGAGAAGGAGAAGGTTGGGGGAAAAAAAGAAGGTGTGCGACGAAAGAAGGGCCTCCATCCAGGGAGAGGGAGTGGGAACACACATTGGGGGGTTTAACGAAAAAAGGGTATGGAAAGGAAAAGAAGACGTAAGAAGAAGGAGACTAACCAAGGGAAAGAGGACCCACACTGACTGGGAAGGGAAGGGGACAGTAAGAAGAGGTGTCAAGAAGGAGGGAAAGGGAAGGAGTCGCGAACGCGTAAAAGCGCACGGGGACGCAAAAGAGACAGCGAGGACATGGTTGAAACGCAGCAGAAGGGAGGGCGGAAAGAAGAAAAAAAACAGATGGGGATTCAAAAGTCTGTCAATTGAAAGGGGCAGGAAAAAGCGCGAATCGAAAAAAGACCTCATAAAGGAGCAAGAGAACTCTATGAAGAATTAGGGACAGAGGAGAAGAGGGAAGAGGTTTTCTGTGAATCAAGGAAAGGGGTAGAGAAAGACGTCAGCAGGTTGCGATAAAAAGAAAAACTTGATAACGCACAAGGAAGAGAAGAAAAGCAACGGAAGAAGAACGGGAGAAAGGAGTATCACTGGGGGGGGAGGAAGGAAAGGAGTTCGCAGTAAGTACCTCGATAGTAAAGAAACCAGTGGGGCAATCCCTGCTTAAACAAAAAGTGGGGGGGGTCCATCTTCCGCAGGGAGATCGAAACAATCACAGGAAACTGAATCGTATGATAAAAAGAGATATGACTGTGGGAGAAAGAAGAGGAAACCAGGGGAAACAGAAACCATTTGGGAAGTTACCAGTGTGGCAGATGAGGTCGTAGGAAGGAGGGGAGGGGACAAACTGACCACCCGGGGGTTGACAGAGAGTAGAACGTGGGGTTTTCTTTTACTCGGGGAAGAACAAAAGGGGGAAGGCGAAAGAAGAGACGATGGGAAGGAGAAAAAAAAAATAAAAAAAATAAGCTATAGTCCATTCCTGGGAACGGCGGAAAAAAAATAGAAATTTGAAGGGGAGGGGGATTTGAAGAAAAACCTGGAGAAGCATCACCAAGAAAATCGGAAAAAAACTAATTGCCGGGGAACATTTCGGATACCAGAGAAGAAGGACAGGGATGGATAGGAACCAAAAAAAGGTGACCAAGGGAAACGAGAGATTTAAAGAACAAAAGAAAAATGGTCAATGTCTAGCTGGGATTTCCGTGGGGAGAAAATCTGCGGGGAAGGGGAAAGAAAAAGAGCGGTCCGGGTTGACCGGGGGGGGGGAGTACACGGGTCTCATTGTCTTTTGAAAGAGATCCAAGATACAAGATCGATCATCTAGAAGAGGAAGGCCCGGCAGGATTTGTGGGGATAAAAAGGGGAAAATGAAGAGGGAGAAGACTGGGTCTCATCTTCGAAAGGGAAAAAACGGGGCACAAAGGGAGTACGGAAGAGACAGTGTCTGAAGGGAAACATCTGCACAGGGCATAGGGTGAAGAGCGAAATGAAGGAAGAACTAGAATAAAAAAGGAACAACTGGGGGGAAAGTGAATTTAAAATGAGTGGAACTCAGATGGGGGTTCCCTCGGCTAAACGGTAAGGAATGGAAAGGTTCAAAGGGGAAATGTCGGAAGGACTACAAGATCCCTCCCAGGGCACTTTTCGATCCGGGCAGCAAAGAGGTGAAAGTGTGAATAATCTTTCAAGAGGAGTCGAAAGGGGAGGAGGAGGCATGGGGAAAGGGAAGACCGGGCAAGGAACAGAGAAAGGACAACTTGGGGGATGATAATAGGAAGCGGTTTCCGCCTGATAAAGAAATAACCTAAAAGACAAGATACCATCAAAACTTGAAGGAGACTTTTAGAGAATTGGGAAAGGGGGGCGCGGAAGAATAACTATGGGGTAGACAAGGGGAGAGAGTATTGTGGGGGGGCCGCGCAGTGAGTAAAAATAATCCATGGTGAGGAGAAAGATCAAAGAAAGGGAACGACAAACCCCCCCTTACTGTAAACAAATTACCAAGAAAGGAGAGCAGGAGGGGGGGGGGACTTTCGAAGAATGGGAAAAAAGAAAGCCACTGATAGGGGGAGGCTGAAAAAGGTAGAGAGGGGTATCTGAAGGCCTGAAAGGAAACAACCACGGTACGCTCATATAAAAGAAGGGAGTGTAAGGAGAAATGAATGCCAGAAACGAACCAACGAAAAAAGGGGTGACACTTTCTTCCATCCTTGGTTTAAAGTAGAATGGAGGGGTTGAGGAAGAAAACTTGGAGGCGGCAATGTGGGGGGGGGGAAAGATCAGGAGGGAGAAGGGGGAGGAAAAATGGGTGTGGGGTGAAGCCAGTGGGATTGAAAAAGGGGGATGGTTACAGTCGAGTACAAGCGAGAAAGATCGAGAAAAAAAGAGGACTATTGGCGAACTTAGGGGGAGAGGTAGGAAGTGCCCTTTTCATTGAAAAGGGGAGGGAAAAAGGGAAGGAGGGAAGAAAGAAGATGACCGGCTGACTAGAGACAGAAAAAAAGGGCCCCGCCAGGAAAGAGAGAACCTGCCAGTTGATTTAGTGGCAGTTAAAGAAGAAGGAGGGTAGAGATGGTGGAAAGGGGAGTCTTTCTTTATCTCGGAAATAGGGAGTGGGGGGAAGCCATTAGAGAGTGAAGAAGGCGAATGAACTGATGTCGGCGGAGGACGAAAGAGGACGAGGGAGGGGGAAACAGGCATCAAGGTCGCAAGGGGGGGGGGGCTTCCAAAGGTAAAGGAACTAAGTGAGATACAAGGAAAAGTGTAGGATAGGGGGGGGAGGAAGAAAGAGAAAGAGCTTCGCGGAGGGGTAAAGAAGGAAGTGGTTCAGTCTGGCAGCTGAGAGCCACTTTCAAGAAGCCGAGGGGTACGGGCGAGAGAAAACAATCTGAGTTTAAAACCTGAATGGTGAAAGGGCACACACTGGAAATATCCTGATGCGATACCAGGAAGAGAATGGAACATCGGCGAGAAAAGAAAGGACTTGAAAGGGAGGAAGAAAGGTCTGGACCATGATGGTGGTGGGTTGTTGCTAAGGGTTCGATTGGGGGAAGGGTGGGGGGGGTTAACACAAAGAAGAGAAGATTCTTCACGAGGTAGAATGAGAATACCAAAAAGGAGCCGCCGGAATAGCGGAGAAAAGGGGAAAACTGGCATTGGAAGGGGAAAATGAATGAAGAGGGGGGAGCAACCTTTTAAAAAGGACGTAACCAGATCCCTTGCAGAAAAAAGGAGGAAGACTAACGCTGAAGAAGGACACTGAAAAGATCCATGGAAAGATACGGAAAGGGTTCAATACGTCCCCAAAGGAAGAGGAACTTGGATGGGGAATAATGCTGGGGTTTTGGGAGACCTTGGATCTCTTCATGAACGGGAAAGGGGGAAAGGGACCAGGGAGGAGACACTAAGGAGAGGAGAAAGGAACAAAAAAAAATAGGAGTCGGACATATGAAAATAATGGAGGGAGGCTTTCAAAAAAAAAAAAGCGCCCAGAGAAGTAGGTGAAGGGGGAAGAATTCCTTTCAAGGAAAACCGTTATCAGCCAAGGGGGGAAGGAACAGGAAAGAGAGAGCGAGTTTTGATGGAGAAAAAAAAGAAACGGGAAACCGACTTCTAAAAAAAATCAAGTTGGGAGAATTGAGCAGTTCTTAAGGGGGAAACCGGGTTCGATATGGAGAGTTATGACATGCAGCGCCTCGGCCGGACAACGGAAAAGAAGCCTGAAAAATTAAATAAGGAAAAGTTATCGGAGGAAAGGGTGCATCGTAGCTATCGCAAGACTAGATACGAGTATAGGGTAGTTGGCATAAGCATCTCCGGAAACCAGAAATCTTTCTACAAAAAGGCGGGTGTCGACAACAGAAGTCGTATCATACAAAGATACAGCTAGACCGAGGAGGGGAAGGACATAACAAGGATGGAAAAGAGCAGTGTCAGGGGTGGGACCAATGAAAAGGTAACAGTGGTGATAGGGCGTGACGAAAAGGCGGCTGAGATGCTCAAAACACAAAAAATGGTCCATAAAGTAGGAGAGCATCAGAAGCCCGAAAAATATCAAAAAGTAAAGGGGAAGTTCAAAACTGAAAAGGAAGAGTGGGGAAGAAGGACGAAAGGTCTCACCGCTTTTTAGAAAAAAGGTTTAAGAACTCATCGGGCAGGGAATGGGGGAAGTGTGAAGGGAAGGTGTTGCATGGCTAGACCAAAAGGATCCGATAGAATGGAGGGGCTTGAAGCCAAATCGATCTCAGAAGGAAGTCTCAGACCTATAAAAGGAAGTCCAGAGTTCGAGAAAGGAGGGATGAGGGGAGAAAGAAAGGGGGAGAGAGAAAAGGAAAGCTAATAGAAAAGAAAAAAAAAAAGTAAAAAGAAGAATAATAATACCAACTGTTTTGGGGCGAGTCAGGGAAAGGGAAGGACGACCAGGTTGAACCAAACATCCCAACAGAGACAACGTTCTGGATTTTCGAAGGGAAAATGGGACAGGGGGAAGAAAGGAGAGGGGGCAAAATTGAAATAGTCGGGACAAAAGGGGAAGAAGGGATCAAAAATGAAAAAGGAAAGACGACTTACAATTGGGTTTTCTGGTCAGTTAGGAAAAAGGAGGGGTAGTTCCTAGCAATACCGGAAAGTGGACCATTAATGAACCGAGAGAACCTCAGGAGAGGAAACAAGAACAGTCAGAAAGAGAAAAGTTAAAGGGGACACGAGGACAATTGCGGTTAACTTCAGAGAAGGGGGAGAATGATTAAGGACGGAAGAAGATACTTGGGGGAAGAAGGGAGATGGCTCCAAGGAAGTGGGGAAAAAGGGAAAGACACGAAAGGGGGAAGGTCCATAGGGCCGCGCCGGAGGGAGGTTTGAAAAAAGGAAAAATCATAATAGGAAGTCGTTTCCAGGAAAGAGGGGAGAACTCAGGATCATCAGGAAGGGTAGAGGGGGAACCACCTCTTTAAAAAAAAAGAACAGAGAAAACCGAAAGAGGAAGGACATTAAATGAAGCGAAATTGCCAGGGGTACCATCCTATGAGAAAAAACAACTCCTGGCACAGAAAAGGATTCCGTGGAAAGGGTGAAAGGACAGGGGGGCAGGAAAAGTGGAGGAGAAGGGGAGGGTAGGGTCGGAAGGGTCTGAGCAAATTCCATTAATGAACCCGGCACTCTGGGGGGGGTGGGAGAAAGTGTAGAGAAGATGGAGGGAGTTGACCTATCGAGAGAAAAAGGGGTCTAACGGAGGGACTCGAACGCGTAAAAGCTAATTTGACTCAACGCGGAGGCCAGAGGGAGTCCATGGTGCACGAATAAGTAAAGGGGGAGGGGAAGAAGAAGAACAAGTGAGGGAAAAAAGGATGTCGTCAAGTCAGGTACAACCTCCTAAGATCAAAACGGACAATAAAGGTTAAAGTCAAGAATATTAGGAGAAGACCTATGGAAATAATTTAAGGGGGTCAGGAGTAAACTTGGGGGGGGAAGGGAGGGGGATGGGGAAAAGGAATTGGACACAGATACTACGTCAAGTGCGATACTCCAATCATTGGCTAACAGTACTCCCGGCAATACCAACCCGAGCAAGCAGGAAATAAGTAATCGGGTGGAGGATAGATGAAACACTTACATACATTAGGAAAGAGCGGAAGTCAAAGAAAAGTTGGGCAGACAGGAGGAAAAAACAAGGCGCCACGCCCGGGGAAGAGAAGAACCAACCAAGCATGACCGGGGAACAGAATGAGCTTAGAGAAAAAACCCTAATTGAGAAGGAGACATCTAGTATTTATCCAGGGGGATCATCAAAAAAGGTTGGGAAGGGAGGTGGGGGAGTGGTCTGGTAAAATTCCTGAAACGTGGGAAGGACGGTTTCATGTGAACGGTTTGTATGGGACGGGGGAGCAGCCAACCCCCGTATAAGACAAAAAAGTAATAAGAGAGAAAATTGGGTATCGGAAAAAGGACCTCGCAAAACATGACTGCCTTTTCAAAGGCAGAGAGTGAATTTAGGGGGAAGGGGGGGAAACGGAATATGAATAAACGAGGGGGAGACAAAAACTACCTTCCAGCCAGAGTTGCATAAAGAATGACTTTGGGAGGAAAAAGGTCAATTTAACTCAAAGTAGAAAAACAGGCTTAGGTTCGAGGGGAGGTGGAGGGCTTAAGAGGGGACAGAAAAAGTCATAGAAAGAAGGGAACGTGAATCGCGTGAAGGCAATGGGCTTTTTGGGGCCTTAGAACAGACCTGGGCCGATATAGAAGAAAGAGGAAAATAGATAAGTAAGTTGGTGAACGTTTGAGAATACCTATGGAGGACAGCTGGGGAGAATAGGGGGCCAAGGAAAAGGGGAAATCGAAGTGAATAGGGGGTTCGTGTATGACAAGATCACCTTTCCGGTAAAGAAGACGGTTGGGGGGGGGGGCGATATAAAAAAAAAAACTAAAGAGGAGGGGGAAAAAGGGAGAGGAGGTGAAAGTGAAAAAGGGGTATTTACACCTCGAGGTATATTGGAAAACGATTCAACGTAGAAGGAAGTGTGTGTCAGAGGTACATCTTTGGAAGTGTAGAAAAGATGCGAAATCGGGAAAGGACAAATGGGTAGACGGAAACAGGATAGGACCCGGGGAGGATACGCTGGAAGGAAGAGAAGATTGGTAATAGTTAAGAGAGGGTACAAGGCCAAAAGAAAAGTATCGATGAAAGGGGGGGTCGAGGGGTAGTTCACTTCTTGGAAAGAATGAGAAAGAGAAAAGAAAAGGAAAAGATAGGAATGGTGGGAAAAAGCCCCTTAGAAAGACATGGAAGATAATAACGTATTCTGGTAAGAAAAAGCGAGGTTTGGAGAGGAAAAAAGGGGGGAAGTCCTATTTGAATGTTATAAACGAACAAGGAAAGAAGGGTCATCTGGGAAACAGGGGAAGGAACGATCAGGGGGTAGGTGACAAAAAACAATCCCGCATCGGATGGTGTTGCGACGAAAGGGGGTGTGAGCAAGATCGGGAAAAGACAAAAAGGACGAGCTATAAAAGGTCATGGGGGGAAGAGCATGCATGAAAGACACCGGGAAAACAGAAAAGGAAAAAGTGTCGGGTTTGCAGACTCAGAAACTCAGTCAAGGAGGGGGAGGGGGGTGTATCCAGTACTTATCGGAGGAGGGTCTCTTGAAAAAAGGGGAGAATGTCAGACCAATTGGGGGTGAAGAAATGGATTTGGAGAGAGGTGGGTAAACGCTCTACAAAGGAAATATAAGACCCCTAGGGACTATGCGAACTATTGAGAATAGTTGAATTCCTTGGTATAATCCAGGCGGAAAATTGGAGGGGAGGAAGAGGCAAGGAGAAAAATACGCAATCTCGCAAGAAGAGCAAAGAGAAAGAAAAGATGCTACAAACGGCCCTGAAAGGGAAAGGAAGGAAAGTATTTAAATTCAGGGTTACGGTGAACTTGGGGGGGGACGGTTTGTTGTCGTAGGGCCGACATTTCAGGGGAGGATTGAGAGGGAACTCTGGGAAGGAGGCTGAAACGAAAAAACTTACTTGGAGGGGTAAAAAAGGAAGCATGGCGCAGGGGGGAGGTAAAGTAAGGTACTCGGAGAAAAGGTTGAGGATGAGCAAAAGAGGAGGGATAGTAGCAAATATGAAAGGAATGCCGTGTTGAAGACGGGACTCTGGGATATCCAACTTCTTGGGGGAGAGTTTCGGATACAGACCATAGAGTAGAAAAACCATGGGAGGGGGAAAAGGAAAGATACAAGGGAGGCCAAAAAAAAAGGGAGCCAAAGGAAAAAGATAGAGGAATTGTCGACTTAGAGAGGGACAGGAAAAGAGGAGTCTGGATGTCACTTGTGGTGATAAAGGGGGGGGGCACAGAGAAATACGGATAGAGCCGAGTTGAGCCTTATTCGAAAAAGGAGAGTCGTCGACTGCAAGCCTGGAAAAATATGACTCATGCGGTGGTAGAAAGGGGGTTTTCCAAACAAGAGACAGGGTCAATGTAAGGAAAAAAGCTTACATTAAGATATAAGGCTCAAGGAGCTGTTGGATCCTGTGCCCGTAATAAAGGGGGATGGTTGCCAAGGAACGAGAAGGCAGGGGAAGATAAAAATGGCGAGAGTGCAATAGGCATTATCCGGAAAAACGCCGGGCGAACATAAAGAAGGGAGAGAACTAAAAAACAGGGGGAGGAAGAACAGGGGAAAGTTTGGCACTTTGGTTCTGTACTTCAAAAATCACAGAAGTGAAAACAACGAAAGTGAAATTTCAAAAAAATTTGGGGAAAGAAACTTAAGGTACAAAAAAAGCCATCTAACTAAGGAGATATAGTTGTGGAGGGAACCAAGAAGAAGTGAGGAAGGGAAAATCTAAAAAAAAAGGGGGGACCGGGGTTTATCGTGAAGTCTGGGAATGGGGGGGAGAACTTGCGAGATAGAATTTACATGGGAGGGAAGAACGGAATCATAAAGAGAAGGAAACAGGAGAAGGGCTTTATCGGGTAGCGGGGAAGGCGTGACTCGTCTCTTAGAGAAAAAGCGACTCTTATGTATCTGTTGGAGAAGAGACTCTGAACCCATCCGATGAGAAAAAAGGAAATTGGAAGGATGGGAGACACCGACGTCAAAGTCGTAAACCCAAAATACCGGCTGGGGTCAGAGAAAGGGAAGGAAGCCTACCCTATCAGTCAGGGAACCCTGAACCGTTATGGTGCTAGGGAGCTGAGCTGAGCTATCAACAACACAAGGAGGGAGGGAGAGAGGGGCAGCAAAGAAAGACGAAAGAGCACAATCCAGTTGGAAGAGGGCCCTAAGGGTTGAAGGACTGGAGGGACCAGGGTAATAGTAACCACAGTTTTTACCGAAGACGTAGGTGTCTAAAGAGGAAGGGGGGCGTTTTTTAGAACTAGTGATGTGTGGCAGCAAGGATCGGGAACCAACACGATAACGACGAGCGAGAGCGGCTGCGGAGAGGAGCAGAGAGACGAGAAACAAGTGAATTGCGCTAGCGAGTGAAGATTGTAGAGAGTGAGTTACATTATGCAGGGAGGATCGCCAAGGATAGAGTAAAGGCTGCAAAAAAGGGAAGCACCGCTCAAGATACCGACAGTTTTTGAGAAAGAAGGTCTCGACGTCGCTGGGGCTAGGCAGAGGAAAAGATCGATTTGAGGACGGTAGGATTTGAGGATCCGTTTAATCAAAGTCAGTAGAAGGGTTCAAAAAGGAATCCAATTCGTCAATTGAATGGGGAGGTGGAGCCGGAAAACAAGAAACAATCGTGCCCGACTACTGAAAAAAAGGTTTTGTTAAAATTGCGACCTGCCGGAGGGGAGGGATCTACCTGTCTTCAAAATGGGGTGAAGGTATAAGGCCCGAGGGGAAAGCGCAATTATTGAAAAACACAATAACCATTCAGAAGGAGAACCGTATGGCGGTCCAGCAGCTAACGCATTGGAAAGAGGGAAGACTGAAAATCGATTTTGAAGGAAGTGAATTGGGCAAACAGAAAGGGTTGTTGGAACGAATCGACAGAAGAAACCGAAGTGGGAATGCCCAGTACCCAGTCGACAGGCCTTTTGCCATATTGATTAGGGAGCGGCGGCGTTAAAAGAAGGCGAACGCGGGAAGAGCAGGACGCTGGGTGAAACCCGGGACCCAGCGACAAATAACCGCGCGGCAGAATTAAAGTGGAGAAATTCAATCCAGGTATTGGGGGTCACCAGGCCTGATTCCGAAAAGAGCGAGGGGAAGCCTAAACAAGGGAAGGGGAAAAGGAGGAGTTTGTCACGAATTGGAAAGAAGGAAAAATCTAAGAGACTGTTGCTGAGAAAGAGCCATTAACCCGGACATCTGATGATTATGGCGAGAAAAGATCGCTGGCGATGGGCAGCGCATCGCAAATTCATGCTTAAACTCGAACGCTGAACCGAGGGGGACCGCAACGGCAAGTCATAGTGCCCGAGAAAAGGTAAAGGGGTCTCCGGGGAACTACTCCAGAGGGAGGGAAGAGGGGAAATGAATGGCGGGCACGTAGAAATCAACCGAAGCGGGGTCGCGGCGCCCCTCCAGGGATAAAAAAAAAGTCCCCGAATGAAAGAATATCACTAAAGAATGGGGGGATAAATGGAAGGGAGATGAGTCACCAGAAGATGTGCGGTGACTTCATAAGTACCTTTGGTAAAATGACAAAGTTAAAAAATGATCAACCAATTAATTTCGCAAACGCCAAGAAACCAGACTCAATTACCCCAAAATAAAAGTGAGGAAAAAAGACGAAAACTATACTTTTCTTATAGATTACGTGAAAGGAAAGGTCCTAGAGACGTAACATAACCGTGGGCAAATAACAAGCGGCACCAAGCAAATTCGCCGAGGAAAAGGGGGGAGCTAAAAAAACGCCAGATCCAGGGGAACAATAAGCAGTCTGGATAGACCCCCGAATATCGAGCGGCTACTTGAGGGTATATAACCAAGATTGGAGAAGAAACACAAAATTCAGACTTGCGGTGGATTTGTCTAGTAATGAAAAGGGGGCGGACCACGGCAAAAACCTTGTTTGAGAATCTTGTTGTCTTGTTACGAATTTTGGAGACAAAAACCTGAGAGAGGGAAACTGAGTAAAGTTCCTAAGGAAAGAAAAACCTAGAATAAATCGGCCAAGCGGGGCCGGTCCACCAAGTTCCGGGATTTTGGAGTGTTATTCAACCTGCACATGTCCATCAAACAAATATCGCAAAGAAGGGAATACCAATATGGGAAACACAAAGAATTATAAGAAAGGTTTCGGCCAAGTACATTTCAGGTGCCACCAGGGTGCTTGCGGGAGGGGGGTGGGTTCTGAAGAGTCATTGCAAATAATCTATCATGAAGGGCCGTGTAGGGAGGGCCGAACATGGGCAGGTTTAACCTCTCTGCAAATCAAGAAAGCGAGAGCACGGAAGCGGGAGGCACGAACTGAGTGACGGCCTTAAGGAAAAAGAAAAAAAAAAGGCAGGCCTCGGGAAAGGGGATTCAGCATCGCGAAATGGACAACTTGCAGGAGACTTCCGAAGGCCGGAGTCCCTCAAGGCTCACGCGAAAAACGTTAAATTATAAGA
>Ga0179593_1416215_pt1 | contig 12069 bp, 14 predicted proteins | sample CZODoug2_1_08_16_FD_185931 | JGI IMG/M metagenome (GOLD analysis project Ga0179593, IMG submission 185931) | Vadose zone soil fungal communities from Angelo Coast Range Reserve, California, USA - CZODoug2_1_08_16fungal (PacBio error correction) | ecosystem: Environmental > Terrestrial > Soil >...
ACTTGGAAAGAGGGGAGTGGTATTTACCATGAGGATATCGCAAAAAAAAAAAAAAAAGAGGGAGGAGCTCGGGAGGGGAAGCCAAACGCCAGAATGCGAAAACGAAAGAAGCGTCACAGGGGCACATGGGCGCAACATGAAGGTCATTTGGCTAATAAAACTTTCAGTAAGACAGCAGTGAAAAGTAAACAAAATGAACTTGGATTAAAAAGTACGAAAACAAGCTAAACGAAAAGAAAATGTCCTGGTCTCGTGGAAAGGGAGCCTTGAAAACATCAGCGGCTGAGTGGGTGAACGGGAAAGTTACATCCGAAAAGACAGCATGATAACCCCATGGAAGGAAGTGGATTTGCACAGGTCGGTGGGATTAAACACAAGAGAAAAAGAGGGACTCAAAAGGGAATTACGCTTGGATGGCAGGGGGGGGGGAGTGTCAGTTGGTCATAAAACGGGGGTCAATAGGGATAGTAAGGTTTACATCTCTAGTCTTTAAGGGGGGGGAACTCATAATGTTCAGGATATGGAGGATAAGTGGGTGGAGGTACAAGAAAGTCCTTTGGGAAGGGTCAAAAAACGCGAAGTAAGTTGCTAAGATATCGTGCTAAACGGTACTTTGCGGCAGGGGATGACGGAAGGGAAGACTATGACAAAGAAGCAAATCAGGACGTGACTTCAACAAGAGAACCAAGCGGGCCCGGAATACGAGCAAAGGATGGCCGGTAGGGGTAGAATGAACTGTGGTCCTGGGATGTTGGTATCAAAGTGGAAAGGGTTTCCTTCCCATGTTGTCAGCAATCCAGCCCATGGGAGTGGGATTATGGACTTCTGAAATGCCGAGCAGATTGGCCTCCTTAGCCGTCTGATGTTTCTCCATTACAGGCAGCAGAAGGACCTCTCCGGAGGAAAATTCAATAAAAATGCCTTATGGGACCATAAAAATGGAAGAGCATGGATGGCCTAGCAGACAAAAAAGAGCCACCAGAATAGTAAGGGGGTTCTAATAGGAGATCAACCAACAATGAGAAAACCGCCATGAAGGCTCTAAGACGGGGGTCAGCGTATCGAGTTGGAAAAATGTGGGGGTTGTTCAATCCTTAGGTGAGGAGGTTGGTACGGAAGAGAAGTGTACGGAACAGGTACTAGTCAAACAATAAGGTAAAAGTTGACCTTCAAGGATGAAGGGAACCACACGAGGAAGTTCTTGTCATACGGGAAATCCGAATCGGGTCAAAGGGGAAGGAACGAATAGACACTAAGAAGGGGATTGGGTCAACGCCATTTCCAATGGGTATTTGAATCAGGGGTCCACTAACACCAACCCAACGGGAAGACACGAAAGTGTAAATGGGTTGGTTTGTATCACCAAACCCGTTGTATTACGGCTAAAGTGAATCGGGTAAAACTGGGGAACCCAATCCTCATGCTTGGAGGCATTCACACGATGGGGGGTCAAAGGGAGACCTGAAAGGGGGGCTCTTGGATCACGAATTAAGTGATTGGTTTTGGGTCGTGAGCACAAGGTGTTACAGGAGAGTTTTCATGAAAAAAAACAGGTAAGGAAGAGACGGACGGGCACAAACACCACATGACATGAACAATTCCCAAATCGGGAAAGGTCTCTTATCGAGATACGAAATCTTACACATACAGTGGGTTTGAAAAGAACTAACAATGTGTTAGCGTAGCTCCCAGGTGGACAACACTAAGCACCAAAGGACTACAAAAACGAATAGTTTTAACCCAAAAAGGGTGATGGGGGGTTTATCAACTATTTAAGACTTTGAGGGTCAAGGCTCTCATCACAAAAAGGAGGGAGGAAAGAGAATGGGGAAAAGGAAAGTTGGTGAAGTGAGAGAATGCTAGAAACAGTTTCTTGGGGACAAAATATAGGGGCATTTGGTGGAACTTGGGGGGGGAGGCGTGATGACGAAAGGAGACGAACGTAAACATGAGTACTTTACCCTTAGGGTATCCGGGAAGGTGGAATATGGTCGGAGACGAAGTGGGTGGATTTGGACTGGTTCATGGGAATAGGGACGTAGTTCCCTGAGGGTATAATGGGAAAACAGAGTCTTTAAAAAAACATTGGCCAGAATAAACCAGAGACTATATTATACGCCGAAAACAGTGCAGTATCAAAAGCAAATCGTGGGATCTAATGGATGACTGCAGCATGGTATCCGGGATAAATAACGGGAGCCTGCACCAAACATGGATGTACCAACAAGTGCGCCTACTTGAGGGGAAGGGTCTTGGGGTTATTGGAAAAGGTGAAGTAAGATCAACCAATGGAGGGGGAAATGGACCAAGGGGATTGGGTTGGAACTGGTCCTCCTGGGCTGGGGGAAAAATGGAAATTCTCATTGGGTTACCATGAGGGAAAATATATTATTCCAAAGTTGTGCACTCTGAGGTGAATTCAGTGGGAAATACAAGCAACCTAAATAGTCAGAATTAGTGGACAAACCACTGTGGAAATGGGGAGATCTGGGGGTCTACAGCAGTTTCGGAGGGGAACTCATGAGTTTGGTCGATTTTTGTTTAAACTCTTGCCTAACCCGCATCATGTTCGAGTTGGGGAAAGGGTAATACCCATAGAATCCTGTCAGGGAAGAGAATGTTGATTCTGTCTTGATCTGGATCTCGAGTCAAGGTTATCAACATCCAGGATGAGCCCTTGGTGGGTGAGCATAGTCAGGGGGAATTGACTCCCGGGGTGTCACTGAAGACACATTGAGTAAACGGAATCAGATACATCAAGACCACGTACAATTGAAGATCAGGAGGGTACAAAAAATTAACGTTGGCGGGAAGAGACCGAAGGCTGGGGACTGTTGGCTTTTAAGACCTGCCAGATTTGGATGTCTAGAAAGGGTAATGCCGCAAGTCTGAACGATAAAATGCACATAGTGAAACGGCTATCAGGAGGAAGAAGGGAAAACATCCTGTACTGTTGGGAGCGGGGAAGAAAAAAAGCAGAGGAAGCCCAACCAATGAGTAAGAAGCCATAGACGTTATTATGGATGGAGCAAAATGGGGATATATTACCCGGGATTTAATAAAAGAAAAAAGGAAAACTTCAGAACAATGACCAATACCACCTAAATTCAAACTATCAGTGGGGAGAGGACCATGCCGGGTATCACTCGGGGGGGGCTGGGGATGAAAGACAAAAAAGCATGTTCACAGAAGGACACTTCCAGGGGTAGGAAGGGGGGGAGTTTTATGCATTTCGGAGCTCTTAGGTCACACAGCAGCCAACGAGGGAAGAGTAAATCAGGGCAAAACATGGGGCATCGGAACCGGGTACATGCTGGTTTCGGGAAGAGGTAACCCGTCATAAATTCAATTGGGGGGGGTTCAGAAGAAAGGCGGGGGTGCAAAAGTTGAGCTCGATAAAAAAACCACAACAGAAGGTGGTGTGTGAGAAAAGTTCGACGACGTAGGTAGGTTCCTTTGCGAATTGAGGGTTCTGACCAGGCGATCTATAAGGAAAAACAACAAAAGGATGAGGAGGAAGAGAAAAGATCGCTATTGGTACAATAACCAAGACATCCCGTAAACGTGAGAAACTACAGGGGAAGCTTCGACAAAGGGACACTTAAAACTGCGGGGTGGGGATACAAACAAACTTTGCACAAGGAAAAGATTGAATGACGAACACAAGGGACCGGAGGAACGGGGGAATTGTACTCAGTCTAGGAACTCACAAGGAATTGGACCTGTGGGGCCCCGATTGGAACTGAGAAGGGACAACTCGTCCGCTGCGGGGGGGTTTTGAATGGTAAGAGCTTCAGACGAATGACTACGCGAAAAAGCCAAAGTGCATAACAACCTGGAATGACGGGGCCGGAGGTGCCTGTCGGGAGTCAAATCAACTTACTAAACACCCGGTGACTCACTGTAAACTTAAGAAAAAGGGCTCGTTGCTGTGACGGGGGATGGGTCATTGTTTCTAGGTGGAATTTTCAATATTGGATATGATAAAAGGTACATGGGGAATCGAAAGGGCTTTAGACGCAAAAAGGTCCGTCAGGGATTTTCTATCCAGTTGGGAGTCAAGACGGTCTTTGGCCGTCCAACAAAAAGATATCCCAAGGTAATTAGAACTGGATCGTAGGCTAATCTATAAAAATACAGTTGACGGGCGGTTAAGCGGAAGAAACTCCTCAAATCTGAGGGGATTAAACCAAGAGGAGATAAACGCACTCCCGCCTAAAAACTCCAACGAAGAAAAATGCAGGCGGATTCAAGGAGGGGTGTCAGTTGATTTGAGTAGTCCCAGGTTTTACGTATCATGTGTCAGCAAGGGAAACAACTGTGGGGCTGGAGGAAAAGGGCCATTAGTGAAGGAATGCCACGAAAGGCGAATTCCGCAGGATGGGGTACAGGGACTCAGATCAAGAGCCAAGGTCGGGAGAAAAAGGCAAGTTCTCCAGTAAGGATCGTCAGGTCCTCAGCAGGAAAAAGTAAAGAGAAACACATCAGGCAATGGGGTCAAAATGAGTTCTAAAAAAAACAAGGGCAAACCGCGAGGAAAGTGGCACTAAAGAAAGGGGGTCCCGATAGAAAGGGTTTACACAGTTGGTTGGTCCATCCTAATATTAGGTGGGATTGCGGGAAATATATCATTCTGCCGGGAAAAAAGTCCAGTGGTCTCTACTGGAAACGTCAAGCTATGCTTGTGACCCAGAGGAGGCGTTGTAAAACAGAAGTATTGTGATGACGGGCCCCTTATTAGCGGAAACTCACAGTAACTTGGTGTGAGGTGAGGAAAAACAAAGGGAGATGATTTTGTGCATGATCATAAGGGGGGAAAAAATAACACAAAACTGACTTAGAAAGGCAGGGAGGGTTGGGGGACACACATGCCCTGTGTGCCGGCCTGTGGATTGCGTCCTGAAACCGAAGAACTCAAAAGGGGGCCGTTTCGGCAACGATGGCCGTGATGAAAAGTGCACTTGGTCGGGGGTCGCATGAAAACTTGTTGATCTAGCAGAGGACTAATGTTTTTTGGCCTGTCTCCAGGGGGTGTTTGAAAGAATGGTGGGAATTCGACAAACTGAACAGGACTCATAGAGATGCAGGGCATGAACCAATTCAAAGCTTGTAGAAACACTCTAGAGCAAGCCCGTGGGCCACTACCCCTGGTGGGGGTGGAAGAAAAAGGAGGGAATAAACTGTGTTTCGGTATCTAGAAAAATACCCTAATAACCCAGCTCACAAAGTGGAAGCTATATTGTTGGCCCCCCAAAAAAGTTTCTTGAAGAAAAAGGAGAGCATATTACCCACGGAGGGGAAAAACGTGAACTGGAGATCGAAAAAAAAAAAAAAACGAGGAGGAGGAAAGAGACAGGTGGGAAACCAAAGAAAAGTTGGGAATAGTGACACTCTTCAAAGAAAGGGGTATTTTTGGACAAAAGAGCTCAGGGGTAGCTTTGGGGGGAGCAGTATGTGAAACTTGATATAGAGAAAAACCCTTAGTCTTTCCTGAGGGATCAACACTTTGGGGGGGACCTCTGGGGTCCGGGAGACCTTGTTTTTAAAACTTCTTTGAATTGGTCATGCAGGGGGGGGGGAAGCTCAGTATAGGAAAATGAAGTTTCGGGAAAACCTTCTGTCAACAAAATTTGCCTAGAAACATAGCAAATGTATAAGGAAACAACTAAGGTAACCATTTTTCATGAAAAAATCTTGTTCAGCAGAAAATTGACTTCTCAAGGAGGGGTTTCTCCTTGAAAAGAGAAGTAAACAAAACTTTAATGTGTGATAAAAAAAAAAAGTGACACCGGAGTTTATGGGGAGGGGTTTTATTGACCTGATTATTTCAGTCACCATGAAGGGGGGGTTTAAACGGAACATACCAAAGGATATGGTTGCAAGGGGGGGTGCTCCGTAAAAGAAGAGGTATACAACAAAAAAAAAAAAAAGGGAGCATCATCTTGTGGTCCCATAGCTGAAGGGAAAGGCGTGGAAAGAGGGGTGACGGTGGAACGGTATTCATGTTAGCAAGCACTAAGGGTATCCACAAATGGGTAAATGGAGTAGGCGAAACCACCCGTTCATGAAGGTAAGCATGGGCGGGTTTGGTTGGGGGGGGTTTGTATCTACTCTGGCGTACCACAGCAGTGAGGGTGACTAGGGGACCAGAGAGGACAAATGAAGATCCCGGTACGAATAAGCATGGGGGGGGAAAGGGGGAGCAATCTGATCTTGAAGCTGGGAGTCAAATGTTATAACCGCAAGCCGGATTCTACCATTTCTTTGGAGCTAGGAAAAGAAGGGAAAGTAAACCACCAGTGTGGCATATGACAAAATGAAGTAAACCTTTATCAGTGGAATAACATCACCTACCACGTCCATGGGAGCGAAAGGAGGGGGGGATGGAATTGCAAGTAGAAGGGAAGAAAGGGCGTTGAGATCTGTCGCTGGTTTCAGAAACTTCGCACATGTATGGAGGTCGAGCGTAAAAAACGTCCCCAAGGACCTTAAAAAAAGGGACGATAGCCATTCGATAAGGGCAAAATAATGACCGGTGGGGGGTAGAGTTTGAAAAAGACATCTTACACAAATGAGGATAAAGAGGGGAGCAATAGACTTTAAACAGGAGGGAGGGGGTAAAAAGTAAAGGAGGAAAAATCAAATTAACCTTATCCTAAGGCCAGGGAAAAATTGAAAAACAATGACGTCCTAAAATCGCGAGCATTGGGGAGAAGACAGGACAAGGGGAAGTACAACAGGGGGATTAAGGTGGGGAAAAACAGAAGGCCCAGAAGGGCAACTGACATGCCAGGGGGGGGGGTTTTGGTTGTATTCGGGTAGAGGAAGAGATGAAAAGTTCAAACCAAAACAGCCCGCTGGGAGAGGGGGCACAAAGGGGAACTGCATAGGGCCGAACCAGGATTGAGTTCTTCAACTAAAAATTAAATGACATGAACAGAAGAAAGGAAGGGGTTCACAGGAGCTGGCTGGGGGATAATGAAGGGGGGTGATCATAAGGAAAATACCACAACAGAAGTTAATTGGAGGACAGGGGTCGGAGCGTAGGTAGTTAGAAAGGTCTAATTATGGGTTAAATGAAAAAAGGAGATCTAGACAACAAAAAACGGAGGGAAGGATGAAGAGAGGAGGCTCGGGTGGGTCAAATAACACACTCCATAATGAGGGGGGGAAAAAAGGAGAACTCTACTGGGCTTAATAAAGTAAGAAAAAGGAAAAACAGGAGGGGGGGGTTTGGAGATAGCTCAAACTGCAAGGGGAAGAAAGGGAGTCAAGAACAAAGACCTTTAGGACGGGGGCATACTTTAAGTCGCAGGAAGAACGCAACACAGGGTACAGGGCAGATTGCACTTAAAAGGGGGGTAAGAGTCCCTCGGCAATCTGGGGGGTTAAAATATTCTTCAAGACCTCAACTAAAATAAAAAGTGACATAAAATTGAAGGAAGTGCCTTCTGGGGGGACCTGTCTGTGGGATGAAGAGAACAGGGGCCACCTTTACTCAAAAAGTGAAAGGGAATGGTAACTCAAAAAGGAGCTTGCATTAGTACAGGGGGGTATTTGCAATGGTTTTCAATAAAAACAAGGTACTGGTCAGAGTACTAAAGGTGGAAACCTATTGTTGAAGTGAAAAGAGGAAGGGGAAAGTGCATTGAGGGAGCTATCAGGGTGCTGCTGGGGTAGGGGCGTCAATACGTAGACAGAAGTATGGTCGACTGGGAGAATCTAGCGGGGAACTAAGGCAGGAAGAGGAGAGTACGTTTTAGAGGAGATGCTAGATATGAGAGGATAAAAGCTAAAAGGAGACGCACCGGATGTCAACGGCGAAACTCAACGTAAAAAGTCATAAATACGTCTGATCTCAATGACGGGTCGGTTTAGTGGGCGTACTAAAGGTTTACGGAACATGGGGGGGGAAGCGAAACACGGGGCTGGGGGGAAGAAAGGGCGCCGTATGCTTAGGCTAACAAGAAAAAAGTGTCGAAGGACCCGAGGTGAGAAACAGGGTCGGAAGAGAGAGGAGAGGAGCGTCACAAAATGCATTATGCCGTTCGAAAGTTGTCATACAGAATGAACCTGCCAACCCAAATCTCGGGGGGGGAAAATGGATAGCCCAAAAAACATCTACAAAAAAAAGACAGGTCAAACACTGGACTAACGTGTTTGGGGGGAGAAGAGATCAGGTTACACAGTTGGGGGTGGGGTCACCTCCTCGAAGAAGGAGGGGTGTGCTGGATACATGAAATATCAGGGAATCGGGGGAAAAATCCTTGTAGATACATACTTTCACATTCAAGCGTGCTTACCACAATATTGTGGTTGGAATAAGGTTCCTCGGGCCCATAGGACAGGAAAAGACAAGAAAATTGGGTCAGGGGAACGTAAACACCTTGAAGAGGAGGATGCAGGGAATAAGGGAAAAACAAATACCCTTACTCACGGGGAGTAAGGGGGGGGGGTCATCAAACAAAAAAGGTCCAGGGGGGGGAAACACGGCTCATTTGAGGTTAAGGAGCAAAAGCCTAAGGAATAAGGAAGCAGGAGGGGCGGCGAAAAGAAGTGCTAGACCGGAACTTGTGACTCTTTTTTAGAAAGAAGGCGGAGTTGGGGTGAGGGGTCTTGGGAGCCAATTGGTTTGAAAGATGTTTTGCAAAATTGAGAAACAGAGGAAGACTTACTTGGGACGGGACATGAAAACAAAGCACGAGGGTCAAAAAAAAACGAATATCCGCGACGTTTCCACCTCCACGGGGGGTGGTATGAAAAAAGGGAAGTAAAAACGTTGTTAAGGATCATACCGCGGAACAGACATGCAACCAGCTCAAAAAGGAACTTGGGGGGGACACCACAGAATTCTGTGGGGGAAGTGGGAAAAAGGAACCAAACTTTTCTTGTACCCTTGTGATCTCTCTCAAAAACCCAAGAGGTTTCACGATAGGCAAGTTGCAGAAAAAAACCAAGTGGGGAAGATTGGTCGTCTGAAACATGGGGGATGAAAAAAATATAGTGTTGGGGAGATTTGTTCTTCGTGGTATTGGCGGTAGAAGTAGGGAAAATCTTCATTGGGAAAGGCTGGTCAAACACCACGGTGGGCAATGCTGGGCAGTGAGACGAGTGGGGGGGTGAAACCAGATGAGGGAATTGGGGGTTCATGTTGCTAGGGAGTCTTCATGCAGTTTGAGAAAACATTCACTGTCAACAAAATTGTCTCAAGAAACAAAGAGAGGACTAGGATACCTCACTTCACAAGGGAGGTGAAAGGAAAAGAGGGGCAAGAAAGCAGGCTGCGGGCAATGAGGGGTAGAACAAATCACCGGGAGCCGTACACCAAACCTTTTTTGGTGGAGACACTGACCAGGCAGTGAGCGAAGGTCTTGGAGGGTTAAACTGATGAAAGCATGGGAAGAATGAAGGGGGTACGAACAAACCAAGTGATATGATTGGGACGTTCCTCCTGGGACCTAGTAATAAAAAAACACAAGAAATTCGGGGGGGGGAAAAAAAGCAGAGCGGAAGTGAAAGGAGAGGGTCCAGGAGACTTGAAAGATGATATTAATTGGCCCAAGAAAAGAAGCTTACCAACACAACTGTGGTAAAACTTGAAAAAACGGCCTACAAACACCCGAATATGATAAGCAAATGGAGGTTTTGTCGAGTGTTTTTGGGGGTAGGCGAAACTGAAATCAACAGAAGGGGGCGAGAAGTGGGGGAAAAGGCTCGGGGACAATGAGAGAATGCTGGAAATAAAAGTCACTATTACTCATAATATGATCCTGGGGGAAGGAACAAGGATAAGTCCTGTATCAAAAGCATGACGGGGGATTCTACCGAGCATAGTAACAAACCGGTGACATTTACTAAGACACGGGGTGAAAGCGGAAAAAAATGAATAAACCTGGCGTTAGAAAAGAACCGCAAAAGGGGAGTAAGACGAGTTTTTACTGCGTCCGACAAAGTGCGGTGGGCGAGGGTAGGGAAGCGCTGTAAAGTGGAGAATCGGGATTATAAACGTCAAGCAAGTCAGGATACACAGGAACGTCTGGTCAATTCGATAAGGGATAAATAGGAAAACTGGGGGGTAGCGGGGTGAGGGAAGGCCAAGACCTCCAAGAGTAGAAAGAATAATGAACTTATGCGGAGAGTAACGAATAATTAAAGGTTAAGAGAAAAAAGAGAAAAAGTGAATAGAACAATGACCAGAAAACTAAGCACGAGCATTTTGGGCAAGTAATTCTCATGAAAGGGTTAGGAAAGGGTAGTGAAGGGTGGAAAAAAGACAGGGAAAAAATCAAAAGGCACTTCATTAATTCTCATTTGGTAGGGGGGGGTGGGCTGAGGGTGGGGAAGTCGAGTACAAGGGTGGGGCACACCCAGGAACAAATTAAGAAGTTTCAAAGGGGGGCTCAGGAAGTCAGGCCAATGGAGGCGGGGAGTGAGACAGAAAGAGAATATAAACAGGAGAGAGGAAATTTGTCGGGAATTGAGGGATAATTTCTTGGGGGGAGAGAGTGAACAGCCAAAAACAAAGGTAGTATAAAGGGGGTCGAGACAGGGGAGTAGAACGGGGAAAGAATGCTTTAAGTTGGGGATGGAACAGAGAGATATATACTACACAAAAAACACATAGAAGGATGATGGGAGAATCGCTATTGTCAATACCCCATAATGAGAACCGAGTAACTACCTACTTGAGCAGGAAATGGGAAGACACATGAAAAACTCAAGAATCTTGTGTGGGGTATTGTTTGGGAGGGCTCAACGGGGAAGTATCAGCTAAAAGGTCAAGAAAAAACTTTTTGGGAAATTGGACATGAGGGGGTGAAGGCTTTACTCAGTCTTAAAATCAACATCGGGGTACACATGAGGGGGAAAGGAGACATGTTTGAGTGAAAAGGCTCGTAAGGGGAAGCTTCAAGAGAAAAAAAACTAAAATCCAGGCAATAACAACCCTGGAATGAGGTGGCAATTCGGGCCCGCGGTGATTTCAAATCAACCCGAGGTGACTCATGGAAGGGTCTCAATTCAAAATAAAGAAACGTTGATGGGACAGGGGTGGGTTTAAGGGGGAAAGGGAAATCTCTGTAAAGGAGGTACCTGGAAATCCTCCGGGGGGAAAGGGAGACGCGAGGGGTTCAACTTCTAGGTCTTGAAAGAAAACATCCCAGGGTGCGGACGATTCCGTCCCAAGAAAAGAGACCAAATGAGTGCGAACTGTAAATGCGAGATGGGGATTTAGGAAGGAATGGAGTGTACGGGAAAAACGGTAAATAATCTGCAGACATCCCAAAAGAGAAGTCAGTGCCAATCGACTAGAGAAAAGGAAAGCCCAAATCTGGAAACGCACGCGGAAACGGAAGAAGCGCTGGATGAATTCAACAGGGAGGGGGGATTGGATTGTGGGAAGCAGGTTTATTCACAGGGTGCTAAAGCACCCAAAAGGGGGGGGCGGGGAATGTCCCTGGGAGGATATCAAATTTGGGACTAATCAGATGTTGAGAAACATGCACTCGCAAGAGCCACAATCATATTATCTCATCAACAAGAGGACCAGAAGGGAGCGGGGTCAAAAGACAACAATCGAACCATCAAATTCTTAGGGTTTTTGGACTAAAGAGACAGTACCCAACAGAGACAACATGGACATTAATGACACTCTAAGGGGTGGTGAAAATCCGATTCTCAAGGGGTACACAGGTTGGAAACACGTTCGAGAGGTGGTCAATTGGGGATGGAAGTAATCGTTCACGGACGAAGGAAAATGATGGGATAACAAGATCGGGTCGCCACTTCAAGAGAAGAAAAAGGGGGTAAACCAAAAGAATGGATGGAGTTGTCAAAGTTGATTTGCTCGGTCCCAGGACAAAGGGACACAAATGGGGGGGGATGTTCAAGAAAACACCCTTTCTGGATTAGGCATTATAGAAGGGCAAGAACCCAGAAGAAGAAATAAGCAGTCAAGGGTGGGGGTGGTGTAAGAAAACGGAAGGGGTGTTAACACGGGATCGGTGAGTTCTCACTTATACCACTCCTGAGAAAAGGCAGACAAACTTTCACGGGGGGACTGCCCACCTT
>Ga0179593_1591406_pt1 | contig 12069 bp, 16 predicted proteins | sample CZODoug2_1_08_16_FD_185931 | JGI IMG/M metagenome (GOLD analysis project Ga0179593, IMG submission 185931) | Vadose zone soil fungal communities from Angelo Coast Range Reserve, California, USA - CZODoug2_1_08_16fungal (PacBio error correction) | ecosystem: Environmental > Terrestrial > Soil >...
CCCATCAAAAAGAAAAAAGGGACCGCAAAATCTGGTACAAAAAAAAAAACAATCGGCCATGCATCCAGCGGAAGGTTCAGAAAGGGGACCCTTCGCCGCTCAAGTCCGCCACGCCCCAGCACCAAAATAAGAAGGGACGATTCGTAAATCCCAAACCTCACCCCCTCAACTCGTGGGCAGGTATCAAAAGAGCGGAAGGGACTGTCCCCACCACAAGACGGTAGCGAGGGCCTCTAAAAACAGCAGCTGCACCATCAGCATCTTGTGCCAGAAAGAAGGTTGCGGGGTCCACCGTAGCGTCGCGAGAAAAATAGGAACAAGGGGAGACACGAGAACGTAAGAGCCTCTTTCCGCGTGGTCAAAAGCGGTGTGGTCACGAACTCTCCTGTCTGGCTGGAGGGGAAGGACGGAAGAAGCCGATAAAGAGGCCAGACCATAGGCCCGTTCAGGGACGGAGGGAGAGGGGGGGAGAGCGCTTTCCCATGAGACGTGATCGTGTCAGGGCGAGAAGGGATTTCGTTTGCGGGGAGGGAAGGGAAGACTCGGCTACAGCGAAAAAAAAGGAAGAAGCGGAGTCCGCCACTAACGTCACTAACGGGAAAGCTGTTCGACTTCCACTACGGGAGGAAAAAGAGAAAACTCAGGAAAAAAACCTGACGAAAGGAAGACGCCAAAACTGCACTCGGAATAAGGGGGCAGGGGGGAAGGGGGACCAGCAGATGTTTCTTGGAAAGAGGGGGCCGTCGGGGGGGAAAAAACCAGGAGTCAAAAGAAAAAAAATCGCATCAGGCCTTGTGAGAAGGGGAGGGCGCATCAAGGCATCAAAAAAGACGACGCCACGTCTACACACCGAAGGTAGCCGATGAAAGGGGGGGGGTCCGGAGGCTAGGTTATCGGGGGGAGAGGGGGGTCTCGTTGACTGCCGAAACGTCACGACCACTGGGGGTTTGCCCGCAGGAAAAGAGAAGACCTCAAGGGGGGAAATTTGACCAAATTCCTGGGGGGGGGGCCTCCTGTCACTCACGTTAGTCGATCGGGGGGAGAAAGCGCCTGGCTCAAGAAAGAGAGTCGGCGTCTCAGGAGGGGAAAGGGGGTCAAGGTCAAATTAAAAGGTGACACGCCAATTGAGGGAGGGAACGCTTTTTGTGCGGTTTTAGAGAGGAGGGGACTCAGCCATCATGTTTAGGAGTTGCAGGCCCAGCGGTAGGGGAGTGAGGAAAAAGTTGAAAAGAAAACCGATTACAAGGGTCTCTTATTCCTTGCAAGCGCCAAGGGGCCGCTTAAGGCGTGGGGGCGTCAGAAAGACGACTGAAGTGGGGGGCCGGAAAAGAGGGGTTCATAAGGAGAGACTTTTTGAACGAGCCGGACCGTCTAAGAAAAAAGTCCATCTCTTCGCGAGTGGTTCGGCTTGGGAGAAATAAGGCAGGGAAAGCGGGTAGGCCGCTGGAAATCTAGAGGAGGGAGGCGACCGGTCATTGGAGCGGCGAAAAAAAGGGGAAGGGGGAATCCGAGAGGATAGTTGCAAGGGGGGAAGTTTTCCTTCAGAATGGAAAGGTGTCGCCATCTGGTCAAGGATGTAACAAACAAACGCCGGTCATGACTGGGGATCCGTGTACCGAGATATCGGAAAAGGAAAGAACCTAGAAGACTTCTTCCCGACAGGAGAAGACCGTCGAGAAGGTGCTGGTAAAAAAAGGCACGGAAAAGGGAGCTTTCCGCAGGCTTTGGAAAAAACGCTTTAATCTGGGTCGATAAAAGAGAAGACAAGCCCTCAGGAAAGGGGAGCTCCACAACAAACAACTAACTATAATTAGAAGGTCCGTTGCTATACTGGGCATGATTTGAAGAAGCCGTTAAAAACTGAAGAAGTACTAAAGGTCAGAGGAGAGTTGACCTCTTCGGAGAACAAGACGGAGATCGGAGGACTTAGGCAAGCCTAGTTCAAAAATGTGTTTCCTAATAGAAGAAAAAGGGGGGGGAGAACTCCAGGAAAAACTCATCAAGGAGAGGGACAGCAAGGGGTGAGGGCACATATGCTCAAATGCAAATGAGAACCCGGCCATGGCAATAACCCCGCCCCAAAAACCCCACCCACAAAAAACCCCCCCAAACACAAAAAAAAAGCCACGAAAAACCCCAAAGAAAGAAACCCCCCCACAAACCCCCACAAAAAAAGAGCCCTCCCCCGCCTTCAAAATTCAGTAAACTACGCCTTCTAAGCCACGGAGTCGCAGCACGGAAGGAAAGCTTAAGAAAAAGTCCGAAGGCCTCAGTATGTGGAAGCCTAACAACTCTCCTTAGACTGGAAAAGAGAAGGATCGTCCACATAAGAAGCTGAAAAAAAGGGAAAGAAAAAGGCGGCACGAAAAAACTGAGGGAGGAACTTGGTAGAGCGAGGGGGGGGAAAATAAGTCTCCCTTCGTCTTAATAGCTTCAAAAACGGTCACGCACGTCAGATAGGAAGAAACCTCATCTGTGCAAAAAAAAATTCAACCCTCACCCAGAAAGAAGAATCTCCTTCAAGCGCCCTGTTAAGATGGGAAGCGAATCGTCATGGAATCGTCGACATCATAGGAGAGGGGGAAGAGAACGCTACTTGGGCTGGAGGGGGACCTCTTCGGCAAAAGAAAAGTCTGAGGTGCAAAGCGACAACCTAAGCTTTCGGGGGGGGAGGGCCAACAAGCGAGACGAAGCACTCCTCCACGAATAAAAGAGTAGCGTAGCCGCCTACTACAACAAACTGGGGAGGCTAAAATGAGGTGTAGGGGAGTCGATATTCGAAACGCCATGAAGAACCTCGATTCAAGCAAAAAAGAAGAAAACGAAGTCTCCGGGAAAGGCCGATGAACAGAACATCTGCTTGGACAGTACGAGACGGCCAGCTCGTCTTAAAAAGAATATCTTCGGGGGGTTGAGCGCTGCTCAGTAGCACTGACGAATCGAACGTTAGTTGGAGGGGGGAAAAAAGATGATGCCTGGGAGTGGCAGTGGGAAGACTCGGGGACCATCGGGCGCTGGGCGAAGAAGATAAAAAGGGCTGAAAGCACACCATCATCCCAAAAAGGAAACATCGACACGATAGCGCATGGCAGCGAAGAAGAAAAAAACGGACTCGCATGAAGGGAGCTGCGTCGAGGGATAGATGAAATCATCTCCAGCCGACTGAGAAACCACCGCGAAAGAGGCCCCAGCGGCGAGAAGAAAAGCCCTCAGGTCATCCATAACAAAGGAAGGTAGTCCACGCAGAAACGAAGGTTTAAACACGCCAAAGAAGGATGGAAGAGATGGATTTTTCATCCGCCAAAGGCGAAACGGCAGGAGACGGGAAAAAAAAAAAAGACTGTCGAACTTTTGTCCGGGAAAAAAAAACTGGTCGCTTTGGCGTTCGCGAAATTGACGAGGGGTGCTTTTGCTTGGGTGAGCGGTGGGGAGACTTCACTCGTTCTTTTCTGAAGGGGGGGGAAAAACAGTACCCGATGGTTCTGTCGTTGTGGATTCGAAAGGGGATTTCTACTTGGAGAGTGGCCCAAAAAGGCAGGGGGTGTGGGAAAGGCCCGGCGACGTGGGGATTCGACTACCCTTCCCGGTCAGGTGTAGAAAAGGGAGGGGGGGGCCGTCTTTCTTCCTCAGGAAAAAAAAGGGGAGAAAAGGAGGACCCTCGGCTCCAAATAGCCTGGGACTGAAGGAAGGGGGAGGGGGTTCTTTTGCTGTTCGTACGTCCTTCCCCTAATTAGTCGAAAATGCTTGGAGAGAGCGAGAGGTGATCGCAACAGTGAAGGGGAGGAGAAAACAACCACCGGGCCGTTCATCAAGGAGTGCGGACGGCTGATGACCTGAAGAGAGAAAAAAAAAAGGTTGAGTAAAAATATGATATCAGTGCGGACGAACCTTGCAAAGGAAAGTCATACTCCTAAAAAGGGGGCGCAGGGGGGGGTTTTGAAATTTGCACGATAAGAGGAATGAACCGTCCACTCCCGCAGGGTTTTTGAGGAGGCCCTTCGGTGCAGGATGAAGAGAAACCTCACCATTGCCGGGAAAGGAAGTCCTGAAAGCACTTTGGCGAAGGGGGCGCGGGGGCCGCCTGCCTTCTCGCGGAAACGTCCAAACGGACAGATTGTTCTCCAAGGGAAAGAAAGGGAAGGGTCGTCGTAGCCGGTAGGGAAGAAACGGTCCCACCACTACCACGTCCTTCTCAACTGAACAGAAAGGGGGGGGGGGGGGAAAAAACGCGCTCATGAAAAAATCACGCGCTGCGAAAAGGTCCGGGGAAGATAAGAAACGGCCATCATCCTAGAAAAGTTGAGGGGTCGCCCTCGCCGCCAAACAGGGGCCCCAGCACCAGCACGGGAGAGGCGACCTGAAACCTCCAAATCGCCCCTTCGTGGGGGAGGAAACCAGGCTCTGACGTTCCTCCTGAGTAAACTTCGATTGCGATCAAGCGATAGGGCAGCTCGGGCCATCAGAAGGAAAAAAAAGCACACTTCCAAGAAATTTTTATGCCTTAGGTGAAAAGACCACTCGAAACAATTTGCCGGAAAAAACCCTCATAACACTCGTGTAGGGGAGCGCCTCTGCCTCGAGGTAAGGAACTCAACGGGAGGGAAGTCTATTCTTAAGCCGCACTCCGAACGAATCAGGAAGGAGTCCGGCCAGGTCTTCACGTAAAAATCTCGGAGGAAATGGCGGGTGCATCTGGGACTTGGAGAGTGTTTATTCTGGGGGGGGGGGAGGGAAAGAACCGGGGTCGCATTTCCAAAAGGAAGGTTCCGCAAGAACGGCCCTAATGAGCTGGGTTGACTTCCACGAAAAGGAGGAGGACGTAATCAGCTCGTGGACCGAAACCTTGGACGCCTGAGTCCGCCATCACGGGCCAGATGGGGGCCGAGCGAGTCCTTGTTGAAAAAATGGGGGAGGGGGGGACGAAAGCGAGACCTTACGATCTTCGGGAGGGGAAAGGACTTGTGGCCCTCAAAATGGGAAGATCGAGATCGAAGAGAGGGAAAAACCTAAGTTTCAAAAAGGGTGTTTGAGGACCGAGGACGATGGAAGGTGTCGAGTTCGGGCCGTCTCGTCCACTACCACGTGGGGTGTCAAAAGACCAAAGATCTCCCGCGGGGGGAAAGGCGACAGTGCAAAAAGGCCCGAGCACAGCAGGAAGTCGCGTTTGTAGGAAAAGAGCGATGTCGCCGATTACGAGAAAAGCGGAGAATGATCGTTACTATGGGAAGGAAGAATCGCTGAATAACAGAAAGCATTCGGGAGGGAGCTTGTTTTGCGGGTTGAAGCGTTGCCCTCATCCAGACATGGGAGAGGTGACAGGCCATCTTCGGAGGGGAAAAAGGGGGGGGGAGTGTGACGAAAAAAAAGGCGCCGTAAAAGGACGTTTATAGCCTGACAAGAGGCCATTAACTCGGGGGAAATGAGGTGGAAGGAAAACTTGTGGAAGGCCTGATCTTGTTGCTTTCCAGCTACGCGGGTAGGCTTTTCGGGGGAAAAGAATGCGGAATCTGGGCAGGAGGGAAGTTTCTGAACCGGGAGAAGGGGAAGGGTCTTTGCGAGTAAGACGCAGCGGGAGGGAGGTTTCCATGCCGTTGAATTTCGTTTGCGCCTGGCCAGGAGAACAGCCGCGATGATTCGGGAGGAATTGGGAACCGAGTCCTATAGGAAGCCTATGAGACCTAAAGTTGCAAGGAAAGTCTTTTCTCGAGGGAAAAGGGGGCGGTCCGGGGAAACGTTGAGGGGGAGGGGGGGGGGGGGGGGGGGGGGAGGGGGGGGTTTTGTGTGCGAGCGTGAATGCGGGGGCCGCTTCGACCCGTCAAAATCTCTCCCGGGAAGAACAACAAAAGAGGCAAAAATAAGTGGATTTTGCCAGGGGATCTAAGGGCCGAGGAGACTTAAAAACGAGGGGGAAGAAGCACATCGGGAAGGAGAGACCAAGACGGAGAGTTCTAGGGAGGGAGAGGTCTCATGGTCTATGGTGCCAGGGTACAATTACTCTCACTCCAGGAAAGGAACGAACTCATCCGGACAGCCGTCCAACTGGGAACAACTTCCATTGGCAAAGCCCGACGCCCTCTCTTCAGGCGACGGTCAAGAGACCGCCACGGAGTCGCATCAAAAGAACAAGGAGGAAGACGCCCGCAGGGGGGGAAAGAAGGAATAATTATTTGAAAAAAAGGACACTCTAAGAGCGGAGAAAAAAAAATATCGCCGCTCAGTCCACAAGATCGAGGCTGAATTCTCCACCGGAGGAAGGGGAAGACGAACCGACGCCTGAAGGAAGGGGGCGCTTCATGAATATCCATCGGACCTTTCCAACAAAAGCAGACTCTGGCCCTGCAAACGCCATCACCATTAGTTGGAGGGAAAAGAGGTCTGCAACCCTAGGCGGGGAGGGGACCTGAAGCGTGAGGAAAAATCATCTTGGGGGTCAATCTGACAACCGCGATACTGAACCTGAGAAGGCTATTAGGAACCACAGGGGGAATGCAGGCCCTGCAGCCACGATCTTCTTAGCCCCTTTCTCATAAAGGAGGGGCGAGAAACCCAAAGGGTTACTAAAGACGAAAAAGACCACTCCACTCTCCATCGCGAAAAAAAAAATCCTTTTGAGGGACGAAAGGATTGATTTTAGAGGGGTCTTATCTGATGTTTTCGCCCACTAAGGGGGACTTCCACCTCTAAGAAAGAGGGGAAGCGCGGAAGACGCCAGCATTTTTAACAAGGAAAGCCAGGACGCGGCCGGGATAGAAGATCTGACAAGGAAAGGAGAGCTCTTCTGGAGGAGAATGAACAGTGAGAGGGTCCGTGAGGTGCGGGGACGCCGGGGGGGATACTGAAATGGGAGATTAACATTTCTTAAAGAAACATCGAGCAGAACGATCAAGCGCATGGGCCGCGATATGGACCGACGCTTTTACCAGGGAAGGAAAAAATGGCCTTAAGGGAGAGTCGAGGGGGAAAAAGAGGGAATCATCATAAACTAGTTCGATTGACCTGCACGCGAAAGGCTGCTCCACAAAAGGAAAAATCAGCGTGTTATTATGGAAAAGGGAAAATTGGGATAGGGGGAAGTCTAAGGGAAAAAAAAAAGTAATGTCTGAAAAGAAATTCTATTTCAAAAGGCTGGAGCGGCAGGACGAAGCGAGAAGAGAAGAAGAGGCTCCGGCCCTGCCAGGGGGGGGGAGCCGACCAAAGAGGAGGGGAAATACGGCCGAATCCCTGCGGGGTGGGGGGGGGGGGGGTCTGTGTGGGGGGGAGGGGGTTTCCCTTAGAAAACTCAATCCCTCCTCTGCTTCTGGAAAGACCATCTTTCTGGAAAAAAGGGAGTCTCCGCTGCTGGAGCTTTCTCCTGCGTAGGCCTCAAACTCGCAGGTTTTTCTCAAAAAGAAAGTGTGTTGGAAGGGCTGAGTGTCTTCGAACGACCCGGACTTTCTGTTACGAACCCTCTTCGCTGGACGTACAAAGACTGTCTCCCATGAAAAGGGAAGATGACGCTCGGAGAAGATTCGCCAAGGAAGGAAAAGCTTCGCAATGGGAGTTCTGTTTACGAGTCGGCCTGCCCCAAGGAAAAACTGCGGAGCTGGACGGTCCCTCATGGGCTGGAAAGAAACTGTCGCGCTGCCACACTCACTGATCAGGTCGAGAAAAAGGAGAGGCTCTGCGCAAGGTTTGCGAGCGATGTACCTGATCTCCGAAAAACACGGGGGAAAAGAGATAGCTCATCTCCAAAAAACCTTGCCGCAGAGAGAGGAAAAGGCAACTGCGAAGGGGGCGCACAAAGGGGATCGCGACAAGAAAAAACAGGGCCTATCACCGCATCTGAGAGGGCATGCCGTCCTACCGGAGTTTCGCCTGAAAAACCGTCACAGCAAGGGAACGCCAGATCGCGGGGGGGCCTCTAATTCAGCAGGTGATCCTATTCTCATAGCGCTTTGATTGAGAAAGGGGGCGCGGCGAAAAAAGGGCCCTAGAAAGAATGGGGCCAGAAAACGGCCGGGTCTTCGAAAAGACCGTCTCACTCACTGCAGAAAAAAAACGGCCTTCGCCCCCTGCCAAAAAAAGCCAGAATCTGAGGGAGAAGAAGAAGCTCTTCGCACAAAGGTCCACGCACACTCGGGTACGAGCTCCTCTTCCACACGCGGGGGAAAGTCGCCGCTCATGAGACACAGAAAAGCTGTCGAGGGGAAGGGGAGAACCTAAACAAAAACACCTCCGGAAGGGTCAGGATCACCAGCGCGGTCCAAAGGAGAGGAATACATCGGCTCGCCTGTCTGAAAGGGAAAAAGAGCACAAAAAAAAAAACAAAGGGAAAGGGTGTTTGTAAAAAAAGCCTCCGCGTGACCTAGTCGAACCAAGGTTGAGGTGAGTAAACCGCGAGGCTAACAGGGAGGGAGCGAAGCTTCAATCGGGGTCAAGAGAAGCCTGAAAAAGGAAAGGAGCTCAAGAACCGAGAAGAAAGAAGGGCCGTTTCGGAAAAGGAAGGCTTCGTTTCCATTCGGCAACATGCGCGTGATCTGGGGGGGGGTTAGGAAAAGGGGGGGGGATATGCTGTGAGGGAAAAGGTTAGAAAAAAGCAGCAAGACACGTCGGCGAAAAAAACGACCTGCACCGAACTCAATCATCTGTTAAAGCGGAAACAAAAAAAGGTCGTGTTCCGTCCGAGAAAGACGGTAAACCCGGAAATCTCGCCAGCAAAAAAGCGTCCTTAAAAAGGCGTAGAAAGGTTTCTTTTAGGAAAGTGAAAAAGACGTCGAATCGAAAGCTCAATCGAGGGGCGGCCTTGGTGAGCGAAGGCGCTCATCAAAAAAAAGTCGTACCCAGAAAGAGGGGAACACCTGCCACTTTTCGCCGATGAAGGTGGTGCGGGAAGGAGGACGAGGGGAAAAAGGGAGGGGTTAGGAACAGGGCTGGTGGGGGGTGGCCCTTCCCGTCACAGGGCACCGCTTCGTGCAGGGGAAAAAGCAAGAAGGAACGGTCAAAGCAGAAAACACGTCGGCTGGCTAAAAAGCCGATAAAGGGGAGGCGTCTGGCTTTAAAAAAAGGGGGGTCGAGGAAGGAATTCAAAGATTGCGGATTGAACAGATTCCCGGCAGGCGATGCGGGGGGGAGGGGTTTGCAAGAGGAGGCCCGACCAAATCATGTCGGGGAAAAAGGAAGGCAAGGGGGAAGGCTTTAAACCAATACTCAGGTCATTGGAGAGATCTTTACTTGAAACCTCCAGGTTCTTCTGTTCGAAAAAGGGTTAGACGGCCGGGTAGGGAGGCGATGACTTCTCGAAGAGGGGGAAGGTCCGATCTTAGGCGAGGAAAACTCTTTCGCGGAAAGAGTTGGGGGATTGGGCAAGAAAAAAATAGGAAGAAAAGCCTTGCGGTACGTCTCTTAGCGGCCGGGAAAGCGACTCCTTGGGTCGAAAGGCTTCAGTTTCCGGGTCTCTCAGAACTGGGGCTTCTTTCAGGAAGGGTTGAAAAAGGGGAACGGTGCATTCTCATCTTTGCCATGCACGTACAACAGCGGTTAGGAAGTCAGAACGACTTTCAGTGAGAGGTGTCCCAGTCCTAAGTACAAGGAAACTATGAGACCTATCGAGAAGACCGAGAAAAAGGGGGGTACTGTGGAAAGATATCTTGACGGAAGAAGGATATGCAGTTTGTTTTCCCGGCCCTCAAATGTAAGAGTCCCTGGCAATCACAAAGGAGGAAACCTGATCAGAAGAGGAGGCTGAAAGAGATTCGAGAAAGATGATTTGCCAGGGGAGGATCAAAATGAGGAACCCCCCCAAAAAAAGAAAGGAAGGGATCGAAGAAAATGGGGGGGTACATCTTCAACGATACCAGACTTCCTTGAAAATCGGCGAGTACTAGATGAGTCAATATTGAATAAGGGGAAACTGTAAAGGGGACCAACGTCATTCTAACTACACAATACGTCTGCGGCGGAGGGCTGGACAAGGTCAACGGCAAGGCGCCGGAGGCCATGGCAACTCGAAAATCACGAAAAAAAGGGAAAAAGAAAAGCCTTAGAGAAACACTGAGTCGCGCAAAGCTTCGAGGCCCAATCGACTACCGGCAGGAAAGGGGACTGCAGAAGGGGGGCAAAAAAGACAAATCCTGAAAGGAAAGAGACTGAATGAGACTAGAGGACGGCTCGTCAAGGAGGGAAATCATCCTACGAAAATCCCAGTGAATCTCAGACTCAACGGTCAGAGAACTTAAGAGTAAGACGCTACCTCGGAGTCAGGCGTCATCACGCGGAGCAGACGCTGGCCTTAAAAGAAAGGGGCTGGCCTGGGAAAACATCGGCGCCCGCATAAGGTGACAAGGCGTGCCATCTCAAGTCAAGCAAACCTGAAGGAGCGGAAAGATAAGAAGAAAAGAAGCTGGGAGGGAAGCAGCGATTTTCAAGAGAAGTTCTAAAATATGTGGGGAACGAGGCCGGGCGGCCCTGAAAGAAAAAAGAACGGGGGCAACCCACAGTGGGTAGTGGGGACTAGACGGAAAGTCTCAACGCTCCATGGAAGAAGGCGAACAAAAAGGGGAAATCAGGGAGGTGTTCCTAAAGGGCCTTCGATCATCAGGATCTTAGGAGGCAGCACAAGGCCGGGATCGAATCAGGGGGGAGACGCTGAGGGTCCCCTTCACTTCAGAAGGAGGGGGGGACAATGAAAAGAAAGGAAGAAGGAGAATTAGGGAAATCTTCCGGTCAAGTGGGCTGCCTACACTGAGCTGCGAAAGGTAAGAAGACTTACAATCGACGCGTTGAAAAAGTCCGAACATATGACGTTCGGGCCTTATTTAACCGGACGTGAAAGGAAAAAAGTGAGAGAGGGATAATAAGTGAGGTATGGATGGTAGGGGGAGACGAATGATGGGGCGAAAGGGGAGAGAAGGTGGATGCAGGGGAGAGGGAAAGGAAAGGTGTGGTGGGAGGAGAAGGAAGAGTGGAAAGAAAGGGGGGCCTTGGGCAACGGTAAGCGGTTTGAGTAAGGGGATAATGAAGGGTCGAAGAGGAGAAGGAGATGAAAAGGAGTCGGAAGGGTGGATCCGGGAATTGGAGGAGGTGAGTGGTGATGGAGATGAGGGTGCAGGGGAGGAGAAACAATAAGGTGAACTTGGAAGAAAAAGGGAGACAGAGAAGTGGAAAGAAGAGGAAGGCAGGACGTGGCAGAGGGTGGTTATAGGGGAATGGAAGAGGGGTAGGAGTGGGGAAGAGGATAGAAGAGGAGACGAGGTGGTAGCACTGTTTGGTCATAAGAGGGCTTCAAGTCCCCCCATCAATAGAAAATATCGAAAGCCGAGAAGGGGGACCTCTCTATGTGCCACGACGAAACTTTTCAGAACCAACTAACCTGGCTGAGGGCTCTCTTCAAAAAAAAGCCCATGCAACAGTTCTTGAAAAAACCTCCTGAAACTTCACCAGGGCAGCGGCGCTCCCAAGGGGAGGAGAAAAAGAGGGTTTGACCAAAATTTGTCGCGTCAGGAACGCCAAACAAGGAGAAGGGAAGCTGAGGCAGGGGGGGAAGGGGCGTGCGACTCAAGGAGGAGGAGCAGAGGACAGCAGACTTCCGCAGGATCCTGACCAACGACGGGGGGGAAAGGGGGAAAGGAGTTCGCGAATATCCTCTGAAGCGGGGGGGGGAGGGGGGAAGGACCTCATTATCTGCTACAAGAAAATCCTTAAATGCTCGCCGGGAGGCCCGTTTGGAGGAATTCTCTGGAGGGGAAGCTTCTCTGGGGAAAAATCCGCGACGGAACTTTCATTTTTAGGGGCCGATTTTAAAAAGCGGAGAAGTTGAGGGTGGGGGTTCTGATGGGAGGGGGCGAAAGCTGAAGGGGGAAGCTTTCTTCCGCCGCTACTACGAGAGACCGTCGCGACTCTTTGACTCGTACCAATGGAGTCGAGGCGCCCTTCAAGGAGGAGCGCGGAAGGTGACCCCCTAATGTCCAGGAAGAAAAAGAAAGGTGGCTTTCTTCTCATCTCTGATGTGAAACAGGGAAGATGACGACTGAAACCAAAATAAAGAAAAACTGGCTGATCTGCGTTCCGTTAGAGGGGAAAAAATTTTGGAAG
>Ga0179593_1476847_pt1 | contig 12068 bp, 7 predicted proteins | sample CZODoug2_1_08_16_FD_185931 | JGI IMG/M metagenome (GOLD analysis project Ga0179593, IMG submission 185931) | Vadose zone soil fungal communities from Angelo Coast Range Reserve, California, USA - CZODoug2_1_08_16fungal (PacBio error correction) | ecosystem: Environmental > Terrestrial > Soil >...
AAGTTGCAAGACAGTTATCGCGGCGTCTTTATTTGAGAGAAGAAATAACATATAGGAATGAGGCGCAGGGAAAGATGAATAAGATTGAGGAGAACGGGGGTCGTGAAGAGGGGGGAAGGGAGGGTGATGTAGGACGTGGCATGAGAGCAATGCATTGAAGGTGCGAATTCCGAAGCGCCTGGTACCCGCGAGAAGCCGGTGCAGGAACAGGGAATAGGACCTAAGAGAAGGCGAAGGAAAGGGGGCAACTCCTGGGGGACTAGGTCTTCTGGGCCGTTATTGTCCTGAAAAATTGTAGGAACGGACTGGCAAGCCACGAGGGATTGCAAGTTATACAGTCGGTCGAAAGTGAAAAAAGCAGCGAGACACGGAAGGAAGTACGGGCTGACGTGAGGAAGTATAGGCCAATCACGGATCCTCCAAGTATGCATCCAGGGTAGCTTCCAACTGGGTTAGGTGGACTGGGTCCAAAAAAACAGGCGAAGGGGGGGGGAGGGGTATGATCATCGGATTCCAAAATACCCCAAACCTCCTAAAAAGATCTCCCTCGAATTTTACAGACACGGGGAAATTGGGCTGGATGAGATATATGTGGCCACTTAGCGAGCTACAAAAATTCACAGGGGGGTCATGTGAAGATAGGGGGACAAAACAGCATTCTGCAAAAAGGCAGAGCCGGGCGGATCCGGGGGGGACAAGTAGGTACGCGACTGTTCACTGGAATGGTGGAAAACGGAGAACAGGAATCGATTGACTCCGCGAACAGGCAGCAACAAGAAAGGGGTAATTAACAAGGTAGAACAGAGATAAGCCAGAGAAAATATTGGAACGAGTCGTGTTTATCACCATATTAGGCCTGAGGGCAAGGCGGGAAGGGAAGTTTTTAGTTGCATAAACCGCCAATTGCAACTGGGGGGGGCAACAAAGGAGACAAGGAGGGCGTAGAGCAACCTCGGGCGCACGGGACCATTCAACAAGGTTAGCTGACAAGGGCAAGTCCTGGGTACCTCTTCGTCGGTTCGGAAAGTGAATGGCATCAAAGTCAATCGCCAATTCGTACTAGTCGGGAGGAAAAAACAAAGAAAAAAAGCAAAAAAAAGTGGTCACTGGGGAAAAAGGAAACAAGGCCCACGTATACTCTTTGAAAAAAAATAAGGTGTTTGGGGATGGAATATCGGAAACTCAAAACAACGTAGGACGTATGGGAAGAAGGGGTTGTTACAAAATTCGGACAAATCGGGAAGCGGTGCCACACTTCTTGATGCTATAGTGCAAGGCACAATAATTAAAGACGGGCCAAAATTGCGGAACACCGGACCCAGACGCAGAAAGGAGCAATATAAGGGGGAAGGCGGAGGGGCTGGGGGGGTGAAAAGCCGGCGCAGAGGCTAACCCTCCCAAATGTGAGAGCCAGATCATTCATATAATATGATCACAAACACACACAGACGAAAAGAATAACGTAAAAGCGGAAATCGGGCCGTGGACGAAGCACCCCGACAAAATGTGAGCCAACGATAGTAGCCGGAATGGGGGGCAACACCAGATGATTAACCCTCAGTGTGTAAAAAGGTAGCATGAGAACGAGGGCGAGAACCATCGGGGCGAAAACACCGGTGAATTGAAAGAGTAGGATATTAGGCGAGTGTAATGAAGAGATGGTATGATGAAGTTTGACTCCATATAATCGATAAAGGACCAAAAGGACACCGCAGCACTCAGGCACTATCGTGATTGCTAATCAGAATTTGCCGAAGGAACTGGGGAAAATCAGAGTGGAGGGGACCTATAGAGTCTACCCAATGATGGAGCGGCGGATTATCAGCACTCATGCCGCGAACCGTGCCAGGTCAGTTAGGTAAAGAAAACCCAGCAGTCATCAAAAACATAAGGAAATAGACGGAACAATGGTGCCGAAACGTGCCTGCGACCGCACCTACCCCAATATTACTCCAGAGCAAAAAGAACCATGATTCTTGCGGAGGATACGATATCAGCTACGCGTTCTTCGCTCAGGTGGGGAGACGGTAAGGAAAGACTCATTGATTGGATCGATGATAGGCGAGGCCAAGTGGGCCCATGTTTCATACATGAACGCCAAAATCAAATCCGAAAAACAAGGAAGACATAGACACACCGATAAAGAGGAGCCCGTAGTATTGGAGTGACTAAGGACAGGGTGGTGGCCGGAGGCCCTCGTCGGTCTCGCCAGAAGGCATAGTTAATGGTTTTTAACTCAAGTACCCCAATAGAAGTGAAAAAAATATGAGCGGGGGGAGAGTGAAAAAAGAGGGTTATGGCGAAGGCTAGACGTAAAACTGAAGATCAGGGGATCATTTTACGGACAGAATTCTCCCCTTGGCGGTCTCATTCATACAGGGCGCAATGATGATACTACCCCCTATTTCTTAGCTGCCCCCAAAGGAAAGGAAATATGGAAAGAAGGACGCGAGTTCGCTAAGGCCTGCTGGGATCGAGTTGAGTCTGCCCACAACCACAACATCTAATCACGGATCTTCACGTTCTCTTCATTCACGGCATCTAATTAAGGGGACGCCAAAGCGAGTTTTCGCCTAAAATCGTCAGCTGTCTCCCCCCAAGAGCCACGGATTAGGTCCACTAACGCAACCCTACACTCTACCAATTCAAAAGCGCCAAGACAATCCATGAAGACAAAGAAAAACCCTTCCGGGGGGTCGAACCTTCTTCAACGTTGTGTCAGATTGGCTCAGACAGAAGTTGAAGGAAAGTAGCAAACGGACCACCCCCACCATAGGACACATTGACGTGCTCCCCGGGAACCACTGGGCGTCGAAAGGCGTGGGACCCATTAGCGTCAAACTGATAGCAAGTGGAAGATCGATTGATGACTCAACTTCCGTCGGGCTCTCCTCCTAGGTAAGGGCAAGACAATCTCCGTGTTTCCGGAAAATGATCTCGGTGGACGGTCTACACACGGTTTGCACGCTACAGTAGTAGTGACTGCCAGACGTAAGGGCACTAGGACCTACATGGGGAAGAAAACCAAAAGAGATGGATCGACTCTGTGCTCTGCTGTGAACAAGGCGACAAGGTATTTACAATTGGCATAAAATTCGTCGAGACAGAAGTGGCGCCATACGAAGGGCTAAAACACTCAGAGGGCCGCAGAAAAGATCCGAGGGAAGGATAGAGCACGAGGGGAGGGGAGCAGAGAACCGACGAAGATCATCCAAGACCCCATATCATGAACATAGAACGTGAGTGGAATTTGTTAAATCCATCCGGTGAGCGACTACCGAACGCGTTGACGGGGGTGAGAGCAACAAGTTAGCAAACCCCACGCAATCTCTCGAGTTTGAACAGGAAAACCAAGGGGGGGCCGCAGAATTGGTGTCTAGTCGGGTAATGTGGATCGTGCCGCTTAACGCGATCACCTCCGAGTGGTAGTGAGGCGCAACAACGGGACCGTGGAACATGGGGACACGACAAGCCGCAACTCCTATAAGGAAAGAGGAATGGACGTCATACGAGGACGTGCTGGGGCTGGGACGACGACTAAAGAGGCATGAGCATGTGCTGAGGAGCACGGGGTAGTGTCAGGTACCCCAGCGCGCTCTCATGGGGCGGAAGACGCAACTTACGAAGTACGGGGTCGCAATGAAAATAGGAATAAAAACAAACACGAGGGTGCAGAGTCGAATAACTATTCTCCCCACCAGCAACACATAGGGTGGAGCAAACAACAGATTGGAACACAAAACAGAGAGAAAAAGAAGACAGGAACTTAAAGGATCTACAAAACCGCTCTATACAGGGGGCAAGAGGATCTCGTTGGTCATCTAATACAAAAAAACACTAACACCTCTGAGAAGGGATAACTGAGAGACTAATGGGAAATGAAAAATCGGAAAGGAAGGGGGACAAGAGCACCGACGGTCGGTGAGGCTGAGAGGGAAAAAAGCTCAGAAGAATAGGTACAGGTCATACAGGTTTGGAAGCTTGTCATGATGTTGGGAGCAGACTCGGGTGTCCACAGCCGCTCGTGACGAAGAAATAAAGGCAGCAAAGCTCGATCACCACTGAAGATGAAAATAGCTTCCTCTGCTAGATAGATAGGGGGGGGTAAAAAAACGTTGACGATCAAAACAAAACGGAGGCGGTCAGTTGCGCATTATGGGCAGACAGGGTGGCAGCTGGTGTACATGGATGACGTCCCGCTTTAAAAGGTGTAGCTGAAATAGAAAAGGGGATGTTAAGGCGTCAAGATTCGATAGACAGAAGTAATGGGGGGAACGGAAAGCGAGATTTTTAGGGCAGTTTGACACAGACAAATGGGGGGGGCTGAGACGGAGACATTTCATCACTGACAACAGATGTTATTGATGAATGGGTTTAGACAGACGTGGTCGCATTTTTTTAAAATAATAAGACCGAAGGTGGAAAAGAGAATAAAGTGCAAAATACGGAGAGATTTGTCAACCCTGTGTGTGCGAGTGGATGTTGAAAGACGACGTCACCCAAAATGTTGGGTACGGGTCGGAGGGGTACCAGGAGAGCGTGGATATGGGAATAAGGAAAATTTCGGAAAAAAGAAAAGCTGGTAGTCAATGATGGGGGCTAAAAATAAAAGGGGAATTGCGGACGTTGTCGTCTGCCGGCTTATGACAAGAAAACCGCATAACCTTCACAAGAGTTGTCGGAGCGGGCTTTAACCGGGGGACATGTAGAGGAAGCCCCTTACAGCAAATTCGTTTGCAAGCGAGCGGGCTAAACCCATTGATGCGGGTTGCTTGAAACGAGAGGTGGTGTGAAGTGGGGGGGGGGACGTCGGGGGATCGGTGCGGCGAAAATAGCAGTCAATTCTTCAATTTGAAGCGAGTATGAGCTGGTGCGCCGCCTGGATAGCTAAGGTTAGTGGAATCGGGTGAAAGGGGGGGGTTGGTGTAAAGTGTCACGAAATACAAACAAGAAATCTATGAGATGGTCCGCTGAACTATAGTTAGCTTGACGGTGAGGGAAGAACTAAGGATGACCCATAGAGCGTAAGAGTCTGTGAGGAGGAGTGGTTGCAAAGGGAACAGAGCGGCATGGGTGGGGGCGGGCGGACGTATTACTGAGGGGACAAGTTCCTGAGGGCGTGTAAAAACAATTCTGATAATCATGGATGATGAAGAAACTCTTTTCTGGGAATTGGGAGTGCCGTTGATGCAGAGTTTTACGGGAAATGGGGGAAAGCATTTACAGGTAGCGGGGGTTGTTGGCAAAGGTTCTTGATGTATGAGATGATAGCAGAGCATGAGATACTTCCAAAGTCAATAGGGGAGTGAGCGGGGGGGCGAATCCTGTGGAATATGGTGGATGAGGCCGGTTTATCTGCGCAAGAGTCGAGACATCGCTAACGGGGGCAAGAGGGAATCGGGTCACAAAGCCTTGCGCGCTGATCCGTTTATTCGCTCTGGGGGGAGGGCGGTTAGGTGAGCGAGCAGGCTCTTGTCAAGGCCACCGGTTCGATCGAGCACGAATGGTAGGGGGGGGAGGGTGCTGCGAAAGCAGGGGGAAGATGACAGGGGGGGAGTGGCCGAGGGAACGCTCAGGCGATGCAAAGACTCATGATTTGCTACAAATACCGCCCGAGGGGTGACCACTTCGTGGGAGACGCTGATCTTGACAAGGAAACAAAGACGAGGTGTTCTCAGGGTGCAGTTGCTTCTCTCAGAGATTTCGTAACCAGAGGGATCGGATTGAGAGCGGGCCCATCTTACGTATGCGGGGTGAATGTGCAACAAGGAAAGGGGGGTACGTGGAAGAATTCACGAAACAGTGTAGGCCCAGGTAAGGAAGAAAAAATTCATTAAGTGGTAAAACTTCGGCATCTGAAAATGACAAACAGCTGACAGGGAGAGAGAAAAGTAAGCACACAACGGGGTCAATTAGCAGAGTCACGGGGGATAGCATAGGTATGAAAATTAATATTGTTATTGGGAGACACCGCAGCCGATGTCAATACATAGAGGGGGCTTTTCTCCGTTGATGACAAGAACGGCAATATTCTCTTAGTCTCTGATCTGAGGGGTGGGAAAGCGGTGAAGCGGGGCGGGAGAAGTGCGGCGTTAAGGACTCAAGCAAACGGTCAAACGGGGAGTTTTGAGGGCTGAAAGGGAAAAATAACAATTTTCCCGAACGAGACGTAGGGGACAAGATCGTGATATTGATAGGGCTAACCAAGAGAAACAAAATACAAAACGGTGCAAAAATGGGGCATATGCCTCTGCGCGGTGAGGTATGCATATGGTGCATTTAAAGGATGGTGCCTTTTGATTTTTGCTCATTCTACATCCGTTGATTTGGTAAATAAAAGTGGAGGGCGGGCAGGTCCAGGGATTGCAGGTGGGTGAGAATGATTAAAGAATGGTCAGACGGGGTCGCGAGAATACACCTTATGTGGTGTTTTTTCAATCGCAGAAGCAAACGACGTGGCGCAAAAGCGTCGGGAGAGGACGCTGCTAGGGAAACCGACTACCCGAAAATATAAATAACGGCGTTTTTTGGCTTCTTATGTGGTTAAAATATAGGCAGACAATCGCTGGGGCCGGGAGAGCGGGGCACCAGGGGGTGGGTATACATCGGTGAAAGTGGAAGGGACCGGTATTCTACGACTCTTTTCAGAAAAGGTTGGTGCTTTATTAAAGACAACTCAAAAGGACAAGGTGGAAGCTGACAGTTTTCAATAAAACTTCCGCGATCGCGTTTAGATGGCAGCTCAAACACACCCCTCGGATGATCAGAGAATGACACAAGAGGACGCGAAAAGTGAGGGGGGGGAACTCAGATTCATCACTGTAGGCCGGCGACATAGCTATAGGCAGCCAGGCGGCGCTTCGTTCTCAGAAACGGCATCAATAAGGTGCTTTCGTGGGGCGATGGTTACAGGGGAGACAAGGCAACAGAGTAAAGCAGGCGTGCAAGTACAGGCAGCGACTTTGACCCTTTAGGAAGAGGTATAATTGGGGGGGGGAAAGTGCTGTATATTATTGTGTAAAGAGAAAGTGGGGGATTAAAGAAAAGGTCACCGCGAAGGTACAGCCAGGGGCAAGCATCACTCCCTTGTTTTTTTCGGATAAAGTCTGGGCACAGACATACAAAAAAAAACAAAAATAAACATAAAACAAAACCAATCCACAAAAAACCCGAAATGAAAAGCAAGACACCAGTAATACCGGAGGAGGGAGGAAATAAAGACCGTTCAATGCTGTTCAAAATCTCCAACTGGCGGCACAAGGTTAAGGTGTACAGGTATAAAATGGGGTAGTCCGGTAATAGCTACTGAACAGTATTACACGGACAACAAGGGAACAAAGTCTGGGGGTTGCTCAATGGGGGTACACGGGGGTGCAGAATTGCACAAAGGTTATAATAGACGTTTGCGCTGGGTGGGGGGGGGGGACGGGAGCGGCCGTGGTTTGTCAACACTGTGTAGCGAGTCTGTAAGAAGTCAGAGGAGACAAACAAGGGCACACGTGGGAAAGAAACTACTGCAGTACGGGACAGCAGGGGGTTTGGTCCTTCAACACTTAGATGGATCGAGGTGAATACCGCTCACATCGCGCAGTACATGGGGTGAACACGAGGACTAGAGTCAGCTGTTGTGCGCGGGGCCAGGTAAGGCCCGGACCAGGAAGAACTGTCTCCTTGCGCTCGATGGTGTCTGGACAACCACTGGAGGTAAAGGGGCCGAAAGATTTACATTATGTATACAATGTGCGGTCCCTGAATATCGCGAAGACGCTCTGCGTGATCGAAGACGTACTACGGGTGCCCTCAAGAAAATCCCCTGAGCTATATTTACCCTGGATGAGGTGCACGATGCACTGGGACTTCGTATCGCGAAACAGGCAGAGGAAAAACATAGGTCAAAAAGGTCACTAGTAATCCAGCCTTATGGCACTTGGCTACAGGACTACTAATCTGGATTATTGAGGTGGCATAGGGACGTCTGAGCTGGTAAACGGATAGATTTCAGAGCCAAAAACAAACTGAACCGAAAAAGGTAGAGAAGAAGTAGCAGTGATACAAGAAAATTAGTTATAAACCTCCATGAAGGGGGAAAGGGACTTTTCTCATTATGGTATTCGCATGAAGGCTAGTAACCGGAAAAACATAGAGCCGTCTCGCGACAAATGCGTACAAATGGTGACTGGCGGTAGACTAGATCTCATTAAAGGAAGATCACCCGTCTGTCACAGCACGATCGATTTGTGGTGAGTGCCCAGACCAAATAAATCGATCGAGCAGGGAGAGGGTAGACGCGAGCCGCTTTATGTGAACAACGGGCAGTGAAAGGGAAATGAGGAATGCGAAAGAAGGGTGAACAACATACCGGCTGCAGGCGTACCTGGAATTTTCATGCAAAATCATCAGGTCGGGGCAGTAGGGGGCTTCATGAACTTGTTATCGAACCAGTCCGAAGCTTACTGCATGACAACATATAGTGATCAGGAAAGGTACCAATGGGGAAACAATTCATTCGAAGAGGAGCACTATTGTTTTCTGGGCGTGTTTTTAGTGGGCCCAACAAAAAAAAAAAGACACCAACCGTGGCTACTGGTACCGGCAAAGGGGTACCAGCAAGGTGCCTACACTACGACCATTGCGTGTACGGTGGCCATCCAATGTCGTCTTCGCGAGTCACAGCAACATAAGGGTCCCTGCGACAAGATTCAGAGAGCTGGGGTGGTAAGTGTCCATTCGGCCTAGGCCGCAGGAGCAAACATAGACCCGGGAACAGGGTCGGCAACTGCGACATAGGTGAAAAAGGATAACTATGACCTCTGTAAGCAAATGAAACTGTGACAAAACAGGCCATGGGAACGGGTGCAGATTATTAGGTGGGACACTATGCAACAAAAAAAAAAAAAACGGTAAAGGCGGATGGACGCGAAGTACAGCTTCAGGGGACTAGCGCGGGGGTCCATGTGGGGCCAAAAATAGTAAGCAGCTCGGACGGCTATTTGCCAATTACCGGGCCGTGCCAGAATAGAAACACGAGTGTCATGTGTCCGATGGCAAGGTTAAAAACACGAATGAGGTCACTATCACAGGTGGCTAATCGGCCTACGAAAAACTTCTACACACTACGAAAGAGGCGTACTAACTAGCGGTAACGTTTAAGATCCTATTTAAGGATAATCGAGTGTGATTGTCGGTTGAGCGGATTACGACCGTCGGAGGGTCTCACACGACAGGTGAGGCGCATGGAAGCGTTCGGGGGTGTTGGATCTCGCATAAAACACTATTACTCTGTCTACAGGGCTAAGAAAAAAGATCTCACTCATCCTAGTGGTTTGAGCAGCACCCAAACTAAGGGGGCGAAAAGGGGTGGGAATCTGTGGACACGGGCTACGCAAGGTCCAGCTCTCGGTACCACGAAAGTACCGGCTAAAAACTATCACTTGGACTGTACTTCAAAGTGTTGCAAAAAACGGGGAAGAAAAAGCCGTTGCTGCGTGCAGAAAAGTCTCCAGGTCACGAAGGGCTAAACTTACAGGACAGCGGGAGGATAACTGGAAAAAAAGGGCGCAGACACCAAAACGGGTCAGATCATAAGCTGGATCGGCAGGTGCAACCTGCTGAGAGTACATGCGCATATTTCATACGGGGGTAGGGGATGTGCAAAATGGGCTTAGCAAAAATAAATAGGGGGTTTGTCTATGAAAGAGAGGACGAATTAAGGAAAGCAGAAAAAGTAGTGGTCAACGGGATGAGGCAAGATCCATAAACCCCGTCACCAGTAAACGATCACATTTTCAATACGGAATTACGAGAAGCAATTTCGAAGCACATCTGTGGGGGCGAAAAGATACAGGGGCGGTTAAAAACGGGGGAGACTCACGCGCACGGGGCGAGCTTCACAAGAGTTAGGTCATTCATCGGTGTGCGGTAGGGAGGATCTGGGGGCCGGGGTGCAGCAGAGAAGTGGTGCCTTTAGTAGGCAGGGCGCAAAATAATGCCTAAACGAACGAAAAAAAAACCAAATCAATAAACTTTCATAAACATCACTCTTAAGAAGACGGGCGGGGACGAACAGAGACCATTGAAAACGAAAGTGAATACAGGAGTAGAAAAAATAGACAAGTATAGTATAGAAAAGCGAGGGGAATAGAGCACAACCTGACTTCGACATGGTGTCAAAGGACGGCATAGGGGTAATCGCGCAACATCTTCACGGGTCAACGCCTGGCCCGTGGGTCGATACCCTGGGGAAAAAAAGATGCGTCGGACAAACTCGAGATCGAGGGTGCGCGGAAGGCGACGACCACATCCCGCCCACTTGGCAAGATGAATTACGCGGAACTACAATGACGCCGGATTCAAAGGGTGGACGGAAAACAGTGGGTGACCTTTCTAACAAAAGAGCCTAAAGAGTCAGGCAAATGGAAGTAATTCTCTCAATCTGGTCAGCGGGGGGCCGATGGGGGCACTTAGAAAAATGAGGCCAAACCGTGGGACAAAAAAACTCATGGAGATTAGATATGTAACATCTGCTTACAGGGTATAGTGCGGGTTAGAGATGAATAGTTGGTACGTAGTCGCGAGCTCCCGGACGAGGCTTGGAGCGGAACACCAAGCGAAACACAGAATGACGTATCCCTGTGCCGTGAAAGGGCAAAAACAAAAATGCGGGAAAATACGCAGGGGCAGTAAAATAGACGATTGGTACAGAATCGCGAGATGGGAAATAAGGGCGGGAGCAGCGAGAGAAAGAAAGGAACAGATATTTACGGTTCAAAGAAGTGGCTTGGTGGATGCAAGTATAATGGACACCATATCCGAAATAGAAGATTCCAAAGAATACCACAAGAAGTGCAGTGCGGGGGAGAGATAAAAGCTACAGCCACCTCTCGCAGAATAGGTGTTATGAGGTAGGTCCACAGAATGGCAGGTCTGCTCCAAGGAGGTGTGGGGGACAACAGCCAAGGAAGAAATGCCGGGGGGGCGATCCGGAAAAAAAAAAAGGCCATAAAGTGACTGGATCGGGATTGCCGAGAAAAAAAAGTAACCTGAGATGCGTTCAATCCATCGATTAATTTCCAGAATACCAGCAGAGTAGGCGGCTCACGACAGAACAATGGGGAAGCAATGGCTAAAGTAAAAACCCCATCACATAAGAATAAGGCAGGTAAGGATCCAAAGGCGCAAGAAACAATCTGAAAGCACATAAGGTGAGGATCGCCTCGACCTCGATGACAACCGGGAGAGTCAACATCAGAGGCTTAGAGAAAGGTAATTTCTAACCGGGGCGGGGACAATTAGAACATTACCAACTAGGACCAGATGAAAACAAAGAGGCCCCGGTTCTCCAATGGACAACGTTGTTCAGGAATCCGGGGGAACTTCAAAAAAGGAAATTACGATCCGTGTCCCTCCTAGAAAACAAGGAGGTCCGGTGACATTTTGAACATCATTGGCGCCCCAACACTGAAAGCGCAGCAACAAGGAACAAACATACTGCCAAGCGGCAATAGGACAGTCGGTTATGCTTCACTAGGGGGTTCTACAACATGCGGGACGAAATAACCAGGGAAGTATACAATAAGGCGGGAGAAAAAACTAAGAGAGGAAGAGGGGGGGGGGATTAACTCGAAATCACATGCCCCCAAAAGAATTACAACCGGAGGACGCCTAATTTTCTCCGGGACGTTTCGTAAAACGCAGGGAACGTACGATACAAGTAAAATTAAAACAAAACCCTAAAACGGGGAAAGGGGGAAAACGGGCAATATATACGATTTGCCCGGTCAAGTAGATATCCCTCAAAACAGCGGTCAGGTGGTCAACATCGGCGAAGGCGGGAACTAAACGAGAAAAAAAAAAGGGCCAAGGCCCCCACATCATATCACTCAGTAGAAACGCAAAGCAGGGTTGACATCCCGGATGGTTGTTGAAAGGGAAGGATCAATGAGGCATTGGCCGGCACAGGATCCGTCTCAATTCGAATCACTCCGTCTAGGTTAAAGACGTGTCTGATGTGATAGGTAATAACAGCCGGGGAACCAGATGGGGAAGGTGGCATTTGCGGTAAGCACGGG
>Ga0179593_1594650_pt1 | contig 12068 bp, 7 predicted proteins | sample CZODoug2_1_08_16_FD_185931 | JGI IMG/M metagenome (GOLD analysis project Ga0179593, IMG submission 185931) | Vadose zone soil fungal communities from Angelo Coast Range Reserve, California, USA - CZODoug2_1_08_16fungal (PacBio error correction) | ecosystem: Environmental > Terrestrial > Soil >...
AGGAGTAGTAGGGGGGGGTATCAATCTACAGAACATATGCAAATAAAAGGGCGTAGCAAAGTAACACGGGAGAGAAGAGATCAGTGATGTCCAGATGCGAACGGGAGGATCAGGTGGAGATAAAGGGAAAACCACAGCGAACTGGGTCCCAGTCTGCATGACCAGAGGAGTTCGGGCATTAAGTCATAGCGAAAAAAGGCAACAGAAAACGTCTTAAAAAAGCAGAGAAACTTGGAACTCATAAGACCCCATATAAGCCGCATAGCTTGAATCCGGGGACCAAGATAGCTAGAAGAAAACATTGGGGGGGCCTTCCCACACCTCTCAATTAAAAGGTACGCGGTACTATTCTAGGGACGGGCTGAAGAAAAAAAACCAACTAGCCCAAAACAACGCGCTTGGGAAAAAACTTCCTATAAGGAGGGACAAAATGGGTACGGAGAAAGACAAATCAAGGCGGAAGCCATTGGGAGGGCATTCTAGGTGGGGGGCTTACCAAAGAGGTAGAGCCACCCCAAGGAGAGAATTGGGTCTAAGGACGAGAGGTAGTAGCCGAAAAACGTGGAGGGGAGGAAAGTCGAGAAATTTCAAAAAAAAATGGAACTGGGAATCTTGGTGTTTCACAGAATTCAATTCAGAAGGAGATACAGGAGGGGAGTTTTCGAAGGGAATGCGTGCACGGGGAAGAGTTGTTCCCTCGGTGGTTGGGGAAGCTGTCTCTGATTGAGAGAGGTCTATGGGGGATGGAGGGAAACCAAGATTGCGATGAGATCTAAAAAATCATCCTATCAGGGGTTCTTGGGTGTAAAGAATAATAAGACTAGGTGAGTAGTGTTAGAGAAGTGTCAGGCCATATGTAACTGTTCTGGGGTTGCCTTCACGGTGATTCAGTACACCCTAGAGGGGGAAGCGCGAATAACAAATTGGTCTTGGGGGGTTAAAAGGGGACAGACTAACGTTTCTGAAGCAGGGTGAAAAGACAAAGTTTCCCAGTGGCGCGAACAAACGACTAATAATCGTAGGTTGTGTGGGGGGAGGGGGGGTTACGAGTATTGCGAGGGGAAGTTGTTCGAGGACCTATAAGCAGTCTGTGGCGTAAGGTTAAAACAATTCAAGATCTATCCGCAAAGGCTGTTCTTGAAACAAATCATCAGAGGGGGGGGCAAGTTGCCAAGGGGTAGCAGGTAGGTACTAAGACAAAATAATTCATCAGGACGATGTATTACGCCTGGGAAAGGCATTGGGGGGCCCGGGGCCGAACCTCCAAAAAAAAGAAATGGGCTAAATTCGACTAATTTCAAAAAAGGGGGAAGACTGGTAAAGGCCGCGAAAAGTGGCCCTTGGAAAACAGAGGTCCAACTTCAGCTGGAAAGGAGATTTGCTGTAAGGGGAAATCAGGGTTTTGCTATCCAACCTTTTCGAGGGGAAGAAAAGGGGGGAAGGGCGCCTGGCCATCGCAAAAAGGGCATTTCGAGGGGGGATGTTTGACAAAGATAGGAACCGATAAGTGTGTCTACTAGAGAGAGGAACAGGAGATAAGGACGATAAGAAACAACACAGGAGGAGAAAGAGTTGAAGCGTCGACTGTTTCAAGTAGAAAAAACTGGTTCGTATCATCAACTCAAGGAAGAAAAATGGCTGGTCCGTAAAAACTGTAGTAAGGAGAAGTTGGTTTGGGTGGCTGGGCAAACAAGGTGAAGAGCTAGATGGAACATACGAGCGTTTAACATGCCGCCAATTTGAAAATGCCAATTCTGGGACGTCCCAGATCCTTAATCGAAAGTTTTGTTTAAATAAAAGTTGCCATTGTATTTGGGTGGGGTGATCCTGTGGTGCGTTACAAACAGGAAAATACCTATGAAATTATCAGTGGGGGGGGAAAGAACCAGACGCCTAACACGATGGCCGTGCTATATAAAAGGCCGGGACTTGTGGCGTGAATAAATCTTATTTCGAGAGGTGCGACAGGCAAACTTATCAAGCAAATGGGTGGGCTATTATAGTGCTACAATTAAGTGGCGCAAGAGCCCGCACTGAAAACAAAAAGGGGCCGGGTATAAATGTGTGGCCCAGGAACGGGGGGGAGGGGTCCGAGGACAAAAGGGGGAAATGGACACTCTCGAATAAACGTTCCAGAGAATGTAGATAACGACTTTGTAGGGCTCTTATAGCTCCCGCTTGGGAAAAGTGCAATTTGGAAAACCCCTAGAAACAATTCGGCTTCATTGAAAAAGGAAAGATCTTTTCGTTGTTAATGCCTTATCCAGGGGGGGGATAAGATACACGGGGGGCAACTCAGTTAGAAAAACTCAAGGACCTTTACGGAACGCTCACACCGTCTCATAGCCACGTCGAAAACGGCAAGAAAAAAAACGGAACGTGCTTGAATTCCGAAAAGGGGGGAAAACTTGGGAGCTCAAAGGAGAAACCGTGCGTAAAACATCTTGAATGCCAGCTCTGGGAGAGTCCGCTCAACTTTGAGGCAAAAAATAAACGGGAGACCGCGCGGTAAATTCAGTGTTGATTCTCGATTGGGGGGGGTTCACCAACAAGAAATGATAAAGTCTTGTTCAGACGGGGGGGGACTGTGGGGGGGTATAAGTTATGTTGAAAGGGTCCAGATGCCGATTGGGCTTAAGCGTGGGTGGAGTAAAAGGTAGATTTTTTGGGGGGGAAGGGGGGTGATGTACTGTTTGGGGAAATCCGTGCCGCCCTTGTAATGTCTCGAAAGATCATCTGATAAACGAAAAGAAAGAAGGCTTGGCATCATTTTCTCTAAGCCAGGAGGAGTCCTGCGGAAGATCCTCAGGAGAAGCAGCTATTGCGGCGCTATATCGGGGGTGTCGGGGTTTAGGAATGTACGGGGGGGGGGACAAAGTGGCAGCTTAATTGGCAATTTGTTACAAATTGGATCCCCAGGTAGGCCTTTGTCAGAGAATGGGAACAAGTAGGTTTCGAAGGGTTTTGTTGGGGTTCGAACGAGAAGTTGAAGGGAAAGGGGAGTCGCCTAAGGAACAAGAGGCCGCCTCACGGGAAAGATTCCAGGTCGAAAACGCCTAGGTAAAAAGTGGGGAAGTAGCGGGCCACAAGTTGCCACCCTCCTTAAAATTCAACCTTGGGCGGTTTATGGGGTGGGGGGGGGAATGGCGGCAGCAGTAAGTAAAGAAAAAGAGAACCCATGATAGAGGAAAAACCTGGGGGAGGGGGTGGGGGGGGTGGGGCGGTTCAAAATCTCATACCATGAGGCAGCTAGAGCGAACCAAAAACGGTAGGGAGAAAAGAGAAGAGTCTCACGCGGGTTGAATGGGCGATTTTGAGGTTTAACCAAAAAAAAAACTCTGGAGCTTCAAAAAGGATAAAAACCACTAAAAGGACGAAGCATTAAAAGCGAAGCAAGACCCATTTGCCATGGGATGACCGGGGGGGAGGTTTGTCAAGGGCGTAGGTAGAGAAGCACACATAGAGGTGGGCACGTAAAATAATTTAACGCATACTTCGGTGAAGAGTCTCAAAGAGGTGAGGGGGGAACACGAAGATCATACCTGAATCATGGTAATAGAGATGACTAAAACACCCAGTCGAATACGGGGGGGACTAGCGATTAAAACAATCTTCTAGAACTAAATAGGTCAGGTGGGGGGGGGGGGGAATACAAAGTCAGAAATTGAGGACGGGGGGGTCCAATCAGGAATGCAATCACTTCTGGGGGATAAATCAGGAAAATAAAATCTGATCGACGTAGATGGAACAGAGGGAAAAGATTTCACCGAAGGAAGGTGAGCATATAAAGGAGCAACGTCAGGCACCTCGAGTTGTGCACGCATAGAGTTTCATCTTTTTGAAGGGTGATCTAAAATTATCTCCAAACTATAAAACCTCCAAAAGCTTTACTCCCTATCTCTCTCGAAAGTTAAACAATTCATGCACACAACCCAAGGGAGTAACATCAGTTTCTATGTCAGATTTGTGGAGAGGAAAAAAATCTGAGAAGGACCAGCAATTGATTTCTCCGGGACGAACTGGACAAAGTGATCGGAAGCTTCCATTCGCCACTGGGGGGTAGTGGAAGAATTCAGGGGTAAAAGAAAGGCTTGCAACTGAAACGTAATGATAAAGAAAAGTGTACACTGAGGGAGGTCAGTTTAGACTTGATATTGTCTTCACTTATCCGGGTTCTCTGGGGGGGGGGGGGGGGGGGGGGGGGGGGGTTGGGGGGGTGGGGGGGGGGGGGGTGGGGGGGGGGGGGGGGGGGGGGGGGGGGGGTGTGCATGTAAAAGGAATTTTCTTCGAGGTATTTACGAGGTATAAATATGTAGTGAGGAGGAATAACAAATCAATAGATCGGTATTGTTGGGGAAAGAGCAAGTTTTCGAGATGGGGAAAGGAATTGGGGAACGGAAAGGAGGGGGAAAGGGGACGAGAAGTCCTCGCCAAGGGAGGTGGGGAGTTTACAAAATGAAACTCTTGAAAATGTTTTAGGAAGCTCAGGGGGGGGAGACAAGAAATGGGGGCATCTGAGACCCGGAACTACAACTTTCGTTTGTTTCTGGGTTGCAAAGGGAGGGATCCATATAAAAAGTGTTACAGCCAGAGAGGACGCGGAATCATGAAAGGATAGAGACAGCGCAATAAGAAGGGGGACCTTCTGAAGAAATCCCGACATCAGATGAGCTGACATAGAGCATTGAGGCACCGATAGGAATCATGAAAGCATGACAGGTCCGGGGGGGAGTGACACTTGCACAAAGTAAAGAAAAAAAGCACAGACTGGGGGGGAAGCAATTCGAGGGAACTAATGTGACAAAATGCAGTAGCTTTAAGACGGGACCTTCTCGCAACTGAGATTCGGGACTAAGACGGTGAGGTGGAGCTTGCGCGAATGAGTTGGGGGCGAAGACCCATAACAAATGGCTCTGGGAGGGTTCCACCTTACGGAAAGGTCTCGACTGCGGGCATTGGAATTTGTTGGATATTCCAACCGCGAACGGGGTTGAACCACTCGATGAAAAAAGGAGTAAGAAGGGGACTATGACTGAGACAACAAAAAAAAGGGAAAAAGGGAGAGAGATACTGGAACTAGGACTGTTGGAGTAGATGACAAACCTTGCACGAAATTATATACGCAAATGTCTAATGCAAGAAGCTAATATTTAAGGAAAAAAGGGGGGGGTGGACAATCTAATGGTGTTGCTGGAGCAAACCGCAAGGTCGCAAATATGTAAGGATTCCATCGTGCATGCGGGGACATTAGGGTGCCGGTTTAAGGCCTTCCAGGGCTCCGCAAGTTTGTCAGAGTCCCGAGAATTTAGACAAAGGTATGTGGGGGGTGCGGGGGGGTTTCCGAAAGGTGTAAGGGAAAGGGAATGGAACTACAATTGATATTATCAGGGAGGGGGAAACAGTCCGAGCTCCACGATTGCAACTTCTCTTATCTGTAAGGGAGTCGCCGTGGGGTAAGGTACCACTTAGTAGGGAGAGTACTGTTCCGCGCACCAGATCTTAGCTCGCTGTAAGAACCACGGGGGTGCTCATTTGGCGCAGCAAGCAAAAAAAAAACTGAATGCCCCGATATAGATTTGATGGTTGACCAATGCGCGAGAAACAGAGAAGGGTGTGAAATCGCTCTCATAAACATGTTGGAACAAGTGGGAAATCAAAGCCCCATTGGGCTCGGATGAAAAAGAGGCAATACCCAAGTGCGGGGCAATCCGCGCAATCAAGATTTCTTAGGGGGAATGCAAGACCGAGATAAAATTTAGGCCGTAGAAGTTTGGATAAAGAGCCAAAGCCCTAAGAAGGATTATCTACAACGGTCTCACCCAAAAGCGGCCCCTCAGTGCTCCAAGACGGAGCGCGAAAGGCCGAAACCCAGGGGTAGCGGCCTTGACTTAACTTGCCTGGGGCAGATCCGAAAAAAAGTCATTCGGCTAGACCGGGGGTGCCATCGGGGACGGGTCTGTTCAAAAAAACCTCCGTTTTCTGGTTCGCCAGTTAAAAGTGCATGGGGTTTCGAACATTTTTTCCGAGAACTACCCCCCAACGACATGGGCCGGAATGGGACTGACGGGAACGTGGAAACGTGTTGCACGGGGGGAATTGGGGGTGTTGACATTTGCCGGGGGGGGGAGGGAAGGCCGTAGAGGTGGGCTTCACTCGGTTGTGCGGGGGGGTTGGGGGGGTGCTTGATTTGTTTTTCAAAAAAACTCGTGAAAGGCCAGGTCTTGCGAAAATCTAAGATCGGTAAAGAGAAGAGTTTGGGAAGGAAACAGAAGGGGGACAAAACTGCTTAGCAGCCCGGAGGGAGGAAGTACTTACGCATCCAGGGTAGAGTTGCGGATGGTCTTTGTTTCGTTCTCTGTGATGGGGGGAAAAAATTGGGATTTAATCTCCTTCCTACTGGGTCAAGTTTGGTGGAGCCTAGGTGTCGGGGTCTTAATTCAGGGAAAGCGAAGATGGGAAATGATCTGTACCGGTCTGAAGGTTTTTGGTGTCGGGCACTCCTCTATTCTTAACCTTTATTGAGGGGGGCCTTTTCGCTCGCTACCGAGCAAAATATAGTGTCGTTTGCCGGAGTAACACAAGGAGGGGCTACTATGGGTCCTAGAGTTTAGAACCAACGCGACCCTCGGGAAAAGAAGAATATACTTTGCAATCGAAGGAGTGGGGGAGTTTGAACTTTGGGGGGGGGGGGGGGATCTCGCGGGGTAGATACCTCCGGGGCGAATGTATCTACTTAGACGCTGTTTGGGGGGGCCAACGTCATCTCATTAAAAAGACCTTGAGAACAAGAATCTCAACAACAACCGAGGATTAATCTATATATGTCTGAAAAGACGTTCGAGATGGGGCCGGGAAACAAATGAATCAGGATATCCGTGTAGGAATGAGAGGCCCGCGAAAGGGACACACACCTCGCACATACATAGGACCTGGCTTGAGAAAAGGCTGTTACCCTTCTTAGAGGTAAAACAAAGATAGTTTACCATAGGAGTCCCCGCGGGGAAAGAATACGGCGGTGAGCGCTGAAAAGAGTTTGCTGAAAAAACTAACTTCAATACATGAAAATATGAGGACGAAAAACGCCTTGCAAAGAACGGTCAAGGTCCATGACACAGAGGAGGGTTCCTTCACGGGAGTAAGATCAACATGCTAAAGTCCAGAAGAAACAATCTGGGGCAAGCAGGGGAAGGGAAAAAGAAAGGCTTTTAAAAAAGACTGAATAACGGAAGCCTCTCTCCTCCAAGAGTCGGCATCGGGTGGGATACGGGAAAAAAAGTTAGGATTCTGCAGAAAACTGATTAAAAAACCCTAAAAACCGTCCTCGAGGTAAGGTTTCCTCACTTCAGGTGTCAAAATTTAATTGGCGCAAGGAAAGAAGCAACAAACTCGCCAAAGAAAAAATCTTCTGAAAACTTCGGGCATCGAGGCAAGGTCAACACAGGTAAACAAAAAGGTCATGGGGGGGGGTGGGGGGGGGGGGGGGGGGGGGGGGGGGTTCCGAATGCGGAAAAAAGGGTCTTTTTCAGGTGGGAGGGAGATGGGAATAAAATTCAATGGGTGTTATGCGTGAGGAAAAGGGGAGTCACGAAAGATCCGTGCCATCAGAACTGTTTCACCACTTGAAAGCAGAACAAGTGTTCCCACGGTGCAAAAAAAAGGGAGATAAAAAATCCATCAACGCGATACGGGCGGTATGTTTGAGTTTTTCTGAACGGAGCCGATTTAGAAGCGCATTTGTTTCCGCATTCGGGAGAGGGGGAGTCTAATCTCGTGGGGGGGGCAGGTGTTGGGAAGTGCGATAAGTCCTCTAACATGCAATATATGGGTTGGCCATGGGCAATCATAGGGGGAGAGGGAAGGTTGAAAATTCGGGGGGGGGGGGAGACACAGAATGGCTCTAGAACGCAACAAAGTTTGGGAAGATTTTTTACACAGGGGAATTCTGGGGCTTTTTCCAGGATTCACAGGTCATATCTGTTGTGAAGAAGAAAGACTACGGTCCGGGGGAAAAGTATATCGGGCGAGGTTTGGTGCAGGTGGAGGCCGCCAAATTGAAAAAGGGGGGAAAGCCGCGCTCTCAGCGGTAGAGGATAAGTTCAATGAAGGAAGTCGACATCGAAACTCAAAAAAATCCCTGAGAACACGTAGAACGGCCCGAATCAGATACCGATAGGGGGGGGGTGAATCGAGCAGAGCCTGGCACGATTACCTCACGGATAACAGGGACATAGGTATTTGAGACGGGGGGTAACCTAAAGCACGGCATTGCACTACAGGAACCAAACTACCTGGGCTATTCGGGAGGACTAGTCAAAAAACTCGAGCATTAGGGGACCTAAGCCTGCAAGGGGTGGGAACCACATCTGCAAAGGAAATCGGTAATGCAAGGCTGGCGGTTACCGTAGGCTTCGCTATTCAAGGCCGGGTTTTCTCACCAGAAATGGAAGAAAGGAGCTGGCCCAAAGGTCCAGTTCTAACCCTCTTCTCGAAGCTGGGCATTTGGAGGGGAGAGTTAGCCAAACGACCAGGGGGGGGTTTTCAGACGCTCTCTGTTAAGGCGGGACGAAATGACATCTCTCAAAAACGGAGGAGAGGAAAGGGAAAAAATCGCAGACAACGAGGTTCTGAAAAAAACTTTGTTCGCGGCTGAAAATAGAAGGAAAAAAAGAATGCCATGTGGGGGGAAAAAAGCCTCGGGAAGTTTTGGCCGGGGGTCCTTTCTGAAAATAAAATTGAGGGGCTGAGCAAACCAGTAAAGGGAATTTAAAAACTATGTACCTTCCTGGGAAAGGAACGAAAAGCCGCCTAGTCGGGTCACTTGCAAATGGGGTTACGGGACCTCGGGGGGCCTTTAAGCCGGAAAAAGGGGGAATCTCCCGATCGAATTTTCGAAACCCGAATTTTTTGCAGGGTGGGGGATATTTTGTGGAAAAGGGGGGTCCACTGTGCGTCAGAACTCTTCCATTGAGTAATCTCCGGGGCTGAAAAAGGCGCTCAAACTTAAGCTGCTGCTCTCGATGGTATCTGCGCTCGGGAAAAAGGAACCCTGTGTCCCAGCAGTTATTGTCAGAGGGTCGCTTGATTGCAAGGGGAAACGAGGCGACCCTAGAAAAATCTAAAGTGTCTAATTGGCGCAATCCCGCCGAAACAAATCGCCCGATATAAATGGGAACAGGTCCGGGGTCTTTGCGAACTATTGACCAATGGATACACTCGCGCCTTCTAAACGGGTCACAGAAAAAGGCAATAACCGAAACGGGGGGAAGTTATTGAGGGAGAGAGGGCTCTCGCGTGTGGTAAAAGTAACCAAAGGGATGAACAAGCAATCATTTGCCACCCAGGAAGACAGATGCATGTTGGGATCGCAAAAGGGAATAACCATCTTGGAGAAAGAGTCCTAAACGGTCCAACCTGAAAGGCCTCGCTAAGCCTTCCGGAACCCCATAAAAAAAAACTCGGGCAAAGAAATCCCGTCGCAAAAAGAGGCCACGCAAGCGAAAAAGTGAATGCATGCCGTGGGTGTTAGAAAAGACGAGGGGAGACAGTGACATGAAGAATCTACCGTTTAAAATCTTTGCGAGTGTGCGAAGCAGACATTAGGGCTCCCGACGGGGTCGCCCTTAGAGACACATGGGGTTTGGGGTGACTATTTTCCTACACACCAACCGAAAAGGGCAAGACAATGGCTGGGGAAGAAGGATGGCAGGGGGGTTCGAGACTGTTACACTTTTTGTTTACATTTCCAAGTGGGGAAACGATAGGGTACTCTGTGGGAGAGTTTGTGTTTGTGTAAAAAAGTAAGTTGTGAGCAGTCAAGGGAAGAATCACCATACTGAAAGCGCGGTACAGGAAAGAAGGGAGCGGTGTGGAGGCACAGTTGAAAGCTGCGAAAGGAAGGTCGTCCTTCAAGGGGGTAGGATACGAGTACGGTGCGGAGAATAGCTTGGGTTCCTTTTACCTCGGGGAGGGGTTTTAGTCCAACAACTGTTTGATTGCAGAAGATTGGCAACGACAAGTGTCCATTTTCTGAAATTAGATGGATCGGAATTTGCCCGTGCAGGGAAAAAAGAATGGTCAATGCCGGACCACGGGAGTTGAAGGGGGTTTTTTCGTCATAAAAACCTAAAGGGATTAAAGGATTGAGGGGAGCGTCGCAAAAAGAGACAAACCTGGAGGGCGCGAATCGCACCAGAGGGAGGACAATGCGGGAAGAACCAAATTACTAGATGGGGTCCGAATCATCCCGACAGAACCTCCCGAATGGGTGCGTGGGGAGGGGGATCTTGTTTAACTGCATAGGGTCGTGGGATAAGTCGGCTGTATACGGATCCGGAGGGGGGGTTGTACCTTCCGTCCCCAGCATGACGACCGGAGTCTGAGCTCTAAAAAAAAAAACACAAGAGTATAAAGATAGGAGGAAGAGAACCCCCCGCGTTATAGATGGGGGAAGGGGAAAAAAACACGCTGTATCATATATCATAGACTGAGAGCGCGAAACTGAGAAAATGAGACCTCCAGTCTTGGATGAGAGTGAAAGGTCAGGTCCTGGGCAGTCGCTGGGAAAGGATAGCACACATATAGGTTTACCCAGATTTCAGGAACATCATACAGGAAGAAAAAAAAGAGGGAAATAAGCGGAGAGAAATAAGCACGCAATCGAATACAGAAAGAGAGGACGAAAACAAAAAAAAAAAACACGAAATAAAGGGAATGACCCATCTTCAATGTTCAAAAGTAAAAGACCCTTAGGGGAAACATAAACTTGGAAAGAAGTCAATTCGATTGCCAATTTTAAAAAACAGCAGATCGTAATAAGAAACAAGAGAAATGCTCCTCAATATGATGATCGAATCGGGGGGGGAAAGACGACTTTTTATTCTACAATTGATTGGAAGGCCCAAAGGAGAGTAATGTTACCCTCAGGAGTAAAATAGAGACATTGGGGGACAACGAAACTTATGGGGATAAAAAACCAATCGAAGATCAAAGACACAAAGGATGGAAGCCACTCAATCGGCAGAGTGCAGTCGTCCCACAAAAGGGATCGTCCACGTCGACGAAGGCGTCCAAATTGAAGGTAGGGGGGGGGGGGAGGGAGTACATCGTCAAAAATCCCTTTTATATGCCCGGGCAGAAAAGGGTCGAACACGAGCGGGCCACATCAGCGGATTAGAGGAAGAATGCACTGGAAAAGAAGTAGGGCGAAAACAAAGGAAGGCAGTAAAGAAGAGGAGCACGACAAGGCAGTTTTGAAAAAGAAGGAGAAAAAGAACATTTTACAACTGCTTTGGGGGTTACGTAGGATGTATCTTTGTGAGAGCGCGATGGGAAATGGGGGGGACTTTAGCCAATTAACTGTCTAGAGCAGGCAGAAAAGATCGTGAAGGGGGGGACAGGAAGGGAATCAGAAAATTCGGAAGGGTGAAAGGCAAGTTGGAAGTAAAAAACCGATTATCGATAAGGCTCAAGGTATATTGGTTAAGGAAGGAAATGATGAAATTGCGTCGGCAACAGAACATTTTGTGAGTCTGAGAAAAAGGAAAAGACGGAACAAATTACTGTTTGGGTAGTGTAAGAGTTGACGATGATGTCTCAGAACATAAAAGTGTGACAGCCAGATCTGTCAAGGGGAAAAGAAGGGTCAATGCAGTGACTCCTAAATCGAAATATCTGTATTTAAAGGACACACGTGCGACATAAGAGAAGATATATCGATCAAGTTGCAATGTGAGAGGGGGGGGCATCTGGTAAGGGAATCCAGGGCTTCGAGGGAGCCGGGAACATCAGTTTCACAAAAGTACACAACTAACGACCAAAAAATGGGACGAGGAAAAAAATTAAAAAAAGGACTTAAAGAACCGACGAAAAAGGGGATTGGACCCCTTCAAACCTGCTAAAGTCGGTCTGTAAGGAGAGTACCATCAGAGTTGCGCAATGCCTTTTGCCAAACATCAAGGCCGGGGGATAGTGTGTCCCAATGGGGCCAAAAAGAATCCGACGGCGGGCATTTCAACTGGATATGCAAGCCGAGGGGGGGGGGGGGGTCGAACATAAAAGTGGGTAGAAGG
>Ga0179593_1687536_pt1 | contig 12068 bp, 21 predicted proteins | sample CZODoug2_1_08_16_FD_185931 | JGI IMG/M metagenome (GOLD analysis project Ga0179593, IMG submission 185931) | Vadose zone soil fungal communities from Angelo Coast Range Reserve, California, USA - CZODoug2_1_08_16fungal (PacBio error correction) | ecosystem: Environmental > Terrestrial > Soil >...
GTTCCTGAACACGGGGGGGAAGACAACATACCCTATTCATGAGGCCGCAACTCTGATTAAAACGAAACCAAATGGCCACTGGATCACGAGTAGCGGGAGCACGATATAAACAGAAATGCAGGGGGAATGGGAAACTAGAAAAAATCCACTCAGAAGCGGATAAAACTGCGTGACTAGAAGACCAGATGGAGGCGGTGCGTGAAGAAGGGAAGGAAGCGAGCCACCGATAAAATATTAAGCTTGAGAAGAAAGGGCGTGAGGAAAGGGCAAAGACTTAAGATGGGAAAGGAGGGAAAAAAGAAACGAAAGTCGACCCGATGTCAGCTCTACAAAAGGGAAAGGCGAGATGCCACAATTCACGGTTTGGAAAAGGGGAAAAAGTAAAACGAAAGATCGTTTTTGCGGTAGGGGAAAAAAACAATATACTTTCTCGGAGGACACAGTTGTCAGATGAACAACTGACAACATTCGACTTGGAAAACGCGCAGTGGGAGAAGGGTTTGGCGGAGGGAAAAAAAAGGTACGAAAAAATCCGGGGGCCGCACAGGAAGAAAGGGGCGACCAGGACATGCGGACACGTCAACAAAAGGCAGAGGAAGAGGGACAGACGATAATACTTCATAAAAATTCCCATACCCGGAGAGGGGACCAGGGACATCGGTGGGCACTAAAAAGTCAAAAAGGGGCCGGCGGATGGCTAACCTCAAAAAAAAACCCAGGATACTGCAACGAGAAAAGGCAGGGTCGTACTGGGGGAACAGGGGAAAAAAGGCACACGGCTTTATACCAGGAGGGGCGGACAGGAACAAAACGCCAAGGAAAAAAAAGAGCCGACTCGGTCGGGCAATAGCAAGGCTAATTCATTCTAGTACAAGGGGGAAAAAGGGGCAAGGAAAAACCCTCTGCAGGGGACAAATTCAAAAGAAAAAAAAAAAAATTCAAAGAAGAAAAATACACAGAAGAGGTGAAGGTTTCTTAGAAAACGGGTGAGGCGAGGCCCTGAGCGGATGAAGAGAACACGATCGATTGGACACAATCAAACCAGAAAACAGATTGTGAACAAGAAGCCCAAGATCAAGATCAGGAAAGAAAAAAAAAGGGGAGGGGCAGGAAAGAAAACCTGACAGAGTAGGCTGCGAAAGCACCGTAGGACTAGCGGAAAGGGGGGAAGTGGGGGAAAAACTGGAGTTTGACTCCATCAGGGAGGACCGAGTCGTCTCATATACCGCTCATGGCACAATAACTCGAAACTGGACGAAGAAAAACTTCCAGAGGAGGGAAAAGCGCAAAGCCGGGCTTCTGAAGACGGAGCACACTGCCGGGGCGATCAAAAGAGGGAAAGCGGGCCCCATCGAGGGGGGCTGAGGTAAAGGTGAATGCAAATACCCGTCGACAGGGGATAAAAGGACCAGAGTATGAGGACGCATAATGGGAGAAAGAAGGGAACTGTGCACACTTTTTTGAAAGGGTAGAAAAGAGACTACGGCGAGGGGAGAGGCAATGAAAAACGTCCACCGGGAAGCCCCAAGAGCTCGGTATCGAACGGGCGGGCGGTGATACGCGAAAAGGGCATTGGGGGAAAATTCTCTTTGAGGGGCAAGAATGAAATATTAAAAATGAATCCGGGAAAGCAAGAGACAAAAAGGGAAGTGAGGGGGGTGGAAAAACTTGGGGGAAAGAGAAAAAAGCTCAGAATACAGTATACCTGAGAGTGTCTTTGAAGAAAAAAAGGGGAAGGGGCCCCCCCACGGTAGGTCACTTTTATTGAAGGGAGAGCAAGAAGACGGATATCGCCTTGTCAAGGAGGGGGAGCGCGCATCAAATAAAAAGGGAGCTGTTCGCCAGAGAGAAAGAAACTGGGTAGAAGGAGACCCAGGGCTCCAAGAAAGGGCGCGGGCGGGACTCAACAAAGCCAGGCACGAGAAGCAGAACTTTCAGCGGAGCACCAAGGCAACGCAAACGAAAACACTTGTCGAAAGACACCCGTACTCATCTGCGCGCATCGACATGTTGCGGTAAAAGTGGTCGAACAGCCGGGAACCAAGTCCAGTAAGAAAAAAAAAGTGTATCCTAACTGAAGAGGACATGGAGATCCGAGAAGGAAGAGATAGACAGGGGAGAAAGCCGCGACTGGACGAAAAGGTGGAGAAGAGTGTTACGGAGCAGGAAACGGGATAATACAGAGGGAGACGGAACGAGTGGCGGAATATCGGTCGAGGGTACCCAAAAAGCCAAGAGGGGTCTAACAAGAAGTGAGAGGAGCAGGGGGTAGTCAGAAGTGGGATGGTCTCAATCAGGAAATTTGTCAGGAGGGAAGAGAACGGAGGCGGAGTAAAGTGGGAAAAGGGGGGCGAGGCCTTCTTAAGGAAAAGAGAGGCAGAGGAACCCGCCCCCCGCCAGGATCCAAGACAAGGGTTGAAAAAAGAGAGGGAAGATCACTAGATTTCAGGGAAAAAGGAACAGACGCGGGTTTCTCCTAACAAACGAAAAAGAAAGGGCAAGAAGGGGAAATCCGCCACGTGAGAGTGGTCGCGGAAAAAACGATAAACATTCCAAAAAAGAAAAGCGTTACCCGAACTGCCCCTTCCGAGCGGGGAGAGGGAGGGAAAGACGGGGGGTCACCACAGGTGGTCCTTGAAAAGGAAAGGGAACAGGGGGGGAAAAATAACGATTCGCGCGTGAATAACGAGGGCGGAAGGACACCCGTCTTCCCACATGAGGTACAGGCATACCAAGAGCGACTCGACAAGAGAAGGACATCCGGCAAGCTAGACGACATGGAAAAGAAAGGGCCCTGCGCGAAGAGAAAAAGAAAAAGGAGGTTACCGGGCAGGATGTAGGGCATTCTTCTTCTCTTAGGGGATAGACACAAAAAAAAGGGGAAGGGAGCTAATTGCATTTTCCCGGCCGCGGGAGGGAACAGGGAAGTACTAAGGGAAAAGAGGAAAAGACAGTGTCTGAAAATGGAAAAAGAGATCAACCACACCAACGGAGGAAAACAGCAGCGGGGACACGCGGATACCAATATACTCTTCAAGACGGCTGCCGGCAGCGGGAAAGAAGGTGGAGGGAGAAAAACAGACCGGGACAAGAAGGACAAAAGCACGAATGAAATGACCAGGTAATGAAAAGAAGAAGAGAAAGTGCGTTTCTTTGAACCGCAAAGGAGGTCAGTCTGCCTCTCCTTCGCATGGAAAGAAAACCGTCTTCGAAAGGCAAGGAGGGGAGACGCTCTTCGCGATTTCTTAGATAAAGAAAGGGAAAAGAGTACTCAAGGCAAGGGAAAGAAGGGAGTAAGAGCACACATTCAAAAAGGGAAGAGAAAGGGAAAATACACACAGCGTCCAGTGTCAGTCCGCAAAAAGACGCCGGATGCATATTGGCGTATAAGGGGAAGCAGGCGGGGGGTAATGGGTCCGAAGGAGGAAATGAGATTCATGGGCTAAAAAGAAGGACCAAAACAAAAGCAAAAGGCAAGAAACTCCACGGAAGAAGGCAGGGCAGATCTTTGTTTGAAATGAAAAACCCCAGGATAATAAACAGCAAACACGCACGACAAAACTGGGAAGAAAACGGGGTGGTGAGGTGGGGTGCGTAGCAAGGAGGGGGGTCGAACAAAACGGGAGAGAGCGGGCTTCCCTAGCCCAAAAAAAAATAACGTGGGCGGGCTGGGGAGAAGAGAGGGCAACATTTCTCGTGGCAGGAGCGCCCAGACCATTCGAAGAGGATCGCCGCGGGAAAGAGGCCTGGCCTTGACGGAGAAGAAGCTTGAGGATCGAGCAACGGGCGGTGGGCAGAAGGTCGTGCGGAAAAAAAGGAACGCCGTGTTTCCGTTTCTGGGAGGGAAGGATCACAAAACGAAGGCAAAGCCCAAATCGGAGGGAGATCGACCGGGAAAGGGGCAGGGGTCAACCACAAGGGGGAGCTAGGCAGACCTCTTCAGAGGAACAGGGGAAGAGATAATCGGAAGTGAGGGGGCAAAGGAACAAGGAGGAGCTCAGAGACAAGGGGTTGGCCAAGGAGGGCAGAAACCCGCCGAAAGGCGTTGTCCACAAAACAGGAAAAGGAAAAAGGAGCAGAATGCCAACGAGGGGGCAGAAGAGGAACTAACCACAAAAGATGGCATGCGCTAAAGAAACGGGGCAAGCGACCCAGGAACCCGGGCAAAACCGAAATGCGACCCCTCCAAAAGAAGGGTCGGGTTTGGAAGCACGGAAAAATAAATAAAGGCAAAGCGTATTGGAAAAATACCAGCCAGGCAGGCAGCATGGGGGAATAGGAGTTTCACAAAAGGCAAAAAAAAAGAAAGACGAACGGTCAGCGAAGGAAGCACAGGGCACGCGAGACCGGGAAAAACGGGCGAAACGAGGAAACGACGTCGCGAATAGGCAGCGCATAACCGCAAAAGTTGACTGGAAAAAGAAGAAAGGGGACAACAACATGGACGATGAGCTCCTGTGAGCATATAAGACATCGCAGAAAAGGATAGTATCATGTACAGAGACCCCTCCCGGGGCTTTTGGGCCTGCATGAAAAAAAAACGTCTCAATTCCTCTCCCGAGAAAAAAGAAATGGGTCAGCCTCGACGAATCAAAATTTATAGGGCGGGGGACTGGAAAAGGCCAAACTAAGGATTTTGAAGGGCAAAAGCACTACCAAGCCGCCCAGAAAACGGTAGGCGCCATGAGGAAAAAAGACGTACATCGTGGAGAGATTAAAAAAAAAAGGGACAACTCCGACTTAGAAAAGGAGGAAGTTGAAGGAACAATCCAATCCTCCGTGGGAAAGAGGAAAGGGACCTTCTCTTATATATTGTAGGAGTGGGCACTCAGGGGGGCAGCCACGACAGAGAGGGTGACGGGACGGGGAGCATGAATCGGACGAAGGAGGAGTTATCGCTATCCTAGGAAGGTGGATGGAACATCCGGCCGGGTGATGGGGGGGGGGGAAGCCACCTTTTGCAGGGAAGAGGTCGGTGCCTGCGAAGAGCTGCTGCGCCAGAATGAGGGGAGCGTTAAATTACTATTATTTGTAGATAAAGAGGGGGGAGACGTACTTGCTTTTTCAATTGGGGAGAAAAAAAAAAGAAACTGAACTTTCAATAAAAATGGGGGCAAGCCAGTGCAATCGGAGGGGGGGGGGGAGGGGGGCATGTCGGAACAAAGAAAACGAGACTTATAGGGAGACTCGCTTATACGAGACAAGGGGAGGTGGATCATATTGAGAAAAGAGACAGTCGCACCCGGGCCGCGAGTGGCAGGGCTGAGAAACGGATCGCTTTCAAACAGAAACCATAATCCTCAGAAGAGACGGGAACAGCTTCTGGATTTGGGAAGAAGGAAGGAGTAAATTTCCTATTGGAAGGAGAGAGACCAAAGGAAAAGGGCTGCAGGTAGGCCCTTAACATAAGGAAGCATCAGGACACAGGCCGGGGAGACTTTCCAAGACGGCGGGGTGGTAATCGAAAAAGGGGGGAAACAGGGGGAGAGGAAAGAGGGGAAAAGACACGCCTGGGCGAAGCGAGGGGGGAGCACTCTCTTTTGAGGAAAAGAGATACCCTTAGGGCATATGGGGCGGAAGATCAATACCACGTCTGGGGAGAGGGGGGGGGAAGGACAGGTCCTCCGCAACCGTTTGCTGGGAGACGCATCAGAGACACCAGGAAATTATCCCTTCTCAAGGAAAAAATCGCGACAACCAGGGAGGTAAAGGTATGAACGCACCTGCTTCCTGGGAAAGGTCACTCCGGGCTCTAAACTGGAACAGGATATTTCGGGACAAGATAGGAGAGTGAATCCACTATAGACAAGAAAAGAACAGGGGGGGATGCATTCAAGGGTCGCCGGTCTTGGCTAGAGCCAACTCCTTAAAAGGTAAAGAGCAGGGGGGCTTCCGCAATGACGTCAATCTAGCACACCGATAAGATAGAAACCAATCCAACTGCTGCGATCATCAAGCAAAAACACATCCTCTACTGTTTAAAAGGAAGAGGGATAGCGCAAGGTAGGACATGGCGGGGACCTCGTTATTTCGAATGCATTCTCAAAAGGAGGAGGAAAAAAATCAATCTCCCTCTTTAAGGGAACTGCAGGGCCGTCGTTGAACTCGCACCAAAAAAAAGGCTGACACTGAAATAATAGAGAGAAAGGAAGAAAAAGGTAACGCGCGGGGCGTTATATCCTCGACGGCGCTCGACTCCCCACATGTGACAATGAAAAAAGGAAAGGAACAAATGGCGGTGCGATTTTTTTACCAAGAAGGGGGGGGAGGGATGGAGAGTGAAGGAAGGAAGAGACAGAATATTGGAATTCGCTCAGGGGGGGGTAAGTAGGTGTCTACTGTAGTAAAACGGGGCCCGCGACCGGTCAACGAAGCATGGGAAGGGAATAGTTTCCAGGAAAAGGAAAAAAAAAGAGCACTATGACGCCGAAACATGTCAACGGGCTGTGAAGGAGACGAGTGAGTCTGGCCGCAAAAGCGACAGTCCAGCAGAGTATTGAGGAGAACTATAAAAAACCTAGGAGCTGCGTTTGAAAAAAGGGAAGTAAAAGGGGAAAACCCTCATATTAGGGAAGCAGGTATCTATGGCCTCCAGGCCTTCAGGGGAGGGGGAGCAAGTCCGGGCGCGAGCAATCAGTCTAGTCGACGACAAAAGCCGCGCCGAGACCACAGACAAATTTCTAAATATGCGCCCATGGCGTGGGGAGGAGTAGAAAGAGGAAAATCGTTAAAAAAATAAGGGGGCTAACAGCACCCGAGGAGAGAGGATGCCCGGAAGGGGGGATGCGGCACCAGGGGTGCAAGTCGAGCACGAGCCAACCGCAGTTCACGGGGGAGGCGGATCACCAGTAAACATCACGCCGGATACTGGGCAAAAGAAACCTTCGTGATTTCCAAAATGCAAGGCCGCCTGGGAAAATGAAAAGGGAGGAAGAAAAGGTGAAAAAGGAAACTCCAAAGAAGGTGCGCTACAGTGTTTGGGAGGGGGTGTTTCACGGGAAAAGAAATAGGATAAGGGGGCGTCATCGGGAAAGAGGCGAAATCGCGTCCAAAGTAAGGCGACCATGGTCGGGACAAAGGAATCACCGCGCGCACAGATAAGTTTCTACCTCAGGAAAGGGGAGAAGAAAAGGGGCGGGGTATATTAAGAGCGGCCTGGGGGAAAGGGGGAAGGAAAGGGGTGGCGGAGGACAAAGGGAGGGCATGGGACACAGCTTCGGAGTGCCGTCGCCGGCCCGTCAAAGCCCGGGGGCACTATGTTTGAGGAAAAAAGAAGAGAGCGGCCTTAAATATTAAATTAAACGGGGGATCCAGGTGTCGGCTCCCAGGGAGGGAGAGGCATACCGAAGAAATAGGTATATACACGGCACGCGCATTAAGGGATAGACGGAAGGGATCTTAAAGTACAGAAGGCGATTACCACTCGCAAAGGTGATCAGAGAAGGGGAGACGTCTCAGTAAATTCGTATAAGGGGGCCAAACCAGGTGCTAGGACACGTCGTAGCGGGGGAGGAGGGGGGACGAGCCTCATATAATCGGTGACAGACGGACGATCACTGAAAAGAAGTCGGAGCAAAGGAAGTCTTTGAGTCCGGAAAATGCCCACATTCTCGGAAAGAAGAAGGGGGGGAAGAGGTGATCGCACTTCTGCTTGGACGAGGATACCTGAAGTGCACGTGTGTCCTGCGAGAGGCAAAAAAGAGTCAATCCGTCGGACGTAGTGAGAGAGGGATGTGACATGGGGTAAAAGAGGGGGCGGCGTATGGTTAGGTAACGCCACGAAGCTGACCTAAAATAGAAAAAGGAAAAAAATTGAATGACGGCGACCGACATGTACACATAGGAACAAAAAAAAAATGAAAACGCATGAGACGCGAAGCATAGGACGCGGGGGAAATTTAAACTTCAAGGGAGGCAAAGGGAAGACGAAATGCCTGGGGCAAACATCCTTCGAAGGGAGGGGGACAAAGACAAATTAATCAGAAAAAAAGGACAGAATAAGGGCCACAGGGGGGTCATGGTTACCTCCAGTATCGAAACGTCGGGTCGGCCCTGGCTAATACAGGGCCCTTCGACGGCAATGAATGGGTATAAGGGAACACCGTTTTTCTCTCAGAAAAAAGGACAAACTAATCGCGATCTGAGAAAAAAGAAAAAAATCCGGAAAAAAAGGTCCAGGCGGGAAGGAACTTGCCCGATTGCGGGTCATTCAAGCCGTGGGTTTAAAAAAACCAATCGTCCCCGCGAATGGCCATGAAGTGCGAAACGGAGAGGTCGTCGGGACGTACACCCCACTACGGAAAAAAAAAAGGACACCCTGCCCTCGAGAGAACAATTAGGAGCAAAGCAATATCAATCAGGAAGGGTCGCGGGCCGCCTAATGAACGAGGGGGGAGTTATAGTTAATCCACTCTTCGGCTCGCAGGGCGTGAAAGAAGGTCGGTGAAATGTATTGCAAAAAAGGGTCGCTACATCTGTCCAACGGACTTGAAAAAAAAAAGGGGGGGGAAGAAGAACGCAGTCGGTTGGGAAGGTACAGAGGTGACGGAATAAACCATATGGGAACAGGGGCCGTTTTCGGGGGCACCAGGGGAGAAAAGCTTGAGAGAGGGGACAAGCTGTGGACTCGGTGATGCCCCCACGGGAAAAAGGGGGAACAATGTAGCACCAATAAAAGAGGCCGAACCCGCACGGGAAAGAAGAAAGGAAGGGAGAATAATGATCAATTACCAAGGGATCGGATTCTCCAAAACAGGCAAGAGACGGTAATGAAAATACACGTACGAAAAGTAATCCAGCACTGCGACGGAAAAAAGGACAACAACACACTCTGACGCGGGTGACAGAAAGCACACAGGAGGTCAAAAAGGGGGAGGAAAACGAACGAAGATGCACATCGCTCAGCGGGAGGAGTCAAAAAATGAAGGGCGCGAGTTACACTTAAGAAACGGGGAGGGAAGCGCGAAAAAACCTGGACACGACCGGAAGCAAATCGAAATAAAGAGGAAGGGGAAGGAGGGATACTAAGGATGTACAAATTACCAGAGATTCGCGAACCCAGAGGTGTCTACAAAGATACCGCAGAAAAGATGAACGAGTAATAGTCCTCAAAAACAGAAGAGGGGTCGACCTCATCACCTACTATGAAAAAAAAGGGAGTGGCGTCATGGTTGCTAATAGAGAGGGCGGGCCTAAAATGAATAAACGTCCACAGGGAAACAACAAGGCAAAGAGCGCACCCAACAGGCAATATAATATGAGCACGAAAGAGAACCTCAAAAAAGAGGCCGTCAAGGAGCTGATAGAAAAAAAGAGAAAAGTGAAGAAGAACGTTACAAAGGGGGGGCAGAGGGCAAAGGACAACCAAACCAAGGATCAACAAATGGCAAACAAAACAAGGGCCGCTGCAGCATACCAGTGAAAGGAAAAAGACATCGAAACAATAAAAGGTGCCAAAGAAATCAACCCGGCGAGACATCCAAAAAGACCCCAGAGGGCAAAAAAAAAAAAAAGAAAAAGCTGGTTCATCAGGACACTAAACGAGGAAGTAGGATGATGATCAGAAAACAAAGCCATCGGGCTGGGGAGGAGGGGAGGGGGGAAAAAAAATAGGGAAGAGCATTGGTGCAGATCAAGACCAGTCCACTAAGCCAAAAAAAAAGGAAGCGTAGACACACGAAAAAGCTGCCGGTTCAATATTTCAGCTGCAGAGAGAAGAAAAAACAAAGTCACAGAGGATACAAAGAAGCCAAAGAACGAATAAAGGGGAAAGAAGCGAGGGATCAACCACGACGAGATCAATGGGGCCTCCCACATCGGGCAGAAAGAAGTCGAACGGTGCGATATGCACCAAGGAAAAAGGAAAAAGCAAAAGAGGACTCAGGCTGAGATAAAGTCGTGATCGTCGGGAGGAAAAGAGACTGGGAGGCTCATGACAGGCAGCGGGAACCGTCGTAGGCGATCCCAGACTAAAATGGGGAAAAGCAGGCGCAGACCAACAGCGCGCCTGGTGGCATGCGAAGAGAAAAAAAAATCAGAACAGGGTGACCAGCGGGCGAAAAAAGAAGGTAAAAGAATCAGGCGCAACAATAGGGAGGAACAAAGGAGCGGCACGTAGTCGCTGTATGCAAGAAAAAGAGAAAGAGACCGGCGCGCCAGATGCTTAAAAATTCAAGGGTGGAGGGCCTGCTCAAAAAAGAGGAACCAAAAATACACACCCGAGGCAAAGGGGGGATAAAATAAGCACGTTCCAAAAAAAAAGAAAAAGGAGAAGCCGGAAATTCTCCTGCACAGACAGGAAGGGGGAAGCATAGGGCAACGAGCAAGAGGCGAGAAGGGAAGCTGGGAGTGTAAGCACAAAAAGAGGAATTGATTGGCGGCTTCCGTATATAAATAGAAAAAAGAGCCGAAAGAACCGAGCCCGTAGAGTCCATCACCGCGAGGAGGAGAGATCGATCGCGAGGGGGGGACCGCCTTGCGGAAAGGGGGAGAGGGCCACGGCAAAAAGAACCATGCTCTGGGTAGCCCAGTTAATGGGGGATAGGTGACGATACTGCGCGAAAAAAGAGCTCGTGATGGCGTCAGGGGGACCCCGCCCGGCCAGAGGAAGAACAGGGGGTACGCCGCTCTGCAGTAAAAGAGACCATGCAAATCCACCATAATGTCGACACTACGAGAACACGCCATTGGTAAAGGAGAACGTCGAAACAGCGCTCGAGGAAAATGAGGGTCCCAACAAAAAGGGAACGACACACAGGGGGACACGGTAGAATGGATAATGAACAGTCATGACCAGAAAATTCCCAACCCGCAAACCGAACGAGGGCTCGTCACAATATAAGAGGGGATCAAAAAAGGAAAAGCGATTTAAACAGCAATCACAGTGGGGGGGGGGGAGCTCCCGAAAGGTAATGGTCAGAACAACAAAAGACTCGGCAATGAAAAAGGGGAGCCTGTGGAAAGGAAAGATGGGAAGAAAGGGAGGATCTTCTCGAAGTTCCAGACACATCGGCCTTCAAAGAGGGGCGAACTGGGCAACTTGAGACCCGAATGGGAATAGAAATCGACCCCGAAAAAATGGCGAACCCGGCTTGAGAAGTGGGTCGGCCTTAAGAAAAATAAACATGTAAAAAACCGCGAAAAGGGGAATAGAACCCCTGGTCGGGAAGGGAAGGCAGGAAAAAAGGCTGTCATGCCGATGCGAAGCGTGTAACTAAGCAAAAGGGAGGGTGCCGATCACCAAAGGCGCCAAAAAAGGTGTTAATGACACCCCAAAAATGATACCGGATTCTGGATTCCCACGAAACGGAAAGAAGGTCCGGGAAAGGGTCGATTGCATGGGAGGAAAAAGGGGGGACAGAGGGGGCACCGCACAAACGACTGGGAACGGGGCGAGGGGCACTGACCGGAGGAAAAAGCCGGATTAATATCAGAAAAGTTCACAAGGGAAAGGCCTGATTAAAGGGAAGTCCAACCTGGGAAAGAGAAACGTCGGAAGACTTCCGCGAAAAGAGCAAAGCATAAAAAAAGACTCTCGGCAAGAGGAAGGACAAAGTGGGAACAAAAAAAAGCGACTAAAAAAAAAACCAAGAAAAAAAAAAAGGCTTCTATCACAAGAGCGATCTACTCAAAAAAAAGGTACAGAATCCCTCCAGGAGTCTATTAAAAAAGTTAAAGGCAAATGGCATCCCCGGGGAAAAGGACAATGAAGCCGAAGCAACCTTCCATGAAAAAGAAAAGGCCGTATTAAGAAAATCGGGAAGTGGCGAGGAAGAACGCCGCGCGGTGGACAGCGAGGACGAGAAAAAGGCGAAAGCAGAAAAACCGTAAGAGGGAAAGGACCAAGTACCAGCCCGCGGGGGGGAAGACGGGGGAAAGTGGCCGGGCGAGCCGCGGGCGGATGGAGAGGGACCCTCGCTCCGCAATCAGATGCGGAAAAAGCCGGCATCAAACAAGAGGGACTTCAGGCCGTTGCGGAAGCGGGGAGCTTCAAAACGGGAGGGGGGGCGGGGCAAAATGGAGGTGGAAGTAGAGGGGACGCGCTGCATGAAACTATTACCCAAACGAAC
>Ga0179593_1809792_pt1 | contig 12068 bp, 9 predicted proteins | sample CZODoug2_1_08_16_FD_185931 | JGI IMG/M metagenome (GOLD analysis project Ga0179593, IMG submission 185931) | Vadose zone soil fungal communities from Angelo Coast Range Reserve, California, USA - CZODoug2_1_08_16fungal (PacBio error correction) | ecosystem: Environmental > Terrestrial > Soil >...
CCATTGCCGCGACTTGTGCCTGGGCGCCTCTCTGATAGTCGTCTGTTGGGCATAAATGTCAAAAATTTTTACGATGTATGCTCCTGCGTGTAGCCCAAAAGGGATGGGCCCACTCGTACCATTCCGTCAACGCTCCTGGAAGGAAAAGGAGTTAGAAATAGCCGGCTTGGGGACTATTAACCGCGGTTTGATGTCTGTGAAGTCCCAAGTGAATTGTAATTAGTCGCCCAAAGATCCTTGTCCCCATAGGGTTTGGTGGGGGTAAAGAGGCGTGAGGGGGGCTCAGAATGGGGGCCAACTGAGGAATCTTAAAGAGGGAAACCCCTTCCCCGGCTGCAAGCCCATTTTAAGGTTCAAGGGGGAAAGGAGCTTTCCTCAAAAATATATGAAAAGAGCAAAAATATAATAGGGGGGAAGACTCCTTAGAACTCGGCAGTCAGCCCACAAAGATCTCAGGGGACTAAAGTTATTAGAAATTGCTTCTGAGGCGCCAACTTATGGGAAGAGCAGAATCCTTTTCGGGAGTAAACCCGGGACTACTCAGGGAAAATAACATCCTCATTGGTGGAAAATAGAAAAACCTCTGATGGGTGTCGGGACTGAATGGGAAGGAAGAAAGAATGGAATGGATAAGATCCGGGAACTGAGGCGTCAGTGAAGGCCGTGCGGTTCAGGGGAGAACAAAGGAGATGTGAGGAAAGTTCTTCGTTGTCTAAGTCCTGGGGGGGAGGAAAAAAAAAAAATAAAGGTTCAAAAACGGATGTCGAAAAATTAGAGAAAATAATCTAAAAGGATGGCGAGGGATTAACTTAAACGACGAACTTTGGGGGCCCGGGGGGCAGCATGGAAAAGCTGCAAATGTAGACGGAAAAAAAAAACTAAATTACGTATGGACTGGGGGCTCCCAAAACTAGTGGGGAAGGATTCAAGTACCGGGGGTGTTTAAAGGCGAGAACAAAATGCAAAAAGGGGAAGCAGGGTATTTAGTAAAATGTCCGAACTCCAGGGGGGGGGGAGGGATTATACGAACGGGTCGGATGAGAGGAATTGGGAAAATGGGGGGGAATTATCGGAGGGAATGGGGCCCACTGAATGCGCGGCTCTCAACATCGTTGGGGGGGGTATACCAAACTAAAAAAAATGGGGCCATAGGAGGGATATATGTTTAGAATTGATTGTGGAAGGGGGGACCGCGTACACAATACTCAGGTATGATTTATTATTCCCACGGGGGCTGTCTTATGGGGGGGTCCTCAGGTGGAAGGAACTTTGGAAGCAGATTTTGTTTTAAAAAGAAAAAACAAAGGGGGTGGGAAAACCCCTAAAATATAAAATCACGGGACATAACATCAAAACAAAGAACACCCCCATGCAAAAGGGGTGGTATCGAACCATCCCCAGCAAAATAATCATGTGACCTGTCCCCCCCGCCCTTCATACCATTGCCATTTGGGGGGGGTTGGTTTGTGTCATTGTGAACCAACCTAAATGGGGTGCAATCGTCCCATGGGGGTGGTTGTGGTTTGTGCCACCCGGGGGAGGGGGTCCGGGAAAACCCCCGCCTTGAAAGACCCTTGGGTGGTCGGGGTCTCAACAACAACAAGGATGGAAAATATCTAATGACAGCAAAAAAAAACTATGTGACGAGGTGAATCAAGGGGGGGTGGGGTGGGGGGGGGGGACCGGAACGACATGGTGACACACACCAAAGGGGAACTTACATTATTGTGGGGGGGGGGGATGGGAACAATTACAAGGACAATATATGGAGACCACCCCATGGGAACAAAAAATTGCGTGGTGACAGAACTATTCAACTGGGGGTGGACTCCTCTTACCTTGTCAGGGTACAAACCACTAAAAAACCATTTTTAGTCAATGAAATGGGACAAGGGTGGGGTTTTGGTGGGGGATTTGTGTGGGGGGGAAAACCCACCCCCGGGGTGGAAAAACATTAAAAAAAAGTTAAAGGGAATTTTTTCTTTATGTGATGTGTATTGACTAAAGGACACTGAGAGCTCCTAGCTACAAACACTCTAAAGGGAGAGGGGTGAAGAATTAAGGACCACAATTATAGTATGGGTTTAAAAGCGGGGACCCACACCCAAAAAAAATCAAATAAATCGTAAGAGAACGGAATATAGACGGGCAACCCAGTTTTGTCCCTACCTTATTATACGGAGGTTAGACCCTCAACAAAACCATTCCTGAAGACAAAGAAACGAATCACATACAAGAGAATAGACCTACTGGTCTTTTAGAGCCCGGAAAACCCACACCGGGATTTTACGACAAAGAAAAAACACACAGGTCCGTGCGCCCTTTGGGGGTCAGCACTTCCCCAAAAACCGTATCATCCGTTTTCAGCATTCACAAAAAAGCTTTCGGAAAAGCCGAGAAGTACTTGTAGATAATTAGTTTTTGTGGGGTGTATTCCTTGCGGGGACGCGCCTAACCGTGGGGCGCCAAAAGTTTGTGAAGCTCGAAAGAAAAAATAGACAGTCAACCGGTCGAGGGGAAGGTAATTTTGAAGGACCGTGAACATTCTTTTTAGGGAGGATTACAAGGGAATGGTTTGAAAAAATCCAAGGAGAAATTCAAATCTTTGAAAAAAAAGGACCTTAGAACGCAAGAAAAAGGTTTTAATTGCACATAGGGTTGGGAACCGTAAACAAGTGGTTCTACTTTAATAAGAAACCTGAAAACTCGGATCCGGGACCCACTCATCCCGAGGGAAGAGTAGGTGTGATTTAGTGACCCCACTTCCGGGGAAATCAGACACAACGGGCTTTAGTATCGAAGCAGCAAAGGGGTATTTAGAGGGATAATCCAAGGAAGAAGGGCGGAGCCGAAAAGTGGAACGGCGAAAATTTTTTACAAAAGTTTGAGCGTCAGCGTGAGGGGGGAATATGAGGAGAGACCCTTCGGTGCTCAATCCAGATATGGGAGGAGGGGACCTAGTACGAAAAGGATGTTGGGAGCTAACATCTATTCATGGAAAATCGTCCTAATGGAAAAAATCCGCAAAAAGGGGGTGCAAAATTAGGCGTTTAAAAAATTTCCAAACGAGAAAGGAACTGCATTGGGGATCAATTCGTAGATCCGGACCCAAAGGACCATCCGGGGAACGGACAACCCATGATCCTCTTCTGTTTACGTATCATATGAAAAAGGTCACGACGAAGGGAAAGATGAGGCGAACCTAAAGTTCATCTCATAATTTTGAAAGGACTTCTTGGGAACCGAGGAGGTCGAGCCCCGTTATCCTGGAGTTTTTCCTCCAGTTGGACTAGGGGGGCCATAATTGGAGGGGTTCCGTACCAGTAAAAAAGTCCCAGGGAGGGAATCATGCCGAAAAAAAACAGCATTAACGACGACAGTAGGGAATCACTAGTAGCACATTGGCATCTGCAAGGGGTAGAATCACAAATGGAGGAAATAGATATCACCCGTCAGTGTTTGCTCTCCATCTTGACTAAAGAGAAAACTTGGTGAGTTTTGGCTCTCGTGGGAAAGGTCCTACGAATTAAGACGGGGAGGACCTCGAATCCAATGGATGTGCACAAAAGCTTGCACGCATTATACACCGTTCAGGGAATCGTATTTAATAGGGGCGGGATGTATCCGGCTTCTAGGGGTTCTAGGCGGAAAAGTCGGTGAATCCGAGTTTAATTGTAATAGATAGGTGAGTCCACAGAAGAGGAAAGTTTGATGTTGGGGCGGGAACCGGAATTTGGATTCCGATGGGGCCTCCAACTGTAATGAGATGGGCAATCAGGTAACAGTCGGTCTGCAATCCATTGATGGCTGAAAAGGGTCCAGTGTTCTTTCAAGGATGATAAAATCACAGACTTAGGTAATAGGGATCAGGCCTCCTACAGAATGAAAATGAGTCTAACGAGGAATTCTGGGAAAAGAGGATCAAGTGAAGCGCAAACTTAGGGGAAGGACGGCGCCTTTTCTGGCGTGCTGATCCCTCCCGAAAGTCTCAAAAAGAATTTGCGTAAAAGAAACGTAAGGTGTTGGCAAGAGAAACGTTATTGGGTGTCGGATGACTGAAGTGAAATTAACGTACGAATGACTCTACCGTGGGAACGGGAAATCCAAAGGGCTCGTCATAGAACGCAAGCGGTTCCCCAAATACAATGTAGCAGGGGGGGGAAGAAAAAGTGGGTAAACGTCTCTGTGGGCTTCATCAAAAGGAACTCGATCATTGATATCCGACTTTATGAAGTCGGAGGACTAAAATGGTGAAAATGAGGGATGGAATAAAATTGAGTAAAACTCCGTTGTCTGGGGACTTTCACAGACAGAAAGACGCTGAAGGAAATAAAGGCACAGGACAAATCAAAAAACTGAGTAAATGGTACAAGGAACCGTGCGAAAAGAGTGTGGTGGGGGGGTTTGTAACCCGAGGATTTAGGTTTTGTTGCAGAAAAGGGGAGTGTGCGTTATTGGAACACTGAAACTCCCAACGGTGGGTGCGTGTACAAGGAAATTCAGAAGGATTAGAGAAAAAGATGGCTGATAGGAGGAATCCCTGAAGTTGGGCGTGAGCCTTGAAAGCGAGGAGCACCTGAATATGGGGATTCTCTCATCGTAAAACAACTGGGGGAAAATCAGTCTCTAATTAGGTTTATTATAAGAGGGGGGGGAGTTGATTGAAGTGGACGCGTACAGACTATTGTTTCTTGGTATATGTTAACCACTATCGGGAGGGGGAAACGGGGGGGGGGGGGGGCAAAGTTTTGGAGGCAAACAGGGTGGTCTACGGGTTAGGAACGGAAAATTTGAATTTTGGTTCCTAACACCATGGGGTGGTGGTCAAAAAACCCCTAACTCTGGGGGCCCAGAACTCAAACCCCTCCCAAAACATGGGGGGGCCAAATGTGAAGACAATGGGTGGTAGGGGTTTGTCCCCCCACTGCATCCTCCTGCGCAGAACAACAATTTAGGTCGCAAAGTGGTTGGGTTTTCCCTCGGGGTCACATGGTCCCATCCCCCCCCCCCCTCAATGTGTTCATGAAAAAGTCCCACGGGGGGGGTGGGGTGGGGGACATCGTTGGCAAAGGACACAAACCAAAACCAGCAACTTGAGGAAAACGTCAAAAATGGGGGGGGGTCCGGATCTCAACACATAGGGGGATATTAAAAGTAAGGTCGTCCAAAACAACCAGGGATTGACTCAGGTCATCAAGGGGGAGGGGGTTTTGGGGACATGGACAAATCAAACAAACCAAACCACCATGTAAAGAATGGAAAGGGTTCTTTTTTGGGGGGTGATGGAAAATGAAAAAAGGAAACGATTGTTTACAACGCAACACCAAAAAAGGCATAGAAGCGGGCAATGGGGGACAGGAAAGATTATGGACGTTGGGAGGGGTAACAAAAACACCAGGGCAAATGGGGGGGGACAAGGTGTAGGTTGCGGTGGGGTGAGGTTCCAAGTAAAAGGATATTTGGGTTGAACCAGGGTTCGGGCAACCATTTACATTCAATTGAGATGTTTCTGTGCGAATTTCGTAACCCAAGAAAAAAAGAAAGCCGAGAGAATATAATTCTCACTAGGTATAGTATGGTGACTCTTCACCAAGAGCACAAATATGTACATATACAATAAGATCTAGACTGGAGGCGGACAAAGAAAGAGGGGGTTCTCGGAGACAAGTCGTGTTTAGGCGCCGAAGCTCAACCGCCCCCTAAATTCCTGGGGAGGGAAAGATCACCTATGCAAGAGAGATGACCTGATTCTTGTAGAGAAAAGAGAAAACAAAAGGGTTTGTGAGGGGTCTATCCCTAACATAAGAAAAATTCTGAAAATGAAGGACCTTTAACAAAGGCCACTTGGAAAAGGCAGCACCGGTGAAAAAAAAACCCTCTTCTGCCGAGAAAGTACTGTACACTGCTAGGGTGGGGTTGTAATAAAAGTGTCCTGGGACGCGACAGGAAACAGCCGGTGGGGGAAGCGGCAGATTCTTAGGAGGTGAGCTGCTACGTTTCGCACCGTAAGACTGGAGGCAATCTTTTATTAGGATACTTGGCGGTCGAAAAGCCTGGAATATAAAGGGTTATAGGAAGGTGGTGGGAAAAAGACAGGCTGAGACAGAAAGAACCATTGTTCTGCGACAGTTTTTTATTATGGGGAACCGCCACGAAAAGGGGGTTAGTACTGCAAGCGCTTAAACGTGAGAAGAAATTAGCAACTCATGGATTAAGGGCGTGACAAACTAGTTAATCCGCCAACCAACATTGAGAGGGGAATACAACAAGGTATGGTCGATCAAAAATTAGGTAGAATAAAGGGGGGGAGGAAGAAGGAAAATTAAATGGCCGCAAAGTTTGACGCCACAGCCGGGGTGGGGAACGCGTTATGGAAACGACATTTGTAATATTGTATTGAAGGCAGTGTATTTAATTGAATTCGGATTGGGGGTTGCGAGAATATACTGGGGGCAATACTGGACCACGAGCCATCATTGGGGTGGGAATCCAGCAGGAGCCTTTTCCCGCTTGAAAACCAGCTTTAGGAACGACATTGGGGGAAACCGGCGCTAAAAAAAAAAAGAACACGCAAAGAACAAAGATTCCAACCCTCGGGGGGAAAAGATAGATCCAATGAAATGAAGGGATTCTTCAAGACCGGGCGCCATGGGCGGAAGAATCTTTTGAGACAATTAAATCCAGAACGTGCTATATAGAGCAAGCCGTAATGCAGGGAAAGGAGGAATGGTACGGGGTCACCAAGAGGGGGGCAGGAAACAGAAGAAAGATAGGAAGAGAGCGACGCAAACTACAAATACTACAGGTTCACGACTGAGACAGCACAGGCGTCATCTGCATGGGAGGATCAACAACAAAAGGGGGGAAAAAGAGAGAAGTTGCCGGGGGTGCAAGGGGCTGCTTCTGAGGGAGGTATTAGTTTTTTAGAAGGAATTGGGTCCTATAATTTTGGATCTGTCCTGCTGAATGGGGAAAGCATACGGGTAAAAAACTTACCATTAAGTCAAAAAAGAGAAAGGAATACAGCAGGGGAGGATTTAAATAGTGCGGTTCATCCGAGGAAAGTATAAGGGGAGCAGAGGAGAAAAGTTCGGGACTGGGTTAAGAAGAGTTGACTTGGATATATATTCGGTCCACGAAATCTGATCCTTGTAGGCTTTAGTTAGGGCGGTAGCTTTGTGGGGGGGAGAGATCTCATTGCATGAAACCAAAATGAATTAAGAGAGGAAGCAAGGAGGGATGCGCTGCAATCAGGGGGGGGAAATGGCTGAAGTTAGTGCGCTTTTCCTCCCTGCATTATAGCAAAAAGGGGAACGGGAAATTAAGGGACCCTCGCCTCCTATTATGTATAAAATGTGAGTGAACAACGTGAATTTAAGGGAATTCGGGGCCCATCAAAGGGGGGGGGAGGGATGTCATTATGTAAGGCGCGCCTTAAGGGGGGTACTCAAATTGGGGGGTGATGTAGAAAACAAGATCCTCATGGGTTGACTCAACTGGATTGTGTGTCGTTCCACGGGGGGGTAAGACGTGAGGATAAAATTTTGAGCGAATTCTAGATAACGAGAGAGGATAACCACTTGTAAAGGGTGCGGTTCAACAATAACCAATGGGTGAGGGTGAACTAAAATGTGGTTAGAGGGAGGGACTCCCAGGTATTCATCAAAAGTGGAATCAGACGGTATAGGGGGGAAGCTCTAAAAAAATTCCTGTAAAAGGCACCTCCTCTCCCCACTATTGTGCACAGAGGAACACTCCCTTAAAAGGAAACCCCATTGGACGACCGGGTCCGGGTTTTCTCCGTGTCAACTCCCCCTTCCTATCTTCGGGAACCGGTTCGTCCCCCCCTTCTTTCGAAGTCACGGTTAGTGGCGAAAACACTTACACTGGGGACAAATCAAAAAAAGAGGAACTTCCGGAAAGTTCTCTTCTCTTTGCTGAAGAAAAAATAGTGGTGTGTTTGTAAAAAGGGGAATTTTCGGTGGGGTGGTTCAAGGGGGGAGAACAAATGCAACGGGGCTCAAGTATTTCAAAGGTGTTCTAGTAGTCAAAGCGTCTAAAACTCAAAAGCCGTTGTGTTTTGTTATCCTCTACAAGACTTAGCTGGGGGGGAGGGGGGGGGAAAGAGTGGGATCATGTGGATCTATAAACGTAGCTACCTGAAGCTATAAAAAACCAAAGAAAAAAAAAAAAAAAAAAAAAAAAAAGCGAAAAAATAGACAACTAGGCCAAGAAAAAAAGAAATTACATCGGACAACGGCTCCGACTCGTGTGCTCTCCTAAGCCCCCCCTTTGGGTGGTGCAAAAAATCAGTAAAGTCGACTTTTTATCGACTGACTTGAACAGGCAGGATTCTTATATGTTCCGCTCCATACTAGGGGTGGGAATATTGTATTAGCCAAATCGTGGACTTCTATTGTTTTGTCAGTTGGTCTTCTGGTGTAGTAGACTAAAGACTAGGGGGGTCGGACCTTGGGGGTTTAAAAAAAAACAAGAAACGCTCACTGGACATACCACCACCCCTCCAGCCACAAGGGGGGACATAGGCCCCAGGGTGATGGTTGCAGACCATCAATCCGAGAAAGTCCTTGTGCCAACACAAAACTTCCTGTAGAAACCAAAAACCAAAAAAAAAAAAAAATGGCGATCCCCATGTGTTGTGGTGGGTTTTTTTTCCCCCACCTCAGAGCTAAAGGGGGGCAATGTGGCCACCCCACAGCCCAAGCCTTGGGGGTTCCCTTTTGGGTTTTTGTTTTTGTTGGCCAAAGGGAAACTTGGGTATTCCAACGCCCCCAGACCAAGCCACCTTGATGCCCCTCTCAACAGCAACTGGGGTGAAGGTGTCATTTCGAAAAAAAACAACGGAGGACGGGATAGATAATCATGCAGAACAACACTCACAGGCTGTGAAAAAGCAAAGGGAGGGGGGACAAAAACGACTGGTTGTGAAAAACACAAAAAAACACAAAAACCATTTTAACTTATGAACCACGGCGGGTGGGGACTTTAAAAAGTTAATAACCTCATGTGTACAACCCCAAACCACCCTGGAATTCAGGGTCAAGCGTTAGGGACACTTTCACTGAAAAATTCATTCTGTGGGGGGGAAAACAAATAACTACCTTGGGAGAAAGGGGGGTGTATGGAGGGGTGGTTTGGGAGGAAAAAGTGGTTATTATGGGGGGGGTTGGGGCAAACCCAAATTAGGCACACAGAACATATCCGTTTTAAAAAGGGGATTGCTACCCGGAGATCCCCAACCAAGAATACACAATAACCCTCTATCTTTCCTAATGACACCTTCAGAAGTATACGGGGGTTGAGCTGACAATAGCAACAATCGAAATTTAAACATAGTATCGAACATAGTAGAAGTGCCAAGTTCTTTTCATCGGAAACTCCCTCCACCACCGATTCCTGAAGAACATCTCACAAGTCAACCTCCTCCAACCATAATGAGAATTCAGAAGAGAAAACAATGATCTAACCTCAAGCCCTGCCTTTTTCACGCCCAACAGCCGCTTGTTTCTTGGTTCACGGAACAGGTTTCTTTGCCTCAAAAAGAACCCCGCTTCTGTGGGAAACACGTTCTCCCTTTTGCAGTGTCTCCTCTCTTGGAAAAGCCACCTCTTTCACCTTTCCCGTCACGGTTGGAGAACAAGCCCCCATTGGAGGGGGCACGAAGCCGAGGGACGGGTAACATGACTACTTAAGTTGTTTTGAGTGTGGCTAAGAAGGACTGGGAAAAAAAAAAAGAATAAGAATATTTGGAGCCTCGGTTACAAAAAGGGAAACCTTTCGGACCCTGTTAAGGGATCGGGAAGGTGGCAGGACGGGGGAAAAGAGGGGGGGATGACAGTATGGTTTTCGACGGGTAAATACAGACGGATAGGAAATTGATCCGGTAAAATGGTGAGAAGAAGGACGAGACAGAAACGGGCTGTCAAACAGATACATTGTTATTAGGGAAAACGAAAATCGACTTAATACATAGAAAGCCCTGGACCAACGATAGGGGAGAGGGAATATGTTCAATCACGGGAAGAGTTGAAAATTGGAAAGCCGGGAATCAAAAAAGAAAGTCACCCGAGGAGGTAGAGGGGGGTTTTCTAAACACAAGGAAAGAAGGAGGAAAGCCTAAACAGGAAAGGGGCGCTCTTGCAAATGGGGGGGGGAGGCCGCGAATCCGCGGGGGGTAAAGGAAGCTTCCGGGGGTAACTATTTTAGATACTAGTCCTTAGGGAAGTTTAAAAAAGAGGGACTTGGAAAGAGGTCTCGCTGGAAATTAAAGGGAGAATCAGGGGGGGAAATAGGGAATTCACAGACTTTGGTTTTTCATAAGGGGTTCAGGGGAAAGTTGTGCAAAAGTACTAATTGGAATCCCTTCTCAAGAAGAAACGACCCAAGAGGGTAATCAGAAATAAAAAAGAAACCAAGAAAGGATAGCGAGGGGTACTAGAAGATTACAATTCAAAAAATCTCACAGACCGGAAGGGGGAGACAACCGCGGAAATAGAATATTGTAAAGCAAGGATGACCACGCATAGGTAACTCTATCTACACTGGAAGGTAAGTCCACTAAAGGGGGGGGAAGGAAGGGGGACGAGTTGGGAAAGTGGGGGGGAGTACAGGCATCAAACAAAGATCAAAAAGGTGAGGAAATGAGAGCAGACGCACAAAACTCATAAGACAGGGGATTAGCAGGAAGTAGATAGAGGCAAAAGAAAAAATCTACTAAAAAAAAACAAGGGGGGGAAGGAGGAAAATAAATGCAGCGGAGTGCAGAATCTACGCTGCGCCTCCGTCGGCTTACTACAATGTTGGAGAGCATTAGAGGAAAGGGAAGGAAAGGCTTTAGCCAATGGAGTTGCCCCTAAGAACAAAGTCCGAAAAAATCTAATTCAATTACCTTCAGTTGGGAGGGGAGAGTAGTGGAAGGGGAGACTGCCAAGTTCTATTCGGTGTCGAAAGTCGGGGTTGGGGGGGATGCCTCGGGACTTCTGAATGGAATCTCAAGTCAGAAGAGCCCTGAAATTGTTGGTAATTTCCTAGAGGGTCGGTCTAGTTGGGCGGAAAAAGCTCCTGAAGTGAGCCGAATGAGGGGGGGGGAAAGCTGGAAACTCCTGGGATCAATAGGCGGCAAAGGGGTTAAAGGAGGGGTCGTGCCTCCCTGGAAGAGAATTGATCGCAGGCAACGCTTCAAGAGAGGCTATGAAAAAAACTAGAAAGGGAGAAAAGGAGGCGAAAGGACTTAGGAAAACAATTCATCTTCAAAGAGGGCTGAGAGACTTAGGTAAGCGCAATAAGTCTGTCGTTCCCTGAAAAGAGGAAGAAGCCGTTGGGGGAACGCAGTTGGGGAGGCAATACAACTGATGTTGTTGAGGGGAAACGGACCGGGGGGGGGGAAAAGTAAGAGAAGCCGGATTGGGCTAATATTGACTCTCGAACAAGGCGTGTAAGAGGAGAGGCATACAAGGGCGGGACCCCCATAATAACAATGCGAGGGTGAAGAAAAAAAAAGGGTTGGGGTGGGAGGAGATAGTTCCTGAAAAGGTACCTCATCAATTTCAAAAGGGAGGGGGAAAGAGCTTTAAGGTAATCAAACTAATCTATAAAGAATGGACCGGTTCCAGTGGAGGGGAAAATTAAAAAGGCTGTACTGGTTGCAGAAAACCTACAGACGAGCGTGTCATAAATACCGGCATGGCGCAGGTAAACGCGGCCAGGAAAAAAGCTGACAAGAAAGTAAGGGGGGATTCAAATTCGACACGAGGGCCGAAAGTTTGGTGGGGGGAAAAGGTAATGAGGGGGAAAGGTTTGGTTGAGAAGAAAGGGACATGATTGGATACATCATTGTTTTCTTATCTTTGGACAACTTGAAACAAACGGGGGTTTCAGACGAAAAATGATTAGGTCGCATTCTCTTAAAGATTGTAGGGGTGAGAGGGGGGTCGGAAGGGGACTTGGGGAGGAGCTGGCTGAGGGAAAGGGGGGTGGGGGAGGTCAAAGACGGGGTGTCCCCATCAAGTCTCTATTGGAGGTGGGAAAGTAGAAAGAAGGATTGGAGA
>Ga0179593_1236519_pt1 | contig 12067 bp, 19 predicted proteins | sample CZODoug2_1_08_16_FD_185931 | JGI IMG/M metagenome (GOLD analysis project Ga0179593, IMG submission 185931) | Vadose zone soil fungal communities from Angelo Coast Range Reserve, California, USA - CZODoug2_1_08_16fungal (PacBio error correction) | ecosystem: Environmental > Terrestrial > Soil >...
AAAAGGAAGTGGGCCGATCGAAAAAGAAGTCTTACACCTAGAAAAGAGGTCACCTTAGCAGTTAAAAAGAATGACGGACGAAATCTACAAGACTTGGCTTCCGACGAGGTGGGTATTGTACTCTTAACAATCTTTTCGAAGAAAAGACTACGCCAGGGGCTGGAAAGCAGGGGGATTGGTCAATGGGTAAATTAAGAAAGTTATAAAAGGGAACCCACAGCCGGATACTTATGGGGGAGGGAGGAAAGTCGCTTGCAGGTAAAAAAGCGTTCTCACGAGGGGTTGGGTAACCCTCTTGGGGGGAAGAAAAACGAAAGGCAATGTTCGTCTCAACGGGGCTTTCGTGTGGCCCATATGAGAGGAAAAATGCAGAAAGGGAACCACCCATTGTTTCTCGAGGAAACTTGGCCGCACAGACGGCGGGGGGCCAGTGTATTCAGAAAGAAAAACGGACTTGTGTTCAAACGCTGGACAATCGGTGGACCCGGAAAAGAGGCAGACACTTCGAAAACAGGGGTGCTAAGCCTCCCCATCAACGGACACACTTCATTCTTGTTCACCGCAAACGACACCAAAAAAGAGTATTTTGTCGACGCAAAAGGGTGGGGACCTGGTCTTCAGGGAGGAGGAATGCTTCACTGGAAGAGATCAGCTGTCAAAAGGGCGATCCTTCCCCAGGGGGCGAACAGCCCTTGTGGCTAGGTAAAGTCGATCCTGACCAGCAACCGACGCGGAAAATAACCACTTCAAGAGTGGAAAGGGGGGGGGAGAAGTATTCCCAAAAAAAGCAGCCTTCACAGCCATTAAAGAAGACTAGCCAAAAACAAGAGGCGCAACCACAAAGAAACAGGGACAAGGTAAACAACTCAAAACTCGTCGAACCCGAGGAGGAAAAACAGGGAAAGGTTTACAACCGGGAAAATGAAAAAGTTTCCCGCAATAGTGGGGGGGCATACGAAATCCCATGGGGTACGCAAACCAGATGCAAACCAAAGAAAATTAATGTGGTCATCCAGAAAAGGAAAAGACAGATAACGACAAGAACTCCACAACAGACTTGGGAAAAAGCTTAGGCGGGGTAAAATTGACAGAACCCCGACCGTAAGGGTGCAAAACGGTTGACCGGAAGGGGGGGGGCCGAGGGGCCTGGTGGTGTCACCCAACCACCCACAATACAAAAAAGCAAAAAAGAAATTGCGGGCAAAGATTCGCGAAGACAGCACTAAAAGATCAAAGGGAAAAAGTGAAACTCGGGAAACAACCCAATCATTCAAAAATCGGGAAAGAAGTGCTTTTTAAAAAATCATGGCCTATTGAAATCAGGGGTTGTGAGGGGGGGGGTTGAAAGAATCCCCTTAGGAGTCCGAAAAAAAGGGGAAATCCCCGCGAATTCTTATTAAAAAGGGGTGATCTAGTGCAGGGCAACAACGCGAGGAAAAGGTGCATCGGCCGTGTCAAAGGAGATAGAAGAAGATCTACGGCCACAAGGCGCGCAAAAATGCCTACCAACAACAGAAAGCTGGCAGGTCCGGGAAAAACTGCCCCGACACGCGAGTCAGGGACAGAAGAGGAAGCCACCGATTCAACTCCGGCTTCCAGAATAACAGCAAAAGCACAGGGGACAACTCGGTATTTTATGGGGGCGGGCCCTCGGAGGGTCAGAACAAGGGTCTGAGCGGACTGCCTCGGGCCCACTGGTGTCGTCCGTAAAAAATGAATAAACGAAAATAAAAACCGTCGAATTGGTAGGAGTGACACGGCCTAAGGAAGGAGGGGGCTTATTAGGGGGCGGGGAAAGAAAACGCATAAGGGGAGGTCTGGGAAAGCAACACAGAAACCAATCCCGAACATCAAGGGGGGTTTACGCAAAGCAGCGTGGTTGCCCACTCGTCGGGGCCTAGGGCGCTTTGGTGGGCCAGGAACTTAGCGCACCGATCCGCGCCTTTGGGGGGCCAGTGGCAGTTAACGAATTCAGGTGTACGGGGGGGGGAAAAAGACCAAGTTTAAGGTCAGGAGACATGACGTGACAAACATTTGGTCAAGATACCAAAAACGTGGAATGAACCCGAAGGTTGGGGGCACTAATGAGGGGACGTGCACAGCAGACGAAAACTCTGTAACTACAAAAAGCAAAAAATACTCCGCAGGAACGAAGTGCGGGGGAAGGGGGGGGGTTTGCGCCGGCAGGAGAAGCCGTGGGTCGAGGTGGATGAAGTGGTTATTTGGGGTAGTGGGGTTTAAGGCAATTTTTGAAAAGCAGGTTAGAAAAAAAAGATCCCATCAAAAACTAGGGGTTCGGGTTGCTACGGAACGAAAAAAAAAAAAGGGGGGGTTGTTTGATTGGGGTCCGAGGACAACTGATGAATCCGCTACGACAAAACACTGCACTAACAGGCGCGGTTGGTCCTCCATCTGAAAGGAGTCGGGGGTTGAAATGGGGGGACTATAAGGCTGGGGAAAAGATGGGCATTAGGGCCTTGGTATCAGCCGGGGGGGGTAATTTTGGTCGGGGCCAAACGACTCCAAAAAACTGGGGGGCACCGAAAAACGGGGCTAAACGACGATGGAGCAGGGGTAAGGGGGGTAAGGAATGATGGGGAAAAAACAGGAGTTTTTAACAAACACCACTACTACCACATGAACCGTGCTGGCGGGGTGGGGATTGTAAAGATTGGTAATGGGGGGGCAATGTCCTTTGTTTAAAGGGAAGGCCTTTGTTTAAGAAACTCCACCCCGCGGAAGGAAGGGCTGTCTCAAAGGAAAATGACAGAAGAAGGAAGGGTTAATGCCCAAGTGTTAGAAGGCAAAAGTGCCAATCCAAAATAAAAAAAAAAAAGGTTAAGGAACAAACGAGGAGGAAGGGACACCGTCTTCCATCAAAAGTCAAGGGAAAGGGTGGGGCTCGGTCCAGAGAGGAGAGGTGAGGAAAAGGGCAACAAAAAGACCATCGAAGCCACAAAACAACGGAGGATTATTAGGGGGAGAAGATGGCAATCCTTATCGAAAATGCGCAAAACATGAATCGACAAAAAAGGGACCAAGTTTTATGGAGACGGTGTCTGGAAGGAAAAAGGCCACTTGTGCAGAAGGGGCGCATGAAGGTTTTGGGTGAAGGGATACATAACCTGCTTCAACAAAACATCTAGTAAGCAACGTCTGCTGATCAGCCGGAGAAACCACGCGGGAAGCAAGAAAAAGTCCATCAAAAAAAGAAAGAAAAAGAAAAGACACGCACCAAATCAAGCGTAATCAACAAAAGAATAAAAGTGAATGTTGGGGAAGTCTGGTGGGGTTTAAATAGGAAGAACATCATCCATCGGGGGAGGAAAAGTAAAAATCGAGAATAGTGTCAACAAGGAGACCTACAGTGCCACCAAAAGGGGGCACAAGGACTGAAAAAACCAAGAACTGAAGGAGAAGTAGAGCATCAAGGGAAAAAAGAGAATTCTTTATATAAGGGGAGGGGGAAAATGGAGAGAGTGGTCTTCCAAATGGGAAGTTGGGGGAAGCGTGAGGCAGGATGCACAAGGTTGGCGGACCAAAACAAAAAAAAAAAAAAGCAAGAGTCAGCACCCGACAAAAGGGGCTAAGTTGTGCCAGGGGAATGTCAACAAAAAGGCTTTGAAGGGAAAGGAAACAAAGAACCAAAGCCAAAAAGACAGAACTCACGACCCCAAAACAAGGCACCAACAAAAAAAAATAATCGCCGCGCAAACAAAAAAGGGGAAAAAAAAAACCTTTCGTTCCTTGAAAAAGGAGTGTCTTAAAAAGAGGAGGGGAGGGGAAACGCTGCTCGTCAACAGACGGGAGTTCGAAAAACTCAACAGGGTTTGGGGGGGGGAAAGGGGTTACAAAAGTCACGAAGGTCTCTCAGGGAAAAAAGGGGGGGGACTGTCAGGAACCAAAAGTATGAAAAACGACAAGGGAAAAACTGCTGGAAAAAAGAGGGGGGGAGACGGACATGCAGCTCAGGGAAAGAAAGTAATGGAAAAAAGGAGGAAGCACGGAAAAAAAAAAAAAACGGCTTTGCGGGCTGGTCAAACTGTGTGAAAAAAAAAGGTCCGTAAATTGATTGGCGGATATTCAGGAAAAGCAACACGATCAGGCGAAAAAACAAAAGGTCGGGAAACCGAAGAATCAAGGCTACTTGTGAATACTTCCGGTCCGTAAAGAAGAAAACCCTAATTCCAAGACAAAGTCGTACCGGCTCGGAAAAACAAAGCTTCTCCCGAACTGCAGGGTAAGCTTTGACTGCCCCCCCAAGGTCATCAAAGTGTGCAGACGGAAGAGGTCGTTATACGCCTATAAAATCTTGGTAGCGAGCTCTAAACATAGAAAGGGGGGGAGATTGGGGAGTTGACCTACATGTCCACGAAAAAATTGGTTAATGAGTGGGACCCGCGCCCTTGGGAGGTATATTCAGGTATGAGAGAGGCACGGTGAAAAAATTGTCAAAAAAGGGCAAGTGCGCTGTGGAAAAAGAAGAAAAAATCAAACGTAGGAGGGATCGAGGGGACTTTGAAGATTAAACTAAGGTGAAACAGATAAAAGAAAGACAAACAAACCGACAACTCCAAAAGAAAACCGGAGGAAAAAGATTGAATAAAGAAAAGGGGATCTATTGCCTTCATGGGGGTGGGCCCCCTAAAGAGAAAAGGGGCTGCTGCACATGGAGTCGAGGGGGGGGGGAGAGGCAGACGATAGGTGTGGGGGTGTGCAAAACATCGGAGTGGCTGGGGGTCAGGGTGTTTTTGGGGAATCAAGATAAGGGGCGGTCGGAAGGAAAAAAAACGCAGGAAAACCACGGGGGAAAAAAAAAACTTACGGGAGGGTAGTTGGGGGTGCCCGGGTGAAAAAACCAAAAATAAGAAAAAGTCAGAAAGCAAACACCCATTCGGTAAGGGGGGGGAGGGGGGGAGGTCTGAGTTGGGGGCGGGAAAATCATTGCGGAAAAAAAAGTTTGATGGAAAAGAAAAGATAAAAGGCGGTGGGGGCTTTGGGGGGGGGGGAGGGAAAAAAAAAAAAAGAGGTCACAAAACAAAGGCGCCAAAAATCAAAAAGAGGAAAGTGGGATCGAAAACGAGCAGGGAAGGAACGAAGCCGGGTTTCAAGGCGACGAGACCTGAGTAAAAAAAGTGGGGGGGAACCAAGGGGGAAGTTGGGGTGTGAGGGGGAAAAAGAAATCAGAACTGGGAAAGGCGGGGGGGGAAGCCTCTCGACTGGGGAGGAAAGGGGAGAGAAAAACGACCGAGGGAGGACCAAGCGCAATAGAAAGTGGGTTATCGGGAAAAACGTGACGGTGTGCGGGGGGAGGGCAAAAGAAAAGCAATTGGGAGCCAGGGCATGGGGCAGGGGCCCACAATTGGGTACAAGGGGAGAGAAAAGGGCAAGCATGCGAGAATCCAAAACGTGTTTAGTCAGCGAAGAGAAGGAAAAAAAAGGGGAAAAAGGTCAAGTTCGGGAAAAAAAAGAAAAATATGGGGAGTTCGGCTGAAGGGGGGCAAGGGATTTCGGCTGGCATAACTTGGGGAGGAAAGGGGGGGGGGGAAGGGAAAAATCTTTAACAGGGTGTTCAGAGGGGGGGGGGGGTTGGCCAAAAAAGAAGGAAAGATAATAACCGTCCAACCCAGAGGGAGGGGGAAAGTTGTAGACGGATCCAAAAACAACGTTTGGGTTTCATAATACCGGTGTAAAAAGAAGAAAAAAATATGTCCTCACGAATCTCTGGTGAGAAAAAAGAGCTGTTAGGCCAGAACGTCGGGAAAAGGGAGAAAACAAACCAGTAGTGGGAAAAGCCAAGGGGGCTCAGGAACCACAACAGAAAGTGCTCGGGAAGGAAGGAAGAAGCCGACAGTTGGCGTACGACAGGACGGAGGGGGGAACAAAGAAAAATCCCTTCGGGGTATTGGGACCAGCAGGCGGCGTCGAGGAAAAGCCTGTAAGAAGTGCAAAGAAATCGTCGGGAGGGGGGGTCCAAAATGAGTTGGAAATTTCCGTAGGAAAGGAAAAGGCTTCTGGCAATAAGAATCAGGTGGACAAATAAAGATCGGCAACGGAGAGAGAAAAAAAAAAAAACAAACAAAAGAAAGAGGAGGAAAAGAGAGATCCGTTTGGGCCGATCGGCATCTGGGGGGGAAAAACAAGATAAGAAATCATGCCGAAGCAGTTTCAGGAGAGGCATAAGGAAAAGACGGAATAGGAAAGGTATTGGAGAACGAGAAGTGGAATTAGACTCCGAAAAGACTATAAAAAGGGGTGGGTAGGGGGGAAAAGAACCGACGCGGAGTACCCACAAAGAAAGACGGAATTGGCGGCACAAAGGGAGGGGGGAGGGAGGCGAGACAGGGAGCAAAGCAGGGTTGGGGGGGCAAAAACTTGCAAGAATCAAAGCGATCGTCGCAAAGAAGAAAGAGCTTCGTGGTAAATAAAAGAGGGAGGGAAAAAGGCGAGGGACAAAACCAGGTGGGCAAAAAGACCAAAGGTGACAAAAAAGGAGGGGAACTATTCCAGGGAACAAACAAGGACGGAACAATAGGGGTAAAAACTATGCGACATCCACCGGCTGCGCACGTTTAGAAAAAGAAAAAAAAAAGAAAGTGGAACAAGGAGTCACGTTAAGACAAGAAAAAAAAAAAAAAAAAAAAAAAAAAAGATGGATGTGTGTCGACGGCAAGGGGACGCTGTTCGGCCAGAGTAGAGGGGGGGACAACTACAAAAAACGGGGATCGTCATGAGAGGGAAAGCACGGTGCAACGCCCATTGCTAACAGCAAACAAGAAAAAAGGCAGTCACGGCCGGGGGGGAGGAAACGCAACCGAATGAACTGACGATACCAAGAGGGGGGAAGGGGAGGAAAGAAGGGGTCCGGCGCGCAGGAAGAAACATTCTATAAAAAGCATCAGAACACGCAAAAAGCCACTCACATAAAACAAGGGGAAAAGGGGAAAAATCGAAGTATCGTGCGAACAACAGGATTTCCTCTAGCTGGGGGGGGGGGGGGGGGGGGTGGGGGGTGTTTTGACACCTTAATGAACAATGTCAAGCCGGGGTCATAAAAGAGAAAGGTGAAAGCCCAAATAACTCCTGCCGAGATGAGTGGTAAGAAAAAACAACTCAGAAAAAAAATAAAACGAAAAAAATAACTAACACCCCAGAGAAGAAGGGGGCGAGGAGGCCTGCGGTAAAAAAAGAGGGACACCACGACCAAAAGTTTTCGTGTGAAAAGAAGGAGGGGAAGGGTGCCAGGTATGTGTGTGCCAAAAAAAAAACCAACAGGACACGGACGATGCGTGCTCAAACGGAAGAGCTAAGAAATCCGAAATCAAAACCGGAGTGGCGCTCGGGCAAAGACTGCAGGGAGAAAAGGGGGGACTTTTTTGAGCATGCACGAGGTCGAGGGGGAGGGGGTACGGGTTGAGTGGTGAAAAAAGGACGGGAAACAGGTTAGGAGAAGACCGGAAGGCTAAAAAAAGCTGATTACAAAAAAGGAGACAGGATGACAGGCAAACAACTGCAATTGCAAAATAAAAGAAGGGGACGCGAAACGCAGGGGAAGAGAAAAGAAGCTATAAAAAAAAAACCAAAGTACAGACAAAACAAACGAAAAAAAATAGGGGTAAGGGCAAAGGGGGGGGAAGAATTGCATGAAACGCAAACACAACGGAGTAAAGAGGGGGGAGAAGACACGGGACGAAATTATCGGAGGGAGGAGAAAAAGGACATATACAACCTACTTGGTTGGCGCTGCGTAGAGGTCATGACGAGGGTCGCCGGCCGAGGCAGGGGGGGGTGGAGGTCAGTGCACATTAAAAATAGGAAACAATATAATGGCTTCAGAGGCACACTTATCTCGGGAAAAACGCTGTGCTTTGTACTGAAATGAAGCAATCTGAAATAAAACAAAAGAAAATCAAACCGACATCCGGTTTCCCGACGGGAGAAAAGCATGGGGCACTCGTCTTTAGCGGACTGAGGGAATGGCGCGTAATTTCGCAACCAACAACGCACGGGACACAAAGGGGGGGCAGTGAGAAGAGGCGGGGGAAGTTGTAGTAAAATGTCCCGTCGAGCATGGCAACAAAAGGGGAAAGGGGGGGGGGCTGATGACAAAACGGGTTTGGGGCAGAGATGAACAAAGAAGCCAGGCAGAAAGGAAGGGGAAAGACGCACGGCTTTACAAACGCAACTCCTACTTCGGCAGGACAAGGGGAGGGGGTGGGGAACCTTGGTTTGGGGGGGGGGAGACGGGGCGTATTATGTTGATCAAAAAAAAAAGGCAAAAAAGAAAAAAAACCCTTCTTGAGGGTATTCACAGGGTGAAAGAAAGATAAATAAGCCATCTATTGGTTCGGGTTGCTACTCAGGTCAAAGGGGGGGGAGGGGACGGCCCAACAGTTTGATCGCATCCGCTGGCTAGGAAAACCAACAATAATACATCGAATTGTCAACAATCTATCACTATAGGGTGGGGAACTTGGATTAGCTATGAAAACTTCATCGGCATTAGGCTTGGGGGATAAAAGGGAGGGGTCTGGCACGTAGGAAAAAAACTGGCGTCAGAAAACTGCGCGACTAGGTAGGGCTCAGGGATGATTGTAAAAAAGGGGGGGGGGTGAAAGCCTCTCACAACACGACCAATGAAAGGGGATGTATGGGGGGGAAGGAAAAAACTTGGGGGTGGAAAAACGGGGGCTTTCTGGAGGGCAGGAAATGGGTTTTAGCGACTCAGGGGGGAGAGGAAACGGCAGAAGCATTGCGCAAAAAAAATTGCAGATCTTGTGGCCAGTGTTAGATCCGCTGCCAGAAAAAAAAAAAGGAGGAAAAACAGGTCAAGACAAACGCTGGTCCAATAACCAGGTCGGGGCCAGAAACTCAAACCGGGAAAGGGTTGACGCAATAAGAACGCAAGTGGTCGATGAAGCGGAAAGAGAGACAGACAAAAAACCAAAACGGAGTAGGAGGCAAAGAGATGGGGAAACAGTGATAGAAAAGGACAGAAAACATGAAAGCAAAAAAAAAAGGTAAAGGGAGTGTGAGAAATGTCAGAAAGGGGGGGGGAGGGGGGGGGAAACGGGTGCGTAAAAATTTTCGCCATTCAAGTGGGTAGGGCATTGGGATCAGAACACGGGGCAGGGAAAAGTAGTGTTCAGGAACAAACGGAGTTAGGAACCGCATTACTCCCCGCTTGGAGCGAGAAAAAAAAGGGGGGGGAAAAAGCCAAGGTCAGAAAAAAAGCACCAATACCAAGCAAGGAAAAAGAAACAAAGAAAACAGCACAAGGTATGTGGGTCGTGGGTTAAAATGACTAAAGAAGAAGTAATCATGGCGAAGCGACCCCTCCAAAAAAAAAAAAAGAGGTGGGCCAGTGAGCCGACCGGGGGAAATCCAAAAGAACAATGGGAAAAAGGCTGGGGAAGACCAAAGACTAAAGGCGCTATACAGCATAGAGCATCAAAGAGGGACTTCGTGAGGAGAGTGGGGGTCTGGTACATTCAGCAGAAATAAACGAAATGGGGGGGGGATTCTTGGGAAGGTGGGGCGCGTACGGATGAGAACAAAGGGGGAATGAGGCAGGTATCCCAAACCAACCGCAGGTAAGGCAACACCCAAAAAAAGAAAAATAGAAAGTGATAGTTTATCCATGAGGTCAAACAATTGCCTGATAAAAAAAAGCACGAAACAAAGCCGAGAACCTGAAGGAAAGCCACACGCTACATAATAGGAGGGGACGAGGAAAAAAACAAAAGGGCACAAAAAAAGAAAGTCAGGGGGGTGGACCTTCGGGAGTTGGGGAGGGGGAAAAAATAGTGAGTCGGGAATACGGCTTCAGACGGGGGCCATTAAGGTCAATTAGGGGGGAAGAGGGGCACATGGGTGGGGGGGGGGGGGGGTCGAAGTGAACAAAAGGGAACAGAAGGCCCAGGGCTCATAGAGGGACACTTTTTTGGGAAAAGAAAAAATACAAATGTAACGTCATAGGACGAAAAAAACCACGGCAAAATTTCAAGAGGGGAGGGGGAAATCTGTTCGCTAACGCGGAAGGCACGAAGGGGAAAGAAGGAAAGGAAGTTGACCCATAAAGGCTGGCACCGAGAAACGGTAGGTCTGGCAGGTAAAGGTCAGAATGGAAAAAAAAAGAGGGAAAGTGAAAAGGCAGCGAATCAAACGCGCTAAAAGGGAATGGGAGGGGGGGCAAGGGGTACTCAACGGAACCAGTGAGAAAAAGTTTGTATAGCAGTTCCGGGAAAACGAAAGAGAAAACCACTAAAACTGGGCAGGCAGGCAGACTCGAAAAACCCGCGGGCGAAAAAAAAGAAGAGTAGCTCAAACAAACATCAATCCACATGGGGGGGTGGATACCGGGGAGCAGGTTCGTGAGACTGCCGAGAATCGGGAAGAGGGAAAAGAAAGTCGCAAGGTTGCCGTCTTTCAACCACTGACTTCAAATGGACTTCTAGGGAGGAGGGGAAAAAGCCCCGGGGCGTAGAGGAGGAGGAGCTCTAGGAAAACGGCTGATCCAATGGGGGGAGGGAGACGGGGGGTGGGGGGGGGAAAGCCTGAGCAGAAGGGACACTCTTAAGAAAGGGCGTATGGGGACGGAACGGTCATGGAAAATCACTAAGGGGATTTGAAAAGGAGTGCAAGAAAGAAACCACCAAAAAAGACAAAGAGACCTGACAGTGACTAAAAAAGGGAGGAGGATTGCCGGAAGGTGGGGGGGGGCCCGAGAACAAGCAACGGACCCAGGGTCATCATCGGATGCTCAGGAAAGAAAGACACTGGGGGGCAAAGCGCATCGCGGAAAGTTTCTGGGTGTTACTGGGGGGTGAGGTTGGGGGGGGTGGTGCAAAAACGCACACTACTGATCTGTCAAAAGGAGGGGGGAAAAAACGAAAGGCAACGGAGAAGGGGAAATCCGTGGTAACACGAACAGAAGAAGTATCCCAAGGAATCGAGTTGAGTTGGGAGGGAGAGGTGGGGAGGATAGGGTTGATGACCGAAACCGCATCGTAGGGAGGGTTTTGTTGGCGGTTTGAAATGAAAAAAAAAACGGTAGGAGAAAGCAATCGTAGGAGAGTGTGAAAGGGGACCTCACTAGATCGTCAACGGGACAGCGGTGTTGAAAAAAAGGAAAAAAGGGGGACCTTGCAAGGGGGGTTCTGTGGTTTGGCAGGAAGATTGTGGGGAGGGGGGGAAGAGGTACAAAGAATCGAACTTCAGGGGGGGAGGGAAAAACCTGAGCAAGGCAGGAAAAGAGGGGGGATGACAATGAAGATAGCTAATTCCTCGAATTCTTTTGGGTTTGCACGTGGGAGGGAAGAGACTAAGTTGATCCAGGGCTGCTCTCAAAAATTTCAAGTCTCGAATGGACCATCACGCTACACAAGTGGAGGCAGGCGAAGCAGCCGAAAAAAAGGGGCAAAAGGCCGTCGACAACATCGGAAAAAAGAGGGGGGTGTCGTTCTTAAAGAACTGGGTGCGCAAAGGGGGGGTGATGAAGGATAAAGTGTGCATAGGTGGATGTCGATCGTGCCAAGCAAAAGAAAACCGATTGGGGGGGATAGGTGTGAAAAGAGAAAGAAAAGGACAACCGCCGTAATGCGGCAAAAGAAAGCAGGGCAAAAAAAAAAGGGTGGGTGTGGGGGGAAAAAGCGGCATGGGAAAAAAGAGAAGATGTACCGCAAATCTAGGGGGACGACGAATCGCTTTGTAGGAAGGGAAGTGGGGGGTGAAAAGGGTTCGCCCCAAAAAAGATGGAAAATCCAAGGGGGGAGAACAGGGAAAGAAGAAAAAAACGAAGTTCTCTCGCCTCCAGAGGGGGTATAAATTCGGTGTGGAGAACTAAAAAAGCGCCTGAGGTTTAAGCACGAAATATCCCGAAAAAAAATAGGGGGGAAAAAGACAAAACGGGCGCACGTCAATAAGGAAGGTAAATAGAAAAAAGTCAATCCCAGAGGACTAGTGGGCCCAAACGCTGGGCGGGGATGACAGCAGCAGGGACTACGGGGCTTGAGGAAGGAGATGATCCGGGTCCAGATTAAAATACTAAACGGCAAAAAAAGAGGAT
>Ga0179593_1345234_pt1 | contig 12067 bp, 13 predicted proteins | sample CZODoug2_1_08_16_FD_185931 | JGI IMG/M metagenome (GOLD analysis project Ga0179593, IMG submission 185931) | Vadose zone soil fungal communities from Angelo Coast Range Reserve, California, USA - CZODoug2_1_08_16fungal (PacBio error correction) | ecosystem: Environmental > Terrestrial > Soil >...
CAGCTCACTCCTTCGGCCAGGACGCGAAGAGCCGGACTGGCGGAAGATGTCGATCGGAACAGGAAAAGGAGAAAGAACGGACAAATGATGGCACGGACGCCAGCCTCCTGGCAGGGGGGAACTTAAAACAGAAACGCACGAAGGAATGTGAGGGAAAGAGAGCCGTCTGAAAAAATGAGGGAGGGGGAGAGTCATCGCATACCTGATTAATCCTAAGGGCTTAGGGGCACTATTGGAACATGGGCCGTTTGAATCAGGAGGGAAAAAGGGGGGGAAATAGGCTGGGAAGAAGTCAGGGGTTCGTCCCAATGAGGACGGGGGAAGGGAGGGCATTAAACTCGTGTCCATCACCTCCCTAAACGCTAGGGGGAGGGGCCGGTCCTGACTTCTAAAACTGTCCGATCGAAAAAAAAAGGGGAGTTCGTTTGGAGAAGGGTACACCGGCTGGATATCCGATCAAAAGGAAAGGAGAGGGGATTGCGTGCGGGTCGTAACCCTAAAAAGAAAGCACAGAACGCTTCCAAATGTGGGAGAAAAATCCTCAAAAAAAAAAAGGAAAGGAAGTTAAAAAAGTTGGGAAAAAATGGGAAACTCTCGCGGGGGGGAGAGGGGCGATTGAACGATGCCCGGAACCCCCCCAAAAAAAAAACAATCAGTTGCATACTCTATCAGAAAAAGAAAAAGCGAATAGAAGAGAAAAAGAAAAAGGAAAGAACTGGGTGACTTGTCTAAGGGATCAGGGGGGAGGAAAGGGGAGAGATGACCTGACAAAACATCAAAGAAAGTTCCAGTGGAGGAAAAAAAGCAGATTAAAAAGGGGTCCCCTATCCTAAGGAAAAGGGCAATCAACTGGGGATTATCACCCGACGGGAAAAAGAACCTTGAGTGAAATCCAAAACCAAAAAAATAGAGGAAGAAAAGGCTTTTCCCGGTCCCGTGGCAGAGACAGTAAGGCCAAGGGGGACTCAGTTGCATGACGAGCAAACTCATGCCAGCCGGAAAAAAGAGAAGGGGTCCAGGAAAATTGAATCTTGGAAGGAGGGGGAGCAAATATGTGTAAAATGAGCATGGCGAATCGACATAAAAAAGTAAAATAACCCCTTTGATCCAGGAAACAACCGAAAAGGGGGGGAAAAAAGGAGGGAGAGGGGAACTGAAAAAAAGACTGCCTCAATTGCCTGAGAAAATAGACAAAGACAGGGCCGAAGGAAAACTCCGTCAACGGCGGGGACGAAAGGGGCCATAACATCAACCGTCCAAAAGAGCCCAAGCCCAGGGCGCCCGAAGCGCGTGGAGTCCCTGCCCAACTCGTCAAAATCGCGAAAGGGCAGGGCGTCATTTTGACACTGTGGGGGTAAAAAATTGACGGTGGGCGAAAATCGACGGGGACTTAGAAAAAGCGGAGAAAACTCTACTTACGGAGCAGAATCTCAACTGAAAAAAGCGCAGGAGAAAGAAGATAGCGCGTTCAACAAAAAGAATAGGGGCGGTCTCGTCCATCAGAATGGACCTAGGGCAACGCTGGTCCCTTTCACAGGAGCAGACAAATACTCATAAGAGACGGGGGCACCCTAAAACAACTGTGAGGGGGTTGCGAAACAGGAACACGCGCTCTGGGGTTTCGGAGTCGAGAAAAAAAGGAACTGGGTGGTTCGGACTGAGGACCGCAGAGCTAACTGTCCACGAAAGACTGTTCACTCCAAGTAAAACAAGGGGGGCCTTGGAATGGAGGTGTGGAAATACTAAAGAGAGCTTTACCCAAAGCAAGAAGTGAAGGTCTTAGCTTCAGGGTCAGTGGAAATCCCTTCCAAGTTAGATCTCGACTTATAGCCTGCCATTCCTGTACTTTCGTCATCAGCAAAACCACTATCGTCATTGCACCGGAGTTTTCTACTAAGTGGGGGGGGCAACAGGGGGATTTCCGAAACTTCAACAGGAAGCACCGCTGGTATTGGGGGGGGGGAACGGACTTGTTGGGGAAGGGAGAAAAAGAAAATCCCAGTCGAATCTAGAAAAAAAAATCCTGGTGTGACCTGGTCTATGAAGGATGGGGCCCGAGATCTCTCGAGTGGGGGACCCTCTGGTATCTCTGTGTTAAAAAAAAGGAAAAAAAAAGACCTAGGGGGGGGAAAGGGGGGGTCGTGGAAAAACATCAAACGCCAAAGACGAGGGGATGGGAAAGGAGGATGGGCCATTGCATGCAAAGGAAAAGGTTAAATCGGGCAAAGTAAACTCAACGAAAGCAACCTGACCCAAGGGTACGGAAGGGAGGGGAAAGCAGTCTGAACTGGGCATCAAGCAGTGGGAGACATCCTGGTTACCCCACCAAAGAAGCTTGCTTCTAAGAGCTGGCTGCAAGGAAAACGAAAAACGGGATAGACCGAAAGGGAGAAAAACAAGTCACGAGAAATCAAACAAGGACGCAGGGGCCAGGTCTTCACAAGGGTCCCTGTAAGGTGCCCTCAAAAACCTGTGTTGTCTTTTGGGGGACCCGTCAAGACCAAAGGGGGGACTTTACAGGACGGGACATAACTCTGCGTCAGAAGGGAGCGGGTTCAAAAAATAAATGATACAAGATCAGAAGTCAAAACCCTGTCCCTGACGAGGCGGGAGAAACGCCCAACGGAAAAGCTGTTCCAAGACGGGAGGGGAGGAGCTTAAAAAACACTGGATGGATAAACCACTCGCCCAGGCAGGCACGGGACTTTTCCGCGATCCCAAAGAATCCTGACCACAGGGAACAACTGGTCCTTATTCTAATGGCGATGGAGCATGGCATAAACACTCACGATCCCCACACAACATCACCTGGAGAGTATCCGGGATTGGGGAAAAAGAACACGTTCAAGACGGCTGAGTCTGGTCAAACAATCAGATCTCGTCTTCGTCCCCGTGGGGGTTGGGGGGGAGGACTTGTTACTATTTAAACAAAAAAAACAAAGAAATGGTGTTGATTATGACATCAATCAAAAGCGGAAACGGGGTTGCTTAAATACGAGATTTCAAGTGAAATTGTGAGGGGGGGGAAGGAAACGAAATAACCCCTTGTGCAGGAATCTCAGAATGGGGTTGTAGAAGCATCCATAGAAACTAATTTCAAGTCGGGAACGGGTGTTTTTTTTTGAAAAAAAGTAGACGTCCTCTTGCGTTGGGATCCGAAGCTCTCAACAAAAAAAACGTAGTTGAGGGGGAAAAAGGGGGGAAAGAGCCCAGGAAACCGGCAGAAAATGACACAACTAGGAAAATCATCTCTGACACATGTGACGAGAACCAAGGGAATAAAAAAGCAAGGTGGCGCCTTGATCTCGCCAGCACTCAATTCTGGGGAAAATCCCTCTTCCCTTTGGCGGGCAACCAAGTTTCCCGCAGATCGGCTCGACTAACTCAAAACCAATTCGTATGTCACCCGAAACATCACCCCTCGAAATGAAGGGGGAAGGAAGCAGTTATCTCCGGGCGGCAACGGAAAGGTTGGGACGCCGGAGGGGTGACTCACATCATCTGACACGAAAAAAAAGATCTTCTTGTAAAGCTATTAAAAAGGGGTTGGAGGTTCCACGGGCCCCTAAAAGGCGACCTCTAATCAAGCTACGTGAGGAGTGGGTGTTAGTATAGTGTCAGGGTAAAAACGCTCTAGGAAACAAACAATGGGTCAGAGCTAAATAGCATAAATAACCGTTTGGACAAACTACGATGGAAACAAGGGAAAAAAAAAGGACGCAAGTAGCGAAAAACAAAAAAGAAAAAAAGAAGAGTAGATCGTCAGTTCCGGAGACGGAAAATAGAACGCAGGGCCAACACGTAAGCAAGACTGACCGGGCAAACAACAAAGACCAAGGGGCAGGGGGGGGACAATGTCATCAAGAACCCCGGCAGGGGGAGAAAGGGGTGGATCACCTTAGCGAACGGAGAAAAAGGACGGGATCGTGTCCGGAGGTTTCGGTGCGAACGCTCAGAAGAAATGGCCAGGGGGTACATTCCTTCATCAAATTAAAAGGGGAAATGCTTAGTGGACAGCGCCATTCGACTCACGCCTGCCGGTCCGAACCCGTACATCCGGAACGGTTTGTGCCAAAAGGGGGGGGTAATATCGCCTCACGGTTCGGGAAACGGGAACACAAGGATCCACGAGAAAAATGCCGCGTGAACGGGCCGATGATAGGAAACTGAAAACCATCCCCAGACCACGGCGACTTGTTCACAAACAAGTGAACGACCGAGCGAAATCCGGCGTCCCCAATCAGCGGGGGGGAGAACTTGGCGGAAGCTGGCACAAACCCAAACCACCAAAAAAAAAAACAAAAAAAAGGGGGGGGGGGGGGGGGGGGGGGGGGGTAAGGGTCGATTCGTCAAATTGGAGGAGGGTCTCCTCGCCCGAAACACCAAAGGATGGAAACAAGAAGGGGGGGCGCCACCTGACGACGACGCTTTCACTCTTGAGGAACCAATGAACAGCCGATACGTGGTTTACCTATGACGACGGGGAAGATGCAAGGGGGGGCAGGAGGCGCGAGGAAAACGTGAAAACTCAACGAACACGGGGGAACAGCCTCAGGAAGGTGGGGCGCCTTGCGGTCGCACCAATGGCCAAAGAACAAAAAATCCCGTGGTGTGGCGTGACGAGTAGGGGAAAGTCGATCCCAATGCTGGAGACCCGACAACGTCAAAAACGCAAGGAAGAGTTCCAGGGAAAACGCAAAAGGCAATTGCGCACCCCGCTGGGGGGGCCTCAAAGTCCTCGTTCGATTGGGAGCCCGAAGAAGGAAAGCCAGTAAAATTAGGTAAAAAAGCGAAAATTACGGTGCCGCCTGACTGTAGACGTACTCTCATGAACAAACAAAGTTAGAAACGCGCCTCCCAGGGAACGCCAGGCTGCTTCAAACTCGTAGTCGAGTTTCAAGACGCCCGCTAAACGAACAGGGAAAAAACGGCTCAAAGAAAAACTGCCCGTGCGCCCTCGAGGGTGGCGAGGTTGGGAAATGGCCTCGGAAAGCCTTTAATGGTAGGGGGCGCGCACTGAAGGGCCAGAAAGCAAGCACGGGGGACTCGTCCGGAAAACGGGGCGGAGGCCAAATCGGGCAACGTGTTTTTAAAAACACCGAAGCAAATGTCCCCTGGAGACGGTCCGGGGGGAGGCGGATTCGCCAACACGGCAGTCGGCCCAAACTGCTCCAGGCAAAACAAAGAGGGGCGGAAACGAGCTGGCGGCTGAAACGGTCCTTAAGCAGAGGGGGGACAGCCTGCCATTGATCAGGGTCTCGGAGGAGAGGAACAGGACATGGGGACCGGGGTGAATCCCGTAGAGAGCCAAGAACCAGGAACGGAGGGTCGTACCATTATGCCCAATTTGTCCGGAAGGCTGGGACTCCGGTGGGAAAGGGAGTGAGCCGGCAACCAGCCGAGGCTTGCTTACGGGGTCAAAAATCAACCGACTATCGCCAGGCAAAAAATCGAAAAGGAGGCCCTTGGAGGGGTCGGATGGGTTTCGCGGGGGGGGGGGGGGGGGGGGGGGGGGGGGGGGGGGGGGGGGGGGGGGGGGGGGGGGGGGGGGGGGGGGGGGGGGGGGGGGAGAGAGCTGCCTGGAGAGAGCGTTGGATGCGGGCGGCGGCTCCAGAGGATCTGCCCAAAAGCCTAAAACAGGAAAAAACCCCGTCAGGGGGGAAGGTTGAAAGTCAGAAAAAAAAAGGGATGAGTAGGAAAAAAGAGAAATTACAGGAAACGAGGCGGAAGGGGACCGTGTAAACCGATTGACCAAGATTGAGGCACGCCCACGAACCGAGCAATGACTGGACTGAGCTAAAACGTGCTAACAGAATAACTCAAAACCCAGCCCCACCTGGGTGGAGGGGGCGTGGTGGAGAGAAGGCTGTTTAAAAAAAAAAACAGAGCGGCCCGCCAACAGGGTCTTAACCCGCATACAACCCGAGGAGGGAACAAAACAAGGGCATCTCGATGCGGGCAACCGACGGGATACTCCAGTTGGGAGGAAGACATACGAGATTCACAATTCAAAATGTCCCTCAGGGGGGGGGGGTTGTGGGGGGTTCAACAACACCGCCCCAGACCAAGGTGGAGAACAGGGTTCGTACCGAACCAGACCGCCGCTGCCCCATCTCCGGGGCAACGCACATTACCCGAAGTGGGGACATATTGGGTAATTATCTCTGGATAAAAATCCAGGCCTTATCCTAACAAATGGGACATACTTAGGATACTAAACCAAGAGCTCCTCACTTTCTCTCCGCTCAAAAGGGCAGGCGTACCTCGAGCAATTGTTCCTACGTTCAGAAAAAATCGCCTTGGAGCCACATCTCCAGCCCGCCGGGAGGGAGAAGACTTCCACAACGGGAAAGCGCATTCTCTTTAACTCGAAGTGACCCAATTGAAAACTTGAAGGGAGAGCACTATCGACCGAGCGATCCCAACCAACTGGGGCAGCATGCGTTCAAAAAGAAGGACTGGTGCATGACCCCCCCCCCAGGGTCAAAATACAGCAAAGGCGGCAGCGTTTCAGCCAGGAATGACCAGGAGCGACGCGCTGGCCATTGCTTTAGGGGGGGGGCTAGAAAAATAGCTCACTGAGGAAGGTGCGGCTTAGCAAAGCGGGGTGGGGGACGCGCCACTGGCGCAAAAGAGGGAGGACAACCATAGCTTCCTGGGGTGGAACCCTGGGCAGGGACATGGGGACTTCAAGACGCGACGTACAAAACGCCCCTACTGGATGTCTTGGGGGCCCATAAGAGGTCAAGGGAAAACGGGCCGCTAGATTGGCCTAGAGGGGGGTTTGGGGGCCCCGCCAAAGGATCAGGGCACTCACCGAAAGAACCAAGTGCCCCAAAGGATTGTAACGGGTCATCAAAAGGGGAAAACAAAAAGGGAAGAGGACTCAGGGAATCCGTGTAAAGACGCGGTGAAGTGTCCGGACGGGAGAAAAAAGGCCAGGGATTGTTGTTCAAGGGGGGTGTGGTGGAAGAAGTAAGACAGGAAAAGGGGGACCCGGAAAAAAAAGCAACGGCCCTTGGTAAAACGCCTCTGATTGGGGGGGCCAAAAAAACGCGGAGCGAGGGTAAATGGCGCTTGAAATGAGAGATGGGGGGTAAAGTCCCCGCAGATTATTGGTCAGGAGTAACAATCCCAGGAGGGGGTGGCAAGTCGCGGTACCAAACCATTAAGGATAAAGGTAACGTGATCACGAAAAAAAGCAGTCCTGACAACAACGCTGGAGGAGAAAGGGTAATAAAAGGGCAGGCATCCGTATCGTCTTGCGAATGCGCTGCAAGGCCCAATCTCAGGGGAGCAACCCCGACCCAAGGAAGTTTGTGCCGAAGAGATGGCGGCATTGAGAAAGCGGGGTACGAGACGTTCTAGTCATTTGTGGCAAACAAAACGAGAAAGTTGCCAAAACCACTGGCGATCCGGACGGAAAAAATTGGCAAGGGAGACAGTCCCCTCGCCACTTTGGAATGGTAAAGTTTGGCAAAAGTAAAGCTCGTGCCCCGGTTCTCTCAACACACAAAACAACAAAGAACCGTTCAGAGGCCAAAGAAAAATCGGAAGCTGATTCAGCTAATGCTTGTGGAGGACACGGGGCAGGCGAAAAAGTTCTTTGTCACGTCGAGGGAGGTCACATGATGGTGAGTCAAGAAACCAAAGGAGCCTGAAAAACAGGAAAACGGAGGGAGGGTCACCGCTAAGCAGAATCCCAAAAAGTCCGAAGACGTCCCGGAATCTTGGAGAAAGAGTGTGAAGGGAAACCAACCGTTATGCCTCTTAATCGCAACACAAGAAAAGTACTCAGATCAAAAAGGAAAAAAAAAAACCAAAAGGAGGCTGCAGTTCCGCATCAAAACGACACATAGTTCACTTCAATGTAAACGAGGGGTGCAGGCTGTTCGGTCAGAAGGAATCCAAAATGGAATGGAGGTCGAGAAAGAAACACGGGGGGAGGTGGGTCGAACAAAAAAGGGAAGAAAAAGGGAAGCGGGGAGTGGAGCATAATCAGGCAGACCCGGTGGGGAGACTGGGATGTTAAGAGGGGAAAAGGCTCGACCGAATGGATCAGATCTCGAAGTTTGTGCACAGGAGACGCATCGGGCGGGGTGGATTCGAAGGAGAAAACAAAAAACGGGGGAAGGACTCCGGACGCAGGGATCGGAAAAACGCTCGTCAAAAATGGGCGGATAAGTCTCCCACAGGAATCCCGGACTTTCCCCCTGGGGGGATCATGAACGAAAAAAAATCGGATCTCGGACCTGTCCGCAAAACCAGCCGGAAAGTAGTCTTCATATCACCAATCACCAAAGACGTGGGGGTATTCCGAGAGACCAGACGTCACCCCTTCCTGTCAGGAAACGAACGATTCTGACTATGAATCTAAGGCAAACGGCCAGAGGGAAGTAGGGCCTGTCCTTGCTCATCAGACTGTCCTGCGGAGTCGATGGGGGTTCCATCACTGTTTGATGGGGGTCCGCTGCAATTCCACGTCATAGAAAATTACTTACGGACCGTGATGTTGGGAAATTCAGAAGGGAAGCACCGCTGAAAAAAAGTGCCCTGGGAAGGAGCTCGAGCGTTGACCATCCCTAAAATCAAAAAAGTCGCGATGAACACCGAAAAAGTCTAAGGTTCGTATACTCAGGCAGGAAAAAACATTACGGTCGGCAGGGGCTCTCCCCTGTGGACGACTCCTTCCCGAGAGAAAGAGGGCAAATAAATATGACCGAACAAAAGTCACAAGGGCGGGAAGATGGATAAAACCAGAAGCGCTGCCTCAAGCAAGGTGGGAAAAAAAATGTCCGAAACTTGCAGCCTGACGGGATCACGCGGGGGGAAGACCAACTCGAAAAGTCGATGGGGCGTTCGGCCCTTCGACCTGATGCAGAATGCCCTCAAGCACTATCTTAAGGGACCGTTGATCAACCTGTCAGGTCAACAGGGGGGAGGGGGTGGAGGGGAAAAAAAAAAATAAAAAAAAAAGAAACAGTTTTTTACCTGACGCATTAAAAGAAGAAAATGTAAAACATGTCAAACTCGTCCTAAGGATACTACCCGCCCAATCACAAGACTTCTGCCAATGGACCCAGCAAAGTCGATAAAAACCGACCTCGACGTCGCAGCCCGACCGTCTAAAAGGGCGTTCCGTCTCTGGCACCGATTCGTAAGGGGCTGGGTTCGGCTCAGAGGCACCCAAACCAAGGGCCGGGAGTTTTTCACGCCTTGACGAGGAGGGCCAAGCGGAGTTCAACATAACACCAAGGCACGAAAAAACTTGGGGGGGGGGGACATGGGATAACGATAAAGCACTAGGAAAAAGGCAAGTAAGGAAGGCGCGAAGAATGCAAAGGTCAGGGAACTTTCACCTAAAGTATAACGAACGCGCGGCCTGGGGGTCCCAGGTGCCTCCGTGCGCTGGCAAAAAAAAAAAAAAAAGAAATCGGGGTGGACGTGCGATTGGGGGAAGTCCGACGCGTCTTCTGTCTGCGCAAAAAGCCAAAGTACTATTACTCCAACTAGCCGGCAAGGGGAAAAAACATGGACAAAGCAAACGCGGACTACTCGACATAGGGGCAATGGGGGGGGGAGAATAAAGAGCAGTCAAGCAGTCAGGGCCTGTAATGAACACTGGAAATGACGGCGCCTCCCTCTTTCCTTCAATGGGGAAACGCAGGTCCCAAACTCTTTTGACACGCGATGGGGGACCAGGATGGATCCTCAGGAGTACGAGTGGTCTTCCTATTAGGAAGCAGACTGAGGACTCGAATAGGGGGAACTCCCCCAAAAGGCAGGGTCAACAGGTGAAACAATGCCAAAACGTTTCCGCACATAGGGCGGCCGGAAATGAGCGGGGAGCCTGATTTTGAGCTCTGGAAGGGGGAGGGGATCTGGAGTGACAGTCCTCCAAGCGCTAAGCGGAAGGATCTCCAAGTTTGCAGGCTGAAGCGACCAGAGAATTCACAGTGTGTGTAAGCCTCCTCCAGAAAATTGGTCACAACTGGCAGGTGTAGAATAACTGTCACTGGGATGCATTAAGGGGCAATCCCTTTCCCAAAAAATCGGGAAAAAAAAGAAAGCTCGAGAAGGGAAAGGGGCCGTCCACAAAATGAGCTGGCGGTCCTGACGGCACTAGGGAAAAAGCATAAAAAAACTTCTGTATAAACAATTTAACTTGGGGAGTCTTAGAGAACCGTAATTTCATTGTCCCGGTGAATATCAGGTATAAAAAGGATGACGACCCAACTTCGTCTTCGTGACCAGGAAAAGGGGGGAACCTTTGTCGAGAGAATGAACCAATTTATGCCGGCGGGGTCCCGCAAAAAAAGGAATTCAGGATGGAAGGGTAAGATCACTCTTTAAGGAGCCACCAGGCCAGTGGGGAAAGGGAACTTAACCATTCAGGGTGTTATTAGAGGTTTGTTCAAAGAAAAGAAGATGGGGACACGATTCGCTGACTTTTGACGGTGAGCAAGCGATAGGAAGAGCGAATAAAGAGAGACCACTCGCCAGTTTAAACCTGAGACCAAAAAAACAACAGGATGAAAAGAGAGAAAGGACAACTGGGGCACGAGGTAGGGGACTCATGAGGAAATCGGAGGGCGATTTGCCGGGGACCCAAAAAAGGGGGTCCTCCACAGCAAAGAGAAGAGTGCTCGTAGAAAACGAGGCCGCCTTAGACAATCACAAGACAGAAAAAAAGACGCAAGCCAAGGGCCTGGTTATGGTTTACTTCCTGTGGGTCGAGGGGGAAAGATGACAGAAACAGAAGAGGGTGCCCTGTCTTTTAACGGGCAGGGCCATAAACATGGGAAGAAAAGACTGCCCTCTTAAAGCATCGCAGAAAGGGGAAGAGAACCTACAGTTAATAAAACTCCTTAATTAAGGGGAGATCAATCCATTTGGAAAACACGGGAAACCAGAGTCTCGAACTAACAAGGGCAGAAGAAAGGTCTATGACCGCCGTAACAGAAAGAGAGTTACCTCACAATGACCGGAGGGCCTTTAGACGGGAAGAATTTTGCCTGAAGTTGGCGAAGGAGGGGATAAAGCATCCAAAAGTAAATCGGAAACCGAAACAAGAATGGGACATGCTGGTAGGAAGGGAAAACAAAAATCCGATGTGCCTTCCCAATGAGAGCGAGTCAAGTCCTAAAGCCGAACTTCTACGGATTGGAAGGCTTCATCCAAATCCATCTGCCACAAAGAAAAAAAAGACCCGGGCTCCGGGGGAGCATTTCTGAACACCCCAAAAAAGGGGGGAAAAAGGAAATCTTGGAGAGGCCGGTAAAGTCGGCAAGTGGGGGAAACGTGGGTAAACGGGACCGTTTGTTGAAGCAAACCTGAATCTGCCGGCCGGCGGCTTGACCATCGAGAAAACCTGAGAGAAGGGGAGCCACAAGGCCGCAGGTAAAAAAGCTACTAAAAGAAAAAAAGGGGGAAGCGCGTCAACAACACTTCCTAACGAAAGGGGGGGGGGAAGGCTACAGTACATAACCGAATGACCAGACGAAAAGGGAGAGCTTGAATTCCTCTGGCCTTACCAACAGGCACAATTATGCGGCCCAAGCACGGGAGGGGAAAAGACACCGGCAAACATTTTCGCGATTGCAGCTAACGAGCTTTCAAGGGGGGGGGAGGGGGCAAAAAAATGCCCACTTACGACAGGCAGGTGGAAATCGACTTAAAAAAAGACAGCAAGTGGGATATACAAAACAGGGACGCACAACGGGCCAGGAAAGGTCTGTGGCCAGCAGCCAGACGTTCCCTGCAACCCGGAAAGATATGGCAAACCAATCCTTACTTTGAACAGCGAGGGTGAGATGCATCCCTAGAAGGAAGGACAATGGACCGATGACTTGATCGTCCAAAAAAAGGAAATCGCGAAGGGGGGGGGGGGCCAATGGGGGGAATGGAGTGTGATAAATCTCCTTGGGCAAAAAGTTCAAAAACAAACTGGCTGTTCAAAAAAAAGGGGAGGCAACGAAAAGCCTCTTGGAGTGTGTCCCTGGGTGGAGCTGGGAATAAGCCCATATAAGAAATACGAAAGGCTCCTCCCGCCCGGGTTGTGTAAAAT
>Ga0179593_1428471_pt1 | contig 12067 bp, 10 predicted proteins | sample CZODoug2_1_08_16_FD_185931 | JGI IMG/M metagenome (GOLD analysis project Ga0179593, IMG submission 185931) | Vadose zone soil fungal communities from Angelo Coast Range Reserve, California, USA - CZODoug2_1_08_16fungal (PacBio error correction) | ecosystem: Environmental > Terrestrial > Soil >...
TAGCGATTTTTGTGCCTGATTGGGGGTCAGCGGTTGGGAAAAAAAAAAACGCATTTAAAGAAAGGTGACAAGTAAGGCGGAGATTGTCAAGACAGTCGCAAGAGTGGTACTCAGAAGGTAAGCAATATGCGGGGTGCGATCTTCCGCACGTTGGGAGATCGAGAAGGGAAAGAAGACAACATCGGTGGGGAAGGAAGCATAAACCATTACAAAAGGGAAACCATCCTAAGAAAGGAAACAGTTGGCAAGCGGAACTAGTTTAGTTTTCGGATGGAGGGGGATCCCGTGTGGAAAAGGGTGAGTAGGGACATCAAGACACTGGGACTGCATAACACTAAAAGTGTGGGACTATTCAAAGCCTGAACAAAAAAACCCGGAAACGTGGAATGGGTCTTAAAAAAAAGTCTACCAAAGAAAGGCGGGAAGCGGAAAAAAGTGGTGCCTAGCCGGGCCAGTTTCAAAAAGAAACGATGGTATGCTGGCAGGAAATCATGGAAAAGTCGCACCAAATTTGAAGGGGGAAGTAGAACGCCCGAGTGGGAACGAAAGTTGAATTCATCATCCTATAGACTTTTATCAAGGAACGGGGGTACGCCTGCAGAAAGAATTAAAAGAGAGAAAAATGGTTGGAAAAAAGTGGCAAATGGAAAAAAACGGTAAAAAGAGTTCTGGAAGGGTCCACGTCGAAAATCAAGGAGCATTATCACCCATCAGAGGATCACCTGAGAATCAAGTGAAAACGGGTTCACCAATTGGGGGGTCGCTCTTTAGTCTTTTAAAGAACGTAGGGAGAGGGGAGGGGGTATTCTCAAATTTAAAATCAAGGAGGAAAGGTTACAGGTTTTTCCAAGGGAGGGGGGTGAATCTGAATAGAGGATGCGGGTGAGTGCCGATATAATAAAATTAACACTCTCCCCGATTCGAAGGGACAGCGTTCTGCAGGACAAGAGGGGAAGGGAAAGCCATAGAAGGGCCGATGTCTGCGGGAGATGGGGAGGGGAGGCGGAAGACATGATCTGACGCCTGCAACTCGGGGCAGTCGTCGCCCGCGCTGGAGAGAAAAAAAATAATTAGAATCCCTAACTTTGCGTGACTTACCCGCAAAAGGAGGGAATGACGATCGTGTTCACCCAAAATGCCTTTGGATCGCAACCGACGGAGAAAGGCCCAAACAAACGGGATCGTTGACAAGAAGTAGGAAAGTGTCACGGGTTCAATTGGGAAGCGAAGCACGACCCCGTACTACTTCTTCGGGGACAAGAAGGCGTACGGTCAAGGTAGAATGATAGATGGAAACCAAAAGCCCACTAAGGGGAAGAGAGCCGGGCTATGACCTCAGGGATGGTTACTAAGGGAAGCAGACAGGGGGCGCACCACAAAAAGTGCTATGGTCGGAAGGAGGCCACACAAACGAGGAGGTGCCAGATAGAATGGGGGCCAGGGGAGGAGAAATGGAAAAATTCTTGTTGACAGATCGTCAACGGCGAAGCAAGCACAGAGGGGGGGATGCTCAAAACGGATCTCCATTAGAATTACAAGAGGAATGCAAGATCCAGCCGGGGGGGGAAACGAAAGAGAGGGAGAAAGAAGAGACGCCTTTTTTAAACCAGTCAGTGCATTCCAGACAAGACGGGCGCGAAGATGCCTTTGGGAATACTGCGGCCTTATTCGGTGTTGTCCTGCGGGAATGGTCAAGTCGCTGGGTGGAGGGAGTGGTCAAATCAAGTTGACTGACATATTCCTCGTATTGGGGGAAAAGAAATCATAGGGAGGTCTCTCGGCGGCGGACCGAGTTGCCTGGTGATCGAGGACGAGATCGTGGTTAGGAACAATCGTTTTACAAGAGCGATGCGGGCAAAAAGGAACACACGCCAGCAAAGAGAAAGGGGGGGATGAAACGAACATCAGCTCTGAGAAACCAATTGGTTTGATCCGATACACGGTGTCACAGGCACGGAGACCGAGAAACGACGGCAACGGAAAACGGGGGGGGGAGATGAGGAAGAACCTTGTGTCTGGGAACACAAAACCATTCCAGTAACTGGTCGTAAAAATATCAAAAAACAAACGGAGGAGGATAGGAAAGGATGTTGCGCCTTTACTCAGGGCTTGGGAGGGGAGGGGTGGGTGGGAACACGAAACGAAAGAAAGGAGTAAGGAAAAAAAAAGTGACCGGCACGAAATAATAGCGGCACTGGAAAGGTGATGTAATTAGGGGGGAAAAAGAAAATCAACAATTGGTGTGAGGACGTGCCATGTGTACCCACAAAACACAGAAGTGGGATGGCGTGGAAGTGGAGTTGCAAAAGAAGTGGGAAGCATATCTCTTCAGAGGGGGAAAAGAATGAAAAGTTCCCGGGGGTAGAGAAAACAAATTTGGGAACAAATGATTCTCAACTGCATACGCTGATCGGAAAAGGAACATTACCATCAGACCATAAGGGACCCAATCAGGAACAAAAAAAAACGGAAGAAGTACGAACCCAGGAAGCGAGCACCTTGGATATGTGTAATTTCGATGGTCGGAAAACGTTTTCGGGGAAGCGAGTAGCAGTCGGATTGCGTGAGCAGCTCGGAATTAATTGCGTCGAGTTCGCGACGTCAAGGGTCCGCATGAGGGGAGGGCTGGTAACCCAGCGTCTTGCAGGTACTCCGGCGACTGGTGAACCAAGGGGGGTAGAACGAGGGCGATATGAACAAGGTAAGGCCGTCACTCCCTTGAGTCTCAAATAAAGCCTTTCCCGATCGTATGAGTGCGCAAACTAAAACTACTATGGACCCAAAAAAGCATTTCTTTTTTAGAAGAACGGAATCGATCAATGGGGGAGTGAGGATCTAGAAGATAGACAGGGGCACGCAAGCTGGACACTAGGTGAGTCAGAAATTTTCCTGTGAACGAGAACGAATGGAACGGTAATGCAACGAAAGCAAGGTTCTGGAGCACAAGATCGGAGGGGCACAACAAAAGAAAAAAATCCAAAAGGGGGAGGTCAAACGAAGTTCAGTCATCCAAGAGCCTCAAATTGGAGAGATGTTTGTATATTTTCAAGGAGGTGGGAGGACGCTTGAATCAGCGACTAAAAGCAGCAAAGCTTTGCAGCGTCAAGAAATGACATGGGAAAAAAGAAATTCGGCATAGACCTCGGCTCGTTCTTACTGAAATTCTGGGCTCTTTTGTAAGAATTCTTCTATCGGGCAAGGTGAGGGGAACAAGCTAGGATCTAAAGGATACGAAAATTATCGACTGAAACCTTTTGATCGGAAAGAGGTGGGGGGGGAAAAGGAAGCGGGAATCCGGAAGCGAAAGAGAAAGTTGACTAAAGAAACGGGGGACCGCTGAAACCATGAACGAGTTGTTTCAATCACGCCAGACTGGGTTGAAAAGGAGTAGGTACAAGTGTAATAGTAGAAGTGGGGGTTCACGAACGATAACCGGGGGGGGACGGTCTTGGCCTCTCACTGCGACATCGGAGGACAAAGCAGGGGTTAGGAGGAATCTGCGTGCCTCCAAGAGGAAACGGTGTACAAGATCTCCGGATGGATGGGCGGATTGCGTGTAGGAAGTGCAAACAAACAATTAAGGGTTTTTGTGGTGCAAGGGCCAACCTCATCATGCCTGCATGTAGGAATAAAGAGGCAGGGGGAAAAAAAGGCGGAAGGGGCCAAAAGAATACTTCTTTTGAGGAAGCGCTTCATTATTTTAAGGAGACCGTTTGGCCGGACGAAAATAGACAACATACTTGGGGGGGGGGAGGCAATGAGACCATTCGGGACTGACAACTACAAAGAAAAGAATCCCGGCCAACCACCCTACTTGAAGTTTTGCCAACTTTCACAAGTCAAGCTTCTTATGAGGGGATGTGCAGAGTGGGCGATGAAAAGCCTTCGAATTAATCCAATTCAAGGGCATGAATTTGAGTCTCGAGATACTCCCACGATAGAGGAAGGGAAGAAGTAGAGGGGAGAAAAGAAGGGATAACGAGCAAAAAACTCGAAAAATGTATGAAAAAAGACTCCTTTGAAAAAAGGGAAGCTGTTCAAATGAGGGTGGTTTCCAACACCTCTGTAAAAAAATCAACTTCTGTTTCTTCAATGACTGGCTGCGGGAAGAACAAAGAGGAGGGGAATCGCAACAGGGGGGGAGAAAAGAAAAAACTGTTAAAATATTTTCTGTCATACCCTTTCTGGCGAAAAGTAGAAGGCAAAGTGGGGGGGAACCTTGCTGGCCGAGCCACTTGGGGATTTTAAGAAAGATAGTGGAAGGTAGGGAAGATGACTGAGGATGGAAAAGAGGTTTAAAGTTAACGAGAGGCCGCGATAGGTTTTGGCCAAACGCATGGGTGGGACCAAAGACTCCGCACAGTAAGTTGATCGTCGTAGTCGATTCGGGAAAGGAAAAGAGAAAAAAGGGAAGAACCACGGCTGGTAGGAGGACGAAAAAGTTGAGGGGGCGTTGCCACGCGGGAGAAGATTGTAAAAAGTTCCACAAGCCAAAAAGGAGTCAGCAGAAGGAAGTCAGAAGAACGACAGGGAAATGATTGGTATACTCTCTTCAACCAAGCGGAAAAGAAGAGATAAAAAAGCACATTAAAAGCGTTCGGCGGACTGGTAGGGGGGTTTTTGCTTGGAGAATCGCTGGCAACAGCAACCTGAGAAAAGTAAAAATAACCGTCTTCGGCTGTTCAAACGGCCTGCGAAGATTCCTCGATTTCTCAGGTTGGCGTGAAGCCGGGCATGGGTCCACGCCACGCAGCGTCTTATCAAGTCACGTCCGACGATAATACGGAGGTGCAGCGAGAAAAAGGGGGAAAGGTGACAGAAAGGGGGGTAAACAAGAGGAGAGACGGAACCAGAGATTGAGTATCACTCAGGAAAGGGACATAAGAAAGAACAGCCACAAAAGCCTAAGAAAAAAAAGCTGAGCTCTACGCATAGAAAGGAGTCCTGAAGCGCAAGCAGAGGGTTCGAAAAGGGGGGATGTTAATTCTTCGCATCTAGCGATCTGTACGATGCAAAAAGGCAAGTAAGGACGCTTTGTGAAGCATCCAGAGGGACAGGGGAAAAAAAAAGCAGGGGTGCGGGGTGGAAAGAGGGGGCAAACAGAAATAAAGGCACGAGTCAGGGGTCATTTCACAGAGTTGACATCACATTACTAGAAAAAGTCGTCAATAATGTAATCGGGTAGTACTGGATACAAGGCTCTACGTGGGAGGATCAGAAAAAGAACATCGGTAAGTATGAATACATCAACTGTCACAGCCGACGCAAGATGAGGTGACGGAGCCGGGGGAATAGGAGTCGGTCCTGGAGTAGAAAGGGGGAGGGGGTGACGGGTTGAGGCTTGTAATCCCTGAGGATCAAACTAAGTCAAGTGCAAAAGCCAAGAACGAGCAACAGTGAAAAAAAGAATTAAAGTGGGAAGTCTCACGAAAGCCACGAAATTCGAAGAGGGTCTTGGTGACACGGGCCCCCGAATTGGCAAGCGAAATCTTACCACTCGAGGAAAGAAGAAATAATAGAAAAAAAGGACATTGATTGAGGCAAAACGCGATTAAACGCAATGGCAATTCAAGACAATAAAGGAGAAAAAGTGATTCCAATAAGGGTGTTGGAAACTGGAAAAAAGATTCTCGGATCAATTTACAAATGGTGTTCTTCTAAGAAAGAAAAACGGAAGGCTGATCTGGCAGGTGAAAAACCGTTCTAATAGGACAAGAGTAAAGGGAAGAGGGAGCCCAAGAAAGCTCCTAGCTAAACAAAAGTAGTTGCACCCGGGGTTTCAAACATTCGGTTCCCCGTCCTTTTATGTCAGTGAAAAACAGCAGAAGGGCGTCATTGGGTAGGGATCCTATCTCTGATTCGCAAGACAAGGGGTCATTCCCAAACACTGAAATTTTCAGAGAGGTCCTCGGGTACAGAACAGACAAGAGGGACCAAGCTACCGAAGACTTCAACAGGGTAGGCTAAAATGGGCGTCATCACGAGAAAGTCTGCAGAATGCAGCGAAATGGTCAGCCATGATAGGAAAAAAACTTTATGCAGGGGGGAGTAGCCCGGCTGCTCGGAGCTCCCAACGACAAGCGAAAATAGCACACATCGCAGGAACTGGGAGGGAAAAACCACTCTGGGATATATATGCGTACAAGATTAGGTGACAACCCATCATTGGTCTCACCTACGATCTTGGCAAGAGAATTAAAACGGATGGAGTTTTCCAGACATGTGAGGCTTACGCGCCGAAGTTCAGGGACGACCAAAACGACCTAACACGAAGGAGTTGCGGTCCCGTAGGACGGTAGCCGCACGAATGATCGTTCGAACTGGAGGTGACTGGAACACAACCACAAAGATTTGGCTGGGAATGGAGAGACAGTTCTTCACTCAAGAATATTGGCAAGGAATTCCCCGCGGAGTGGCCGAGGAGAAAATTTTGGGCAGAAAAAAATTGCGCCAGGTCGGTTGCTCAAGTGGGACAAGATAGCCACGGAGGACGGTCAAAAAGGGGCCGTAAATCGGGAATACGGAGAGACGGCTAAGAAGTCAACGAAGTTAAGTCGAAAGATTACGGGCCTCGCAGATCAAGGGGAAAGGATGTAATCAAAAGTGTTAAGAAGGAGGCAAAGGGGAACAAGGGGCTTTTGGGGAGGGGAATTCTTCCTTACTCTGGTTTGTGGGGATCAAGATTTTTGAAAAAAATTCGCTGGGGGAGGAGGGGGGGGGGACAGAATGGTGACATGTTGCTCTACCCGGAGAGTATGTGGAAGCAATGTAAAAGTTTATGCCTCAGTCGGGGGCTTAAGTGGCAGGTGATCATGAACGCGATTGGGGTGGGGGGAAAAACAGAGGGGGGAAAATGTGAGGGGAAACTTCACTCCAAAGCGCATTGGGAGAAGTGAACTCTCACAAGAAAACTCGAAAGAGACAATTGGTGGGCCCTTAGGGTAGGGGGTCAATGTTCAGCATAGCGGCTTACCTCAAGAACCATGGGGGGGGAGACTGCGGAAGACCTTGTTTACCTGTTCGGGAGGGGGGGGGCGGGGTGACAAAAAACGATAAGTAAGGGAACCTGGGGATGAAGTCATCGAAGACAAACAACACCGTATAGAGACTATATAGCTTTACGAAAAAAAAGGTACTGACTGAGAGGGGGTCCACAAAGGGGCAAAGAAAACAGGAGGTAACAGAGACCCGTCAGGGGGGGACGGCGATTGCTAGAAAGGAACTTGACACCCAGTGCGAAGGAGGGAAATAAACCACATGGTGTGAATCGTCGGAGACGATGTAGGTCACGCCCATGCGCTTTGAAGGGGAAAGTGGGTGCTAAAAATCGAGGGAACGATTTTGCCAGCACCACGAATGAGAGACCAACAGCGCAAGAGAGGACATCAACAGGGGGGGGGGGAAAAAACGAGGTTCCAAATGCAATATGGAGATGAAGGGGTAATGAAAACAAAAGCCACCATAGTAAGGGAAACATCACTCGGACACAAATAAATTTACGATTCAAGGAAAAAGCAGCGCCCGCTGAAGTGGAATCGGACAATTGTTCGGTAGGAAAACTTGGTAAAGGTAGATACAAGAGAAAGCGGCGTCAGCTCTCAGAGGAATCGTGTACTTCGTAGCAACGATATTTTTACTCTCCGGCGATTGAAGGGTGAGAAGCACGGGCTTCGGGACGGTGACTATCCACTTGAAGGGAAAAAACCGGAAGGCGCAAGATTCGGGAGGAACCAAGAATCCCAGAGTGATCTGGGGAGGAAGCTTACGCATCTGCTCTGCTGATAGTCCCAGCACAAGATGGGAGGTAGAAAAAGCAGAACTCGATTCGGGAGAAAAATGGGCAGAGGGAGGGACGGAAAGGCAAAGAAGAGGTCGGAGGGTTCGGCTGGAAAGGAAAATTCCTTAGCAACCTTGCCCTAGGGTATGCAACGCCATAGAAAGGTTAATGCGCGACGGGAGATCAGGTAGTTTCGACCTCAAGTGAACGGGAAAGAGCTGAAGTAAGGGGAGGGCAGAGATATGGGAAAGGCAAGGTTAGAGATTGTTGGGGTTCTATTTTTATCTCCGCTTGGAGGCCGGGCGAAAAAGCAGAAAGTTGATATCAGAATCAGTTGGACTTCTAAGAACAAGCGACTTCAGATCAAGAGGCCGGGAAATTGGCGGAACAAGAAGAGCCCTGGAAGGGGGGAACGGCAGTCGGCGATCGGGAACGTTTGGGACACATCTGATCGATGGCATAACATATCTACTCCAGATAAAAGGTCCAAACAACCCCACAGAGGAAAAAATAGTGTTTGAAAAAAAAACTTAAAGTTAAGAGTGAAATCTATATAACAAACCGCGGCCAGGCTGACAGTCAAGGAACTAAGGGGGGAAAGCCATCAGGGTGGAAAAGGTGTCACTAACGTGAAGCGAGAGGGGGGATGACTCCTGGAGAAAGTGACTTAGGAGCATGTGGGGTTTGACACCAACGGTCAGCCGTTCCGGTTTCAGTAAAGAAGGGAGAATCCATGGATCAATGCAGGTGAGAGGGGGTCGCGGGGTTAAACGTATCAAAAAGAATAGAAAATCAGTAAGGGGAGTCAATGGGGGCGGTAATTGAGGCGTTGCAGCAAACTAAGGAACTGTGGTGGGGGTCGAGGATCAATCCGGCCCAGGAAGAAGGCACACCTCGGAGGGGTAAAAGGCTGCCTTAACAACGGCGTCCACTTAAGGAAGATCATCGAGACTTAACCTCGGCCGTGTTTACATCTCACGGGGTGGCTGCAGGACGCTCGACCCGCGACGGTAGTGGGCTGCCAGGGCGTTTGAAAGGAAAACTCCCAATATCAACGAACCCCTCAGAGGAGGCCGGCGTGGCAAAAAGGAAAGAAGTCGGGGACGGATTGCGCTTGGCGATCAAGGAGGAAGGAAGGCAAAAAAGTCAGTGGGCGTTGGACCGGAGACGTAGGATAACGTCAAAAAGATTCAATAGTCTAATAAAATCTCTGATACTGAAGCTTCTTCGGCGGCAGGCAAAGGGGGACAATGAAAAACAACCTGGTTAACCATTGGAAGCGGTCCAATGATGCGTTAAATCAAACCCTCTTCACTCAAATCTTTTTGGCGAAAGGGCTCATTACGGCTGCGGGCAGCAGCGAGACGGGGAATTCAAAGCTAGGGCGACGTAAGCGCAGAAAACCTGGGAAACAAATCTGGGGAGAAATGTCATAGGGCTGAAAAGGTCTAAGTCCTGCCTGGAAAGGGGAGTTAGGTCCGCTTTTGATGAGCTGATGTTTTACGAAGGGTGAATATGCACAGAGGAGCTTGATCTGATCAAGCCTGAAATCGCTTCCTCAAAAGAGAGAGAGAGTTTTGGGAAAAAACGGCCCAACGGGAATTTTTGACCACCTCGCTGCACAGGTTGATCTAAAAGGGGGGGGAAGAAAAAAATGCAGGCGGGAGAAAAAGAGGAGGGACGCCACCTTGGAGGCAAGCGTTGCAAGGCATCGTTGAAAAAAGCCTGACTAAGGACTCATTTGATCTTTCAACTCACGGTGGTTTGAGAAACTGATGCAAGGCAAAATACAACAAGCAGGCTACGAACGAAGGTCATCCTTTTCGAGAAACCACAAGGATCTAAAAGAGGATATTAACGCGGATTCTTTACGACTGCTCTGTTGGGTTGACGCTCGGAGCACCTGCCCGGAGAAAGAAAGCGCTCCGTGCAAAGAGAGCAATCAGAGAGGTCTCCAGGGGACGAAGAAGAGTGAACCTTTGAGGAATCCTGTCATTGCACACGTCGACTAAGGCAAAACGAGCCGCCGGGTAGGGAAAAGGTGGAGGGGAACGGGGTGGAAACACGGTCGCGGCGGAAGGAGAGTTAAGTCGCGCAGCTCAAGCATAAGCGGCATACGGAACGAAAAGTCAATAGCTTGCAAGAAAACTGATCGCAACGCGTTCCGCAGTCGACGCGCAGCAAGTGGATGAAGGAGAAGATGGGGTCAACAGGGTCGCATCTGAAGAGGTAGGAAATGGGGGAACCGATAGAGACTGTTGCAGTCCCGCACAGGCGCAAGCAGTTTGCGGATTTAAAAAAGTTGAAAAAAACAGAAATAGGGAAAGGAAGGGTTAACAGGGTCTGGGCAATCTCATGGACCACTACAGGGCTGGACGACAGCAGAGTTACTCAATTAACCCTGCGTGGGACGGATGCGTCGTGACCGATCTCCGGGGGGAAATCTAACGGGGGCAAAGTCACACAGAGGACGGGGGTGGAAGGGATGACACTATCGCCCGACAACCAGAAATAAACAAGCGTCAGATTAATTGGCATCGAAGCTGAGGGGGGGTCGGCCGGAATGGGATCCCGTGGACGGGTGGAGTACTGGTCAGTCCCGCCCTTAGGTCTCAAAACAGAAGGATGGTAGAGTACGGAGCCGAACGTTAACCCGTCATGCCTATCGGGAAGGAATACCGGTCAGGGCAGACGGACGGACAAGTTTTCAAAAAAAAGAAGAAGGGGCAACGATCTGCTGTCAGTATCAGTACTGGGTGCAGGAAAACCAAAAACATGAAGGGAGGGGCAAACTGGCTGCGAAGGAATATAGGATCACTCCGGGGGATACGCCGTGCCAACTGGAAACGGATTAACATCGATAAACCCCTTGTGACGAAGATTTCGCAGTACGAAAAAGAAAAAACCAGTAAAATGATGAAGTCCGTGAACCAACTCTAAAGAGGTACAAGGGGAGTCAAAGGCAATCTTCCAGCAGCTCGCTAGCACGAGGTGAACAAAGGGTTTCGCCGGCTTGAAAACCACGGACAGTTTTATTCCATTGCCATCAGCACTTCGCTTTTATGCTCATTAAAGAGTTTAAAAGAAATGGAAGGGGGGTCCACACCACGGAATTTTTAAGACGAAGTGGATCGGGGGGGGAAGTCGTACAATAATGGGAGGGGGAAAATCTCCGAAGACGTTAATGCTCAGGGTAACGTAATCACTAGCAAGTATCTGCGGGAAGTAATTAGAAGATTCCGACAGGAGTCAAAAATTAAACACGGGCGTCGACCCGACGAAGATGGAGAGCCCAAAAGAAAACTAAACAAATCTCCTAAACCGGGGGGCGAAAGCAACATTTGTCTAAAAACTACGTCATATTCGTGCACTCTTGGGTAAGTGTCCGCAAAAATCGAATCATCGACATGAAATTAGGGATTGAGTGTGCTTAATCGGGAGTTTTCTGTCCGGCATGGAAATAAAAAACGAAAGACGGCGCAGGCGGACGCAAGCTTGACTGGACAAGGATATTAGGAAATTGCACAACATGAAGGGATCTTTCGGCCGTTCATGAACCAGAATAGCTTGTGGACTAGGGTGACGGAAAGGGGAGCACTCCAAGCTAGGGCAGATTGTCTGTCAGTAAAACTCGGTATGGAAGATCGGCTATTGGGGACATTGAGAAAGGGGCAACGAGGAGAACTGTAAAGATCGTAATCTAAGAAGGGCTGCTCAAAAGTCAATTCGAAAGGAGAGGAAACTCGACGTGGCGAAGAAGCACGCAAGTAAGGAAACGATCGAAGAATAAATTGCATCCGAACGCAGAGACGAAAAAGTCGAAAGTCCCCGGAAAAGCACAGCGTAGGATTAAATGAGGGGAAGAAAGAAGTTCTTTCTTCCCGTCGAAAAAAAGGGTGGGGGGAAGAGGGATTGGGGGGCCATGTGAGTGGGGATGGTTTACAAGCCCGGGGAATGCCGAGAATTCATCGTATGGAATCAGAGGGGAAGTTGGAAGCATTGACCGGAGGGGGCGGGAAAGAGAGGACGCGATCGTGGTGCTAAAAAAACGTTTTAATCTGGGGAGGGAAAGGAACCGTGAAAAAGACAAATGCAACCCATAAAAGAGCAGTGCGAATTGACGGAAAGCGAGAAACTATAACTCAATTGGGTTGGGGATATTTTTCTTCACAGGGATTTCGAGAAAAAGGGGAAGCAAGCTGCGGACCGCAACTGAGTCAAAATGAACGGGGGCGATGAGGAGTTGGCTGTTAGGACTTGAAACAACTCAGTCCGGTTACAAGGGGGGCA
>Ga0179593_1446897_pt1 | contig 12067 bp, 19 predicted proteins | sample CZODoug2_1_08_16_FD_185931 | JGI IMG/M metagenome (GOLD analysis project Ga0179593, IMG submission 185931) | Vadose zone soil fungal communities from Angelo Coast Range Reserve, California, USA - CZODoug2_1_08_16fungal (PacBio error correction) | ecosystem: Environmental > Terrestrial > Soil >...
TATAAGAGGCTGGAACGCCCGTTTGTTCACCACAGAGGACGCGCCCAACTGAGGGAAAACAAATTGGTCGACAAAGAATCACGGGGGTGGAATTGATGCTATACGGCCTCTCCTGTATTACTCTTCCAATGACCAAGGGGAACAGCAGGGTTGGTAAGGGTGACCGTAAAATTTTCTGGCCACTAAGGTAGGGGCATCGCAACGGCCCCTCTCAGGGTAAGGGGGAAAAGTGGAGGGGTGCGACCTAAAGGGCAAAAAAAAACGAGCCCAGGAAAAAAGGAAGTGAGTTCTAGCTGGGGGACCGGTCACCGGGGGAGGGGGGAAGGGGCATGGAACTGAAAGCAGCGCCGACGGGAGAGGGAGAGGCGTATCCCGCACCCCACGTGCTTGGGCAGAAACGAAACTCCACCACGGGAAAACTCAAGAATCAAAAAAAGTTGGGGGCAGGTGTAAAGCCAAATTTTTGGGGATGTGTTTTGAGGGAAGGATCGCTTCGGTTGGCGGACCGTAGAGACTACCCTGGCCTGTTGACCTAGAAGGGGAAGGGGGGGTACAACGGCCCTTGGGGAGAACCAAAGTACTATCGGAAAAGGTGACAAAACAAAAAGACTGTCAACCAAAACAAAACAAAAAAGGGGGGGAGGGAAAGAGATAAAGATTGAAAAGTGGGGGCACGTGGGGGATGGGCTGATGAAAGACTGTGTCAAAAAATCAAGGCCTCGGAAACAGACTTCGGAAGAAAAGGGAAAAACTGCCAATTTGTCTCAAGAACCACTGAAACGCGGCTAAAAAAAAAAACGAAAGGCCCTAAAGTCACCCAATGGGGTTACGGGCACTATGTGAACTGTGGGTGTGTGGTCAGTAATCCCGTTGGGGAGGGTCGTGCGGCAGCACCAAAAATTTGGAGTGACGGAGCGCTAAAGTTCCTACCGAGAAGTTTGGGGGTCGCCGGGACGGACGTATTCATTCCAACAGGGAAGACGAAAACGCGCCTCCAAGCAGACAGACTTGTTTACGGGAAAAAATGCCATGGGGAGAACAAAAAATTCACGATAAAGGAAGTTGGGGGAAGGTGTCACAGCAAAACGACACTTCTTGCAGAAAAAAAGTGGTTCACAACCTATACAAAAGGAGAAATTTAAGGCAAGCGAAAACCGAAAGGAGCGATGCCAAATCCAGGCAAAAAAAAAACAAAGACTGCGGGCAGCAACAATTTGGCGTGTGAACAGCTACCCGTAAACAGTCGGGGGTCAACGGTGTCCCAAAAAAGCGGTTAGGGGGAGGACGGTCGGCGGCCAGTTCAAGGTGTGAAAAAAGGGACTGGAGGCCGGTTTGTGTGTTACAGGGCGTCACCCGTTCTGAAAGAGGGAGAATACTCTCCGCAGGGGTTCGGAACGGAAAGAAGGGTTGCACGATGCCGCTTGAAAGACAGGGATGGCCACGAGAGGTCGAACACAGTGCGCTGAAGTGTGCTGATGGGAACGAGAACCGGTGGATTAAAAAATAATCACGCCGATTCGGGAAAAAGGGAAAATTGGATCTTGTAAAGTACCAGAATGGCGCGGGGAACCTGATGCGACAGAAAAGAATTAACGTGGGGGTTCAACAAAAAAAGGGGCAAAAGGGAAGTGGAACTTACGACAAAAAGTACGAGAGGGACGATCACGGCTCAGAATGCGCTCAGCTGAAAATAGGGGAGACAACGTGGCGAACGAAACTGGGGGGGGGAAAAAAAAACGTCGGCGCCAATTCATGCAAAAAAAAAAAGGAATTCTTTGATTGGCCGGGAAAGGCAAGAGTTGACCAACACGTCAAAACATGTTCCAAAGGGGGTGAGGGACCCATATGCAGCAACAATACCGGATGAAAAGGGAAAAGTGGACCGGCGAGGGGGGGGAAAATTTCTACCGAGAAACGAATGGGAAAGAGGCCAGGGGTTGATCAGAACGCTGGGCCGACAAAGGACCGCGAAAAAAATATAAGAAAAGGGGAGGGGGCGGTCAAGACTGTCACGAGGAATTGAAGAAAAAAGGCTTACTACGGAACAGGCAGAAGAAATCGACAAAGGGAGGACTTCAGCTAAGGAGATCAATAGGAAGGCGGGAAAAGACCGGCGCCGGAAAAAGAAATTCATCACGAGACAAATCGGGGATGAAGGAGGGAAATCTTATCTCCAGCGGAATGAGAAAAAGTGCTTCAGAAGGGGGGGGGGAGAAAGAAAATGAGCAATCGCGTGGGGAAAACACCCCTTTTAACTGGGTCAGTGGAGTGGGCGGTTGCAGCCCGATCTAACGTAAAAAGTTTCAAAGTAATCTACTTCTGAACCACTCGGGACAGGGGAGCGGCAGGGTCGGCTTTCGGTCACTGACAGCAGGGCGGCAAAGCCGGTGGGATGGATTCTTTAAAAAGGGAAGGATAGGCAATCAATCCAAGCCGTTGAGTTGGGGAAGGACGTGGGCGTTTTGGACAGAGACCGGACTCCTCCTAGCTTTGGTGGACGGGCAACAAAACGGAGTCTTATCACCGGGTCAAACGAGAAAGACGAGGCAGATGAATTCAGAAACTGGACCCAGATCGTGGCCAAGAACGGTTCAGCCTGAATGTGGCAGTGAGGATCTCGCCCCCGTACGTGGGTTCAAGAAAAAGCCCATACCAATTACGGGATGGGGCCTATGAGCAAAGGCGTGGATCCCGGTTAGCTTACGGGTCTTAAAAAACAGGAGTCGCAGACTACTCATGCGCACCAAAAAGCATCGAGTCCAGGGGGGTTGAAGGGCCCATTTCCTTATAAAGTGTTGGACTAACAGGAAATGCGGTTAATCGAAACTTTCTTCGACCATCTTCCTCTCATCAAAGAAGACCACGGTGGGTTGGATGTTTGTGCCATCGCGCCCTGAGAGAAAAAGCAAACGCCGCTGACTTTGGTGGGAGATGCGGGGCGATGTGAGAGCAAGAAACAAACGCAGATGCTGCTTGATCCGCAGAAATTTTGAGAAAAGAGAACCTTAAGGAAAGGGTTACAAGTCCAGAAGACGACCCGCGTTGAGTTCTTCGACAGGGGTACTGTTTGGGGAGAGCGGCCGCGGCCAAGGTGGGTTAGGGAAAACTTATCGCTGACCACACTCAGGTCAGGCTCGTAGGGAATTAAGTGGGAGTCGGGAAGACCAGAAAAAAGTAAGACACCAGCGGGTAGCAGGTGGATGTCAACAATCACAATTTTGGGGGGGGGGAGAAAACCCTACTGGGTCGATGGTGTTTTCTTGTCTATCAGGGTCGGGAGGGAGGGGAGGGAAAGAAGCCATCATCACCGCCGATCGCGAGAACAAAATAGAAAGTACGTAGCACTGAAATTGGGGTGGGGGGTGAGAAGGGGGTGCTACGGGTCAAAATTGGTCTGGGTGGTGGAGGTGCGGTGCGTGTGAGCGGGGGGAGCAAAAGGGTTTTAACGGATAGTAGGATTGTGGGGGTGTCTCAAATGGCGGGCGGGGGCGCGATGTCGTCGTCGTGGGTCCTATGAACAAAGAAGGCTGATTCGAAAGGGGGTAGGAGGGAAAAGAAGCGGCCGAAGAGCAACAACAAACAAAACGGAGGAGGAAGAAAGGAGAAGGGGGGATGAGTGGAGAAAGGCCAGCAGACCTCGAAAAGTTCGGATCCCAAACGCACGAAGAATGGCGGTGCACACAATATCGGGGAAGAAAGGGTGGAAGGGGCTCAAAACCACGACAGCAAAGGGAGAGATCAAAAAGGAAGTAAAAAAAAAAAGAGTGGAACGCCGGACTCGATATCGAAGGCGAATAAAAAAGAAAGGCGGATGGAAGTGGGGCAAGGGGAGAAAGCAGCCCGGACCCGCGCTCCGAAGAACCCATCGCCCAGAAAAAAAAAGAGGCCGAAAACAAATACAAAAAACAAACCTGACGAAATTGGGGTGACTACACGAAAAGGGAACGCCTTAAGTGGCTCAAGGTTACTCTCCCTCTATCAAACATAAGAAAGGAAAGGAGCAGCTGGACGCTGAGTTGGAAGTCTGGGACGAAAAGTCAAAAAAATCAAAAACAGTTGGCAGCACCTCATCACAAAACGTCCACAAGAATCAGGAAGAAGCACAGAGGTCGTCTTTGGTTCAAAAAAAGTGCACGGGGAAACACTAACACGCAAAGGTTTCGATCGCAAGAAGCTAGGGGAGAAAAAAGAAGGGAAGGACTTCGAACTGCCTGTGAATACGAGGAAAAGGAATTGACATCCTCTAACCAAGGGAAAATCGTGAGTTGTTTGGAGGCCGGACCAGGGGTACTAGGGGATGGGGAAAAAATACAACAAAAAAAACATGATGCAGGAGGCTGCCGCGAGTATCTTTAGAAAACGAAAAAAACGAGGCGGAACGAAAAAGGGGAGTCTTCCCCGGGAATGAATTTCCCGGAAAACAGGAAAACAGGGATAGGGAGGGGAGGGGGGAGGGTCAACTTGCGATGGAAAAAAGTAAACGACTAAGAAGGAATTGGCCGTCAACCAAGTAATGCTAACTTGTGCTGCGGGGGGGGGACGAGAAAAGAGGGCAGACCATCTCGTAGCTGGTTGTAGGGAGGGGGGGGGGGGGGGGCTGGTCTTTTGGTGAAACACGGTCCTTGAGACAGGAGCATAGTCCCAAACACTGACGAAAAATGTAACGGGGTAACCGATCCGGCTGAATTTTGCATAAGATCTGAAGTGATGAATGGGACTGACCTGATAAAAACGAAATAGCGGGGGGGTTTCTGGGAAACGGTGCAAATAAGTCAATCACGTCCGCGGGGGGGGTGCCAAAAAAAAAGGGAGAGGACTGCAGTCGCTACACTCAACAGTCCGAAAATAAAAGGAAAGAACTACGAAGAAAAAAAAACCTGAAGTGCTGGAACACCGACGAAAAAAAAAAATCAACCATCCACCGAGTTTTCCCGGGGGGGGGAAGCAAGGTGCGGGGGGGGGGGGGGGGGGGGGGGGGGGGGGGAAAGGTTGGCGGATAATAAGCAAGAAAAAAGGGAGACGAGACAGCAACTAAATGTGGGATTTTATCAGAAGAGGGAAAGGTGACAAAATCAACCTTAACGTTGAATCTGAACCCTCCAAAGGAAAAATTGAACAATTTCAAGAGGAACTAGTAAGGGGGTCTCATCCAGACCGTATACGCAAAAAAAATTCACGCAGAGAGTGGTGGCATCAGTCCTCGGTGAGCGGGACAAAGGGGAAGAGCCGCCAGAGAAAGAGGCAGCAAATATTGTCGGTACATCCGTGTCTAGGGGGTGTAAAAAGCGGGGGTCTATAAGGACCTGTGGGTTGAGAAATAAGGATGAAAAGGCCTTCCCATTTTTTAAAAAAAGTGGGGGAAAAGGGGGGGGTGGGGGCGCGATGCACGGGGTAAGTCCAAAAAAAGTCTACTTGGGCCAGAGTGACGGGGAACCGACAGCGGTGGAAAGGAGAGGAGGGGTGTTCAACGGAAAAAAAGCCAATATGATCACAATGAAACGCTTTAAGGTGACAATGGGGGCGGGAAAAGAAGGAATGAAATAATTCACATCATGAAAGAGAACGCGTGAAAAAAAGAGGAGGGGGGGGGGGGGGTTCACACCGGACCAACTAAGATTGGGGCCCAAAAAAAATAGCGGGACAAGGGAAAACGGGGGTGTTGTGGTCCAAAACGAAGGGGGCTTGCACGGACGCAGCTCATGGCAAGTTAGGTGGGGGGTTTTAGCCGCCGTTGTCACAAGAAAAGAAATGCCGAAAAAAATTTGTGGACCATCCACAGGAAGTGAGCGCAGCTGGGGGGGGAAGAGGAGAGGAGATACCCTGGAATGTTCTTGAAAAAAAGAGCTAAAAACGTGAAACGGGGGGTGTGAGGACGGGGGACACCATGTGTCGTTGTGTTTGAACTGAGTGTTGGGGGGGGGTCTTGGCGTGTCGAAAGGAATACGGGGACGGGGCGCAAGGAATCCAAGAAAGACTAAGCGCGGCACGAGGGGAAGGGGAACCCCAGACGTTGAGAGGAAAACCGTAGAAATAAAGAGCTCATTGTCGAAGATTGAGAACGGGGGGGGGTTTCAGCCCTGTCTTAAGCCAGAGGGGGGGAACACTCGGGAAGAAAAGAACGCCGAAAACTCGAGGGAAACAGGGAAGGTGAAAAACCCTGGAAAGGAGGTTAAAAAAACAGTTCCTCAAAAACCCGAAACTTGGAAAAAAACTTGGTGCCAAACACCAGACCGACGAAACCAGAACCAGTGGGGGAAAAAAAAAGGGTCTTTCTTGGGACTCCTTGGGGCTGAAGCACCACTCACTGCAAAAGGGGTACTCCAGCATTGGCGCAAAGGCTTGTGGGGAAGGATTGTGCTCCCCTGGGGGGGACGTAGGCGCGTGGACACCACCATCAAAAAAAACTGACAGCATGTTGGGGGTATAAAATGGGGAAAAAGGGGGTACGTATGCCAACGCCATGGGGACTGAGGGGGGTCTCGGAACAAAAAATCGAACTTCCTTGGGAGTCCGTTCCTCCTGGAACCGGACCCCCGCCCAAGGAATGGGCGTAAGCTGTTGCAGGGGGCCGGTGGAATCATACTAAAAAAAAGAGAAAAAAGAAAAAAACGAGGATATCAAAAGGGAAAGATAGCACAAGAAACATCAGCCAAGCGTTGACTGGGGCAACTCAGAACTCAAACAAAAGGAGCAGGAAGAAGAAAAAAGGGAAAAAATTCCGACAGAACAAAGGGGGTGTGTTGGGATGATAGCCGTCCGTGGCAAGGATTTCGGAACGAAAGCCATTGGCCGTGTTTGGAAAAACAAGAAAGGGGAAAGGGTGCCCAACAAGGGCGGAAAGGGCAGCAAAGCCCAAGTCTGGAGAACAGAAATAAATAGAGGGTCCCCAAAAAAAATCTCCTTCAAAAAAAAACAAAGGGGGAGAAAAAGAAGAGGGGAGAATTGGGGGAAAAGGTGGAGACATAGACTGCGCAAAAAAGCCCCACCCCCACCCAAACGGGTAAAGCAGAGGAGAGCGGAACCCGGCGGGATGGGGGAAAAAAAAACGAGTGGACGGGACCAAAATAGAAGAAAATCGGTGTGTGGGAACGAAAGAAAACCAGCTTTGGAGGGAGGGGGCAGGAAGGGTGGGAAAAACACGGGGGGGCGAATTCGAGACAAAAAATCCAGTGGGGAATGGGAAAAAACGGCCTCGCTCTCAAAGGGTCAGAGCAAGTGGGGTGTCGCGGGGTCAAAAGGAGAGGAAAAATGCCAACGCTCCGAAAAACCACACCACCCACAACTACCGTTTTGGGCGCGTGTGAAAAAAAATCATGGAAGAGAAAAAAAAAAAACCAAAGGAAAAAGTGGGGGATATTGTCCGAACACAAAAATCGTGCAGAACGTAGGGAAATCAGAGTACAAAACAAGGGGAACTGCCGCGGTCCCAAGGAGAACAAGAGTCGATAGAAACAGGGAAAAACCACGAAGGTCGGGGGGGAGAAAAATTGTTAGGGGGCCCTAGGGCACCCTTTGGCGGGGAGGGCAGGGGTGACAACGGATCCAGAAGATCGAATCGGGTTAGGTGGGAAAAAAAATGGGGGGGGGGACAAACTTGGTCGGGGGGAACCCGGGCTGCGGCCCGTGGGGAGAAGAAGGGGGTGATTGAAGCATCGTCGAGAGACGGACGCGTTCTTTAACGCAGAAAGGGGGGGACACTAGGGGAGAGGAAGAAAAAAAAAGGGGCACACGAGGAAATCGGACTACAAAGTGAACTGATTGGCGATGGGGAAAAAGAGAACGCTGGGGGAACAAAAAGAAAGGAAGGAAAAAAAAAGGAGGGAACGGTATCAATAAGAAGGGAAAAGGGACCGTATCTTCAGGGAAAGGAGAGGTGTTTGAAAGCCAACGATGGGAAGGTCCTTGGTAGAGGAAACGACCCTTAAAAGGGGGGGGGAGAGTTCACACGACCTCGGTGAGATGGCTAATAATGAAATGGGACGGATTTAATTTGTTGGGAGAACCACGTAGCTAATGAAAAAGTATGGACAACTAGACGAACCAAAATCAGGCAAAAGGAAGGGGCGAGAAATTTGACTGGGTCAACAAAAGGAAAAAGGCTACCAAAATAATAAAATTGTCCAGCTGTGGGTGAGGGGGAACTACAGGGGGCAGGGGGAAAAAAAAAACAGCTTCAAACGGGAGGTAGTGGGTGGAAAAGGGGATCAGCAATGGTAAAAAAGCACTACGGGAGGCATGGGGTTCAGCGGAAGGGAGAAAGAACCTAGGGGGGGTGGGGGGGGAAAACGGAGGCGATTATAAGGTTAACCCACTGCGGCGGTCATCTGGAAAAAAAAAAAAAGGGGGGACGAGACCGGGGAGACTAACTTAAAAAAGAAAAGAGGGGAATAAGAACATCACAAGTTGGGTGCTTCAGCAAGAAAACAATAAGACAGTCTTTATCGAAAAAAAAAAAAGGGAAAAACGAATAAAAGAAGGCCCAAGGAGGGAGGAGGCACGTCGACATCGTCAAGATCAAAAGGCAGAAGGGGGAATGCCTAGACGGTATGCAATTCAGGGGTCCCCCACACCCCCCCCCCCCGCGGGAACAAAAATGTTCCCTGGGAAAACTGGTGAAGGGAAAAGGGGGGCCGGGGAGCAGATAAAAAAAAAGAAAGCCGCCACTAAATCTTGGGAGGGCAAACTCATCACAAACAACGTTTACAGAGGGGGTTGACGGACAAAGGCGTTGAGGGGGGGGGGGAGGGGGGTGTCTCAGCCCTCATAGGAAAACTCGGAGGCAAACAAGGGGGAATGAGGGAATGGCGGCGTGCGGGCTCGCAAATGAAGCAGAGGGGAGGGGTAACTGGCAGTTCGTCGGTAGACGGGATTCAGCCGAACGGACTCAAAGAAGCATTTTTTGGGCGCGGAAGGAGGTGGACTTCAGCGCCACAAGGAAAGAGCTCGTCAGAGAGAGTTCAATGAAATACGGCCACCAAGGGTCAGGAGGGGACGGGTGGGGGAAAAAGATAAGGGGGGAGGAAGGGGACCAGGGGGAAGGTAAACTTCTTCGATCAAACTGAGTGTTTTCAAAAAGCCAAAAAGCAAAAAAGACCGCGGAGGGGTTACTGCCTCCTCGTGGAAAACAAAAACCGGGATAAAAATAAAGGGTGCTGAAGAGGTTCGATACAGAGACATGCCGGAAAAACGCAAGCAGGAGAGGGAGCAAAAGGTTTGGTGCAAAAGTCCATGGAAGAATTTAGAAAATGCCGAACGCAATTGCATAAATAGAAATGCCGAAAAATGCGTCAGGGGGAAAAAAAAAAAACAAAAAAAAAAAAAGAATCTCGTTAAACAATCCCTCCGCCGTGGTGGAAAGGGGAGAAAAAAGGAAAGAAAAGTGACAAACAAATTTGTGTGTCGAATGCATGTCGGGATAGAAAGCGAAGCCGGCACGAAAGGGGAGGGGGGGGGGGGGGGGGGACCGCACGATAGAAGGTTGGAGAGAGGGAGGTTTTAAGGCAAAGAAAAACGCGGGAAGGGATTCTTCGATCAGGGGAGGAAATAGAGGGGGGCGGCAATGAAAAAAAAAAAAAAAAGGGGGAGGGGGTAGAACGGTAGGACAGATGAAAAAAAGTCCATCGGGGGGAGAGAAAATGGAATGCTTGATCCTTGCTTCACAGGGGGAAAACTTATATGACGGGGAAAGCTTGTCAAACAGGTTGGGAGGTCACCTGGACGGACCGCAGGTTTGCCGGTGTGTTTAAAACAAAGAAGGGGGAACGATGGTTTTCGGCACGAAAAAAAAAAAAGGATCAGGTGGGGGACTTAAGGAAGAAAAACTGGCAAAAGAGGACGTGAGGAACTGTCAGAGAGAGAACAACAGGTTACAAAATACAAAAGAGTTAACGGAAAAATCACTGTGGGGCAAGGTGCGGGCAGTAAAAGAAAAAAAAGAGCCCGGCGCAAAACTGGGAAAAGAAGGAGGAAATCTTTGAGAAAAAAAAGCAAAGGGGGAAAAAAAAAACTATGGAAACAAAGGGGGGAGGAACCTTCTAACACAGATCATCAAACGAAGCCAGGGGGAAATATCAAGAAAGAATCAACAAAAAAACCCAACGAGGAGGAGAATGAGAGAAAGAAAGTAGGGGAGCAAAAAATGCTCGAATTCAACGTCAAAGAAATGCTGATACCGCATAGACCTGCGAAAGGTAAAAGGTTGACTCAAAAGAATAAAACTAAATTTGCAAAAAAACCGGGAGAAGAAGTCGAGAGACACCGTGCAATGATAAGAAGAATAAGGGACACAACCGTAGTTTTGGAACCCTTAGAACTTACTCGGAAATAGTACAAGGAGGAGGGATTAGTCGCCAGCGGAGCGGAGTGCCCAAAGGGGACGAGGGAAAAAAAAACAACCTAGAAAAAAGCAGACAACTACAAAAAAAAAAAAAAAGGGCGAAAGTTTGAAAGAACCGAAATTGAAAACGCGGGAGTAAGCAAACGGTGGGAAAAAAAATCAAAGAAATCCATCACGAGCCTCGGGGGGAAAAATGGGTGCAGCTGGCTACAACTAGGGGGGGAAGAAAACGCAAACTGTGGAAAGGAAAAAGACATCAAACGCTTTCACAGAACGAAGAAGAAAAAGAAAGAGGGATTAGGGGGACTGCAAGGAACCTCCCAGTTTATTCGAAAAAAACGGTGAGCGAAAATCAAAGAGAGGATGCCATTAAGATGTGGGGTATCGAAGAAGGGCTAGAAACCACGGGCATCGGCGTGGTGGTTGAGGCAGATGACATGCGCAAAAAAGGGAAAGTTTCAAAAATCCTGTAGCGGGGTTTGGGAAACAGCTTAAAGAGAAAAGTGGGGGTTGGGTTGGTGTAGGAAAGACTCAGGAGGAAAACTGAAAATTGAAAAAATCAGGAGACTTGGATATTAAAGCGGGAAAACTGAGCGATTGTCCAATGCGGCTTTGGTGCAACAGAGCAGTCGCCAAAGAATCAGTAAAAAAAACACCAAGGTAGACTAAAGGGGCTGGCAAGATGAATATAGGGGGCAAAGAAAAACCAATCCATAGCGATGGGTACAGGGGGGCGGTTACGGTTGGTTGGGGGGGTGACAACTCCGGGTAATTCAAAAAAAAAAACAAAACTTGACTGTCTGGCTGCCGGCGAAACAAACGATCAAGGACTGAATTTGGAAGATGAAGGGAAGTGACTTAAATGCGGAATAAAGAGCGGGTTTTATGAACCAGGGAGAAAGGAACCTCCCAAAGAAAAAAAGGCCAGGTTTTGAGCTTGACAACGCCACAAGTTACCGAAAGGAACATGAAGTTAATACAAAAAAAGGTGATTTCTAACAAACGCAGGAAAGAAAGAAAGAAAAAGGGATGAGCAAAGAGAAATGGCCACGAAGCCCAAAGTACCGAAGGTCACCAACCACCCCCGACGCCTGTGGGGACAACAGCAAGAGGGTCCCGGTCAACGAAGTTGGGGGGGAAAAAAGAGAGGCGGCAAGGGAACAACAACATTCTGAACGACCAAGTAAAAAAAGGGGGGGACTCTAATTGGTCAAATAGACATAAAGACCTCAAGATGCGACATAGGTCAAAAACGTGAATCGGTGAACGATGTCGTCATCCAAGACATGCAAGATTGGGGGCAAGAGGCCCAATTCGGGTGGGCTTCCGGGCTATAAAGAGAAAACTGAGGAATTTCGCGCGGATCAGGTAAAGGAAAGAAGGAGCTTGTTGAGAAGGAGGTATGTGCCACACTAATTACTAGGAAATAGATTGAGAAGGCAATCGGGACAGTTCTTCTTGAAAAAAAGCCGTCCATGGGAAAAAAAAAAAAAAACCTTATAATCGAGGGGGAGGTCGCGGAATGAGGGTATCCCAGAAGCACTGAAGGGACAAGGGGTAGGGGCTAGGACATTTGGGACGGGGAAGGTCAAACCAAACGGAAAGTTGAAGCGGAGAAACTTTGGTTTCCAGCTGACCAGTTACAAATCAAAAAAAACAGACGTTATTTGACCGGTTCAGAGTCGAGTGAAGACGAATCAAAGGAAACCATGGCCTGGGGGGAAAGGCTTG
>Ga0179593_1512257_pt1 | contig 12067 bp, 16 predicted proteins | sample CZODoug2_1_08_16_FD_185931 | JGI IMG/M metagenome (GOLD analysis project Ga0179593, IMG submission 185931) | Vadose zone soil fungal communities from Angelo Coast Range Reserve, California, USA - CZODoug2_1_08_16fungal (PacBio error correction) | ecosystem: Environmental > Terrestrial > Soil >...
GAGAACAGAAACGTTTTACCAAAAAACCAAAAAAAAAAAAAAAAAACAAAAAACCCAAACCCGTGTGGAATTGCAGGGCAACTTCAAAAGGGAACTAGAACTTGGCACGAGCGGCGGAAACTCAACGTAAATCATACGTTCAAGAGGGGTACAGGACTCAGAAAAAAAAACACGGAGGGGAAGCAGACCAGGGCCAGAGGGAAGAAAACTGCAGAAGGGAAAAAAGGCGCGAACGAAGCAGGAGACAAAGGGGTTTCGACGAGATCCTTTCCCGGACAAAAAAAAAGTAAAAAAAAAAAAACGAAAGGGGGCAGAAGCAAAGGGAGAAGGGTAATCGTACCGGGAGACGTCCCGAACTAGGGATAGGGGGGGTAAAATAAACAAGCACCCCTACTTCACTGGTGGGGCTTTAAAAAAAAACGGGGATACAGGGGGAGGGGGGGGGGGGAGAACAACGGGGGAATTTTCATGTCCAAAGGAAAATTGAAAAACGGAGGGGGGGGAGTAAAATCACGACGGGAAGAAAATGGGATCAAAGGAGGGAAAGACTACTACGACCACTAGCGTGGGTCAGAAAAAAGGGGCATGACCTGAGGAATACATAACTAAAAAGAGGGGAACAGAGAACGACAGAAGGGACAAACAGAAGAAGGTAGGCAAAAAGGCGGTGAAAAATCACTGGGAGAACGTTGGGGAAAACCAGTCCGCCGCCGTTCCGAAGGGAAAAAAAAGTCAGGAACTGGGAGATTTGAAACAGGGGAAAGGAAAGAACCACACAGGGGAGGAAAGAAAGGAACAGAGGCAAAGGGAGAGATCAAGCGGGTAAGGCGGTTGGGAAGAGTGACGTGGGAACCACCGCACTAGTCACGAAAGGAAAGGAAACCCTTCTGGAACAAAGCAAAAAAATAGGAAAAGGAAAAAGATGAGAGGACCCAAGCAGTCGAAGGAGGGACACAGACCGGGGGGAATCGTGGGGCTATACCACCAACCTCAAAATGATAAAAAAAAGGCAACCTTAAGAGCGGCCAAGGCCCCAATCAATAGAAAAACCCCCGCATCTCGGGAGGAGGCCAAAACAAAAAGTTTTAAGCAGCCATAACCCCGGGGGGAAACAAGGAAACAGACAAAAACATGGTGACAAACGTCAGCCCGCCAAGGAATGCAAAAACTCACATGGCGACGCGGAAGAAAAAAAAAAAAGCACATCGGACGGCCATAAGGACCAACCAAGGCCCGAAAAGACAGAAAAGGGGGAGAGGAACGGAAAAGTAAAGGGGGGGTGAGGAAAACAGGAGGGTCAACCGAAAGGGAAAAAAAGAGGCAGAAAAATATGAAAAAAAGTATTGAAAAAGCACAGAGCGAACCACCTTTTCAATCAAAGAAGCTAAGGCGGCTGACGTCAAAAAATGAGTATCAATCTGAACATCCATGGGGAAAGAAAAAATTGCCCAGAGAACCACCAAACAAAGATTATTGCACAAAAAATGGGGGAAAAAAGCAATAACAACAACATCGTCCAGGACAGAACTCAAAAAAGGAAGTTCGGACGGGCATGAATCAGACCACAAAAAGACGGAAGGGAAAAAGGGAAAGAAAAGGGGCTACCGAAAAGTAATGGGGAAGGAGGAGGTTCAAGAGAAACCATGAATTTTTCAAAGGGAACCTAAGACACAAACTCTGATAATGGGAGAGGACTACAGAGAAGTTTGTGGGCGAGAATGGGAAAAAAAAAATGTCAGGGGGGGGAAAAACAGATACAAGGCAGGAAAAAAGAAACGACGCCCGCAAAAGCGACTTACTCGTCCTTCAAAAAACCAAAACCAAAAGCGCAAAGGAGCGAGGTTCCTCGGAGGAGAGGAGGGGAAAAAAAAAAAGCTAAAACGCAAAAAGGAGGACTGAAGCGTCATAAACCAAAAAAAGGGAACCTCAGGGAACATCGCCAACCTTTTAAAGGGGGATGGACTACGGTGAAAACAAAAAAAAAAAAAAAAGAAGAAAGGAGGCGACCCCGCCGAAAACCGAGATGTCCGGTCAGGGGCAGCAACAAAAGAGGAGTTGACAACCAGCGAGAGAAAACACAAAGCACAAGCATGGGAGAAAGAACTCAAAATGGCTACAAAACAAAACAATCGGAGGGGGAATGAGACCGAGCGCGGAAAACTTCCGAGGAGAAAGAAGTTAGTTCAAAGGAAAGGGAAGGGATGATCGCTCACGACCCAACAACAACGAATACACTAGAAAGGGAGAGACCCAACGCTGTCCCGGGGAAAAAGACCATGGGGAGACGAAAACGCGGGGGAGAAAAAACTCCTCTGAAGGAAAAACGAAAAAGGGAAGACTGTTGTGTGGGGAATTCTCAGGGAAAAGGGGGTAAGCCAACGCCCGGTAAAAAAACGGGGACAAAAAGATGGATGCACCCGCCAGAAGGAAATTCAAAAAAAAACGGGTCAGACAAGAGGTGTTCGACAGGGAAGGAAAAGAGAAACTGTGGCAAAATTGTGTGTTCACTACAAAAGATCGGGGAAAAAGAAAGGGTAGGACCTGGTACCTTACGGTCCGGGGGGGCTGGGGGGAAAAAGAAGACAAAAAAAAAAAAAGCGGGGGAAGCATACCGTTCCGCGCGCATCCACAGACCAAATGCCCCAAAAAAAAAAAGGTAACGGGTGGGGCCGGGGTGTTGGGGGGGGGCAGAGAGAAAGAAAGGAGAAAAGGGGGAAAAATCGGGGCAAGGGGAGGATGGAAATCACCGACATCGGTGGAGGAACTTCAAACTTCACCTTTGCCGACGACGAATGTAAACTGGTATGGAGAAGACCGTGGGGGGTGGGAAACCCCTAAGGAGTGCACAAAACCTCTTCGACAAACAAGGGGGGGGGCAATGAAGAACACCAAGGGAACAGCAGTGAAGGCAAAGGGGGTTAGTGGAAGTGGAGAGGTTAGGTCCTGATCTCTTTTCGGCCAAGGGGAAAAAAGAACTAGGGAAGGGGGGGGGGAAAAAGAAAGGGTCACGAGGAGAGGGGAAAAGGTCAACTATGGGAGAATGGGACGGGTGCTACAGGGGGTGTGCAGCAATCTAATTTCAACGGGAAAACTTACAGGGCCAAAGAGTTCAGCGCTAAGAGGGGTACCGGAAGGGATAAAACGGGGAGATCAGGGATGAAAATTGGGAAGTGTCTAAAGAAATTTCGATCGGGTCGGTGACTCTCTTGGGGGGAACGCTGGGGAAAAAAAAAAAAAAATAATCAAGAGAAGAAAGAAACCGGGTGTCTGAAAAGAAAAACAAAGGGTTTATTTTTACAAAAAAGGCGATAAAAAAAGGGGGGCCGGGGGGACAACAAAAAGAAAGCAGGTGTCAGTCTTGAAAGAACGGGAACGGAACGAGGTGAAAGCAAAGGTCCCTTGAAGACATCCGAAAGGGATGAGGGGGCCCAAGAACTTGAAAAGGGAAAGCGGGGGAGAACAAAGGGTCAACTTGGGTACTGGATGTGTACGGGGGGGGGGGGTAGGGCAGGGAGGGATTACGGGGGCAGCCGGGGGGGGGGAGAGGTGTATAACGTCGGAATAACTGCCTCGCAGAGTCGCAAAACGCAAAAGGCCGATTTTTGCAGCAAGAAGGGGGGGGGTGTGGGGGTCAAAAAAAAAAAAAAAGACCCCGAGTTTGCAACGTTGAGGGGCCGGCGAAGGGGAGTCGCCGCGGAAAAGATGGGAAACTCATTGGCGTGAGCATCACGAAAAGGAGGGGTTACGGGGGGCCGGTCCGACCGAGAAGTGGGTGGCAAAAACATGGACATGAAAAAAAAAAGGGAAAACCAATACGGGGGGCGGGAACCAATCGGGATCCGGGAAAGTCTGGCTTCGACCCTGGGGCGGGCCCGCATCAAAGGGTACCTACACCTGGGGAGCGGGGGGGCAAAAAATCTCGCACTTCCCCAGAAAGGAGAACGGAAATATAGACCAGAAGACCAGGGAGTGGTGGGACTGGTTGTGGGGTACCGACTGCCGGCCGACACGGTGGTTGGAACTCTCAAGGACAGGACCGAAAGCTGTAATTTGTATCCCGAGAAAGAATGATGGCCCTCAATCCAAACACCAAAACGCACCGCGACAAGTGGGCGGCGTTGAAAAGAGGAGGGAGGACGGAACAATTAGAAATCACCCTCGAAGGGTTACTCCAGACGGAAAAAAAAAAAAGACCCGTCAAGGTGGACAAGGGGGAAAGACCTTGAGGGGGGGGGCCCCCAGAATCAAGGCGCGCCTGAACTCGTAGTTCCACCCAAGCTAAAAGTGGGGGCAGAATGGGGGTCTTTCAAATCTTTTCCAAGTTGACCAAAGGGGACGGGGCGGGAGGAAAAAAGAGAACCGCAAAGTGTCAAAAAAAAAGTGGGACCCGGGAAAGTTAACGGAGGGGGACAACAGGAGAGCACAACGAAGAAAGACCGTTGTGGGGGAAAAAAAAGTTTCGCACCACAGAGGGGGGGAAAGGGGGAGGTCGAAAGGGTAAAAAAAACCGGATCAACCGTTCCCTGCTTGTCAAAAAAAAAACATAAACGTTCGATCAGGGGGGAGGGGTACTGTTCGATTGAACCTGGGAAAGAAGAACCTATGAGCCAACTGAATTGGGTAGCATAAGGACCATCTTTTTCCACGAGTCGAAAAAAAAGCGGCGAGGGGAACGGTTGACAGGGCAGGAAGGGAAAAGGAGGGGGGGGGAAGTCAGAGAACGAATGGGAACGAGGGCGGAGCACAGTATCAGAAAAGACGAAAGGTTTAAGTCCGGCGGACACAAGCGAGGGGGGGAAGGAAATCGAACTCGTCATCGACGATTTAAAAAAAGATCGAAAAACGGCAGAGGAGGGGAGGTTAGGGTCCCAGGACCATTTAAAACAGGAACAAGAGGCGAAGGGGAGGAAAACCGCCTGGGCCCCATGAAGGGCCGTGGAGGAAAACAGGAAATGGTAAAAGGTGGATTGTCCGGCCAACTCATAGCAATTAGAGGGAAGAAGAGGGTATCTTGGGTTTAGAAGAAAGGGGCTTGAAGATGCGTGAACACGAAGAAAAAGGTCCATAAGTGCTAACCCACCAAAAGAAGGGGGAAAAAAAGAGTACGGGGGGGGGATGGGGAAGGGGTCCAAAGAAGGGAGAACCTGAAGGAAGATAAAACGGGGGAATACCAAACAGGGGGTTCAAAAGTCATAATAAGGGAAAACCTGTTGCAAGACAAAAAAACGGAAACAAAGGGCAAAACCAAGAGTCGTGTGGGAAAGAAGGAGTCAAGTCCGTAGGAAAACCCAGGTGGGGGACTAAGAAACCAGGGTGGTCTCTGAAAAAACCAGGCAAGTATTTAACAAAAACCAAGAGGGCCCAGGTCACCGTGAAAGGGTTCCGGATGAACCTCTCAGTGTCAAGCTGTCACGGGGGGTGAAGACTCAGCACCAGAGAACCGGGAAGGGGCGTAATCCTTATCGTAAAAAAAAAAACAAAGGATGGAGTAGGAAGAAGGAGGGGGAAGACCGGATCGCTTTCCAGGGAAAGGTTGAGGGGGGAGAGACTGAGAAACACGCGTGCATGTAGGAACACGAACAGAGTCAGGAGGAAAGCAACCGGAAACGGGCACCTCAGCAAACGCCCACGTAGCACATTTTTGGAATACTGGAAACTGGAAAAAAAAAGGTTCAAGGACAGGTGGAAGACTAAACGACAACAGGAGGGGTACGCTTTTTTTTCAGGAAAAAAAAGGTCGTGAAAGGGGCCGGTATTAAGGGTGGGTGACGGCTCAGGGGGGGACTCGGCCTTCGATAAGGTGGAATCAACGGCAAAGCCATCCATGGGTAGGACCAGGTTAAAAATCACGCTTTTGAAATGTCAGAAAAAGAACGGTCGGTGAAAAGAAAAAAGAAGGAACCAACAAAGGAGGGACAAAGAAATCCGGGGGTTGCTTCCAAGGCAATGGGAAAAGGAGCACGCCAGAATTGAAGGAAAAGTGACAGAAAAAAAAGAGGAGGAACCTGTGTCACAACTCTCTTCCAGAGAAGACGATGGGGCCATAGGCCGGGGGAGGGAAAAAGGGGGAAATAGGAAGAACAGGGGGGGAAATCAGCTGGAGGGCGACCTGGAAAGGACAAAGGACTCATAAGAGGAATGAGACTAAGAAGAGAGCTCGCCACGCGAAAAACGGCACGTTTGTCCCAGTCATGGAAAATGGGGGACAAGAAACGTCTACGAATGTCACGACAGGGATGGTGACAAGAGACGAATCGGGAAGGAGAAAAAAAAGTCACGGAAAGAAGCAGAACTCAAGGACAAGCCGAGAAACCAGAGAAAGGATAAACGGAAAAACGGGGTGAATCCCCGAAGCAAATAAGGGGAAAAAAAATTCCCAATCTATCGAGGAGAAATGTGGAGAGCGACTGAGTGACAAACGTTTGCCGCAGAACATACGACTAGATGGACAACCAACGGGGGGAGAAAGTAAAAAAAAGGGCAGTTACGGACACAGGGAAAAAGGTTCAAGTGAAAAGGGAAAAACCTCACAGAAAAGAGGGGGAGGGGAACAACACTGGAGATAGCTCGTAGTATCACAGTCCGGTTACGTAAAACAGGGGCAACTGGTCTTGGCGTACATCGGCGGGGGTATAACCCGTTGAGGAAAATCTTACTACGGGACACCCAAAAAAGAGCGGGGGGGGTGGGGCCAAAACGCGTACGGCATGCACTGAGAGAAATAACAAATAAAAGGGAATGACAATAGAAGGAAGAAGTCAAAAGCATCCGTGCGGCAGGGAAAGTCCGTGACATGAAAAAGGGGGGAGGGCGACCTCGGGAGGGGGAGGCCACGAACGGGGAAGTGAGAGCCAATTTCTCTAAACATCAAGGAAAAAACCAGCCCTGGGGGCGACCGCAGACGGACAGGAGAGGAAAGGACCCTCAAGAAAAGAAATTGGGGATGGACAGAGTTGCTGGGGAGGGACCACATAACCTGCTCGGTCCACTTCAAAAAGCCACCAGGCAAAGGGAGGGGGAATACTAAAAAGAGTGGTTGACAAAGGCCGGCCGAGAAACTCAAGCAGAAAACTGAGAACAAAAACTAGGCCATGGAGGAAAGCGACCAAAAAATGCGCAACGCCCGACTGTTGCGGGTCAGAAAATAGACACGGAAGAACTTGGAAGTCGAAACAAAAAACAATCACAAAAGTCCAGCAGACGTACACCACAAACAAAAAAATGAAAAACCCAGGGGGGGAAAGGAGGCATCGAATCCTTACTAAGGGCAAAAAAAAATCAAATCAGGGGGGACACGACTGCGCAAAAGGTCTCAATGAGACGGGACAAAGCCCTTCCGAACAAGGGAGACGGCGTGGACCGCAAAGGCGTCGCATGGAAAAAATAGGGAACCCGAGGAAAAAAGGCGGACCCTTGGTTCTGGGACAGGAGAGAGAGAGCGATAAGAAACAATGCGCGAAAAGCAAATAAGCCGACCCTTGGAAAGACCAACTGCGGTAACTGAAGGAGACAAAGTCAGCAAAACTAAAGGAAATTCCCCTGTGGGACTACTGCCTCGCTGCAAACGCACCTTTACAGGACCAACATGGAACAAGAAGGCAAAGGAAACCTAAAGAAAGTTTTGAACGTCCAGTGGATGATACCAACACAAGCACGAACCCCCGCAAGAAAAACAAAGAAAGTGAGGACAGGTAAAGGTTTTCCTGAGGAGTGCAAAACTCCATAAGGAAAAAATAGGGGGGTGCACCTTCAAGTAGGGGTTAAAAAAATCGGATAAGAGAGGAAAATTGCAAGGGCGGAAGAAAACGGTGGTGAGGGAAAGTGATGGGCAACGAAAGGGAGGTGACTTTTCCTCCTAGAAAACAAGGAAAGCATCCAACTAACCTGACTTTGTACACAAAACCGAAAAAAGGGAAAGAAGCATATTCAGGAAAAGGGGGAACGGATGGGAGGGCAACGGAAAACAATCACTAACCGCGTTTCCGCTGCCTGGTTCAAAGCACACAACGGATTTCAAGAGGAGAGGAGAACCTGCCTCGGTGACCCGAAAACCAACGTGAACCTGCCAAAGGAAACGATGACGTAAACGCAACTAGCAAGAAAACAGATAACGACGGATCAGGGATAGGGGTTGAAAAACAAAAAACCACGAACTTCGTTGGAAAAGGACTCAGGCAAAAACTACAAAGAGGGACTAAAGACCGCAAAAGGAAAAAAAAAAAGTCGGCCAACGGGACAAAATTGGAGACCAAAAAGTAAAAAAAAAGCAGGCCGTCCGGAAGGGGGGGTGAACCTGGGACGCGTCGGCTGATCTCGAGCAACACCCTAACGGAGGTTAAAAAGAAAGAAAGAGAGAAAACAAGATGAAGGGGACCCCCCCCCCTATGGCAAACCGCGGCAGACGAAAACGCAGGTCGAAAAACACAGAGAAAAACTGGGTGAATCATGGTACAACTGAGTGTTGTCGAGGTAGATGAGATACAAGGAAGTAAGCCCTTGGGGGGCCTCGTTACGTCACGAAAGCGGGGGGGAAAACAAAAAAAAGAAGCAGACTATAGAAGGGTCCAAACGCAAGGGAAGGGACTGTCAGGACCCCGTTCAGGGGAAAAAATCGATCCGGGAAGCAGGAACGAAAAATGATGAAAGAACGTGAAGGTGGGGGTAAGGGGAGAGACACCCTCCTAAAAAGTCTTGGGAGCAAACCCCAGTCGAAAGACACAGAAAGACCCCCACTGAAAGGCAGTCCGACGGGGAAAAAAAAGGGTTTGACGGCAAGAGATAAGTCAGGAGAGGAAAACGAACCAACCAGGGGGTGGTCCACTGGAACATCCGCAGGGGAACGCCTCAACCCGTCTCAAGAAGGGCCACATCCTGCGAATCCTCAAGGGGTTGGTGACACTAAAAAAGGGGTCAAAAAGATCGCCCAGATGGGAAAAAGCAAAAAAAACTAAGGACAAACGGAACCGCAAAAGTGAAAAAGGTTGTTAAGGTGCCCAGCCTTTTAACTGTCAAGAAATTTTGGGTGAATCAAGGTTTTGGAAAAGTGACGGGGAAAAAGAAAAAAACGTGACCGAAAAGAGTGTCCTGGGGAAAAATAGGCGAATTGCCTGGGTTCAAGGGGGGAAAGGGCAGACGTCATGAAAAGTCCGTACAAGGGCCCATGTTTCCCCCCGAATCGCTCGGGGGGGAAAAAACGGTAGAAGGGGGAACAGAATCCGCCGGAATCGGATAAACGTGAAGGGGGTCGATTGTCTATCAACGAGGGCGGGAAGAAAACTGGAGGGGAAATGAAAGAGAAGAAAAGAATGGGGTGTAGCAAAAAACCGAAATTTAGCGTGGGGGGGAAAAGCGGAGCAGAAAAAAGGGTGTGCTAACTCTTACACTTGGTGGAAAAAGGGGGAGTTAAAAAGGGGGGGGGATCAGTTGGGAAGGGCCCCGCACACTCAAAGGAAAAAAAAGGGGGCAGAAAAAACAAGGGGGGCAACGAGGGCGGCCTCCCCTTGTTCCTGGGGAAGGGGAGGGGACCGGGGGTGTCGAGATGCTTGGGGAAAAGCCGGGCTGATACGGGAAGGAGACCAAGTAGTGAATGGACCCTCTACCCGCCTTAATTCAGCTGCAAAAGGGAAGGAGGGGGGAGACATCAGAGGGGGGTGGGGGGTTGTGGGTCACATCCTAGACAAGGTCGAGTAAAAAAAAAGGTTGTCGCTCAAACGGGAAAAGCTGAACAGAGGGGGTCCCCACAGAGATGGAAAGAGAGTAAGAGCAAGAAAGACAAGTCCATTTGGGACGTGAAAACCGTCGAGACACAGGGCCGTCTTTGGGAGAAAAAGTGAAAAAGGAAAAAGGGGTACCCATCAAAAAGTAGCCATTCCACCGGGTTTCAAAGGAAAGTAAGCGGAATTGCAGAGAGGGGGGGTGAAAGAAGTGCCAGGCCCTTTCTTTTTCAGCGTGCGCCTGGAAATGAAAGTTGAGTTGCCAATCTGCATGGGAAATATGTTTCACCCTGCAAGAAAAAAAAGTGGTTCTGGGCGGGGAAAGCCCAAGGGAGGAAACGTAAACCCAGTTAGTTGAAAAGGGTCACCAAAGGTTAAAAAGCTATAAAGGCAACATGCGGGTGGCGTAAACTTCCAAAAGGGGGAACTTCCGGGGGTCAGAACCAAACCGCGTCCAAGTGGCTGGTTATCCGAAAACCAGGGGAAAGGAAGTTCCAAACCAGGGCGTAAAAAAAACAAAACAAAAAAAAAGGGGGGGGCCGTAGTAGATCGATTGTGATTAGAAGGGGTTGGGTTGTCAACAAAACCTCTTCGAGGGTACCCCCCAAAGAAGGTCAAACCTCAAGAAAAGGGGAAGGGACCGGGGTGCCTAAAACGCCACCAGGCATATCGGTGTTTTGGCAAGTTTCAACCACATCGCACGCGCTGGGGGACTTAAAAAAAACGACAAAAAAAAAAAGAATCTTCAGGCGAATAGAGAAAAGACGATACCCAGGTCCGGGTGAGCACTACTTTCCCGGAGCCGAACGGCCGGAAAAGGAGGTAACAGTGGAGAAGACCAGGGGGTAAAAGCGTCGGGCAGGGTCACCTGGAACAACAGCAAGGAAGAAGGCGGTCGCACACGGCCGACGTAGATGGAGGGGGGGGGACCAGCAGGATATGGGGCAACGGGAAAAAAAAAACTGAAAAATGTATCAAAAGACGGGTGGGGGAAGCGAGAACCGGGACAAAGCAGCTCGTTGTAAGGGGGGAAGCGAAGAACTTTACGCGAAAAAAAGGTGGGGGTGCGTGCAAAACGTTTACAAATCAGGAAGTTAAAGGTGTTTGTCCGGGATGAGAAAAAGACGGCCAACACGGCCGGTCGGAGCAGGGGGAAGCATGGAATATCTCATGCAAAGACGGGGGACGGCAAGCCGGGAAGAGGACGAAAACGGGGGGCGAAAATCCAAAGAAAGGGTTTAAGAGAAAGACCTGAGAAGCAAAAAAAGGACAAGAAGGCCCCCCCCAAACAAGGGGGAAAAAAAAAATAATCAGATCAATCAGGAAGACCCTAAGGGGAGATGAGCATAAACCAGTGCAATTGGGGTCCCGAGACGGCATATAAAAGAGAGGGGAAAAGGACTGCAAGGTGGGTGTAGGAACCTGGAAGGGGAGAGGCTATGGGAGACACGAAAATCCGAAAGATACGTGCTAAATCTAAACTTTTTGGGGGGGCCTGTACCCACGACAAGAAAAAAAAACACGCCCAGAAGTGCAAGGGGTCTAAAACGATGAGCACACAGTTGAACCGTGACACTTGAGAAAACACGGAAAAAGGGGGGGCACCATCCCTGCGGGAAAAAAAAAAGGGGAACAGGGCCAAGCCCAGGGGGAAAGTTGGCAAGGGACAGGGAAAATACGAGGGACTGTCAGAAAACCATGGGGAGAGGGGGACTCTGAAGTACGGGGGGAGTTTCCTCCAAGGCGACAGCTGGACGAAAGCACCAGGGGGGGGGGATAGGCTCGAAGCGGGAGATAAAGATCAACAATATCCGACGACAAGCCAAAAAAAAACACCGATATAGCAATATATCTATCCATGGAGAAGGTTCAGGCTCAGGTAGGAGCAAAAAAACCTGGGGACATGGAAAGAGAAGAAGCGACGGGCGAAACAGCCCCAAATGCAAAAAAGCCCGCAGAGCCCACGTCAGAATGTTGTGGGGAAGGAAGGGAACCTGAGCACCTCAATGTGGACCGAAAAGGCCAAACTAAAGGGAAGTATGGTCCAAGGGGGCGATGGCTCAAAGGGTTTCCAAACGGAAAGGAAACTGGGTGAAAAAATCGACCACACTCATTCGTCTACCCTACAGTCGGGGGGGGGAGAAAAACGGACCCCAAGGGAAACGATCAAAAGAGGGCCGCCCCTGCGTGTGAAAAAATAAACCGGCAAGAAACGAAAAATCATAAAACAAGTACAAAAGGAGGCAAAGGGATGCCGGCCGTAAATTGCAAAGGGTCCTGCAAAAAACTCAAGGAAAGAAGGGAACTACCAAAATGTATCCGTTGTAACCTAAACGTACTCGGGCGGGGAGTCG
>Ga0179593_1514333_pt1 | contig 12067 bp, 12 predicted proteins | sample CZODoug2_1_08_16_FD_185931 | JGI IMG/M metagenome (GOLD analysis project Ga0179593, IMG submission 185931) | Vadose zone soil fungal communities from Angelo Coast Range Reserve, California, USA - CZODoug2_1_08_16fungal (PacBio error correction) | ecosystem: Environmental > Terrestrial > Soil >...
AAATAAATTTTGGAAAAAATCGGTATCGCTTCGTGAAGGGATGTATTCCTTTTAATCCCGTCCTTCTCCGGGTGTGATCTCCGGAGGGGTAAGGACGGTTTTGGTCTTTTCAAAAGGGTAACTGCAGCATCACCGCCGGATCCATTGATCAGACTGTGGGGCCGATTCACTGGGTCTCCTAATGCAAAAAAGCGTACTGTAGAAAGGGGGGGGGGGGGTCGTGTCGGGACTTGTTCAAGTGCTTCATTCTGAGTTGGCCTACCCACCAGACTGCGTTTTAATTTTTTAAAAAGGAAAACAAAGGTTTGGAAAAGAAGAGAACAAGGAGAACTACCGGAAGGAGGGTTTCAGTCACCACTAAGGAAAGGATGAAGGCCGATGCGTTCCCCGAGGGAGCTTCCTGAGGGACCGGACTCGAAAAAACCACGCTCTGGCTGCTTTTGGCTCGTCATGTATCCGTATTCCACAGCATCTAGAAAAATTTGGCTCACTATAAAACTCGGGACTACAAGGGGATATGCGAGGATGGGTGAGGCAGTCGTGATCATCGCCGGAAAAAAATAGAAAATACTGGGAGGCTGCGACACAACATAGGGTCGCTCATACGAGTTCTTACATCCGTCCTGACGTAACTGCAAGGGGGGAATTGTAACGGAGGGGAGGACACCATACGGCGACGGAGGGCCGCGGCAGCAAAACTTTCCCTCGCCGAGTGGGTCGGATCGCCGGGGGTGATGCTCAGGGGCCGGAAAGAAGTGAATGCTAGTCGGGAAGGACCAGGGCTATGCATCATGAGAAATGGTCGCTACTGTAGTAGAGGGTTGGAATTGGTCAGTTACCTGGAAGATAAACAGAGGCAATGCCTCCTCCAATAACTGAAAGGCGACGTGGCGTCATCTTAACATCCACACCAATAACGACGGGGGGGGAAAATGCCGCTCGTCGTTCTGAATTACGCGAACCATCCCGTGCCTTCGCGCTTTTTCCTGCTTCCATTGCTATGTGAGGCACGCGAAGGTGGCGTCCGGTGCGGTGTTCGTGTTCCTCTGCGATAGCCCGGCGGACAATCGAGTCAAAGACATTCACCACAACCAACCCGACGAGTGGGGGCTGACTCTGGGTCGCCAGCATCGGCAGGATACTCGCTGAACTGGCGCTGCGCAGACCGCGAAAGCGCCACCCTGGCGGATGCCATGATAGGAGGAGCAGCCGACGTTCTTGGAAAGAACCTTTCCTTTACGAAGAACTAGGAACCTATCGTGATCCGGATCGCATAGAAGTGTGCGACCATTTGCTCCCGCGGCCACAATTCGCCCATGACAAGATAGAAGAAACCCTTGGGTCGAAGGAATGTAGTGGGGAGATTTTTGGGGGGGGGGGAGGAGGGGCATTGAGAGGCGAATGGTGGCTATCTCTCTCAAACAAACATTGTATAGGAATACTATATCACCACGCCGAGAGAAAAAACGCACGACCAAACATCCTAGACCATTTCAAAATTAGGCCAAAGTTAAATATATACGGTCATGCCGAATTGGCGTGAGGATCAACTGGGCTATAACGGTAAAAAAAGGGGGGGGAACGAGTGTCATATGGCCGCTTCTCGGGACAACGTAAAAATTGATTGCTAATCAGTCGGGATTATCCTCCCACCATGCCATCCAGCGACCTCAATGGGCCGTCGCGGCGGGCCCAGCACGTCGCGTAGAGTCCCGGGGAAGACTAAAGGAAGAATCGGGGGTAATCGATGGTGTTCCTGGGGGAATCGATACCGGCCGATTCATTCTCCATGTCCCGGCACGAACACTGCAAGCCCCCGACCAACGCCAGGAATACCCGATGGGAAAGCCTAGCGAAGAACGGGTGGTCGCTTCTCATCCCTAGCCATCTCCTGCCGGCGAAACACGTGACGTGCTGGGGGATTAATCGTGGACCTCAAAAAGTCTCTCTTTTGCGCCGAGCTCAAGAAGGGGGGATAAAGTACAAGTCACATTACCAAAAATTAATCCCCGGCTACCTGAAAAGTAGCCGCACAATGGAATAGGAAATGCCGTAAGACCCTGCTCTACTCTGCCCCGCGCTGCGTTCCTGGGGAAAGAAAGAGTGGAGGGGATCATTGAAGATCACCCGGGACTGTTTCTGGCCTGCTGTCGCGGCCGCCGTCCTTCTGTTCAAATTCCCTCCATGTTAGGAGCTTTCACGAATTCGAGGGGAGTGATTTAAATTCATAAGCACTCATTATACACCATCGCGGGGAGGAAGCTACGAGTCTTGGTAGAACGTGGTTTCGGAGTTTACCACCTGCTGACCTAAAAAAAGTGGGGAAAGTCCGCAGCGGGAGGCGAAGGAAACCTAGTTCATCACGCTGTTCGCTTCTATAAGTGCATGCGGCAGACAGCCAAAAGGCCCCCCGGGGTCGTGATCGGGAAAGAGCCCTCAGCCGCCCGTAGCTCTTGCGACGAACAGCAGAGAAAAAAAATTGAAGGCGTAGGTCGGAGGAACAATCTCAACCGTTCCGTCGGCTCTGGTTAAGTTTCCTTTTCCAACTTGTGGACCCAACGCAAAAAGGGATCTGGGTGTGGTCAAAAGCACCGAAGCAATTGGGGTAGACAGCCGCCTGGGACTAGCGAATGAAAAACGCAGGGGAGGAAAAGGGGGAAAAGAAAACATGCTACAGAACCTTGAGGGTACGGTGCATTAGGATAAAAGGTTAATCTACCACCCCTCATATAACATTCTGAAGGGTCTTTTAATAGTGAGCTCTTCTCTTGGAAAAGTCAGTTCCAAAACCCTTAAAAGGGGGGGGGGGGGGGGGGGCCCCAAAAAAGTCCTACAACATCTGAGAGTAATAGAGGAATAGAGAAAAGCAGGGAAAAAGGGTATTACCTAAAGGGGAGAATTAGACTGATCTCAACAACAACACCTGTTTAAAAGAGAGAGAAATTTGCCCGCCCGAGTAAACGCGGGAGGGTAGATCTGAGAGATTCCTTCTTATAGACGTCAATTGTATCTCCTCTAGGGGGTGAAACGGGATGGGGATGAAGGTTTGAACTGCAGACGGAAAGCGTCAGCACTCCGACAAACCAGTCAAGAGTGATGGAAGAGTCACGTGGGTTCAGAAAGGACACGAAACGTACGTAGCATGGGGTGAGGGGGGGTCCGCACCGTGGGGACTATGATTAGAGTTGAAGAGAATGAGGTCTTTTCTAAAACAATGAGGTGTGCATGAAAACAAATGAGTTTCTGTTTGTCAACCAATGGAAAGGAACAGGAATACGCCAGGAAGGAAGAAAATGAATCATACCCCGAAAATAGAGGCAGGGAGGGGGGGGGTCGAGCAAGAGTAGGGGGAAAAGGCTTCGGGCGCTGATCTGAAGGGAAAAATGAACACGCACTCAGTAGGAATGAGTCCGCCGGATGCAAGCTACAAAAGAAGACCTATGGGGATGAGCCATCTCTCTCCTGGCAGGAGCCAAAATTCTGATAGAAATGCTATCTAGACAAAAGTGGTGGCTTCCAATTCGATCATCTAAGGACAGATCTGAATACTTCTAAGTAAGATCATCCTGGGGGTTCTTAGGGGGGGGGAGGGGATTTAAAAAGAACGAAAGGACTTCTGTCAAAAAAAGACTAGGAAAAGTTTGCTTTAAAGGGGGAAAAAGAGAATCAAATGAAGGGTGGGCGACTGCTGGGATCATCAATCCTTGAAAATCGTAAAGCGTTAGGAGTTGGGGAAATGCAGAAGCGTGTCTCTGCCGATAGCTAAAGGGAGTGGGGGAGGATAGTTCTCCGAATTTATGCAAGTATCCATTTTTTTTCTTGAAATAAGTTGTCGGTAAAAAAAAGACAGGAGGGGAATGTTTCAAAGTGAACTTGGGAAACGCTGGCGGGAGGGGGGATCAGAAAAAACGAAGGTATAAAAACCTGTTTGGCAACCTATAAAAAAAGAAAGTCGGACTGGGCTCGGATTTCTGGCTCTGAAGGTGCAATACTAAGAAAGCCAAGGGTACCTTCGATTCCTTGTGTAGAACGTTAACTTTTTTCCTAACTTTCTTATGTGCAAGAAAAAACCAGGGAAAGGACTGGAGGAAGTGTCATCGGGTGAGGAGTACGGGGGGTCATAGTACGGGGGATGGCTGACATCTATTTCCAAGAACTCTACTAAAAAAAAACTAAGGGGGGGGTTCTCTCTTGAATCCATCTTTCATGAGGCATGCTTGACTCTTCTAAAGAAGAAAAAAATTCTACAAACTTTTATCAGGGGAGCTATTTGGGTCCGGTAACGGAAAAGTAAAACTGGCGGAGACAGAAAACATTGAATGGTTCACTTGGACTCTAGTTCACTCAATCGGAGGACAATATGGGGAAGGTTGAGAACGCCGCAAGAAAGGAGGGACAAGGACTTATATCTAACAGACTTTCCTAGGAATGGGCGGTAGATTTGGGTGCAAGGGGGGAGGGGAAGGGGTAGTCGTGACTTTCTATACTCTCTCAACAACAACTTTTAGGATGAAAAACCAGAAAAAATATCCTATGAAAATGAAAAAGTCTCACCTCCCAAAAACAAACAGGTCCTTCTTCCAACTTTAGTAAAAAAAAAATATACGTTCATGGCTAGGGGGAAGTGGGAGCAAAATTTTGCTCGAACTAATTGTGAAAGGTGCTAAGGGGGAACTATGGCAGATGCCTCTTTTGCCATTTAATTTTATGGGATACGCCCAGGAAAGGAAAGGATCAGACTAAAGTACACCGCCGCGACCTCATGTTTGGCGAGAGAGGCGATAAACAGGAAGTCTAGGTTTCTAAGAAGGATTACTAAGAGGGAAAGTAGGACGTTGTGGGTAGGCGGGGGGGGCCTTGTTAATCTGTAGCTCCTCCCAGCATCAAATAAGGAAAAAAATTAAACTTCCCCAAAAGGCCTGCGGTGCCTCACCTGAAATCTGGTTGGGGGGAAAGCCAGACAACAAGACATGAAAGTTATTTTCAAGCGTCATGAGCTCCTGCTCTCCGCCGGGGAAATCGACGTGCTGGGTTTGAATGGGAAGCAGGGGGGCCGCCAAGCTCCTTATGTCGGACCTTCTCTCTAAGGGTAGATTCAAGTTCACTGCCAAAAAAGGCAATCCCAAAGCTAAACCTCAAGTAAGAACTCATAGACCTACATTTACAGAGAAATTGGACGGCTAACGCCCGACAAAAGTACGACTGAGGCAGGGGGTCGAATACGAAGAGGATAAATTACCTCTAACACTCCTACACTTTATTCTTGCGGTCTGAGGAGGAACTGAGAAAGGGCTGATTTGAAAAGACTTCCTCTTATCCCGTGGAAAGAGGAGTCAGAGGTTCTTTGTGGAAACGGAAAAGAACCCTCGTAAGAACCAGAGAGGGGCTCAGAATTAGTAGGGGGGGTCAGAGGGGGCTTCCTGATCACTGACTTGCCTGCCAGGGCACAGCAGCTAATCGTCCAGAAGGGAGTCTTCCTCTGAGAGGACAGTCAAAGCGTTCTCTCTTTCGGGGAAAGCTTTCATACTTAGGGACAGAGGAGCCACCAAAGGCCGAAATTGACTTTTTATCTGGAAAATCTTCCCGCATTCCTCTTTAAAGGGAAGAGGTCCAACAGGGAAGGACTGAGGGAATTTAATGAAAAATCTCCTCATCAAGTGTGGGAACGTCTAATCTGAGGAGAAATTTAGGGTACCAACCTTTTGTGAAAAAAAAAAAAAGTGAAAAAGCTAGTGTTGGCAAATTCACACCTGCAGCCTTTGGGGAACAGCCGCCTTCTTGCCCATCGAAATGCGCCAAGTAGGAACAAAAAAAAGAACAAAAGGAGAAAGTAAGTCAAGTTAATTTTTTCCGGGGTCAGGGATGAGATAACACCTCAGAAAGAAAACAAAGGTGAGAAAGGGAAAGGGTCCAACAGGTCTAGAGAAGATTCGTTCAAAACCTGAAAAACAAGCCGCAACTCCCAACGAGGGAGGGAAAATGAACCAAGTAGCGGACTTAGGTAATAACATCTCAAGAGAGAAAAAAAAAAAAAAAAAAGAAAAAGAAAAAAAAAAAAAAAAAAAAAAAAAAAAAAAGAAATAAAAAAAAAAAACAACCAAACAAAAACCACGGTCTCAAATTTAGACTCTGCAGGGCCCATTTTCTCATAAAAAAAAGACTGAAAAGGGGACTTAACCCGAAGAGAGAGGTGGAAGCCGCCCTCGTCGGTATCGTCTAGAGGCTATCTTCCTTAGGGATCAGAAGGGAGAATTTGTTTGTAAAGAATGCGTGGTTGTCTTTTCAGGGTATGTGTTGTGCATCAGCTCCGACCCAGACATAAGCCGAAAAAGGGAAGTGGAAATTTTAGAAGTATTCTATGCAAGTGGGGATCTCCGGTCACGTAAAGTCTACTTTCTGCATTTTTTGGGGGCTTGTTAACGAAAAGGGGGAGGAAGAAAGTCGTCCAGAGTATATGGAATCTTACTTGTCGAAAAACCCCAGGCCGGCTTTAAAACGGCTTGGTTGAGGGGGTTTCCACCAGGTGGTGCACGAACGTCATCCGCGGAGCGGGAAAAAGGTTATAGGTTTCTCACACCGACTACTACGACCCATGGGCAACAGATCGCCAGCAAGCGGGAAGGGTAGCGGAAACTTAAACAGGAAGCGTTGGGGTGCTGCCGCCATGTGGCAGGAGGGAAACGGGAAACATAAGATGGACCGAGGCTGCGACTCTCGCTGGCTGAAGAAAAAGCGGAGACGGGGCGAGAGAACTAGGGGCCACTTAAGTGAGAACTCGGACGACCAAAGGGAATAGACGTCGACTTCATAAAAGAGGGGGGTGAGGAGAAAGCGTGCTAGGGGGCGGACCGTTAAGACTAAGGTAAGGTGCACAAGATACACTTTCATTCTTTAAGCTCGACATTTGCGACGGATGGTGAAGTGAGCAGCAATAAGGGGCAACCTTGTTCCTTTTAAGCTGCGCACCGAAGGTCTGGGAAACGAGAATGGGGATGGTCTAAAGATCCGCCGTAAAAACAAGTATCCAATTTAGGGGGGAAAAAGGTCCGGTCTTCTACTTTGTCCTGTAAGGGGAGGGCAATGGGTTGTAAACTTACTCTCCTGCAGGAAAAAAAAACGGAGGAAAAGAATCCAAAACCAAAAGAAACGGGACCAAAGGTCAGAAAAAGCTTTTCTTATTAAAAAAAGCCCGTGCCTATTCTTGGGGGGCTCTTGGCAACAACCACTGCAGGTGCTGGAGCAGAAAATGAGGGCCACGTCCTCTGTTTTCTTGGAAGGGGACGAATCGGCGAGTCGTAAGGTCATCGATTTCCACAAGACGGACGACCAAAAAACGAGAGTTTCGTTTCAAAACACGAGCCATTACTAGAATTGAGGCTAGTGAAATCCTAAGGGGACGACAGGCGACCCACCACCCACGTTGGGGGGAATGGTTGTGGAAGGGACGGGGGGATCCTAAGGTGGGTGGAGGACTAATTCCTTTCAAACAAAAGGGAGACGAGGGGACAGCGGGGCGTTAGGAAATAGGGCTTACTATGAGAAGTGGTACGGAGGGGCCTTCAATTGCAAAAGGAAGGAAGGATCCTCGAACTTGCCTAGTAAATTTTATATGGGTTTTTTTCGGTAAAGGGGAGTTGGGGAAAGGGGAGGGTGGGGCTTCTAGGAGAAGGGGAAGAAAAAACGGAGGAGAGAAAGAGAGAGTCAAATAGTCCCAAAACCCCCACACCAACCCAACAATAAGAGAAATGCCACCTCAAACCAACATCTACCTACCAATGCAGGCGGCCAACTTGAGGGGTAGTAGGAAATGGAAACTTGCTGGACTTTATCAATTGTGCTCACATTCGATTGGAGTATAGAAGGAATCACTATTTCATGGTGGGGAAGGTACTCAGTTACCGGATTGGGGCTCTGCGGAGGATAGATAAAATTACAATGCCAAGAAGGCAGATCAACGTGGGACCTCTTGGGGAGGAATCTCATCACTGATAGAAAGGAGTATCCTGGGCGCTATGCTAATCTGCGGTTGGGGAGGGGTCTGGTGGAGAAACTATGATCCTCGCATAGCCCAGAATAGAAAGAAAACACTATTCCAATTAGACAGGGGAAAAAGGGATCGTGAACCCTCATCTTGGTGTGTCACCGACCTGCAAAAAAAAGGAAGATTGCAGATGGACAGAGGAATTCATAAACGCTCGATAATCCTTTTATAACACTTCTTGTGGTTTTTATTTCAAAAAATAGGGGGTAAGGGGAAGGTATGCTTTTTTTGACTCATGAGGGGGCGCGTCACTTTCACTGACAGAAAAAACCGATATAAAAATGGCTCACAATTTTAAAAAAGATTTTCTATCCACCGGGGAGGGAACTCTCAAAAAAATCAACAGGTTCTTCTTCTGTAACCTCCGCGGAGGAGGCAAGGGATAACTCCCGAAAGGTAGAGGGAAAGGGCTGTCTTAGTCGCCTCTCTCCCCTTCTTATTGAAAAGCTGTCCAAGGAATCACGTGAAATTAAAAATGGACCCGAGCAGTGTTCTACGGTAATCTGGATTTGAACGGCCATAGAAGGATTGATGAAACCCGCTGGGAAGAAGAGGAAGAAAGTCTTTCTCGTTGGTATATTAAGCATAGTCAATCCACCATATTATCGAGGAGGAGCAAAAGGGGTTCGAAAACTCTATACTCAAAAGAGTAATCGCCGTTGAGGAGGGGAGCAGAAAAGACAACAAAAAGGAAACACGTGGTATCGTTGGATAGATGAACTCCCTCATTCATCTGGCGGGTGACTAACATCAAGAATCAGGGAAAATTATTGTCGGGGTTAAGTAAACTAAAACGTTCCTTCGTCCTTCTAATGTTGTCACGGGGAAAAAAAATCTTTGGGGTAGGGGAAAAAGCATCCTTGGTTTATACAGCCCTCTTTATGAGGAAGACATAACAAGGTGCGTAACCTACCAATAAAAAAAAGCTATTACGCCTCGGTTGTGAGGTATTATATAAAGTTGCGGCTATCACTTCCGGGGAAATGGTTCAAAAGTCTGATTCGGAGGAGGAAGGTCCTTCATTGACCATCCAAATCGCCCTCCTACAACATCTCTTAGGAAAAGGATAAACAGGTAGAGGAGATGATATAGGAAAAGCTTGGCTAAATTATCCTACTCTTTCTTAAAGGAGGAGAAGCAAGATAGGAAAGAGGAAGTTTGGGGTCACACGAGAGGGTGGGGCTTAGTTAAAGTAATAGATGATTCCTTAAAGCTGCTTGTGATCTCCGCTGAGGGGATCTGGCGGCAGGGGTCATGGGGGGGGGGGGGAAAGAGAGAAACGGAGACAGAAATCTCGACCATTGCCACCGACTGTATGCATGTGAAAAGGGGTCTCTCAGCAAGGATGACTGCTTACTGTGAAGGGGGTTCAATTTTTCCTCACGGTTTCAGGGAGCATTCGATAGGGATCAAAAGAGCGCGGGAAAAGGAGGGAAGGGGGGCACTGAAAACAAGAGAGGGGGAATGTGGGACCCCAGGTTTTTAAAGGGAAAACAGAAGCTAGTCACTTTGAGAGGGTCCACCGTAAGAGACCATATTCGATGCAGGGGATCATATACTTAGGATCTTTGCTCGGAAAAGAGAAGAAACCAGGTCATTGGTGGATGAGCATTCCCTAGCATCGAGACGATGACCGATGTGAAATGAAAGAGAGAGAAAACCGACCTAAATGCGTCTAGTCCTCTTTAACTGGTGGGCATAGGAAGAGAAAGAAAAAAGCGAAGAAATTCTAAACTCGATTCTCATAATAGGGGGGGGAGGTCTTAGACTGGAGTAACAGGGCCGTACGGCGTACAAGGGTCGCGACAGGGTAAGAGGAAAGATTTGAATCAAAACCGCAGGGTGGGTCTTCGCTCATTAAAACAATCCTGGTCCAAGAAAAAAAGCTTTAGGTAGGGGGAATTCCGTCCATCCGCGGGAAAAAGCATAAAAGGAGTGGGGTAGTCTCATCCAATTATGCACTTTCGGTAAGGGGACCAAAGGGTTTCCGTAGAGGGGGGAAGGGGCGGGGTGGTAAATTTTTTGGAGACCGGGGGAAAAGAAAGCGAGAAGCCAAAAAAATGAGACTCAGACCGTGGGGGGAACAACATTAAAAACACCCAGACTCTACTTTTAAGCAAAGAGGACTAAATCAGGCGCGGTGAGAAATGAAAAAGAGACCATCCCGTGTCCTGACCTTTTGTCAGAGTGGTCCACAACCAGCATGGGCAGGGGGCGGACGACGCTTCTCTCCCTTTCAGCGGGTTCTACGAAACGTAGGAGGAAAAGGGGAGTTTTCCATCATTAAACCATGATAAAAGAAGGGCCTTCTGTCGAACCGCAAAGAAACCATTACTCTGAAAGACAGATGACCCGCCCGAATACGAGAAAAAAAACCTTCTGGGGGATGGCATTAAGGGAGATAAATAAGAATCGTAGCCCTAATACCTTTCAGACAATTTAATACGCTGAAAAGAAGTGAACTCGTGACAGGAAAGACTAAAGCGGATGGGGTCCGGAAAGGGGATAAACCAGAAATTGCCCTTCCCTTATATATCGACCTCAAACGGAAGGGAAGGAATGGGGAGGGGAGATGGGTTTGGGGGTGTGTTTGATTTAAGCTTCAAGGGGGGCGGTGAAGGATATCTCTCTGAAAAAAAGGGAGGAAATAATATATATCCACCATTCGGAAATGCCCCCTCTCAGAAACTCTTAAAATAAAGGGTTCAAGGGAGGGACAAATTTAGGAAGAAGAGGGAAGGGAGGGGGGGATTTAATGTCGGCGGTAGCAATGGTGCGAAAAACTCCACTATAGGGTCTTCCTAGGAAGGCAGGAAAAGGTTCTTGACGTGACCTGGAGTTAGGCTGGAAAAAGAAAGGAGGAAGAGGACGTCGGAATAAGCGTACGCTCACTTTTTTGCGTTTCGGAAAAACTAAGGGGGTGTAATCACTTCTGAGGAGGGAGGAGAAAAGGATCGTCGAAAGTCTCTTCTGGGCGTCGATGTTGTAAGGAAAGAGATGGACGGCAAAGCACGGCATCAATATTCCCGGTCCAAATTCCCAGAAAGGCCCGCCTCGTAGGGACCGAAATAAAGAGCTTGGGGGTGCAAACCGAAACGGCAGCGAAGGGACGGGGGGGAGAGGAAAAATGGAAAAACCGCGCCGAGCGCCGAACCCGGTTTCAGAACACTTCAACTGTCTTTGTTTGGATTTAACTTTGGATCCACTTTCTCTCCTTAGGGGGGTTAGGGCGTCAGGAAATTTCTTCTTTCAGAAAAAAAAAATAAAAAAACATACGAAAGTGGTACCGCACATGGATCATACATGAAGAATTGGGGGAAAGGATACGACAGGCAAAAAAGAAAGTCTCTACTGTCGTTACCTCTTGGATTGAGAATAGAACAAAGCAACGAGAAGGGGAAAAGGATTGAAAATTCGCTGAAGCATCGTCCCCTTCTGTTCTTCACTGAAAAACCGGGTAAAAATGGTCCAGAGAGGGTTGCACGGATATTCGTTTGAACTAATCCAAAGGCGATGATGAGACAGCGAGGAAGAGAGTTCTTCGTTTCGAGGAGTGGGGAGTTATCACTTACTTTCCTCCACAATTTCAGCTCTCAATGAAGATGGATTTCTACGCGCGAGAGGCGTCATGAAAAGGTTTGGGGGATCAATGAGATACATCGGAAAAAAAGAAAAAAAAAAGGAAGAACCAGGATCACGTTTATCGAGAGACTCAGCCTCAGTGAATCTGGCCGTATCTTTGCGACGAACACATGACGGGAAGGGCCGGCGTAGTCGGGGGGGAAGAAGAAGCACCGAAAAAAATCTAGCGGCGGATAGGTTCCTTTTCCAAATGGGAAACAACGGACAAAAATCTTGGGGGGGGGGGGAAAAGGGAAAATCCGAAGAATTGGGAGACAGCCAGCCTCTTTCTCACTATCGAAGACTCGCCAATTGGAGGACAAATAAAATCAAAAGGGGGGGGTGGGGGGGGGGGGGGCAAAGCTCCCGGGGGGTAGGTCCTGAGGGGGGAAGAAAAAAAGGGGG
>Ga0179593_1555405_pt1 | contig 12067 bp, 4 predicted proteins | sample CZODoug2_1_08_16_FD_185931 | JGI IMG/M metagenome (GOLD analysis project Ga0179593, IMG submission 185931) | Vadose zone soil fungal communities from Angelo Coast Range Reserve, California, USA - CZODoug2_1_08_16fungal (PacBio error correction) | ecosystem: Environmental > Terrestrial > Soil >...
CCTCTCCATTATATGACGCCCGGCACCGATCGGGAAGTGTAGCGCCCCTTTCGTTTTACCGCATGGAAAGCGACTTGAATGCATTGGAAAAGGTGCTCAAGCCATAACAATGAGGCGACCGGGCGGTTTCTCATCGCTTCCGGAGTAGTTGCGGGGCCGGGAGGGGATCCTTGATTCCGGACTATAAAGAGGGCTGGACGGAGTAGGGGATTCTAGAAGAGGGACTCGCCGGCCCTCGGGCAAACTACCGGGGAGGGACCGGGTTTTTCCATTTCCAATGGACAAGGTATGACGGAGCATCAACCAGGTCGCCGGTGACGGATAAGGCCCCCGAGGGCCCCGACGAGCCCTTCGAGGGGTCGGGGACCGCGTTTTGTACGGGCGTTGGCGAGATGTTCTTTTGGAAATCGACCTTCGGGTGTTCAGCACTTTCCGGACCTAGTCAGGGGAAAAAAAAATAACTCCCCGGGGACTGATGTGTACGTGTCAAGGCAGGATGTTGTGTCGTGCCGGTCGGGAAGGATGATATTCTAGGGATGAGTTCGACTTCCTCCGGCCGAAGTAAATCTTCCTCTTAAGGGGAGAGAGATCTGGATGTTTTCCTCCAAAAAAATAGATCTCAATTGGCCTTGGATCTCTGAACCGGTAGTTCGTTTGATCCATTTACGTGAGCTGCCCCGAACCAGCTATTATCTTTGAAATTAGGGGAACCGCGCGGTCAGGGCCCGGAAAGGAGTGAAAGCGGATGCATCTTACTAAGGGAGATTGGGGCCAAGTTGAGATTTGTGAAGGTAGGGGTTCTATGAAGTCTTGATACACAAAGATCAGTTAGGGATGCTGGTGCCCTTGTGGTCGCGTGTCTCCGGTCAACTCCACGTGCTGAGCAGGCCCAGTGTAAAAGCCCGGGGAAACTAAGTGGGCGGGCCCTGGGCCTTCCCCATCCAACACGGCCCCCTTCCCCGCTGAAGTGGCCTCAGTCCAGTGCCTGGGACCCTGTTCGGACCGGCCGCATCCTCGGGCGCCGGAAGGGGGTGGGGGGTAAGCCTATTTTGGGCAATTGCCTCGTCTCAACCCCCTTTTTGGGCCAGTGTCCCTTCGTGCGGCCAGGCGACCTGGTGCACCATTTCCTTCATTGAGCCCAGTGTCAAGGTTGGAGTGAAGTCGTAGTCCAAGGGAGCCAAGGCAGGTCGAATGCCACCGCTTTCTGGGCAAAGGACCTACTTAGGTCCCGGAATCGATAGGCAAGCAACTCGGCCCATCGGTTCGAGGGTAATCACCACCTGGCCCTCACCAAATGGGGACGGCGGCCACCTCCGGAAGCACACCAAGAGTTCCTGATGAACAGACGCCGCCGAGTATCCAGAACGAATCATGGTTGAAGACTCGAAATCGGCCCTTCCCAAAAATCAGGGGTTGGGCCCGGATGGGAGTTCTTGAAACTCGGGTCCGGTCCCCCACGTCCCCAGGCCGTTCTTCAGAGTCCGGTACCAAAGAGGAACCTGGGTCTAATTCCTTATCAACCGACGAATCCGCTACGTTGATCCAGGGGAAGAGTCACTATCACACGGCCAAGTCGGGTTCCTCCTTCGTACAGGCTTAATTCGCCCTTGGGCCACGATGAAGTGATTCGACATCCTTTCATCCGGGCACCATCGTTCTTTGGGTCCTTCCAAGCTTCTCGAAAGCAAAAGCCGGTCGCGCCCCGGGAATTAGACCTCCGTCACGCCGTATGACTAAAGAGTTCCGGAATCATCCAGGCAGCCGGTGGGAAGGCTTGTCTTTGGGAAGCGTGACGAACTAAATGTTGGCCTGGTTTACGATTGACTGGCGGTCGCGAAAGAAGAACGGCAATACCCATCTTTTGAAGTAGACCAGCCTACTGCTAAATCCACTTTTCCGTTGGTAGAAGTGGCGTTTCTGTGGACCTCCACTTAGACCCGTCGGTTGTTCATACAACCCCAATGGCGAATAATGTATTACAACCACTAAAATCCCGATATTCACTAGGTTTTCCATACCATAATCAATCGAGCCTCTCGATCTTTAATTTCTTCCCACCTGGAAAGGTGCCTTCTGGGCCTTCATTAGGATTCCAGATTTCGTCCTTGCCGGCTTAATATTATCGATGGAACAATCCAGTTTGATATCGGGTCCCCTCCCCTTGACTGGCGGGTATAAGATCTGTTGGAAGACAACAGAGGTTCCCCTCTCAGACCAGTCCTTATTCCCCGCTCGCTCACCTTTAGCCAGTTTGACTTTCCACAGCGGGAAAGTATCCCCCGCCCAGGTCCGCTGAAGAGTAGAACTGACCCCGTCGGACGCACAACTCACCCTTTACCTCAGGGGGCCAGGCCTCCTCTTTAAAGGCCGACCGGCCCGACAGGCCAGACACTGTTCAGAACACCTTGTTAAAAGCATCGGTTAAAAGGACTCTGCCATCCGTGAGCGTGACCGTTGGAGCAAAATCAGCCTGTGGGGGTTCACTAATGCATTGCGACCTTTGGGGGAAAGACCCGAGTAGGCCAGGAGTCGAAAGGTCATTCGACGAAGCCTTTTTAGGATGTCCCCTCGTCAGGTGCGAAGTAGGAATTACTTCAAAGGACGGCCGTCGACGGCACCATTCAAACTCCCAACTACCCACAACGACAAAACGTGAGTGAACGAGCCCGACGAAGAGGAGCGCATTTCAACGGGGATTACGACGGGAATTCGAAGCTAAGCTGATGAGTGACGAGAAGAACGCCGGGAGGGAAGCAGAGAAGAATAAGTGAACCGGAATAAGTGTCCGGAACCGGAACAGTCCTCTTCCCCCAGTTCCATTCTGAGCCTCCAATGAAGGGAGGAACCTTTTTTAGTTGGATAGATAACAAATCGTATTCCGAAGGGCCCGAGACCGATCGACCGTCCGGTGAATGGTTCGCCCCGACTCAGGAAAACTGGGAAAATTCACACTTACCCTTAGCTACGACTGGAAACTACTCGAGGTTTAGACGACCGCAAAAAAGCACACGCTGGCCTCTTTCCCTTGTACCAAGGTGCTCTATTCTGTCAACCAATAGGGACCCTGAACGTTCCCCTTCCCCTGAGCAAAAGACCCTAGGCTTTTTAGAAGCTTCTGGCCTGTACCAAGAGGGGACCCATTTCGGTGGCCAGGACCGACAAGAGTTGCCTCACTTCAAAAGAAATTACCGATGGAGTCTTCGGCAGGTGGCGAAGATTCCTAATAAAGGAGGTAATTGCCCTAATAGTAGCGTCCCCAATTATAAATTGAATTGAAGCGAGTTGCTACAGAATGAGAACTGGAAGAATACGCAGAAATATCTACATAGATTCGCCCCTCCTCTTAATACCTGAGTACGGGAAAAAAATAAATTCCTTCGACTTAAAATGACTAGAAGTGACTTCCCTCCGATCTACCACCCAAACATCCCAGGCCCCGAACCGTTCCAAAAGACGAAAGACCACACCTTTAAAACCGGTAACCCTTATTTGAGGTGTTTCCGCGGTTAGACAGCGAGCCATCCCGCCCACTGCTTCCATCCCTTGTTTGAAGAGGAAACAATTCCCTTTCTAAAAGTAGGGGATAGCCTCCTCCCCTAACAACATTCCCAATGCATGCGAAAAGGGAAGCAGCAATATTCCGTGTTAACTAAAAAACAAACGAGCTACTACCACAAAAACGGCCCCCCAGGACTGAAAAATGCCTTACCTCCCGAGTCCCTAAAGAGGACCCTCCCTGACCGACACCCTATCAGTCCCGAAAAGCCTAACGACGTGGGAAAAAACCGTCGACGAGAAAGATAAGAAAGATTCGTTCAGTATTCTCTTGTATTACAAAGAATTAGCAATAGTAGGAGCAGTAAAGAAAAGTTTAGGGTGCCAAGGAACTGCCAGGGAAAGCGACAACGCAAATAAATGGCTGTGCAAAAGAGAAAGAACCATGACCCGGGCGGAAGAATCCTGGCCCCAAACTCATACACTCTCAGTGTGAATGATTTGCCAATCCCACCCTCATAACCGTTTCTCAAATGCACTTAAAAACCTAGTTCCCAAACGTTCTTCGAAAACATCTTGTCAAAAAACGAGAAGCTCTCCCCACCGAACCCGGGCGATGCCATCTCGGTCTTGAAAAAGAAACAGGCTTTATCACACGTGTTTCTACCCGGAATCTTCCCTCCTTCTCCTACCCGGGGCTTTGTTCCAAAAGGAGTGCGATGACATTTTCTAAAATTCAGGCTAACCCCCGACTCAAACGGAGCCCAAACGCACAAGGTCCGCCCGAAGGTAGATAGTCAATAAGACGACAGAAAAAAAATACCGCCCCCGAATACACTCCTTAATCCCGCGGGAAGAAACCGCCTGTGCCCCCACCGATGGACCTCCGTGGTAGAAAAGGGTCTTGAAAAAAAATCAGGTGGGCAGAGTCCGAAACAGGAAGGAAGTGCCATCCCCCCAGTTGATCCGGAAACTTCTTGCGAGAGGTGGCAACAGCAGGCGGAAAAGGGGGGATAGATCTCCTCAACAACAGGGAAAAGGGGTCCTGCACGACAAAGTTCAATTACGCCCGCTGGGCAAGAAGTCGGTACGTTCATACAATTTGCGGGGGAGAAACAGGGGGTCATGGTAAAAAGTGAAAAACCCTAAGTGTTTTCAGGCTTGGTGAAAGCGCCCTCACGGTTGTTTGACAGGGGCGGACGGCAGGTGTACTCCCAGAAAACGATGATTGGAGGTTCACGGATACTTGCGTTTCCGGGGGGGCGGGGATGGAATTGACGTCGTCGGCCTCGGCAGGAAAGGCGAGCTTTTAGTCAGATCACCTCGACGGGGCTCCGGTGTACAACCGGGGGGGTGCTTGCAATTTCCCGTATGTCCATTAGAAAGTGGTCGTTCCAATGGAACCAGCCCGGTAGGGAGGACACACCGAAGTCCCATTACCGGAAAGGCCAACACTCAACGTAGGCAACCCTCGAGCTTTAAAAATGAGTCAGGGTATTGATCGCTTGGCAGGGAGCGGAGGGGGAATGAAGGAGGGTTTCCTGGTTGCACAGAAGAGTGTCGCACCACGGATAAGACCCTGCGGTCCTCTGGTAGAGCCCTAAGAGGGACGGGAGTGGCGGGGTTCTTGGGGGTCAGCTCAAGTATTTTGGGACGAAGAAGCTCATTCTGCGAAGGATGATCAGTACGTCCCTTCCCAACTTCAGTAATAGAAGGGAGAAGCCTGGTCTGGTGTTTCATACAGAAAATAAGTTTGCATTTGGGGACAGCAGGCGAACTCCTTGCGGGTCCTCATTTAAAAAGGGGTGGAGCAGCCCCAGAGGGGTTGATCGTGATGGAAATCCGGTACGGCCGTCCTAATTGCGGTACGGTCAAGAAGGAGGCGGTGAGGGGGAACGTTGGAAGATGTTTGTGTTTTCGAAGCAACGGGGCTACCGGTCGTAACCTCAAAGGGGAAAGGTCGCCCGGCCAAGGCTTGTCGTGCGTCCCCCGGGGAACCACAAGAGGTAAGGGGGGGCCCCGTACTAGGGGGGGGGGGGGGGCGGGTGGCGCGTGAAAAAATTTCAAAAAGGAGAAAAAAAGACCCGCCGCTCCGTTCATCGAAAAAGTGAAGGGGGTGGCTTGGTATACCTGGGTAAAAGGCAGGGCCTCTGTGGAAAGAAAAAGGGGAAAGGGCCGAGGTGCAGCCTTTTCAAAAGAAAGGGCGTTTCACCCGAACTTCCCGAGGTCTCGGTACGGGCGGAATTTGACGCGGGCCATGTGAGAGGCTGTACGTCAAAGTCAGGGTGGCCGAAGAAGTACAGAAAATTCAGCCAGCAATTCCCATTGTAACCAGGCTATTCGCCAAAGGGTCATCCTGAGGGTCAGTAAAGGGGTAGACAAAGACCGGGCAAACAATCGGTTAATGGAGAGTGTGGGGAGGCTAGCACCCCCTGGACATCTCTCATACCTTTCCGTAAAAGGAAGAAGATCTCCAACTCCCACGAGGGAGAATGGGACGGGGAAGAGAAAATTCCCACTTAGGTTTCCATAAAAATAAAATCTGACTTTGAGGACGTAGTATCAGCGAACTGTTTCCTTGGATAACGGGAACATCTATCGAGTAGGTTCCAGAAGAGGACATCGTAAGTTCTCCTGGAAAGCAACTTTCGTCTATTAGGAGACAAGAAAAGACCCGGTCGTCCTTAAGAGCGCGAAACAGGCTCGTGGATCCGTCTAAATAAAACGGGGAACACCGGGAGCTGGGGTCAAGTCTGCCGGAAGTCGTCCAATAGAAAGGCCTTCCGGCGGACAGGATGGACGGACCGGATCTTTGTAGTGTCAGTTCCAGAGGAACTTACGTCGCAGGAAGGGTAGTTAAAGAGATCGCAGGTAATGAAATAGAGGAAGATTGAAATTCTCCTACCTGCATAGGTCCTGGGGAAGGGCGAGACCAACAATTGTCCACCATAAGGTGTTTCGTTAATGGGAAAGGGCTTTCTCTGCCACTAATCCGGAATAGGCCCCATGATTCGACACCGAAAATCCACTTGGGGTTCTGGAACGAACAATGGGATTTGTAAGAACTACATTCCGTAACTTGCCTAATTTTTCAAAAAACCACCCTGCTTAAACCCACGGCAAGGAGCGGGGTACCCAGACAGTGCTGCCATAACGAATTGAAGATCAGCTAGGGTCTGGTGAATCTATTTTTCACACACCATTCCTTTTTTTTCCTTCGACGTTCTTTCCGGAGAGCTTGAAACGGTCAAACCTTGGGTCAACACTCAGTTAAGGATTCCTAGACCCTGTTGACGAGACGACGTGTCTCGTTTTGGAATCCACTCCTGTCCCCCTGACTTGGAAGAGGGGCTACTGTACAGATCGGCCACACCAATATCGCAAAAGGGGATAAGACTACTGCACAAACAACAACGGGAGAATATTAAGAGGGGGGGGCGACACCATTGTATTGGGACACCGAGGAGATCACCCCAGTCACGGTCGACGCCGAGGAGGAGACCCTAAATCAAAAATTTCTACCTCCATCCTCTTCGTCAAGGTTCCATTCCTACACAGCCCTCCGTTATACTCAGAAGTACCGGTAACACCTGATTTTAAGCTCTATTCGGCTTCCAGTAAATCCGTTTCACGAACCTGCAGTTTGGTAAAAAAGTACAGTAAGAGCTGGGTTTTCAACAACTGGCTACTCTTTTAACGAATTCATGGGGACAGATCACTTGGGGTCTAGGTAGACTCCGTTTGAGGGGGTTGGAGCCTACAGTGATGAATGGTGAGGAAATTTCAAACTTTCAAAAAATTAATACATCCTGTTTCGTGAAGGGTCTGATTTCTCCCTGGGAAGTCCTCCATTAACAGAAACCACCCCCCCGGACAACGGGACGAACCCGGGTTCTGGTGCAGACGAGAACAGAGATCCGAAAGTCACAGCCACGGCGGGATGGAATAACGGGACAGCGAGTTTCTTCAAGGGACGGGGAGATTACGTAAGCAGCGTAGAAGGTCATTTTATAGCAGGAAGGGGGGAGAACTATAAAAAGCATTTCCTTCACCCTCAGGTCGGACACCTACTAAGAAAAAAAATGGTCAAGTAACCTACCTATAACGTTTTCTTGGGTAACTTCCTACACGTAGCCCCTATCTTATAAGCCCGGAAGATACGGAGGACATAGTCCTTTAATTGTCCAAGGAAGTTAAAACAAAAAAAAAAAGCACTGGACATGCACAGTGGAACCGTAGGTGAAGTGACTAATCTATTCAGACGTACCCGAAAAAGAAAGGCAATTTTGAGGAACCCAGCGAAGTACCCTGACAGGCAAAGGTCTGTTCCGGCTACTGAGGTCCCGGCCAACATAATCAAAGGTTTGGATTCGGCTTAGAAAAGCCACCCCCGAGGGCGGAACCAATTGTTAGAAGTTCTGCCCACTGGAATCTACTCTCTGTCGCAAGGGGCTCTGGGCGGGTGCCGGAATCTCCTAGGAGTCTTGGTGAACTTCAAGGAAAATTCTTCTGCACTTTCCTTCTTTCTCGGAACGTTCTCGAAGGCACTGTGCCAAACCGGAAAACTGGAGGGAAACTCAGGGAAGTATTTAGACCCATGGTCAAATCAAGTAGCGAAGAAACCTTGCGTGACTGGAAAAATGCTCGTGAACGGTCGCACAGGAAAGAGATATAGCCCCGATGGTCACCACCGGGCCCAGCAAAGTCCGCAGAAAATGAGAGGCCACCGGGGGTCTTCGTTGAGGGGAATTGCGAAGTATGATCCTTTTTCCTTCATAACCCACTTCTTCAACCCTTAGAAGGCAACTAGTACAGCCTTCTAAATAAAGGGTTATCCAGAGACGACTCCTACCAATTCCGCTCTCAATACTGAGGCCGGAAACCCTTAATTCTCCTTGGGGGGCTAAAGAAAAACCGTAATGTCGAGAGACAGGGGAATGAATTTCAGAACTTCCACAAAAAAAGAGACTGTACAAATCTAGGACAAACGCGTCCTCGAAAGGAAATTAAGAGAGTAGGAGAACCTCCGGCATATAACAAAAAACAAACACTCGAATTGGCCTGGCTATTAAGGGAAGACGACAATGCAAGGGGGGGTCGTCCCAAATTCAAAAACTTGTGAGATGCCTCTTGTGTAAAAAGCAAAGAATACAGAGGAGCAGTACCTTCCCGGGGAGGGAAATATTAGCATCTGCATCCTCTATAATTTGGAGTGGGAACCCGTAGAAGGACTCGCTTACCCATCCCAAGAACAGCACCGATTGGGCTGGGGCGGAAGCCTTACCAAATACGAAAGGGGTTCACCGAAACCGACGTCTTGGGCAGAAAAGAAACGCCGAGATTCCCGCCAAAAGGCAAGACCCTTGAATCGAAAAAAAGATCTCGAGGGGCCCGATAAGGATGCAAAAGGGTCGTACCGTGGGATCGTGAAAAGAACCTACCCTTTGCTTTTACTTCCGAAACAGTAAAAAACGGGGAAGGAAGACCAATTCTTCTGGCCCTATAAGATTCGCCACGATGGATCGTACTTACCAAGAACCAGGGCAGGGAAGTCCTCCGGGCCTACTTAGCGTAAGGTCAAACCAAACTCCGGGATTCACCCAGAGAAACAATGTACCTCCAACCGCCTGAAGGCAGGGGATTGAATAGCTTTAAAGTTAAGAGGAAAATCTAGGACCTTAAGGGAAGGTAAACTCCCCGCAATGTTCAGACTTTCAGTCGGACCGAGGCAAGTGCAGAGAGAAACCTGGGATTTCTTATCTAGCTCAACAACGGGGGGAAGAACCACTCAGGTCTATGACTGACGAGCCGAGCAAAGGATTGCGGGAAACCAATTGGGAGGGTAGCCGCAGGTAATAGGGGATTCAGTATTATTTTTAAATTTTGAGAGAATCCTCCGACTCATTTGGTCGGGGTCTCCTGCCTTTTTCTCTAAGGGGGATATTGGTCACTTAAAGGAAAGAGTATGTTCCGGGAGAAGTCCCCTCGCATTCGGGGCCGACTCGTGACTGCAAAGTCTAGCTGGAGGGGAAAACTCGAAAGGTCGTCTTCTCTCCAGAACGACCAGGGGGGGTCATTGCGGTGGAAGTCAAATGTAAACCTCGCATTCGGGAGGTAGTTAGGAAAGGGAGCATCCAAAATTTCCCAATGATCCCGGTCGCCCCGGTGGAAGCAACCGTGGGAGGGGCCCACTAGAGATTGAGGATGACAGGGCCCCTTCCGGTTTGGGGCGAAAGCTGCGGAGGTGGGAGCTGTTCGTTTTGCATGAGAAAAGAAAGCTTGTGACCGACCAGGGAGACCCGGGAACGGTCCATCGGTTAAAAGACTCGCCCCACGGTGGGACGGCCTGGCCAACGGATAGTGGGGGTCTTCCCATGAGACTGTCCAAGAAATCGAGTTGGTATAAAGACCTGGCCCGACACACTTCGAGGAGTTCCTCTAACTTGTATACTCTTAAAATATCCCCGAAAATAGCGTAAAGGGGAGAGGTTGAAGATCGGCCTGGGGAGGGGTTGGTTGAGAATGTTTGAATAGCAAGGCCCTAGCCTAATATATGGGAGTTGAAAGGTGACTCGACTTTAAAGGAAGGGCCGCGGGACGAAAAGGGGATACAGTCTATTTCCAGTTTAGAATTTGGGCAGGCGTGGGTTCGTACGGTCGTAACATCCAAGGAGAGGGGTCCGCACAAGGATTCTTTAGGGAAGTGTAGGACTTGGGAACTCAAAGTAGCGCAAGGACAGCCAGGGGCTTGTTAAAGAGAAAGAGTCCCCTAAGGGGGCTTTTGGGATCGCAAACGGGGCCGTTCCCTCCGCACCAAAGCACATCAGCGGCCCCGGGGGGCCCCGCCCGGTCGTTGTTGCGTTTACCTGGGGGAAGTTGGAGAAGTCTAAAAAGGGGGGGCCGCGGCTCTCGTCACATGTGATAGAAAGCCGTGAAGATTTAACAATGAAAAGACGTCCCGAATGGTCCTCCCAAAACGGGGCGGCTCGCTTCCCGAGAGTGCCGGCGGATCGTCACAGTGAGGGACATTGCAAGAAAAGACGGGAGAGCATCGTTCCAGCAGGCCATGGCGAGATTGCAAAAAACGTACTTCCCAATTCACCATACACTGAGGTCCCGAGAAGACCCCCCCGCCCGCCGGGAACGTCCCTCCGTAGGTAAGACCCTGTCCTGATCCACCAATCTCAGTTGGGAGGTCCAAAACCACCTGTGCCTTGGACGCCCGACCCATCCCAGAAATAGAACAATCGCTCTTGAATTCCTTTTAACCTCCAACTTGACATGCTATCTTTTTTCCCACCGCCTTGCCTTGGTCCGACCGAGAGAAAAAAAAAGGTCTTTTTTTACCGGTCTGGGGTAGAAGGCTGGAGGGGAGTCCCCACAATCTACGTTTCCCCTTTTAGGAAGAGTGTACTTCGATTGGCCGAAGGACCATAGGCCGTGACTTGCTAATAAAGAGACGACGCGAAGGGATTCCTTCGAATGAGAAAAAAATACAAACTTCTTACTGGATAATGAACCTCCTCGTAGAAGTTGTCCGGCGGCGAAGCCTGGGAACTGGGAAGACTTCTCCGGTCTGGACATAAGGACAGCCAACAGCCCACAACGAAGGAAGGGGTGGCTTCGTCCTCCTCCTCGCGGCGATAGACCAAGCCCACTGTCGGTATCAAGCCGCGAAAAAGAGGGCGATATCGGTCTAACCAGGGGGCGACAGAAAGGGTTCACCTGTCTGGAAAGGGTTGCTTGGCGGGGGCGGAGACGGAAGACCAACATGTCCCCCCTTTTTTAGGAGTCATAAGAAGTGATGGAAATAAAATCCACCTTTCCTCGGGAGGCAAGACCGAACGGGGACGCGGAAGGACTAGCCGACCGACTTTCGGTCCAAATTTGCCGTCGTGGTTCAATAAAGGGGAGTTCGCCACGGACCCTGCACCCAAGCGGTAGCATATTCCGTACTGGAGCCGTCAGGTCGGCTAAGTCGGAAAGAATAGCCATTTCGTAGGTTGTTATGGCCAATTCCATTGGTCGGAGGGGCCAGAGGGTCTGCCTCAGGGGTTCCCGATTGTTCCCAAACACGCTGCGAATAGGAAACAGGCCCAGAAATTGGGCTGAAACGGCCGGGCCGATCGAGGGGTCCTTCAGGTTACCAAGTAGTGGGCTGAAGAAATCGTTGGGCCATCCACCCGGTCGCAACAGCTTCCCAAACAACGGAAGAAGTAGGAAAAGGGGGCGAGGGGTTGTTTACACCGGCCATGAAGGAGCCCCGAAAAGTCTGGCCAGGAGAACTCGACAGAGATCAGGGAGACTCGATGCTTCGTCAGCGACCGGGGAGGAAAAAAAATCGGAATGCCTCGTTCAGAAAGGAAAGAAAAAAGTTCAATAACCGGTGGTGGCGAACCGCTTTGAGAAAAAGGGGAGGCAAGGCCCATATCCCCGTAAAAAAGAGACGGGTGGTCCAAACGACCTAAAGCAAACTTGGGTCCACTCCCGGCAGGGGGGGTGTTCTACCGGTGAATCCGTCATAGGTCCAGTAGCTGAAATTCGACTTCTCCCCCGTGGGGAAAAGGCCTCC
>Ga0179593_1487811_pt1 | contig 12066 bp, 14 predicted proteins | sample CZODoug2_1_08_16_FD_185931 | JGI IMG/M metagenome (GOLD analysis project Ga0179593, IMG submission 185931) | Vadose zone soil fungal communities from Angelo Coast Range Reserve, California, USA - CZODoug2_1_08_16fungal (PacBio error correction) | ecosystem: Environmental > Terrestrial > Soil >...
GGGGGGCACAACACATTGCTTGAGGGAAACTCAACCAACCGCGGTCGCCACTATCTCGCGACCCAATAGCACAATTTCAAGAAATAACTGTGAAAAAAAAAGAGCTGTTCCCTAATGAGGGGCCGGAAATTCATCAAGCGCCTGCACAAGGGAAAAGAAGGCTGGAAGGGGCCAGGAAGGGGCCGGAAATCGCAGAGATGAATGGGGGCTGCCCTTTAAGAAAACGATGGGCCGTGCCTTAAATCTCCTCTGGAGAAGGGGGAAGAAGGTGTTGAGCACGGGCAGTGGGACACCCATGCGGGATAAGCTAAAGCCACGTGAATAGCACATCTTAGGCCAAAGGATAAAGGGGCCTAGCCGGCAGGCGGAAAAGGAATGGACGAAAACGAAGCTGCAGGGGGGGCGGACTGGAAGGGGAAGTGAGGGAATTCGTTGGAAGCATATGTCACGGACGGGTGAAATTTCTCCTGAGGTGCAAAGGAAAGGAAGAAAAAACAGATCGCCCTCGAAGGGCAGAAAAAAGAGTGGGACGGGGGAGCAAAAGGGGGGAATAAGCTGTTTGAATAGATACCGAAGTGAAGATCGAGAATTATCAAATAAAGGACGCGAGCGATTCCGCCATCAACTGTTGGGGGTGAGCGTGGACATCAGCATCCATAAAGTACATTTCCAGACTGCAGGATGAGAGCTTGAGAGGGAGAGGAGGGGAGCTCTCCAAAGCGACATGTCAAGCAGCATCGAGGACTAACAAATAAAACACGAGAGGACTCGTAGAAGTTATAGGAACAGGGGTGAAGAGTGAGGGGTAAGAAAAATGGTAGTTAAAACCGACACATGTGGCTTTCAGCTACGCCGCAAAAAAGAGTCCAGGAGAAACAGGCAATCAATGCCGTGAACGCTTGGAATTTGCCAAGCGGAAGTTGGCGGTTAACTGCTTGTGTGCATGGGAAAAGGAAAAAAGGACTATTTTAACGATGGGGTCCGAGGCGAAGTTCTTACTGTATAAAGGAAAGAGAGTTTTAGGCAGATGGAGGGCTCGATTATAAAAAAAGAGCGGAGTTACGAGGAAGCTAAAGGGGCACGGGGAAGGAAGGGATGGGTGGGGGGTTCCCCCGAAACGGTCGAAACATCCTGGTCAGTCTTATCTCTAAGGCCGGCAGTCCTAAAAATCCTGGGACAACAAACGTTGCCGTCTGAAAGAAGGAGAGATGAAAAAGCACCAACGGGCAGTTCTCCAACAAAAAGCACGAGAAAAAAAACCAAAAAAGCGCTCAGTTCTAGCAGCGAGGGCAAAACCGTGCCGCTTCGAAGGGAGCTATAAGATGGCACCGAGAAAGGGGGGCGTACTGACGTTGCAGGAACGCACGGGCAGCCTGCTGGGACAAAGAACGAAGAAAAAAAGAAAAAGGGTTGTGTAAAAATTCCGACGAGGATTAAGAAGGAAGAAACGGAAAGGAGCGAGACTATCACCAGCTGCTTCAACTTGACACGAGGCCGGCACGGGATAAGCGGTCGTTCCCCCAAAACCCCCAACGAAAAAAAACCCACGCCAAACCCACAACGGGAAGGACCGCACGGGAGAAGCCCACCACAGGAAATCTTCAAAAAAAGCGAAAACCAGAAATGTCGATTCCCAAAACCGAAAGGGCGACACGCGAGGTCACGCTACTCAAAAGTCTGTATCCTCTGGGAAATTAAGTGCAAAAACGCAAAAGGCCTAAACGCAGACCCGTAGGCGAAGTCTTTTGACACCAGAAAGAGGGGGAAGCGTGGAGGAAAGGGGAAAACTTCTTCAAACCTAGCGGCAAGCGAGGACAGTAACATCCGCCGCTGAACTGAACCGGGAACCACCCTGGGTAAAGGTGTTATTGATCTTTTTGAGGGGGGATCTCGGGAAACATCCTTCTAACGCGCCGCTAGAGAAAGATGCCCATAAAGAGGACGGCCGATCACTAGAATAGGTTGTGGGGAGGCCCTTAGAACCCTGACCGAAAAGAAAGGTGCGGGGTTTCATGTAGGGTACAAAAAAGATGATACTCCTTACACTAAAAGCATGAGATCGGGAGGAAAAGGAGAAGTCCCCGAAAAGAACAAACTTGGGAAAAAAGGCGCTTCCTTTGACTCAATCCGGAAAAAAGGGAAATCGTCGGGAAACGGCCTTGCAAAGAGGGCCTCGAGGCAGCCTAAGTGCACCGCGTTGAAAAGCCTCAAGTAAAATAAACTAATTAAGGGGAAAGATCGACTGACGTTGGGAACAGACAATAGTTAGATGAAAAACATGGATAACCGGCAGCCCGCCAAATCTGACTGCATGTTACAAGGAAGAGACCAAACGAGTACGGGCGCCTGGCCCAGAACGGGGGGGTCGATTTGTGGAAGGACTGAACGTCACCCTCCGAAATATACGCCACGCCATCATAGGTCTATAAAAAAAAATTCCTGTTGTTGCCGGGGAGGAAAGGTTCCAAAGTTGGGGACCCTTGTCCTCTCTCTGGGTGAGGACAAAAGGAGGGTGGGCAGCGAGTCGATGGAATCATCTCTCTAATGGTTTGACATCAAGCGCCGGGGGATGAACAAAAAATGTCTTTCTCATTGGAGGAACAGAAGTGAGCAGGGGGGAACATGGGCCGAAAAAGGACGCACCCCTAGAAATAAGACAAGACCGGAAGATCTAAGAGGGGGGGGAAAAGAAAAAACTCGATCTTGGCAGAAAGTCCAGGCAAAAAAGTAAGATACGAACCCGGCCGAAAAACGTTAGGGCCTAAAGGATCTGGGACTTGCCATTTCATTCAGAAATGACCGGGAAAGGGTTTTAACCAAGCAAAGGTGCTCCTCGGGAAAAGGGGAATGGGGACAGGACGCGGGAAAGTAGGGACGATGGGCGTCCGTGCGCGCTCTTGGAGGTAGCGATCAATGACTGAGGTGAATAGGGGGGTCTCCTGCTTGCGCAGGCATTTCTAAATCGACAGTCAAAGCGCTCAAACTGGTCAATAATCTGAGAAGGTGGAGACCATAGGCACTTCGAAAGATGTTCCTCCAGGTCAAAGCATATTTCTTACCACTCTCAAGGCAGCCGAAATCTATTAAACTCGGTGAGGACGGCGTAAGTCATATCCGTCATGAGACCCAAAAATCAAATTAACTGATTCGAGGACTTGAAAACTGGGGATACGGCTAGGAATGGTGGTCAATGGTACACTGCCTCTGGGGAGAAAAATAATCCCTATCCTCAGCCACGGTCCGCAAAGAGGAGGGAGCCGCCATCTCTCGAAGAGCGTTTCCGGGAGATGTAAGTAAAGGCAAAAGCTCATGTCACTACCCCCGAGATAACGAGCTCAACCGGGGGGTAAAAGGAGAGATGACCATAGTGGGCTGACCTTCTTTTCGATGAGGGAGGATCGAGAAACTCCCTGAAGAAAATATCTCTTGCAGGGGGGGACGGCACGGCGAGGAAGGGGAGAGGACTTGAACCTGCCGAGTGGGGGCCACAAGTATCAAACAAAAAGACAAAAGGAGTACGTATCAATCTTTGAAATCGACAGGATGGAGGGAAGGATTGAAAGAACTACCTCATTAATTGGGAAAAACGCAAAGAAGAAAAGGAAAGCAAGGACGTTTAAGAGGTCTTATCCAGAGCGAGGAACTAGTACTTACTTTATAAAAATCCAAGGCTATTCCTTCAAAGGAAAAAAAAGGCTTCCGGTGGGGGAATAATTCATTCGGGGGAAGTCTAAAGGGCTCTAAAATCCTAAAAAAACAGAATAATTGAGATATAGAAAGTATTGTAAGGCGTAAGATCAATAGCGGAAAAAAAGGGCAAAAGAAACGAAGAATAAAAGGGGGTCCAAGGAGACCTCGTAATCTTTCGCTAAAAGAAATGGAATGGTTAACAACCTCTACTGCAGCCAAGGAAGTTCCTCAGATCCTGGCGAACGCTAAAGGGGGGGGCAGTGTAAAAACCAATTTTCCTGGACAGCAAGGACCAGATATGACCGCTTTACGAAAAAGATTAAAGGGAAAGTGCCTTATGAGAGAACAGGAAAGGATAGAATGAAAAATTCTACTCTTGGAAAGAGGAGAAAAAGAGCGGGCATCTCCCCGGACTTCAAAGAGAGGGCGGAAGAGGGAGGATGCAGCAAGAAAACCTCTCCCGGGAAAAGACAACCCCCGAAGAGAAGGCCACAGGTCAAACTGGCGAAAAGGACCCGTCCACAAACCTTAAAAGAGGGCGGGCTGGCGTGTCGGGAGCAAATTTTTAGACGAAGGGGGGGGATAGAATTCAACCATATAGACCACAAGGGGGTGGGCCAGGTGTACGGGGAAAGGGGGGTACTGAAAGGGGTGGAGCCTAGGAATTGTACCATACGTCTAATGATGTCAGGGCTGCCAGGGAAAAGTTTCATCAATAACTATTGTCTGTTTGACCACCGGAGGAACTTAACTGAAAGAGTGGGGCCGAAGGAGGTCGCAACGCCTAACGGGGACCGAGGAAAACGCGAAGGGTAGAGGCGGGGGGGGCCATAGAGGGGAAGGCCCAGACATAACTGAAGAAGAAACCGGGAAGTGGGTACAAAAAACCAACTGTCTCGTGAAATGGAGGAACTGCGGACAAACTGATATGCGGAAAGAAAAAGGATGGGTAATTAGAGAAGCGGGGGTTGTCTAAAAATAAAAAAACGGGAGTTCATTGTGGCCGGTCAACTCATCTTGCTCGTAGGGGCAAGGACAGTATAAATGGTGAAGTCAAGTAGAGCGCGCGGAGCACGTCCTTCCAAGGGGGAGAAACGAAAAAATCAATCAAAGGAAAGACAGAAAAAAGCAGGTAAGTGAAGGCAAAAGGATGAATCCTGTCCAGACTGATTTCCTTAGTGGACGAGACAGGGGGACTGGGTTCTAAAAACCTAAAAACAGTACACACTCTGGGTCTTGGAAAGGGAGTTTCTAAGAGAACACCAGGGGTCTCTAGTCTTAAGTTGGGAGGGTCTTCAACTTGTCTGAATGCAGAGGAACCGACAGGTGATGGACTCCTATGCAGAGTGGTCGCCCCAGCCGCGGGGGAGAGGGAAGGGGAAATGTTCAGGTGTAGAAATGCATGGAAAAAAAAGAGAATAGGATTAAGACTTGCTGTCTACCTTAAAGTTGGAGGGGGACGAAAATCAGCTTCCGGGGCGTAAAGGGAAAGAGAGGGAGTAGGTGTATTGGCAGAGGTGAAGGGGGCTTCCGGATGAAGAGAGTAAAGGGTAAAAAAAGAGCACAGGGGGGTTATCAGGGATTGCGCGGAAGGTCAAACTTGCGAAAAAAAAACGGGGCAAACATTACTAACCTGGATGAGCGGTGACAAATGCGAATTAAAAAAAAATGAGAAAGTTTTGGCCAAAGAGAAAGCACCTTGAACGCATGGGGAGTCGGGAATTGGCTGAGAACTCTGAAAAGGTGTGTCTTGACCCGAGACGTTCGCGGGTGTCGTGTGCTGAGTGTCGCGTCTGGGGGCGAATGCAAAAACTTTGGCAAAGGATTGAGGGAAGTGACTTATTTCATATAAGAGAAAAACTGGAAAAGCAGGAGTTGAGGGGGGGGCGGACGGCGGGGAACCCCACTTGGGTCCCCGTGCCTACCGTATCCATCGACTGTCCCAAATTGAGAAGAAGGAGAACCAACCCGCACCAGGAAAAATTCGGATATCCCACTCCGAAAACCCGGGGTCGCCGAGGCGCGCTCAGTTCAACCCTAAACGACAGGCCCGGTGGCGCGGGACAAACAAGAGTTCACCAACCCGCAAATGATCGGCAGAAAAGTCAAAGCGCTAAAGAGGCATTATTGGCGTTAGAGCAATCTGCGGTCTCTGCGCGTCTCTGATTCAGGAGGAACAAAACGAACGCGGCGCAAGCGAAAATAAAAGGACCCAATTTTCGGCACAAAAAGGGGGCAGATCGACGAGAGGGAAGGTGCCGGGAGGGTGTGAGTACTCGGGATGCATGGCATGGGGTGAAGCAAGGATTAGGGGGAAATCTAAAGTAAAGATGAGACCGAGGAATCATCGAAAAAAGAGGGTGGCATATGGCCCTTTAATGGAGGGAGTGATGATGTACAAGGACAACAGGGGTAATGTGTCTAATAGATAGGTACGGTAGGGACTTGCACGGCATCAGGGCGATAGTGGAAAAGAGGAGTCCATCAACGCGGATTCGTGGAGAAAGGCGTTGGGCGAGTTCCGAGAGGGAGGAGAGGAGGAGGGGGAAAGGGTCTTTCGGCAGAAGCGTCCCAGTCAATCCGGTCCGTTTCCGAGGTAGGAGTTCAGGTAAGGTCCGCACTGGGGGAAAAGGCTGTTCTTACATAGGAAAGACACGTAGCATACTTTCCGAGAAGCGGGACAGGCCAGGTAATCCGGCACAAAGCGGTAATGTTATCTGGGTGTAACTTCCGGCCGGAGGTTGACACGGCCAGTGACAAGGGAAACACGATCATCAACCTTTTCTATCATACGCGAAATGGAATTCCAAAGGGAATAAAACCCATTAAGTCGGACAGTCGACATTCTGCCTTCAGTTAAGGGGTAGAAAGGGGGCGCTGGGCAACGGGGGGACTAATAGATGAACCGTCAACGCTCCGTCGGGCCAAGATTGCCAGGCGGGTCCCGACAAAGGGAAATGTGTGGTTTGGGGGAAGACAGGGTCAAAGGGGGGGGGGGGACCGTCTGGCGGCAGGAGAATCTGCAATGGGGGGTGTTGGGGAAAAGAAAAAAAGAATCTATCCAAAAAAAAAACGTGGATGGGAGTCGGGGTCCAGAAAAAAAGGGGCTCGTAGAGGGGGTTCGTCAAAGCAAACCAGACAAACTATCTGCTAGGAAAAACAAAAAACCAGGGGGCATGGGAAATGAATGAAAAACACTACTGGACCGAAGGCGGGACCGGACCTCTATGCGCAGTTCCTTCCCTCCATCCAAAAATCGAACAGGATGAAAAGCAATATCTGGCCCGGGTACTCTGGCCTTCCGGTAAAGGAGCCGGATGGAAAAGGGGGGTAAAGGGTTTATTCCACGGGGGAGTGGGTAACCCAGGCCGAAAGAAGGAAACAAGCACTGTGCAGCTAAAGAGGGAGGCAGGTCCTAAAAAACACCCATTTATTGATAACACGAGAGAGCTAAAATGGCAAGAGAGGCATGGCGGGAATTCGGCCGGAACGTCAAATAATTCGCGAGCTGATGCAACCGCAAGATACTAAAAGCGATGACCTAGTCCATGAGAAAACGAGATGCAATCAAACAAGAACGAACGGGGAGGGCGCGGGAACTATGGCAACGCGGCGATGCAAGAAAGAAAAATAAATACCGGGAAATCGCGCACAGCACGGGTAGGAATCAGCAAGAAAAGGAATTAATTAGGGACATTCAAATGGAGACTAGCGGCAGTTATCGCTCATTCGTTGAACAGCTGGCGTAAAAACCTGAAAAATCGAGGGGAAAGAACACCGCAAGGTCGAGTCAGGAGAGGAGAGGGTGAAAAAAAAATTCGAAATATGCCGGGTAGTAGCTGAAGAAGCAGTCGTGGGCATCATCGTGGCTAAAGAAGAAGAAGGCATAAGACCTTCAAATCCATTCATGACCGTGCGAGAAGTGTTGCCGAGCGGCGGAGTATCTGTAGGGGAAAAACTGCATTGGTTGAATGTAACAAAATGTCGAGAAGGGGTACTATTATCTAAGAGGGTGAAAGCGAACACTGCATCGTGTAGAAAGAAGTCCTCGTGTTAGGCGGGGGGGCGTTATGAAAATCTATATTCAAACGGCGAGAGAGGAGGGGAACCGGGAATGCCCTTTTAAAAAAGGGGAACGGGCGGGGGTGTTCCCAAAAAATCGTCCACAAAATTCAAACCCAAGCTGTGGAATACAAGGGGTAAGCTCTGCAGAGTCAAGGCCGTACAGAAAAGTGTTTGAAACAAAGAAGCGGGCACCATAGACGACGGTCTGTTAAAGGCTGACACCTAACACCCGGCAGTGCCGAGACACCAATCAACGACGACAGAAGCGAATTGCGACCGCTTGGCCAACACGGGGAATCAAGTCGGAAGAAAATATCCTTACAGAAGATTAGTGGGAAAGGGTGACTGGGAAAAGGGAGTTTACTGACGATCGGGCGGGCCGGATCCACTCCTAGCAGAAATTGGGAGGTATGTGTAGGTTAGGATTAAGATTATTGAAATACGCGCCCCCTGAAAGAAGACTAGAAACGCAAAAAACGTGCCGGCCGTAGTGGGATTCCGAAGTGGAGAAAGCCAACTTTTTCAGCCAAAGGACCCGCCCGGCAACCCGATCGAAGTCACTCACTCCTGCACACCCTGGAAAAAAACTGTAAGTTACGATGAAAAACAAGGCGGGGGGAAAAGTCATGACCTAGATAAAAACGGTCTCCTAGTCAAAAGATTGTACGAAAACACCGAACAGTTCCATTACAGAAGAAGCCATGGGGAGAGCGACAGATTTCACCAAGCGTGGGCCGTGCTGCCAAAGCAAAGAAATAACTCAAACTACGGAGCAATCGGGGAACAGGTCATCAAATAAACGGAAACACTGAAACGTAACCCTGGGAATTAGGGGGGGGATGGGGAGGAAAAAGAAGGCGGGAAAAACTAAAAAAAAGGGTCAAAAGCACCTCCAGAGAGCAACGTAGTTCAAACTAAGAAAATCAAGCGAATGAAGGTGGGGGGTCGGCCTCTTGAACAACCTGAAAAGACCTCGAGGGGTTTGACAATGACAAAAAGGGAATGGAGGCCGATGACGAAGAGGAGCAGGTCCCCAAAAATCGCCGAGACATTTTGAGATTACAAAAAAAAGGAGAGTCCGTGGGGATCGACAGCATAGCCTCCAGGGACGGACGAGCCGCAAGGTGCTGCACACATAACGGACTCAGAAGACTTCGTTCGTTGAGGAACCGACCCGCACAAATCAGCCGGGGGAACAAGAATCAAGGCCGGGGGTTAAAAGCCACCTCTTGAAGGATAGAAAACTCTCCAGGGAACCCTCAGAAAAACTATACGGCAATGGGGGTAAATCAAATTCCATACCCCAACCCTTTCTGGACCGGGTGAGCCTGCCAAAGAAAACCCAGGGTGGTCATGGGGGGACCAGGGAATACGCGCCGAGAATGGGAAAACACCTAACAGGCCAGAAGGTCGAGAACGCACGGGGGGGCATGGGCTGGGGAGCGTTGGAACGAAGTTCCCTGGGCCAGATAAAGTTGGACTTCACGGAGGGGGGAAGGCGGATGTGCAGGAATGATAGATAAACGCCATTGGGTAGGTGGAATTGGGCTATACCGACCGTTCGGGGGGACTCAACAGTGAAACGGAAAGTCCAAGAGTCAATCCCCTCAACTTAATGCGATCATCAGGACCAATCCGGAAGGAGTCTTTTCGGGACCAAATCACAACGGGGGCAGAAGTGAGTGGAATAGAACATGGTCACGTCAAAAGTAAAAAAAAAAAAGGAAGAAACAAGCCGTAACCTGCAAGGGAAGCATATCGGAGGGCGGGATCAGGGAACTGTCGGAGGAGACCCGGAAGGGGGGGGTCCACTAAATAGTGCTATCAAAGTGGCCGTCCGCGGGAAAGAATTTGCGCTCGTGGGGGTCCAGCGGGACTCTGGGAAGGAATGCTAGAAGTCGTCCTTAAAATCGATAGAAAAAAATCGCAGCGGGCAGGTGTCGAGAAACCCTTCTAAGCTCGTACTACAGAAGCCTCACCCGGAAGGGGCTGGAAACGGCACTCTCCCTTGGGAGGCGTCCGGTTGAATCCAATTAAAAAAAAGCCTCTTCTTCTTTCCGCCTGCCGGACTAGAAGTAACTAACGAGGGCTTCCCCCCTGAAAAAGGCTTCTTCATTTAGTCATTAGGGACTACTCACTTCCATACTTGTCAACAAATCGAGAAATCCTGAACTGTAGGAAGGAAAACGCTCTGGCTCATGAGAAGGGGTAGTCGATAGGTCGTGAGTGATGCAATTGCTTGTGGGGCAAACGGCACAAGGATAGCCGACAATCCTAAACACTACGCATCCGGGGAAGAAGAAAAACGTATTCCCTGAAGATTGGTTTGGGGTCAGTAAGACAAGGAAGGGTCTCCATAAGGGAAGCATCTCGTCTCTCGAGGAAAAACACAAGATTTAAGAGGAAAGGCGATGGGGGGGAGCAGCTGTAATGGCAGCAGATCATACTTCAAGGCTATAGAGTGAATGGACATTCTTCTCGAGAGGTGAGGGGCGGACCTCTGCTGAATTAAGTGTGGCCGCAAGAGCAAATCATCATTGCCCGACGCCTCTGAAGACAGGAGCAAAGAGAGGGAGCTCGACGAGGTTTGTAGTGAAAGAAATATTCAAAGCCCGAAAAGAAAAGGTCGGTGGCCGAGGGGGAGGAAGGGATAAAAATCGGAAATTCTCTCGGAAACTCCAAAAGAGCGGGTGTAAGGGGGGGGAAAAAAACGGCAGGAAAAAAGAAGGGCCGGCGACTGAGAAGAAACTGAGCGCGAAGAATCGCGGAGCACATTTGCTAGAAAAAAAGGCCGAAACGGCAGGTAGACTATAGGGAGTGAGGATGTTGGGTAATAGAGGGCGTAAAAAGAACCGAGCCTAAACTTCAAGCAGGCGAAACCGGGTTCCCAAAGATCAGTCCCTATTAGTAAAATACATAAATACACGGGGATGTCAAACCGCTCACAGGTAAATCCAATCGCGGAGGAGCCAGGCAAGGTGAAGACGATCTGTCTGTCAAGGTTAAAGGAATGGGGGGTATTCTCTTGGGGGGGAAAGGGAATTCAGATGAGAGATGACGTGTTATCCGCTTGTAATACCCAGGAGGCGGCACTTAAGGATTATCGCCTCAATTAAATTACCGCTGACGGACACTGGGCTACTATCGGGAATCAAATTCTAACATCCAAGAGCGTCATCAGGGGGAAAAATTTAAATCTAAAAAAAGAACACTCGGAACTCACCTCCGCAGTTAAAAAAAAGAAATAATTCCAGGGGCAACTTTCGGGACACGAAGCCCCTGGGACAACAAAGAAGTGCTTTGATAGGGCAAGCAGGGGGCGGCTACTCTTGAGGCAAATTGACAAAAGAAGGCATAAGTACCGGCCAAAACCCAAGACACCCACGAATGTGTGAAGGTAAATGCGACAATTGTCACGAGGGAAGGGGGACTCGCTTGATTTAAAGACGTCCGGAGCAGGGGGAGGCCGGGAAGACGGTGTTCGAATCGGTGGCTGGGGAAAACAAAAACGGCGTGAGAGGCTGACTGGGGGGAAGGGAGTTTTTGGGGAAGGTAGCTGGAGAAAGCCGTGAGAAGTTCGCGGAGAGGTCTTGGGGGGACGATTCGCCACGATGAGGGGCGGACCCGAAAGCAACGAGACTCGAAGGAGGCAACCGGGGGGGAATAAGTGGGAAGCCCCCCTTGCGTTTCTCTTTCATTGGGGAGGGAAAGAGTACTTGATGCAGTAAGGCTATTGGTCCACAAATATTCCGCCGCCATTTTTTGTCTACCTAAAAACTAAAGAGAGGGGAGGGGATGTTTTGTCCGGAATCAAAAAGTAATAGATCTACTTCCAGGGAGCTAGGGGGGACTCCATGTGCACGAAGCGGCGCAAGAGAAGCTTAACGCATAGGAACGACCAAAACAAGATCATCCCCGAAAAGGTTCCCGTTGTCAAGGCATCTCGGGAGGGGTGAGCGTGGAACTGGAAAGCATTGCTACACGGATGTGGGACTATCCTGCAGGGAGGGAAGGGCACCGGCCAGAGTGGGGAAAAACGAGGGGGGATAAAACAGTTGAAAAGGCTCCGTTTGAAGGGTAGGGGGTGCTTCACTGCGACGAAAAACAGAAACAGCCAGGGTGAGGTTCGACCGGGATTCATCTGTCGCAAAAGTGGGAAGTGATCTAATCAGTACAGGTTCTGTGTCGCCTTCTTCTGGAGAGAATAGGGGATGGCCGGGACGCATACGTTGCTTTCTACTGAAGAAAGGGGTATAAGAAAACGAATAGGCAGGGGCAGTCTTACGGACGCGGTGGAAAAATGAACGACGA
>Ga0179593_1513088_pt1 | contig 12066 bp, 7 predicted proteins | sample CZODoug2_1_08_16_FD_185931 | JGI IMG/M metagenome (GOLD analysis project Ga0179593, IMG submission 185931) | Vadose zone soil fungal communities from Angelo Coast Range Reserve, California, USA - CZODoug2_1_08_16fungal (PacBio error correction) | ecosystem: Environmental > Terrestrial > Soil >...
CAAAAAATCTCAAGCAAAGGGCGAAAAACAGCCCTATACACGCACCGGAACGATTAAGGAAGAACAGAGGGGAAAAATATTCAGAAAATACCCTGACCTTTCCTAAACCGGGACCTCGTCATCGTCAAAAAAAATGTAAATTCTCGACGGTGCTGAGCTGAGGGGAGGCAAAACCTATGTTTCCCGTCTCTCCTCACACCGGGGGGGGACGAATCCTTAACGATAAACGATCGGATTAAAAGGAGGTCAATCATGGGAGATCCTTCATCCCAGCGCGCCAAACGCGGCTCGAAGTGAAGGACGCAGGAGGGGGCAAGGCGCAAGGGCATGAAGCGAGGGGTGGTAGGGGGAATGATCGTCAGAATTCGCTGCTACCCAAAGCGACTGCACAAGAAACACCGGGAACCTCGAAAACTGACGCCTACCCGGGCGCTACAGGTCTTGAGGGGCATGCAATCAAAACCAATAGCGAAAGGGGGAAAGCGGCTCGACAGGCAGCCGAGCATGCTCGAAAACCGTCGGCAAAAGGGCTCCGCGACGCGATCAGAAGTTCCAACGCTTGGGAATTAACAGTGTCATGTTCTAGCCCGCAATAGGCGCTGGGATAGCTGCTCTGAGAACAGAGGCTTGTGGACTTGCTAAAACCAAGGCTCTCTTTGGAATTGGTCTGCCAAGACAGGGGGAGGGAAGTAAGCAGGCGAGAAATGGAGGAGCGCCACGGCAGAAATGTAAAAAAAATGGACGGAGAGGCTGCAGCAAATCTCCAATCACCGCCACGACGAAGGAGGAAAAGCAGTCACCGATCCCTACGCCTCGAACCGGGGGGGAACGGGCAATACTCTTGGAGCGAGGGCTGTATGGGAGAAGCCGCGGTGAACAAGCTGCGTACGAGTTGAAACCGCGCGAGGCGCGTCCCGGCAGCCCTTCAAATTCGCCGGCCTCGGCACGGGCCGGTTGAGGGTCCCGTCCTTCGACAAAAGAGCCCGAAGCTTAAAAGGAGCGCGATACGTTCATTCTCAGTCGCACCGATGACTCTGGTGCTAGTACGATTCGTGCTGACCAAGGGATGGCCAGATCCAGACTTGACTGCAGTCCTCAAAAAGTGCCGGCGGCGCCGAGGCCGGGGGAGCTCTCTCGTACGACAGAACTAAGAAAGTCTTCCAACTTCACGTAAAGGTCATGAGGGACACGAAGCACTGTCTCTAACAATAAGAGAATAAGAGGGGGGGCGATCGACTTGTCGTAAAACCATAAGTCCAGGTCATGTTAAGAGGCAACAACGACAGGTACCTCAATCGGAGAAAGATGGTAAAATCGAAGAAGAAAAAGGGGGATAAAAATATTCTACCGCTTCTCACGAATCTTTGCGAGATGCCGGTTAAAGCTTGGGAATTCTCGGCAGGAAACTTCCAAAAAGCAGAAAGTCCTTGTCGCACGCAGGGAACTGGAAATGAACCATGAAGAAAAAAAGAGAAGCAAAATTCACACCAAGAAGCACCAAGGGAGGGGGCGAAGTTGGTATAACAGGAACTCACGCCTCATCAACGCTAGTCGCGGAGGAAGGGTCCATCCAATGAGGGATAGGAATCGGATGTCGAAAAGCTACAAAGAGGGGGACGTGGCATTCAACTTGCAAATAAGTGGAGGTAAGGAATAGTGGAAAAATTTTTCGACGAACAAAACTTGGGGGTTTGGGAACCCGAACAAAAGAAAGGGGGAGACAGGTAGCGGGCCTGGCAAGACATGAGCAGGAAAAAAAGTGGATCCACCGAAGAGAAGGCAGATCATGCAGAAGGGAGGAAAAGAACTGATGGACGGGACTTACAGCCTGAACCAATTATCCGAAGACAAGAAAAGGATAAATTCCTCGCGTTTGGGATAAGAACAGGGCAACTTAACACCCACACGCCTGGAACGCACGAGGGGTTTCAGAAAGTCGAGGGATAGTTGAAATACAAAAACGTAAGTTGTTGGTGTTTTGCACCTCTAATAGGTACCAGGGAGAAAAAGCCCTATTTGGATAAAGGGGATACGCTGCCATCCGGGTCAGAACTTTCCCCGGGGTACCAAAGATTGCTGGCAGAGGGGGTGGCTCCGAGACGAAAAAACGCTTAATCCTTCTGTGGAACAACGATATGGGTAATCAGGAGGGGAGGGGTGGATGAAGAAAAAGGAAATAGGAAGGGGGAGGGCGGTCATTCGCATGAAAGCGAGTGCGCTCGGAGGTCGTCCAGGGCGGCACTAATTGAGAAAAAGACGGTGGTGGTAAGGGGGATCAAGCCGTAGCCGAAGAATGAAAGGGACAAACAAAGAAGCGGAGCCTGTTGCCCTACATGGGTGGGAAGAACGCAGGAAGAAGTACGGGAGGTTGAAGCCGAAAGAAGGAAAAAAAGAGAAGAAGCAGCTGCGAGCAAGCGGCAGGTTAACCCTCGACCGTCCGTAGGAGGAATTTGGGGGACGACCGACAACCAAGTCAAAGGGAAGACCTTCATGATACCCGAGGCTAGGCCGCCACGAACATAGGAAGGAAGTCCTAAATAAAAGGCAAATAGGAAGAGAATCAAGAAAAACAACGGAAGAAAATATATAAAGGGGGATTCAGGATGGGTCCGTGCACTTGACGATGCGGCCAGCCGGAAAGGTTTCCGGGCGAGAAGACCGGGAAAAAAGTGGAAGGGGAGTGGTGGGCAGGGCGTCAACTCGAAGGGCTTAGGAAATTCGTTCCAGGAAGGGATTAGCGAAAAAGAAGTGCTTCTTCGGTCGGCAGACCAGCTAACTCCCCGCAGTAAAACGCACACACACCCCTCCCTACATCTGGAGCCCCCCAGATCGGGGGTTCTACAAGATCTTATCGGGAAGGGAAAGGATTCCGGAATACTTCAGAGAAGAAGAAAGCCACTATCAGCCTCGCGCATGACAATCAAACGCTGAGATTCACGGAGAGGGGTCGGGTACGAGCAAAGACACGTGGAAGCGAGATACCAGGGTTCCCAGGCTACGACGATAGTGGAAAATTATTGTGGCGCCGAAGAAGAGTGCAGCTAGGCTGACGGAAAGCGGCGGGAGGGAAATAAGAGCTACCATATGGCGGGTCCCAGAAGAAAAATCTCTAGACCGGAGTGAAAGTAAACAACCTCACAACGGTGGGTTAGCATCTCCATCAGGACTCCCCACGTGCTCCAGGGGGAGGTGTTTCAGCGTCGCGCGTCAGCGTCTGAGACCCAAAACCGCACCGTGGATAAGATTTCCGGGTCATAAAAATTCAAAAGGAATGCTAACTTCCCAAGTTCCCGCTCTTAGGCCATTCAGGAGATAGAACTTCATGAGGGAAGAAAGAATAATGGTGCTCAGCGGTATGGAGGCCGAAGTCAAATCAAGGGGGGCGGGATATTTGTCGGGGGAGCACAAAAAGTGGCGGGGGTACTCGGGGAAAAACGGTAAGTGATTCTCCCGTTCGACGAGAAGAAGGCAAAAGGGGGAAAAAAAAAGAAAATCAGTGGGATCAAAGCAGGGGAAGATGGAGGGTGGATGCATGAGGACGCACGAAGCGTGTTTAAAGGCGAACGGTGTGTTCGAAAAAAATCAAACTAGGGTGTAGAGGGGGGGGGGGGGGGGGGTTGGCTGGCTGAGGGGAGTCCTTGCGGGGGGGTTTGGGAAAAGAAGGGCCTAGGCCGAATTGGCGGGTAACGTGCTTACATTAAGAAAGCATCTCGCAAGAAGCGATTAGGGGGACTTCAAAAAGGATCCCGAGGTTCATGCCGATCTGAGCCCTCTGAAACTTGAGGTGATACATTTCAGGGATCGGGGGCACTCGGAAACGCTAGAAGAGGTCAGATGACCGACGAAAAATAATTCGCTACGTAACGGCGCGACGCTTTCGGGAAACAACGAACATGACGTGGGGGTCATGCGTAAGAAGGACTCGAGCAGATGTCCTCCACAGGACGAAGAACCCGGATTCGGCTCAAGACAGTGCCGGGTCGTTGACCGGCGTCCCTCCATCGGGCCAGAAAAGCCGTCAACAGCACCGAGCGAGGGCGATGAAAACCACGAGAGGCAGCCATCTTGAGCCCGAAGGTGAAATTGGCAATAACCTCCCGTAAAGAGGAAACCTAAAAACTGCGTGACGCCGGAAGGGGGCGCTGGCGACATTTCTGCGAACGCAGCCGTCAAAAAACTCAAAGGGCTCTAGAAACAAAGCGGAAAACTAAACGCGTAAGGGTCAGAAACGATCCGGAGAGCAGGAGAAAGCTTTAATTATTTCGTGGCGGATGGCCGCGCTGTCCTGGCCAAGAAGGGGGCGCCGAGGCCTATCTGAACGTTAAAATAGCTGTCCTTATTACCAGAAAGGAGGCAAGAATTCTCTACATCGCGGCAAAGGCAGACGCAGGGGAAAAGATCAAGGGATGGGGGGCCCTCCTCCAGACTCCCGAAGGGGGCGAACCGTCGCATCAGTAGAAAAGAGGGGCAATTATTAGAGATCCTGGCCTGGGAGCAAAAGCGCAAAGCGAACGAAAATAGTCCTAAGACCAGCGGAATTCACAGCGTTCAAGAAGGCGGGTCTTTATCAGGAACGTGTAAGAGTCACTAGAAGAAGCGAACACTGCCGGGATAGGGATGCCGGAGGCGTAACTAGCAAACGAGCAAAGGGTTATTATTCTTGGCCGTCGAAGGATCGACCACGGTCTCATTCTACTCAAAGGACGAGAACCGGCAAAAACGAGCCGCGATCGGAGAGGAGGGCCTCACTAGAGAAATGAGAAGACCGCGTGGCGGAGATCTGAAGGTATTAAATGGGATCTAAGAACTGAAAGGGAAACATTATTAAAGTCTACCTCCTCCATCCTGAGTAAGATCGGTATGCATAGAAGATGGCCGGTGGGGGAGGGAAAGGGCCGGCTAGAAGAGAAAAGCCCTCATCTCCTCCCTACCGCAATCTGATACCATACAGGGGGGGGTGTGTCGGGGTTTAACCGCTATGAGAACCCGGTTGGCAGTAAAGGTTGACGGGACGCAATGCGATTTTCACACAAAAAAAGAATTACTTGCATTACGAGCCGTCTGGCGAGAAGATCGGAAAGGATCTCTCTCCACGGCGTGACGGCGGATAAGGAGAGGTTCGCCGAGAGTCGCAGGAGAGTACAGCTGCGGGGGGAGAAGGGTGGTAAGGGGGGTTGTGCCTGCTGAACCGGGCGTGCGCTGTAGGTTGGGCCGAAAAGAGAGGGGTCGCCACACTAGGACCCTGCGAACGCAATAGAAAAAAAACAGGTCGAAAACCGCGGTGTCGGGAAAGTTTAACTAGTGCCGGAGCCGTCGAAACGTGAAAAACAAGGGGCGCCCAGAACAAAGGCTGCTGAGATGATGGGAAAACTAAAGGGGGGGTCCCACCTCCAACCAAAGGAAAACTAGAATGATCTGCGAGATCAAATTGGGGAGGCAATAGAGAACCTCAGAGAAAACACGTAGGCTTCACAAACCGGGCGAGAAAAAGAGATATCTCCTCTTTAACGCGTCGCACCATAAAATGCAGCAAAAGACATTGCCCGACTCCAAGAGAGAGTACCCGATCGCAGCAACTCTTCTTCCATCGACGTCAATCCCGCCAGGGGCGCTGAAATGCAGGGAGAAATGGCGGAGAAAAGCCACTGTCAGATCGCCCTCTTCCTCGCCAGGGAACGTCCAGCGCAAATCGACAGCGTCGGGGCAGAACCGGCCGGAAAGACCGAATAAGGTCGCTATTTCTCCGACATGCAAAACTCCTCAAAAACAGAAAAAAGAGGATGGGAGAGACAAAGAAACGCACTGGAAACAGTCGCTGATCAAGCGAAGGCGAACAACCAGCCGCATCTCAGGAAAACTTAGTGGGGAAGCTGCGTCGAGGCGAGAATGGTGCGTATAATTCGACTGAGCCATTGACTTAGATGTCAAAAGGGAGGTTTGGGAGAAAAAAAGGCCATTTGGGGGGGGAGCTAGAGATGCCTTAAGGGTGATTAGCGCGACAGAAAAAAAAACGGAGGCTGGCCTTCTTTATATTTGAAGGAAGGCGGAGAGTGTTTTGTTGGGGAGGAGGAGTTCCCTTGCGAAGTTGCGCTCATGGGAAGGCGGCCGAAGGAATAGGGTGGCCAGGAGGGGGAAGGGGTGGAAGGGAGACGCCTTTCTTCTTTTCGAAAAAGATCGAGTTACCTAGGCTAGGGGAGGGGTCATTCACACTTGTTATAGGGTGAGTGGCCAGGGATTATTGTCCGCGACAGACGTCTCTACATATGGGAATACTCTCCCAGGGGGTTGTCGCAAGGGACTCGGGGGAAGCAACGAAGACAAAACTCTGAGCAGGAAGGCATGAGGTGGTTGCTCTTTTCCCCTCCCCATCTCCCGACGAGTCCCATCCCGAGGGACCTAAAAAAAAAGGGTCATCAGAATCGGATTCCGCAATTGCCGGGGTACCTGATTCAAAAACGGTTTCTAGGACCCGCTAATCGGGACCTTTTCAATCGGGACTGCACATGGGAAAAACGAACCCTCAGACCGGCGCAAAACGGACATCCCGCGACAAAAAGTATAGAAAACAAGCGTCCGCTAGAAGGGGAAAAGAGCCCGAGAGGAGAAAAATCAAACGAAACCTAAAAGTCGCGCGAAAGGAATCTCAAGGAAGAAAGGCTCCAAATTCCGGGAACAACGATCCCTTCAAAAAGAAAAAGGAAGGGAGCGTCCACAAGAAACCCGTAAAACGGGTGCATCACAAAGACTGGTCCGGGAAATGGAAAGAAAAATTTATATCCTGGCGGGAGAGCAGGTCGGGGGGCCCTAGTAGAGAAAAATCATCCAGAAAGAAGGCACCGGGAAACCATGCCAGAAAAGGATGAGGATACTACTTATAATTCCTAAACATTCTGACTGTGAAAAGGGAAGAATAAAAAATTCCTCAAGAAGAAGTCACTGCGCTCAAATCGACGAAAGGCCTCATCGGTTCCAACCAATTCGCGTCCGACGAGAGCGTGCGGAGGATGCGCCCTGATTCCTCTCTGGGGCCGGCCACTGGGTCCCCAGCTACGACGAGACCCGGGGCAGAAGGCGTTCGCAGAAAAACAATAAAGAACGTCAAGTTCTCCTGAGGGAATCGTGCGCCGGTGAATCTCGTTAAGAACGACAAGAAGTCGGTGCATTTTAGCGCCGGCCGAAGGGAAAAAGGCTCCCTGTCAAGCGATTGTTCAGACAGGAAGGCCTATGCTCTCAATACTAGCTGTGCAACGGACGGGTAAAGCTACCAAAAAGGTCGCGTGGGGAGGATGGCGCAGACTCCCCGGGTTATGTCCTAGTGGCCCGATGGGTGGTATTCCACAGATAGGGTACTAGGAGGAGGGTCCGCGAGAGTCCAAACATCAGTGAACAGGATGGTAAGAGGGGGAGGATCAAAACCGATCATCGGACCATAACCGAAACGCTACCTAAGAACCTCGCACAAGTCGCCCGAAGAGAGCTTACTTCAATCGCGCGGTGGCAAGCAAGGAAAAAGAATCGAGCAAAGGGAAGGGGGGATGGCTCAAGAGGTGAAAAAACAACAAACTTTGGCACCTGCTCAATTGCAGGGGGTTCAATACGACAGCCGGCGATGCCGGATAACCTAGTTAAAATTATCTTCCTTGGTGCGATAACGTTTAATGTATTACTCCTCTCGAATTCGACCTAAGTCCGATCTATTCGGAGGAGGACACAGTCGTAGAATTGGTAGCGATCCGCCCGACTGAGTGACGTCCTGGATAAGAACCTGAAGCACGGGGGAAGCGCGACACTCTGGGTCCGACGTCGGAGCTGGCCGAGCTTATTGAAGGGGGTACCTCTACGGAAAGTGAAGTACTCCTTCGAGTTCGTACTAATGCAATGGTGCGAAACCGTCGCCCCGGAATCGATCCGCCGAGCTGTATTCAGAGGATTTCTTGTCGTAGACTCAATCCCGACGTACGTGAGGACTCAGCCTACAATCTCTCAAGAAGCGGCCCAGGATAGCGAGGGAACAAAAAACGGCTCCTCGACATATAAGGGGAAAACGAGCGATTCTTGAAGCAGGCATCTTTGGGGGAGACGGATTAAAAAGAAAGGCGCTTGAGGAGGGAAAAAAAACACTTTCAATTAAGGAATTCAAGTAACCTCCCCAGAAACATCATCAAAAGCCAGGAAGGGAAAACTATTGGGCGCAACGTCAAACTCGCCGGTCATCCAACACGAACGGGATCGCAGACACGAACGGCGGATAACAAGTTCTCGCACATGACTGTCAAATACAGAGTCCTGTGCGTTTCATGAACTTGAAATCTCGTCGAACTCCGGGAAAAAAAAAAAAGAAAAAAAAAAAAAAATTTCTATGGAAAAAAAGAAGAGAGCAGCCCCAGAGAGCCAAAAATCGGTAGGATGCGGGAATAGAAAAAAAACCGAAAAGCATAACATAAACGGTAAAGACTAGACCAAAGAGAAAAGGAGGATAATCCGAAGGAAGGAATGCTTTAACTGGTCGGAGAAGTTGAAACACGAAGGTACGGACTCCGGGAAGCTGGAATCGGGGCTGAAGGAACCGGATCAAATCCGGAATTTTGGGTTATAAAAAGCCTCGGTAACGAATACCCCGGCGAAAAAACTGATCACTCGAACACGAGATGTAATCCGAAAAAAGTGGGGGGAATGAGCTGTGAAGGTCACAAGCTAGAGAGATGGAAAAGAAGGTACAACGCCACGAGCGAGCTTGCCTGAGCGCCTGTAGCCGAAAAGACTCTCTTCGGCGGGGACTTAGAAGAACCTACGAAAAGTCGGAACGGAGAAAAAAAAACGGGAGTATCGCGGGTGTTGTCTAAGAAGAAGAAAATGACCGGTGCGAGCAAATCTCTTGCTGAGTTCCTGAACGATGGCTGCTAGTATCGAAGTAGTAGGCCAAGAGAGAAAGGGGGAGGCGCGTGGACAGAACAGAGTATCCGGCACGAATGACCAGGAATGGGTCCAAGGCGGGGGAAACGGTTGGTTGGACGGAATGCGTTCAGCACTAGTTGAATGGAATCTCTGGAGATCGGAGAGTTACCGCACCGAAGGAATCTCAGAAAAAGTAAAAGCGGGGCTTGCTTTCAAAAGGCAAAAAACCTGCCATCTAGGTACCAAAAAAGCTTACAAACCTTCCGGTTCAACGCAACCGATCTCATCACAACGAGCACGGCCGCAAGAAAGAAAATACTTAGTTAAAAACAGACTCAAACAACAAACTTGGGAAGAGGAGATAATTGGTGGGGCAAGGGTGATAGAGGAGGAGTGAGCCGAGGAATCTGCGATTCCGGTAGGTTTGGCGTTCCGTTGTCAGGGGATCTTCCCACTCGCTGCCGTGAAGAAGGGGAATCGTGCCCGCTGGAGGCGGAGTGCTTCTAGGAGTGGCGTATATATTTAGACCCGTGGAGTCAGTCGAAAACACAGGGGTAAAAAGGGAACCGAAAAACAGATCTTCATGGAAAGACAAGAGAATTGCTTCGCACGTAAGAGATGCTAGGGGCGAATAGAAACGGTGACATGACCAAGCAAAAAGAGGAGGTCCTAGCACCGAGAATGGGTCTGGTTCTTCGCATCCAGAAACCATATACCCCGACGGAGGGGGTGTAACGCAGGCTAACTATCTTCGTCGTAGCGAGACGCCGCTGTGAATGCGGTAGAGTAACATTTCTCTGACCGGGGGGGCCAGCGGCAGGAGAAAATGAGTGCAAGCAAAGCGGTACACAGACGGGAGTCTAAAAAACTACTACGTTGGGGGGACTCCAACTAACTCAAGAGCGTGAGTTCAAGTTGCCGTAGTCAGGGTTAAAGAATCTACGGGCAGCTGCTCCCCGCGAGCCTTCTCCCGTTCTCACAAGCGATAGAATTCTACTTTAACGCCGGCAAGTCCCGTACCCTCCGCTCGGGGATGACTTAACTGGAGGAACTTCCAATTCTCTTCGGTTGTTATACACGTGGTGTAATTAAGTGAAAAGCTCAGAAGGTGGGGGGCGAGATCACAGGTTTTGAGACTCCAAACTGTTACATCGGTCAAGAGAAAAAGGGAACCTCTTCCTGTGGAGTGAAAGAACTAGATGAGAAGAACTCAAGAAACGTAGATTCAAGTCATGTGGAGCATTCCGTGGCAGGGGATGACAAAACTATCTTTATTCCCGGCGAAAGTGGACGTTTTATCGAAACGCCAAAGAGGGAAGAAGTGCGAAGTTAAAAAGAGGGATTCGAGAGGGATTAGGAAAGGAGTGCCACAAAAAAAACAAACTCGGCAAAGAAAGCCCGATTGGCTAAGGAGGTGGGAATCGGGGCAACAAAAAAAAAATGAAGTGGAAAGCAAAAGAAGCTATGAGGGTAAATAGCCGTTTTTTCGGCGTGACTCCTCTGTCGGAGACTTCGATTGAATGAAAGATGGGGCGAAGAGGTACCGAAGAATACTGGCATGGGGAGTAAGGGAGGGGAAGAAGGAAACGCCAGCGGGGAAAGATTTTCAAACAGGCGGGGCGAAAAGGTCTTCTCCCCAACGGCAAAAGGAGACGAATGCGAGGTAGGGGAAAAAGAAGTCGGTGCTGCTTCCGGAAACCCAGTCGGCTCCGCCGCGAAGACGGGCGGAAAGGACGCAGTACAAAAGGGGAAGGGCCCCGCATGGGGCACAAACCGCCAACGCACCTCGAGCGGGGGTCAAATCCTAATAAAACGTTTGAGAAGGTCGAACGCGACCAGCTTATTAAGAAGCATTACCTGAGACATCCGGGACCTGGGGGGATTAAGTTAAAATAAGGGACTGTCTAAACTAGTTTAAAGGAACGCATGAGTTGTGATTAGGCTAAGGCGTCGGCGGAGTACGCGCGACAGTCCTCTAAAAAGCCCTCTCAAATAACGCTGAAAAGTGAACTATTTATCTTGCGAAGGCCGATGAATGGGTCGCGTGGGAGGATGAGCCGAGGGAGGCAGAGCTCGTCCATGGTCTCGCGATTTCACGCAGCAGCGAAAACTCCGGACCGCCGAGGCGATAGGAGATTGGGGGCCACCAAGCCACGGAGAAGAGCCAACTTAATGGGGGGAAACCCGAAAAGGCCTACACAACATGTGGGGGGGGGGGGGGGGGGGGCGAACGCGAAGAGCAAGATCATTAGATCGACGCCGGAAGAGGGAAACCATCCTCAAATCTAGCCATAAAGGCCTGCGCATAAAGAAATTCACTCGGAGGCACGGTGGGCCACCTGGAAAGGAATTACTAAACAAACGCCGTATATGTTTATCAAAAAAAGGCTAGTGCCCGGAAATTGCCGGGAAACGCAACCGGGCCCTTCTTATTGGACTAGGTGTCCTTGGGGACAGGGCAGCGATCGCGGAACGCAACGATCCGAAAGGGAAAACAGACTGATTATAGAGGCTCCTGGAAAAACCCAGGAAAAAGCACTGGACTGCTTCAGGAGGAGAAGAAGGATGGATGGGACGCGGAGGAACCATTCGACATTCGCAATAATTGGGAATGGACAAAGTTCTTCCTCTGTAAGCAGAGGTGGCGATGAGGAGGGGATAAATCCTCGGCACGAGGAAGTGGCTCCAGACCATCGTCGGTACATTGAACGCTAAATTCGGGTTGCCGACAGTTAGCAAGGACGGGGCTGGGGAAAAGGACGTGAGCCATTGGGAATTTGGGTCAGGAAAAATGACTGTTCATGGGAGCAGCTGGCAGGAGCGCAGGCGACGTTTAAGTCTGGAAATTTCTGACGGAGTCTCTCGCTCAAATAGGGGACGTCAAGGAAGGAGGTCTATCGTTGGAGAGGGCGATTGGAAGAATCTGTCTCGAGACAGTTCGCCAAAAACGCCTCTCCGCAAAAAAAAAAAAAAAAAGGGGGACGCGCTGAAAGGAAAAAGTGACGAAAAAAAAAAACACCAGAATTGAACGAAGTGCGACCACTGGGGGCACGGGCAAATCTTCTGTTATGATGCAGAGCGGCAAACGCCAAACCGACATGACGGGGAAGAGGAGCTTGACGAGAAGTCCACGGCGATCGAGCGTAGAACGACAAAGACGGTAGCGCCCAA
>Ga0179593_1559112_pt1 | contig 12066 bp, 18 predicted proteins | sample CZODoug2_1_08_16_FD_185931 | JGI IMG/M metagenome (GOLD analysis project Ga0179593, IMG submission 185931) | Vadose zone soil fungal communities from Angelo Coast Range Reserve, California, USA - CZODoug2_1_08_16fungal (PacBio error correction) | ecosystem: Environmental > Terrestrial > Soil >...
TCTTTTTCCCGGGATGCAGCGTGACGGAGGAAGTGGGACAGGACGCAATAACTTCCATAGGAAGGGAGTAACTTTTCTACTCTGGCAAGAGTTACAAAAAAAAAAAGGACCTCATTTCCAAGAAACTCGTCGACAATTCGGAAGGGGTTAAAAGGGAGAGCGCGAAGACAAGAGGTTTAGCATTGAGCGCAGCGGAACGGAGAAACGCAAAAAGAGCACAGCGTCTGAGTAAACGATGCGCAAGGCAATACCTACAGACCCGGAGAACCCACTGCGGGAGGTTTCCACTTTTCCGAAAAATAGTAATCCCAGGGAGCAGCACCGCTTTTCTGACAAAAAAAAGGAATCGGCCCGGTCAACCGGCAGACTGAAAAAGGGGCAAGTGGGACGGCACCCCTAAAAGAGCCATAAAAAACGAGGGAGAAAATGGGACAGCAAATATTCAAGACTGGGTCGCAACGCAACATTCATCTCTCAAAGAAGGAGCGCCATATCAGCGGATAATTTCAGAACGATCGGCAATTCTGGGATTCGTACGGTCGGTCAACGGAAAAAAAAAAAGAACGGACGATTCACTCGTATCAGCCCGTATCGGGAGGCCGAAGGACCTTTGGCCGACAAGTTCTTCAACGCGCATAAAAGCCAACGTTAGTATCTATCATCCTAAAAACGGAGGGGGTGGGCGGTATAGAGATAGAAGCGGCACCACCCCTGTAGTGGCCGACGAGAAGGAAACCACCTGTTCATAAGTTGCTCAGGAAGCGCGTAGTCAGAGACATTCGTCGCAGGTCCGGGGATCAAACACGCACAATGTGACAAGAAGGGGGTCGCGAGAACGCTAAAGTACGCACCGTTACAGTGAGAAAGGGTAGTAAAGAAGAAAAAAAAAAACCTTCGTTCCGAAAGAGTGCGGGATGAAATGCGAGTGCGACAACAAACCTCGCGCCACCGGAGAAGGAAAATTCCACCAAAAAAAAACGGACACCCGCTTAAAACGCCAACAAAATAGTAAGCACTCTCTTACCGACACCATAGAAAGTACCGTGAGCAGCAGTTGAAGTGCGTAGATGATGTCAAACAGCAGGGGAACCAACAAAGAACTCGTTGAAGGTTAAAAAACGGCAAAAGCGAAACATTTGACTCTAGTGAAGGGTACGTGCCAGAATAATTTCCCGATCAGAAAGCGTACCGCGAAATCCTGCGGCGGAATGGCAGAGGAAAATGGACCCATAGCAAAGAGGGGAATCTGCAGGTGGCTGCTATGGGGAGCAAAAAAGTCACGGTAGGGGGAAACTGCGTAAACTGACTGCATGGAGGGGGCTGCATAGCGAAGCAAATAGGCACAGGCAGAAATAGGTCAGAACGTCTTGATCTGGAGAAAGAACGATTTTGAACAAGGGCTGATTCTCTTGTGGTAGCGGTGCTCCTGCGTCCCCACCACGCTATCCAGAGTCCCCCACTCCTCCACCAAAAAGGAAAAAAACGCAGCCGACGACACAACAACAACAGGAGAAAAAGAGAGGGGGACGGTCTCACAACAGGGCTGAAAAAAGGATGGAGGAAAAGGGGTCTGGAGGGACGCACCAAAGCCGAACTCTAACACCAGAATCCGCGGTTCGAGAAGTCAAAAAAATCAGACGAAAGAAGATAAGAATCGGGGCAAGTGCCGCGATGCACAGAAAAAAAAAAAATGGAAGTCGCAGACAGTTGGAAACCAGGATACGAAGGGTGGTTTGCCGGAGAGCAGCCAAAAGAAAAAGGTGAGTGGGCAAATACTTCAATCAAACGCCCGACCGATGGTATGGGGAGCGGGAAAAAAAAGACAGCGGGGGAGATTTTAGACATTTCACGGCTTTCCCGCCCGAGCAAGATAGGGAAAAAACGTGAGCGTGAACTAACCTCAAGGGAAGGAGAGGACCTGATGTTTCACACGCAACTATATTACCAATTTGGGGCACTAAAAGATGCGAACGGGACCGTCGACGAGGGAAAAAGGTGAAGGGGGGATGCGCGAGGTCAGGGAGGATTCAAGGGGGACCGGGGGGCCAGTTTGTGCCGAGTCCGGGTGAGTCACAAGCGGGGAATCCGCCCAATATGCGCACCATTTCTCATAGGTGGGGGAAAAGGGTAGACACAAGGAGAACGCTGCGCGGTTAATATCGCTCTCGAAAGTCCGGCTTGGCCAAACAGGTTGACTCCTGGTATGATCGGCGGTACATCGGAAGAAGAAGGGGAGGAGGACAATGAAGCCAACTCGATGGGTAGGAAGTTCCTCTTCTCAGAAGGGGTGGGATGAAATTTCTCTATGAGCTATAACATACGGCGGAGGAGCTTTGTAGCGTACTACCATGGTAAAGAAGTTGATCGCCGTGCACGAAGCTGCTGTGACGAATTAAGGGAGGGAAAATCAGGTCCGATACGATGGGGCTGATATGGAGTGAAGGAGGCGAAGGTCGGACTTCCAAAAGAGAAACGAGTGAAAGCTGGTGAATCCGTATAAACCAGATTGAGAATCAAAAGATACTCAACGAACAAATGATGACTGGCAGCGAAAATGTTCTTGAATGTTTGGCGATAATCTTTACTAGGGGCGGAATGGGAAAAATCAGCGGAGGGAGCGCGTCAAAAAAAAGATCGCGGGGACGGGGGCCGGAAGAATGTATGAAACGACTTGGTCAGAATCGGGTGCTGGGCTGGCTGGAACGGCACGATTTCTGGAAGGGGGGGGGGGAAAGAGAAAAGAAGACCGGCCGGACAATGTTGTGAGGTTCTGAAGCAGCCTTGAAAAAAAAAACAGAATAGGCGTTACAGCCGGGAAGTCCGCTAAATGGAAGAGAAAAAGAACAATTGGCTAGCGCTAGAGAACGTTCCTCGAACGGGGGGGGTCATCGAAGGCAGAGTAATCATGCAGGAAGAAAAATTGTACGAAAGATTGAACGAAAAAGGGGGAACGATAACGTAACCTGGGCGAAAGAGGACAATCATCGGAGAAGAAACAAAACGAATGCAACCCGGTACAAGCTCGCAAGGTCCTAGACGATATCTCAAAAACAAAAAAAAAAAAGGAGGGGAAAAAAGAGTTCGTCTCGACGGAAACAGTGACGGGATTCTCTGACACGTAGCCTTGTGACTCTACGAAAACTCCAGATGGAAGTGTCCAAAACGGGGCTGAAAGAAAAAGGAAGTACGGGGACCGCTACAGGAGATTGAATCGTCCTTGGATCCTCAGCAATTCGAGAAAAGATGACAAAACGGAGATCTCGAATGCACCACGGAAATGGGCGCAGCGTAGGGGAGACCGCGAAAAAAGAAAAAGATGGTTCGCGCAACGCAAAGAACATCCATTAACACCGAACGCTGGGAGGAGGGAGGAGTGGTAATTTACCTAAATAGTGGACCAGAAAACTAGCAGGCACCACTTGGTTGCTGAAAGAGGGCAATAAAAAGCCAGGAGCGAACTCGCGCCTGCTCGGTTTAGTTGGGGAACGAACTGCACCGAGCTCAACCGAAAAGTTGGGCTCAAAACTGGAGACCAAGGAAAAAAAAATATGATCAAGACCGCTCGCGCATCAGGCATAAAGAGCAGAGAGGTCAACAGCGCGCCAGATCACACAGATCTGGGGTGTCGTACTGGGGAGGAAAAAAGAGCAACACATCCAGCCCGCGGAATTCAATCAGTAGAAAAAAAAAATGCGAGGGACCCGAAAAATTTGCCACAGTTCAACAAGCAGAGGGAAGGCAACTATCGCGCCAACGTAGTACCCTACAAGCAAAACGCCGGGAAGGAGAAGAAAGGTACGATAGCGCAGCTGGGCATCAAACAGAAGGGACGAGCGGGTACGACGAGAGACCAAAGTCGAGTTGGCTTGAGAGGAAATAAAGTACCTTCGGGAAAGAGGGACCGCATCAACAACCAGGGTCCATTTTGTAAAAAAAAAAAAAAAGAAGACCCGAGCAAAGTTCGAGGGGTAAGAATCGACCAATGGACGACTAGTGCGAAAGGGAAAGTCTAGGGCGCTTTGCGACCAAAAACGCGGCAAGGAAACCTCGGAAAAGCATGCAAGGGGGGAGCACCCAGAAAAAAAGGGGAAATGAACGCGACAAACTCGAACGACTCTGAAAAAGCAGAAATACGGAAGCAGATCCGTCGAAGGTTAGGTTTGCGTAATCTAGGGGATGAAAGCCAATGGTCCGCCCCAAAAAAATAGAGAAAAGAAAGCCACGGCAAGAACAGGGTAGCAGGGGAAGTACGCCAAAGCGAGTAACTACAAGTCCGGGGGGGCACGAGGCAACAAACGGGCGCAGTGCCGGAAGTCAAAGAAGGAAAATCCTTCCTAAATGGATGGCATGTAAAAGAGGAACAAAGACGTAGCTGTGCCAAAAGGATCTTAAGGGGCAAAAAGGGCTGGATCAGCTTCCACAGGCCCGAAGTCACAAGGGGGGGACGTCAGGATTCTTGATCGTTGTTCACGTGAAGGGGGGGGGGGCCAGAATAAGGGAAAGGAAGGGTCCCGCCGACAACGCTATCCAGACCACTCGAAAAGCGGAAGAGAAAAGACCTACCGTAGCTCAGAAATCAAAAAAAACAAGAAGGGAGGGGAAAGCGATAATCTCCGGGAAGGGGAGAAAAAAAAGGGTTGGGGCACAGTGCTGGAGCGGTGGGGAATGGGAGGCGGTGGGGGGGCGCTCAACAAAAATAAATAACTATCTGCTACCACAAAAGAAGCAGCGGTTCAAATCGGCTTCGGCACGACCACGAGAAAAAAAAGCATGACGAACAAAGGGGTGCAATACACCTGTTTCTCTTAGGAAGGAACCCCGATGGAAAAAGAAAAGTGGAACCTCTACGAGCCAAGGGCAAAAGAGGAGTTGCCGAAATAGACAAGAGGCGCGACGGGGAAGGGGAATTATGGGAGAATTTCAGACAGGGCACTGACATCGGCTAAAGAAGGCCTCCCTACTTGTCGGAAAATAATAATCGAGGGATACGCCTTCCAAGAAAAAGGGGGCGGTATTTCAGGTGCGTAAAAATCAAGAAGGGAAGGATCGGACCGGGAATGGGAAAAAAAGAGACTAAATGAATCACTTCCTAAACGAACGAAAGGATATACAAGGGTCGAAAGAAAGGAAAACAGGGGATTTAAGGGTCGTGATGAAGAGGGTGGTTTCTCGGGGGCCTGCAAAAGAGGGTGAAACGGTGGGAGCTCGAAAGAAGTGGGGGAAAAAGGGCGGAATCCTCCAAGCGTGCGAAAGGAAACACTGGTCTGATCGGGAGAAATAGGGGAAATACGAAAAAGTTGCCGTAAAACGCTTTCTCGGGAATCGACAGAAAAACGGTAACGGTGCAGGATCTCGGACCCAGAAAAAAAGGTCCCTACCTCTATGCTGAAAGCGAAAAATCAAAATGAGGTTTTTCGGAGAAAAGGAAGAGGACGGGACCTAGGTTTTGTATGAGCTGGGCTATCTCTATTTAAAAGGGAGATTGTAGAGTAGATGGCACCGCCGTATCGAACTTTTAGAAAAAAACGGGGGACTTAACTTGGGGGGAAAGGGGCATGATTACTCGGCAGGTCGATAAAAGATGGGGGAATTGCGCAAATCCGAAGAGGACCAACATGAGGGGAGAAGAAGAGACATCAACCAGAACGAGAAAATGGAAGATTGCGCGCGACAGACGAGCAGGCAGGGATGTGGGGAGGAAACTCTTGCAATATCTTGAGGGAAAGGGGAAGAAACTCGCGATAGGAACCTTAAGGAAAGGACCGACGAAAAAGGGGGAAAAATTAAACCGGGGGGGGAGAAACCTCACGGCAGAATTATTGCCGATGGGAAAAAAACGGTGCAAAATTTAGCACTATGTCGGGAAATTGTCCACAATCAGCGCCGAGGCGGTTCGCGTGTGATGGAGGGGAGGGAGGAAAAAGTGGAACCGGATACCATAGGCGGGGGCAGAGGAATCTCAGTCGCGCGCTGGGAAAGACGTACAACCGCCCGAGTGGCAAGAGGACTCAGAGGGGAAAGGACGAGGGGCGAGGAAAAAATAAAAGTGCGACTACGAACGGAGTTGCCAGACAGGGGACAAATGGTCTTGAAAAAGAGAAAGTTGAAGCCGGGGAAGGAATTTGGAAAGAAAAGACACGTAGCTTAAGACCGGAATGAAAAAAAACAATGGCGTCAGCAACGTCCGAACTCATATCGAAAAGAAAAAAGGGAAAAAAAGTAGAGATATGCGTAGGGCTAATGGTAGTCGGTGCATTCGTATAAGAGAAGCGAGACTCGAGAAAGCCTCCGCTAGCGTCAAGCCAGGACGGAAACTCTGCAATACGTTCGACACGCCGAGAGGGGGGAAAGAGGAGCACGAACTAGGTCGAAAAAGAATTAAAGCGCGAAGAACTCGGCGAGAAGCGGGGGGACTAACTGCGGCCGCTCACGATCGGGAAAAGAATCTGGGGGAAAAAGGGGAAAAGGTAGGAGAACCTCCAGAACACCTAAAAAGTATTGGGGGACAATTTCCTCGGGGATCGTAATATCCAAGCAGAGCAGGAACGCTGGGGAAGAAAAAAGGCATTCCTTGCCTGTAAGGTCAGAAAGCGAAGAAGGGCAAAGTTCTCGTCAAAGGAAAAACGCGAAAGGGGGCAAAAAATTTTAAGACAGAAAGAAATGGATGACAAAACCTTCGCGCGCATCGGCAATAAAGTCGGAAACGAGAAAGAAGACGCAGTTCAATCTGCAATCGGTTGGAAGGAACGATAACCAATCGGTAGTTCCAATCGGAGCGGCCGAAAACCATCCGAACTGCTAGGCCACAAATTCATTGCCAAAGGGGGGAAAGGGAACACGTAGCAAGGCAGAAAGGGAAAGGTAGGGCAAACTCCATCCGGGTAGAGAGAGGGGAAGGATACCACCCTAGACGAGAAGAGAAGAAAAAACAAACTGCATGATTTGGAAGGAGCTTAGGAGGAAACGACCAGAAAAAAGGACAGCGATCAGCAAAAATCACCCGTGGGGCCGGAGGAGATCAGAGAAACATCTAGAGTCCCCAAAATGGAGTTTAGTGTATCCGAGCCGGTACAAAAGGATGGGAGAAGAGCGGATTCGACGGGAGGAGGGCAACAAAGAAACGTCCAATCGTAGAAAAAAACCGGTGTAGACAAGGAAAGCAGACGCCTGCCCGCTCCCGCCAGGAGTCGCGACAACGACCGCGAACAGAGAATCTCGTTAGCAGCAGGAAAGGCCGTCATAAAAGGGGGAAGGATCCACAGGGACGCTCACAACAAAACAGAATCCTTCACGCCAGCAGAAAAGCGCGGCGGAAAGGGGTAAGGGAAAATTTCCGATCGAAGTCGACTAAAAGCAACCAGCAGAAACGTCGAGAGTCTGGGAACATAGCCATCGCCAAGGACCAAGTCCAATTACTAAGGACGAGAGACTAGGAAAGGATGAGAGAAAGCAAAATGCGGGGTCATAAGTCACAGCGGGAAAAAAAAAAAAGAGGGGAAAGGTAATAAAGAGACGGAGGGGATCGTTGAGTCGGAAACAAGTATTCTGGTGGGGATCATAAGGCGAGGGGTTGGACGTGCCGACCACGCTATCCAAGGCAAAAAAAGAAAAAAAAAAAAGGTAAGGCAGGAAACGAAACCCGTATATCCTCTCAAAAGGGAGGAAAAAGAAAAAGACCGGAGGAGGCCAAAGCGGGGAGCTGGATCGTAGTGGCAGAAGCTGGAGAAAAGAAGCAAACCGCAGGAGCCTATCTGCTACCAAGAGGAAAAAAGGGAAAGTACCAAAACGACTCAAAATCAGTAGACTGGACTAGGGAACTGAAAAGGGGAAGAGGGGAATTGGGGGGCCCGAAGCCATTTCAGTAAAAAAGTGGACCGAGAAAGCGTCATCGTAATTGTGGAAAAAAAGAGAAAAAAACAACGCCGCCTGGAGGGGTCACTTCCAGCTGGGAATATCCAGGAGGGGTAGTGAAAAACAGACGTCGAAGACGGATAAAGACCCCTAAAAACTGGTAGTTGGGGGGACTTGAGTGAAGACTTCCTGGGGTGGTGGGACTGATTGGGAGGGCACGAAGAGAGGAACGCACTTTCCTAACTGCTGCAACGGAAAGATCAGAGGTCGGAGAGAAACACGGGGGGGAGAAGACGATTTCAGGGTTGCTTTTAGTAGGGGGGTGTTCTCGGGGGATTGGAAGGAAGTCCGAGTTGGTCGCACAAAAGGCGAAGGAAAAGCCAAGGAGGGAAAAAAAAAAGAAAAACGGACATCAAGGGGGGAAGGCTCGGGAAAAGTGTTATCTATGCAGAACGGGCCGAGCAGCTTTCGCGAGAAGTCAATCACGGCTTGCACAAAAGGAAACGCGGCACCCTCGCGTAAAAAAAAAGAAAACTCAAAGGAACAATTGGGTAGGTAGCTTCGCCGCTTCTAAGGGGGGTGGACCGCTGCGAGAAGTAGACCAAGGAAAGACGTACGGTACGTTACTACCTAGGGATAGGACATTGGCTTACTCGATGAAGGGGGAGCTTTGCCTCAACAAAAGAGATGGGGCCCTGGATACTGAGAATCGCAAGACTGCGAAGAGAGGAGGGGAAGGGAAAGTACGACTAAACCAAATGCAACGGGGATCATATTTGATATGGGGCGCGCGAAAAAAGGAAAACGGCGAGCGGAGCGTATAAAGGGGTCTGGCGCGAGGGGAGGGGGAAAATAATCGAGGGAAAATTGGTGCACACTCGCTATGAGGGGCTTGCTAGGCCGACGAAACTTGGTGGAAATGCTTAGAAGGGTGACTTCCGGATATTGCCCGGGGGAAGCATGCTGTGCGGCTTAAAAAAAGAAGAAAGGATTTTCAGGTAATTGCCAAAAAAAAACCGCCCCGGTTCTCGGTTGGTCGGAGGAGAAAAATGGGGGGGAGGATGGTGGGCGGGGGATTAGAGAAAGTGTAGGGGGGGATGGGGATGACGGTAGGGAAGGGAACTGACAGGGAGGGTGGGGCTGGGAAGGGGGGTGCGGGAAATTAGTTCAAACGGAAGTCCGAAAAAGAGGAAAAGAGTACGTCGAGTTGGCGGAAGGGAGTACGGGGGGGGGAGGGGAGAGATAGGTGGGAGGGTACAGAGGAGGGGTTGAAGGGGGAGAGAATGGGAGAGGACGGGGTGAGGGGGGTGGGGGAAAAGGAGGAAGGGAAGAAGGAGAATAGAGACAGGGGAGTGGGGTAGCGAGAAAAAATGGGTTGGGAGAGGACTGCCGGGAGGAGGGGCAAAGAAGAATTCGGTGAAGAGGAGGCGTCGAAGAGGGAGTGGGGGGGAAGGGCATGCGGGAAGAGGTGACAAAAAAAGTGATAGTGGGAGGGGAAATCTAAGTGTAGAGGGTGGGGAGAAGGAGTGGTAGGAGGACGGGGGAGGGAGGGGGAGGGGGGACGGGGGGGGGGGGAGGAAGGGGCCGGGAGAGTTGAAGGGGCGAGAAATGAGCGGAGGGAGAAGGACATGGAGGGAGAGGGGGGGTAGTGGGGGGGCGAAGAGAGGGAGGTAGGGGGGGGGGATGAAGGAGTGGGGTAAGAGTGATAGCGTTTGCTTTGGGGAATGAAAGGGGGGGGGGGAAAGGGTTGGAGGGAGAGGAAGAATGAGGAGACCAGTGCAGGGGATGAGGGGTAGAAGGAGTGGGAGAAGTGACAGGGATGTGATGAGGACTGAAGAGGGGGGAGGAGGAAGACGGAATGATACAAAGGGGATGAACGGCGGAGTTGGGAGGGAGGTGGAAGATAGGGATAAGGGAGGACGGGAGGAGAGATGAGTGTTGCTGGAGGGGGTCAGGGGGAGGGAAAGAGGAATAAAATAGTAAATTCAAATCGAAGTGAGCACAGCGGGGAGGATGAAGTGCAGTCGGAAGAGGAGGAGGAGGGGGGAAATGCGAGAAAAAGCGGGCAAAAATAAAAGAAAGCAGAAGGGGGAGACGAGCGGGATGGACGTGAGTAGGTGAGGGAAGGTAGAGTCGATTATAAGTGGACTATAAAAAACTGGGCCAGGGTAGAGAGGTAGGGGGGGAGGAAAGAGTGGGTGAAGGGAGTGCGATACTAAGGGATCCGGCGGATATTGTACGGGGGTGAACGAAGAGGAAAGGGGGAAAGAAGATTTGGACTCGATGAGGAGAAACTTTAAAGAGGTGGGATGGAGAGGAAGGGGTAGGGGAGCAAGAGTGAGCAGGGGAGACGGTGAAACGGAGAGAGCCGGGGCCCTGTGCCGGGAAGAAGACGAGGTTTCGATCGTGAGGAGCCGCGAAATTCCGCGGAATGAAAAAAACAGTGGGAAGAAGAAAAGGCATTCACGTCTGGAATGGGAGGAAGAAAGAAGAGGGAATCATGCAGGGCGCGCAGGATGCAGAGGTTCCTCAAGAAGTGAAAAAATTAAAACGGGAGGATGTGTCGGGGGGAGAGGAGGCCTCACGAGGGATCTGAATATAAAAAAGAGACAGGCGAGAAATAAATCTCAAACAACGGCGACGAGGAAAAGAAAGAGGGGGCAGAGAGGGAAGGTGTGCGACCATTTGTGAGGGGGGGGAAAAGACAAGCGTGACGGCGATCCAATACGAAAAAATAGGTCAACTGGAAAGCGACTAGGTAAGGAAGAAGTTGCGACCTCTGCAGAAGGGGGAGTACATTCGCGCGCAACCAAAAGATGGTTCAGGAGAAAAGAAGAGGAAGGTAGGGATGAATCCGAAAAAATGAACCAAAGTGAATATTTTCGCGGCAGACGTCGATGAAAACCGCTCCCGATAGAACCGAGAAAGCGTCAAGGGCTGAGAAAAAAGCTCAAAAACAAGGTCGCCTGGATTGGGAAAAGGGCAGGAAAATAGGGTTGCCAGTCGTATACAGCAAAAGGCTGCTGACCACAGAGGCAAAGAGGGGACCTGAAGTCGAAAACAAAGAGAAAGGGGTCAGTATGGAAGGCACCCACTAAAAAATTCGAGTGCATCAACAAACTGGCAGGAAATATTCAAAAAAGACATAAAGCGCGCAGCGCATTCAATTAGAGCGGGCCGCGCGCTATCAATCGCGCTGGTAAACGAAGAAGAGTTGGGTCGGATTCACAGCGCCTCGAAGAGAAAAGAGAGCACAGATCAGCAAACCATCGTTATCGGATGCGAGAAAAAAAAAAACCAAGTTCAAGTCCGCAGCGGAGGGTAAGCAAAGATATCGAAGGAATAAGCTAAAAAAGACCGAATTTGGCCTATAAAAGGGAAGAACACCGGGCCTAGGCAAAAAAGTCAAGACATCCAACCCTCGGACGAGATCGAAGGGAATGAAAGACAACCTGTTACATAGAAGGGGCCTGTGGGAGGCGTCCATCGAAAGCGGGAAGAAAGGGAGCAAGCACCATTTCAAAAAAAGGGGGAACCTAAAAAGAAAAGCGCTCTTACAGAGAATAAAAAGTTTCGATGGGGATGAGGGGAAAGAGAGATCAGAACAAACCAGTTGACGACCTTTGAGCAGAGGAGGACCACTGGCTCAAAATCGCAGAGGAAAAACGACGGAAAAAAATCTTCCGTGAGTAGGACGGCAAGACCCGGACCGCGAATCCAGTGTTGGGGGGGGGGGGGGGGGGGGGTAGAGCTAACTTAAAGATCGACCTAGAAAGAAAGATCCTTCGCAGAAGGTTGAAAAGGGAGTGAATAAGGATTGGGCGTGGGTAGTTCCAAAAAAAAAGAAGGAAGAAGGGTCACACTCCACTTAATACGAAAAAGGAAATTCACGCTCCATGGAGAAGACTCGGGCCGGCGCAGAAAAAAAAGAAGTATAAAAAAAAATTCCTGTACCCGAGAAGAAGCGCAATCTGAATGCTTTTTAGGGGAAAAAGTACGAGGAAAAGATAAAAATAACTGCGTACTTAATGGCAATTGATTGTCAGAAAAAGAAAGCCACGGAGAGTGCACATTCCGTAGTAATAGGGAGTTAGCCTGTTAGAGAAAGAAAGGGGTGAAACAATATCTCTGGGGAGGAGAAAAAAGAGCTCCGGCTGGGGGAAACCACGAATCCGCCAACTACGCTCCATAAGAGAAAAAAAGAAGAAGAAGGTA
>Ga0179593_1740447_pt1 | contig 12066 bp, 12 predicted proteins | sample CZODoug2_1_08_16_FD_185931 | JGI IMG/M metagenome (GOLD analysis project Ga0179593, IMG submission 185931) | Vadose zone soil fungal communities from Angelo Coast Range Reserve, California, USA - CZODoug2_1_08_16fungal (PacBio error correction) | ecosystem: Environmental > Terrestrial > Soil >...
GGGGAAGAGGAAGAAAGGATCAATAAGGTGATCGAAAAAGAGGCACTGCATTCCGAAAAAAAAAGAAACGCCGTTGAGAAAAAAGTCGCTCGAGGGGGGAAAACCAACGCTTTCCGAGAGAATAATCGCACCAATAGAAGCGAGCGGAAGAACAAGTGGTGGAAACAATACTACATGGCTGCTCAAATCTTCAATCGGGGGTGGGGAGTCTCACCCGGGAAGAGAAGAATTTACCTGTGGCGAGGGTGGCATCTTCCTGTTGTTGGGAAAAACTTTGGGAGTAAAGAACTTCGCCAGGGAAAGAAGAAGTCTGAGAAAAAAGTTGGGGTAGGTCCTACGGGAACGCTGCCCTTAGGAGCGCGTAGAACAGATCAAGGGGGGAGGGAGGGAGGGAATCAAGGGGGGGAGAGTCCTTTCTTTTTAGGAGAAAGAGGGGGCATGATAGGGGGAAGTCATAGAATAATCGGCAGTGCAAAAGAAAGAGACAAAAAGTCTTACAAGCAAAGGGCGCAAAGGGGCGCGAAAACCCAGTATTTGGGAAAGCAGCTTGGGGCGGATGAGAGCCAAAGCTTATTATTTGGTAAAGCTAGGAAAGTCTTTTAAACTCTCGGAAAGGAATCCCAGTAATATCTTGGGGATTCGGGAACATCCTTAAAAAACCTCTTTCGCCGCAGGGAGGAAGAAACAAAAATGAGGGGGGGGACGTATATTCTGATGAAAAAGAGCTCTCCCGAATAAGGGATTGTATGAAAAGATATGAAAAATTGCTAAACGCAGAAGGAGGAAGCATCAGAAGGGGAGGGTCGCTCTCAAATAGGGAATCGTTCTTAATACAAAAGGTGAAGTCGGTGGGGGAATGATCCTGTGAAGACCTAGAGTGTTTGGCAGGGAGGAAAAGGGAAAAAAATAGGACTTTCCTACGAAGTAACTGCTGAAAGGGTGGATATCTCGACTTGGTGAAGAGGATTCTCATGGGGGGAAACATCGTTGGAAAGAGGGTTCCGTTAAAAGGGTCAATAAGTTCCAGGAGAGACCCACGATCATGCAATGGAAAGCTTTGGGAGAGTCTGAAGAGGGAGAGCCGTATTATTCTGAAAACGAACCCGTTGTGAGGAGAATGATGTACTCGGGTGGGTTTTGTAGCAATCTCGCCAGGACGAGGGCAAAAACGTCGTACGAGCGGGATTGAAGGGACGCCAAAAAAAAGTGAACACCCTTGGAAAGGGGCTTTGTGGTGAACCCACTATGTCGCCTGCGTTGCTACAAACCTCGAATATCGTCGAAAAAACGCGGGGGGGTATGGATGTAAGCCCGTGTGAACCGCGAGTAAGCCACAGGCCAGGTCAGATGGCTAGGTCAGCAGCGCGGAAAAAAAAAAAAATATACTGAGAATTCTTTAAAGTCGGGACACGCCTCTGAAGACGGGTTGAGTAAGGGCTAGCCTCCGGAGTTTACTGATGGGGAGGCTTCTTAGGACAAACGAAAAAAAGAAATGGGGCCGGGCCCGCAGCGGGGTTACGGCTCGGGTCTCTTGGGCGGAGGACGATGAGGGATTAGCAAAGAGGAAAGAGATCATCCTTTTAGTGCACGATGTTTTTTGCACGACGTCTTTGAAGGCGGGTCGACCATGGGAGTTCCCGGAGAAAGTTGAAATTCACAAGGGGAGGGGGTATTGCGGGGGATCTTTGAGAGTGGTTTTGCGACAAGCTTCGCTCAAAGAGGGGAAAGGCTGGAAGGAGGGGGCTCTAAACAGTTTTCCAACAAGAGAAAAGACCCCGATGGGGAATTTCAGGAAAATGATTGTCTTTCTGATCGCTTCTGGCGATTGGAGTTGTCAGGAAAGAGTAGAATTCAGGAAGGGCGGTTTGGTGTCCAAGACGACTTAGCGAAGGGGAGAACCGACGATGGACGAGGAGGGAGGAGCATGCTCGAACGGGAAGGGCCGTCGGGCGAGACAAGCCACGATTGTGGAAAAGCTGGACTTTGCACGGAAAAACGGAATTTAAAACTTGCAGAAAACGGATTCGAGATCTAGAGTGGAAAGGGGAGAGGATACTGCCCCGGAAGCCGAGGCCTCTTCCGGGGAGGAAGCTGCAAAGGAAAGGACACTCGTGGGGACGTCGACGGCAATTCGCCCGAAAGAATCGAGAAGCGCGCAGAACCGCTAGAAAGAATAAGTCGGTAGGATCCGCTTAAGTAGGAAAACAAACCAAGGCCGAATTTGGACAAGGCGAAAAGTTTACATGAAAGAAAATACGAGCATCACACATGAAAGAAAAAAGCCTTAGGCCTAAATTTGCTGGAGCTGCTGGGGAGGGGGGGGTAAAACTAGAAGACCGCCCCGGAAAAAACGGGGTCTCGAAAGGAGTCTAAAAGAAAACCGCAAAAACAAAATAGTCACAAAGGGTGAATTCATCCACTTCGGAGAGCTTCCCTGGGAAAAAAAACACTCGCAGAAGGTGCCCCCAAAAAGAGATGGGAGAAAGGCTGCTCCCATTAGATAAAAGCAGATTGGCTGTAGAAACCAAAAGAAAGGGAACGCTCCCAGCTCAAGAAAAATCTAATGCAAAAAGAAAATGAGGGGTTTAATTGCCCTCAGCGAGAAAACGCAGGGACAGCAATCAAAAAAGGATGGCTATCCAGAGGAAAAAAAAAATCGACTTGCAAAGGAAAATCTCAAACGGAGCCGGCGCTAGCCGGAAGAGCGCAAGCGGAGCCAGATCCAGATGCCTCGCTTAAAAAAAAAAAAATTCAAAAGCCCGTTGCGCGGAGAAGAGAGAGGTCTCGGTTTCCGCCTAGGCACAGGCGCCATCGAAGGGGCAAACCAAACTCTAAAGGGAAGGGGGGCCGGGGGCCCGTGGGCGTCCAAACGAGAAACGACAATTCCTCTACTGGAAGCGGAGTTTGGTTCCCACCCTGACGAAAAAGGGCGTTTTGCCAGTAAGAAAAAAGCACCACTACGGGGGGTAATCCGGGATTCAAAAGAAACTCCTCCGGAAGAATAAAGCCGACCTCATTCTTGAAACAGCGCGGGGTAGCCGGAATTAAAATAGGCCAACGTGTTAGAAAGGGGAGGGGCCTTCGGGGCCAACGGGAAAATTGATCTGCCACGAACCGCAGCTCCTGCGGGGGAATGAAGTCACTGAAAAAAAAAGGAAGCTCCTGGGGCCGCCCGGAAAAAAACTCTTAAAGAAAAGTTCTCGCACAAAGACGTCGGGCAGATGACGAACAGTAGCAAGCCAAAAAAAAGATCGGTGAAAACTATGAACGAAACGATGATCACGCCGCAATCACGGGGAATGAGGCGAATCTTCGCAAGGGGGCGCAAGGCCTCAAGATCAAAGAGCAGTCCTCGCTCTTCGAGGGGGTGGGGGGGCATCGAAACCAAGGGGAAGCATGGAGGACGTCTTTCGAGACGAGAGGCCCGCTAGGGGGTGGAAGAGCGACTGGGGAAAAAAGAGGCTTCCCTCAAACGAAAAAGCCTTTCCGACGAGAAACAGCCTCTAAAAAAAGGGAAGAGATCTCAATGCTGGACGAAGACCGGCCGATAAAAAGAAAAGGGGGTTTCCAAACCTTTAACGGAGGTGCAATCGCGTGTCATCCTGTAGAAAAAGCCCTTCGATATTCTAGGAAAAAAAAAAAAAGCGGACGCGATAATCGGGGCAGAGACAGCGTCAACATCAAGGGAGGAAAAACTGGGCAGAGAAAAGCTCTATCAAACGATCCCATATCCGTGAAGGAAGAATGAAGTCATGAATCCATTGCAGACGAAGGTTGTTTCAGAATTCAAAAAAAAAATCTGGGTTGTAAAAACCGGAAGATTCCACGAGTTGGGGAAAAAATAATTATCACGGGGAGGTTCGCCGAGAAGGCAGACCAGTATTGGCGGAGAACTCAAAGAAAGGAACTTGGCTGCGGCGCAAGCTTTCGCTGGTGGGGGGGGGGAGGCTTCTGACGGTCTCGGGGGCGTTTGGTTTCTGCGCAGGGAGGAAGAGGCTATTGCGGACAGCCGCGGGGGGGGGGAAGGAGACGTGTTGAATCAACTTATTTTAAGGACATCTGGAGCGAAGCGGCACGAAGAGCAAAAAACAACGAGAGGGAAAATAGATGCACGGCGCGACAGTTTCGTCCAAACACGGCTGACCTGAATCGAAAATAGCCGCCGGTTGAGAAGACGAGGGGTCTCCATTCGGCTCGAAAAGGACAGAACTCGGAGAAAAAAGGAAGCGCGCGCCGCAAAAGAAAAAATTGAGTGCAGGGAAGCTCACCAAAGAGTCAGTTTCTGAATCAGGTTGGATACGCACACTGGGAACGGCGCAATTACCTGAAAGAGTGTGGCATCTTCTAGAAAGGGCGGGGTCGCAATGAAAAAAAAGGGGAGGAAGGCCAGGACTTTGGGCAGGGGAGGTCCTCAAATTAAAAACGGGTACACAGAAATGGAAGAGCAATCTCAGCGGGGGAGGGGAGAAGCTGTTTATCTGATGGCCGGGAATCATTGTACTCTGTAAGACTCGTGCGTTTAGCGGGGAGAGCTTCTCGATTTTGGGGAGAAGCTCCTGGCTCCGGGGACACTCGAAGACGCAATCATTGGGAAGAAACCCGATGGTAACAGAATATCTGGCCGGTTCGGAAAAAAATGCGTCAGGAGAGCTCGAGGGAGGTTTTTTACGAATTGTTAACTAGGGAGGTCACTCGGGTAGAAGAGCGTTGGAGAGGGAAACGGCCGGGAAAAAATCTTCGCGCAGGAATCGAAGACGACGACCAGGAAGGGTCGGCGTAGAATACAAAGGACTTGGATAGGAATCTGCTTTGGGGCGGACATTGCAACGCATTGCAGTTCGCCGCATGACCAAGCATGAAGGAGGGCGCTCGGAAAAAGTTGAAGTAAATTCTTGAGAGAGGATCCGGTGAGGGAACCGAGGAAAGGTAAAGGCTCACTGAATGGGGCCTCGCAACTCTAAGAAAATCTCTTCCAGGGCTGAGGACAACTTTCCCCTACTAGAGCTGCGGGAAAGCGGGAACAAATTGGGCCGGAAGGTTATCTGAAGGGCCAAGAAGGGGCTACCCACTTTCAGACGTCTCACAACATCTTGAGGGGGAGCAAGCCTGCTTTAAATATTTCACGTCCCGGACCGGGAAAACGTCAGTGTGATGGGAGTATGATATACTAAAAACTGTACAAGAAGCCTGTTGGGACAAAAAAGGGGAAAAGAGCGCGGACCAGCTTTCCTCCCAGGGAATTTCCAAGAACAGGTCCCTTGATTTCAAATGTTTGTTTAGCCGGCAACTAGGTATGCTCGGCGAATGAGAAAAAGGAAGGGGGGAACGCCCGCGGGGTTTAAAAAAAAAAAAAAACGTTGATCTTCCTTTTAAAGACGGGTCGAAACAAAAGCACAGGCCGATTGAGGGGGAATTGCTAAAAGACTATTCCAGGACTAGAGCGGAATTTTCGGTGGAATAAATTCCTTCTGGCAAGGAGGGGCACTAAGCGGAGCAGCTGGCAGAATCGCTCCGATGCTGGCGGTCTGGGACACGTCCCAACAAAGTGCTAACTGTAAGGAGGGCGATATGCCGGGGCTATTGGGACGGGCGTCTGGCAAAGGAAAAGCTGGTGATCTCAAAGGCGATCGCTCTAGGAAGAAGGAATCGACTTGTTTTGTTGTGTGCACGAGTTGCTCTTAGAAAATATTGTCTCCATTGAAAGGCACTGGAAATCACCCTGGGATTTGGGATTTGCTGGGTGACAGGGGGTATTTTTAGATCTTTCCGCAAGGGATGGATCCACAGTTCTTGGAAGAGAGGAAAATCCCCTAAGCAACGTGGGGAAAAAGTTCCTGATGGAGTGAATCGGAGAAAAGAGGGCGGCAAAATCGGGATTTGCAGAGTTTGAAAAAGTACTGAGATTCAGGAGGGCGTTTTTGCTTCCGCCGACGAAGGGCGGAACGTGAAGAAAGCATGGAAGGGGGGGATGCGCGCATTCAGGGTGGCGGAAGGTCGATGGCCGGGCCATCTCCACTAAGTGGTGTTCCTATTGCGCACGGAATAAAGTCACTTGTGAGGGGAAACGTTGAAAAGTCACTTATGGGGGAAGGCATATCCTAAAAAAAAAAAAAAACTGATGAAAGATCTCGGCGCCTCAGGGTGCACGCTTCCTTCAATGAAATTCCCAGGGGAATTCCGGGGGGAGGAAAACTCGGATCTGAAGTCCGGCAGGCTCATCCGTTCTAGCATGCGCGACAGCAAAATTTCCGCTTCACTCTCGGAGGGAGAAAAAAAAAACAGTATGTAGGAAGAGGACAACCTCATTCACCGTCGATCTCAAACTCTCAATATCTCGGAAAGATCAGCAACATCAGGGAAATGGAACAAAATCCAAACTTTGCTGGGGAAAGACTGGGACGTGAATCCACTGGGGTCCAGGCCATATGGAGCGCAGGGAAAACCAGGCAAAAATCAACCGAAAAACAACCAGCAATATGCAAACCAGCAATCCACTCGTAGGAAAAATGCGCCAAGTTGTCTCCACGCAGCCTTCCTTTCCCAAAAGTGGCTGCTCCCGAAGATCGCAGAGCTAGCAGCATATGGCTAGCGGAAGCTCCAGCACTCCCGCTCCCAGGACACTCGAACAGTGGGCTTAGAGCAACGGGGAACCAAATGGTTCCCCAGACGCTCATAGCATTAGCAGCAAATTTCATTTGCTACAACCGCTGCAGGCACTTTAAAACGCACAGAAAAGAAGACGCTATCCTCGGGATAGTAAAAGAAACAAGCTGATCCAGGAAGAAGGGGAATGTGCTCCGGAACCGGCCTTAAAAAACGGAAAACTCTGCGCGGGGAGCTTCGATTCGAGTTCCGCCGATAAAAAAATGGACCAAAAAGGCGCACCCAAATTGGCGGTTTCCTTGGAAAGGAAGGAGTCGAAGATGAAACCGCGCTCGTTAACGGGGTTTTGGTTCCCAGCCGAAGAACCGCTTTTGGTGGAAATCGGTCAAAACAACGTTCTCGGTTCGTTTCAAATAATCCGGCCTAATACGGTAGGGGCCTGGACCCAGCGCGAGAAGGAAGGCCTTGATACGAGGGCGCTCCGTCAAGAAAGTCCTCCCACGTTTAACGGAAATTTGAATTCCAGACCAACAAAGTCAAAATTGAACATCAAGCCAGGAAGAGCAAGAAAAGTGCGGGAGAAAGGCGCGGAACAAAAAAAACAGCGTTTCGAACAGTCAATCCACAGAGATCTGGGCGAAAGAGGCGAGGAAAAGAACAAAAGCAAAAACGGAGGTTCGCACTGGGGGCGTTAGCAATTCCGCCAGCAGAGATCGATAAATGCCTTCATAAAAAATTGGGAAAGAAAGCCGCCAAATTGGGGTCGTCCGATCGAGAGAGCCGGAGCGAAGATTTTCACGTTTTCAGAACGGAAAAAAAGGAAAACATCAAACCCTGAGCCGGGAAGCCTAGGAGACGCCGCGGACAAATCCAAGAGGGCTTCGAGAACCGTCCTATATAGAGCCGTTTTGTTCCCAAGGGTGCGACCTGCAAATCGTCTCTATTGAAACCGGGAGAATCTCGCCAGGAGGAAAAGGAGATAACTAAAAAGATGCTCCTGCGAGACGTCAACAGCACGGGATTACAGAAAAAAAAATTTATCCGGAAAAAACCGCTAGCTTTCGAAGGCGCGATTCCAAAAGGGTCCAGAAGAGGAGGACCATCCAACGGAAAGACTTGTCATGACTCCTCGGTGTTTCATTTATGAGTTTAGACCGGCATGGAAGATGACAAAAATTCCGGGGAAACAGGAAAGACAAGTTCCGCCTGTGTGCAGATTCCCAAAGATTCATGAAAAAGGCAAGCCGCGTGGATCAGCATGTGACAGAAGGGGGAAAGGGGGGCTTCGGAAAGGCGTTGCGGGAGCGATTTCGGGGGCAGAAAAGGTTGGTTTCGACGATGAAAGCGTCTCGAAACGGGGAGGAAAAAAAGTTGGGGAGGCGGCATGGCCAAAAACACAAAAACCCAAAAAAACCAAAAAAAAAAACAAAACAAAAACCCCCCCACGAAAACTGCGACTCTTTGTTGAAGCCACGGGGGGGTGCGACAATGGAGTCTATAGAAAACAACAAGATGAGAGGGAGGCGTTGGCACAGTTCGTCAGAAAAATCGTCAACAATCGGAGAAGGGGAAGGCTGCATTCCTTTCCAAAAACGAAATAGCCCGTTTACTAGCAGGAGCTCGAAAAAAAAACAGGGAAGAAAAAATCTGCGAAGCAAAGCGCGGAGAAAAGGCTGCGATTGGTGCAACGCACATCCTACTGTCTTCTCACCCACCGCAGGGGAGTGTGGGAAATGCATCCATAATGGGCTTTTGTTTCCAATAAGTGTGGCATCAAAAAAAGGTTGGAACCCTATTAGTGGGAGAGGGGGGAACAAAAGGTCCTGTGAAAAGAAGGGTTCGGGGACTCTCAGATGGAAGGGAGGCCAGGTAAAAACTCGGATCAGAGGTGATTCGGAAGACTCGTAGACTTTTTGAGAGGAAAGAAAGAGCTCTATCGCGTCCGAGTGGGGGGCGCTTCATCTAATAAAGAGCGCTTCTAGGCTGAAGGATTTGTCCAGGATTGGGGAAAGCAGCTGATTTAGGCCTTCGTCGAATCCAGGGAGATCATGAAAGGGTTGAAGGATTAAACGAGGTCAAAGGAAAGAGGCGTTTGAGGAAATTCGGTCTTAAAAAATCGAACGCCAGGGGACCTAAAGGGGAGAGGGACCGAGATTGAGCAAAGCCAATCCCTTCTGGGGTGGCTTCTTATGAGGACAATACTTGCATCGAAGAGGATAGAATACTCGTGAGGGGCGGGGGCTAACGAGTTAGAAGAAATCTTTTGACGTGGATCAAAAGTTTCGCAACTGCATAACGATAAGGAGGAAATGCCTGTCTAACCGGGCCCGCCGGCGGTGGTGCGACTGGCTATAAGGGGCATCGGAAGCGGATAACCTTCCGGGAGCGTCGACTGCAAAAACGGCCGAGTGCCGGCTCTGAGAGCAGTCCAACAAATGTTCCGGGGGAGAAAAAAAAGGGGCCAAAGAAACGGCAAAGAGGATCAAGTCAATTATGCGCCGCTCTTTTGCAAAAAGGCAGGACGGTTATCAGGAGGAAAACGGAAAGGAAAAAAAAGGGATGATTAAGGAGAGGCCGGCGTTTTCGCGGCGCAATGACAAAAACGGGACGGCGGAGGGACAGAGGAGGGACGAATTACTTGAGTTCGAACTGTGTGCCGTCCACGATGGCAAACTCCGTTTGCGAAAAAAGCAGGACCGAAAAAGAGTTTCGTTGAAGGTTAAGAACTGGGGGAGAAACGCGCGGACAGGCCGAGTTTCAGTAGGCGAATGTCTCAAAAACGACTATCCCTAGGGGAATGAGGGAGACCTTCTGGAAAAAACGGCGTGGTAAAACACCGTTTTGTGCGGTGAGAGAACTAAAATGAGGAGGCGAAGACAGGTCACAAGGAGACCAAATTGTTGGTGACCCGTCCTACATAGAAAAAATTTAGCGGGGGCGTGGAGACTCTGACGCAGATCAGCTTTTTGGCCTCTCCTAAACTATGAAAAAACGCTCTCCGTCTTGCAAAATGGAGCAGCAATCTCGGGGGGGGGGACTACGGGAATTCTCCAAGGAGGAGCATTTAAGTGATCCTTTGAAAAACAAACGGACGTTTGAGGGACTGGGAGGGAAAATATTGCTGGGTAGATTTTCGGGGGGGTCGCGCGCGAAAAAAAAAAGGCACGGCTGATCCACATTGCATTCGCTCCAGTTCCACCACAAAAAAAACCGGTCCAAAAAAAAAAAAGTTCGAGAAGGTGGAGAAAGATCTCGAGAATAAACATCTTGCAGAAGGGGTCTCAACAAGATGACGGCCTGATTCGAGGAAGTACCACGAACCTTAGGGTCCGCACGAGGCGGTCGATCTCAAATTGGGAATGCTAAAATGAAGCTGTCGATCCGTGAGGTGAAAGGCCGCCCATAGCAACGAGGGTTTCAGGACTGGCACTGAAAAAACCGGGTGCAAGGAAGAGGGGGCGCACGGAGGCGGGCAGTGACATCTCTGAAAAAAAAAACAAGAAGGGAAAAGAGAGATGTCCCAAGTGGCAAAAAGCAGTGAAAGACGGCTGGAAGCCGTCAAGTCCCAGAGGAAAACGGGGCGATGATCGACGGAAAGAAGGAAGGTCGAGCAGGACAATTTGAGAACTCAGGGGAAAAGCCTCGTCTGTCTTAAGCGCTTAAGTCTAGAAAACGAAAACAAAAAACGAGGAGGGATACAAAAAGAGAAAACTCTGGCAAGAAAAGCGATCAGAGCAGTCCAGAACACGCCATCAAACTGGAAGGGCACGCTTCTTTTCGCGGGGAACTGGAGCGAAGCCCACCAGGGGTATAGGTGAGCTCCTGAGAGGCAAACCGAAAGGTCTCTAAAGAAATTGTTTTACATCCACAAGGCTTAGGACGCCGTAAATGAAAACTCATGGGAACGAGCAAATTGAGGTGCCGCCAAAAGATGGTCCAAGAATTAAGGGAATCATAGGGGGGGATGATATCACCAAAAGATAATGCTACAGTCAACAGCCCATCTCCGGAATCGTTCTCCTTTCCTTGTGGAGCCCGAGAAAAAGAGGGGTGTGCCTGGGTGGCCCCCGAAGAAGCTCCCGCCCTGACGCATCAAGAATTGCATATGCGCCCGCGGGGAACAAACTGGCTACCGACCCGCTCTTTCGGGAACACCTTACGACAAATCAAAAGGCCCAATAGACGAGGCTCGGCACGCGCGCAAAAAACAAGCCCCAAAAACGGAGCCCTCGCCATAATCGCCTGGCGGACTCTACGCCCCGTCCATCAACGAAAAGACGCTAAGATCTGGCGCTTTTCGAAAAGCATGCCTAGGGACACAGTTCGAAAGGAAACCAGTTTTAAGGGGACCTTGGCTTCAAAGAGACTACAAGAATCAAGGCATTTTTTGTGGAAACGCCGCTTTGCCAGAAAGAATACGAGATCACCACGACCGGGCTCGGGTCGGCCGTTCACACACGAGATCGTAGGAAAAGGGCAGTCTTAGAAAAAAAATGGCCTTAGACAAAGGGAAGGTCCGCTCCGTCTGGCCCTGGCGAAACTGAACGGCACCCATTTGCGAGGACAAAGGGCAAGACGGCACTGAGGAAATCTGCGAACAGGAAAACGCTGGGTCCGCCCGTCTCGTCAGTGCATAGAAACCGAAGCGGGAAGGGTCGCAAGTATCATAGTCCACGAAAATAGAGGTGGGGTTATAACCGATCCAGAGTCCGAAACGATCACCGGAGAAAGCCCCAGAATCGTCATCGGTCTCCATCTTGGCTGCCAGTAAAAAAAGGAAAAGAATAGCAGGCTAACGCTCGCGCGGCATGTGCAGAAGAAGCCGGGAGGCTTGGGGAGATATGCCGCGAGAAGGGATTTTGGAATTTGCAGAGGCGACGTGGGCCGAATCCGCCTGAATAGGGAATTGCCGCCTAGAGGTAAAAAATCATGAAAAGCCTAGCTTTGGCGTTCAAAAAGCCGTATAATCGCTGCCGGGGTTCCCCAAGCCGGGTCGCCAATGCGAAATCTCGTGTCGCCAATCGCAGATCGCTGACCCCTAGGGGAGATCGAGAGGAGACCAGCTGCCAAAGAGTCCCGGAGGAAGGCCATCATATCACCGGATCTGCTCGATGCGAAAAGGAAACCAGCAGTCCCACAGGGAGGACCAAAATCCTTGCAGGAAAAAGCATTTTGTTTCATTAAAGATTTTCAGAACCTCCATCTTGGGTACCACGACTGGGGGGATAATGAGCAGGCCGCCGTGGCAAAAGTTCAGGAACGCGTTGGGAGAATAGTATGTTCGGCGAAGACATATCCTAAATAGAAAAATTTGGAATTGTGAAAGTCTTCTCTTAATCTCGCAAGAGATCGAGCGAATGGAGAACCGGCGCGAAACGGAATATGTGTCGTCGATTGCGGCCAAAAAAACATCAAAGGGGAATTAAAGGAATCCACTGCTGTGGGGATACGAAAGGGGGGGGA
>Ga0179593_1263122_pt1 | contig 12065 bp, 11 predicted proteins | sample CZODoug2_1_08_16_FD_185931 | JGI IMG/M metagenome (GOLD analysis project Ga0179593, IMG submission 185931) | Vadose zone soil fungal communities from Angelo Coast Range Reserve, California, USA - CZODoug2_1_08_16fungal (PacBio error correction) | ecosystem: Environmental > Terrestrial > Soil >...
AACTCAGCGGAAGGGTAGAGCACTGGCGTGATGCGCCAAGACGAGGTCATGGAACTGGTAGCAACTCGCTTCGTGCCCTCCGAAAACCTCGTCTAAGCCGTTTTCCGCGCATGGCCACAGCTTGGACAAGTCCTCTTAAGAAATTCGGCTTCGGTGGTGGAATCGAGGCGATCTGGGTGCAGGTCAACCAGCTTCGCTGCTGCAGTATCGATTTCTACGCTGGCCGTGAATCCTAGATCCGAACCGCAATGGCCTCGGGAACACGATATGTAGAAGTGCGGCTCGGGTTGGGTGGTCATTCGGGCTGATGGGGAACCAATTCAAACCCTCGTCCACATTGGCGCCTAAGCGGGGCGCAAAGGAACCAAACTCTGGCTTGAAAGAAAGGGGGTGCCCAGCACAACCAACACGGACGATCAGCGATCCCGCAGTTTGCCAACTCAACACTCTGGAGGCTGCCCGGTGACACCAATGCAGTTCAACAGACTCGCGGCGAGTTCACAAACCTGGTAGAAAAAAAGTCCTTCCATGACTCGACGACCCTGTCACAGAGGATTTAGCGTGAGAAAAAGCCTGAACCTGAACTGTAGAACCAGAGCAGGTGAACAACTGTTACGGTTTTGTTCGCCGGATAACCTTAGATCCTCCGAAGATCTGTGCGCGCTAATTCAGCGAGATGAAAGCCATGAGCGCGTTTAAAAAAACACGCCACGCGCCGACCACAGATACAATCAAAAAGACATCACCAGCGCTTTGTAACATCCGGGGCGGACATCAGCAATAACGTCAAGGTCAAAAAGTCCCAAGGAGCAGGTAAGGCCGAATTTTCATCTGTTGTGGGGCAAATGGCGGCTAGACATGGGGAGACTGTAGTCAGAATCAGAGAGTCCCGGTAAACGAGCTATAAACTTCAGACTCTACCTTTCACCTGATCGAATAGAAGCTTGTGAAAATTCCTGTCAAACTGCCCATCCCATTACTTGTTGGCGTCGACGAGGGAGTGGACCTTTCGTCTCAACAGGAAATCAACAGGCGAGGGGCAGAATACGGATGTCGCCGTTTTATATGCACAGGTGCCGCGATCCCTGGGAGACGACCTATCGACATTTTTCGGAGTTTTGGAAAAACTGGGGAGAAAAAGCTTTGGCACCGGGCGGCGACGGCGATGTCAGATACGACTTAAAATTGCCACACAACCTGCTCGCGGTCGCTCCCAAAACTCGTCCACACGGCGAGACCTCGTACTGGCAGTTGCCAGTCTGCGAGGTATCACTCATTCAGCAAACGAATCATCCTGTCCTAGGGAAGCATTCAAACTGGCCAAATTCGGGATGTGGGTCGAAGGGGCGTCATAAATTGCAAGGCGATAGCGTCCCGAAGATGCGTCTGTGGAATCAGCCTGATCGATCTGCTGGCAGAACCCGGTGCGCCGTCTTCCAGGGGTAGCCAACAACTCCCGGCACGGCCGCGATCTCCAACGACGTGATTCATGTCCCTGCCAAGGCTCACGCAAACCGCTGGCGACGGACTCCCTCCGTGCAATGGTAGCGTCATAAATGAGAACGGCTGACCGTACAGTACCACGCGATCCCCGCCTGCTCCAGGAGAGCCAATGGGTGATCTTCGAAAGGCAGCGTGCAAGATCTGCGGGGAAGGAAAAACGTGCTTGAAACCAAGGCCCACGTAGCCCTCGGGAGCAGAACTGTGTGAGACGCCTTTAACACGATTCGTCAAAACAACAACCCGTCTCATCGTGCCCAAGTGTATAAGCCATGCTTCGACGCACCGCGTACGATCCAGGCAATCGCGGCGCGGGACACGCGAGAGACAGAAAGTACTGCCTTGCCATTCATCATAAGGGGGGCGGAAGCGGGCCGAGATCCGGGCACTCGTCAGGGCGAAGTGATCGAGAGGTGGACGGAGACTAAACAATCTGGATCGCGAGTTAGTTTTACTTCGGCCAGCGTGTGACACACTGGGCTCGAAGTCAAGCATGCGTGCAAATAACGGACTTCGTTCATCCTTTGGGTCTGCTTGCGCATGCTATCAAGGTATCTCAACAAAAAGGAGGGTGAGGTTCCCTCTCAAGCAAGTCAGCCTCAACGGAAAGGAACGAAGTACGGGTTGCCAACGCCAAGGGCGTGCCGGAGCATGAGCCCGTGTGCCCCAACACCGCGACAGAAGCGCAAACTAGAGGGCGCGAGATCCAATTGCTTAGGGTACGCTCACTGACACTAGCCCTGACAGAACAGGGAGATACCGGGCTTCCGGAAAGGGGAGTCGGGACTGTCAACTAGCTGGGGCCATACTTCTGGCTGCGGTGAGTAAAGTGTTCCGCGCGATGACTGATGTCAAACTTACGGTGGGCGAGCATGGCGTATACACGGCCAATGGAATGGTTTGGGACTCGGCACCTGTAGACGAACAGTAATCTGGGGACACGAGTTCGGGAGAGCCAATGGACCGTGTGAAACCCCAATGATCTCCTGCATCCGCTTGCCATTTCGAAAGACCAGGGGAATCGGAGTAATTCGCTGCGTTTTGCCAGGTGCACTCGCAGTCACGAATCGCGCATGAGGAGTGGCACTCGCAGGCGGTTTTCGGGAGCTTGGCATTTAAAAGATACGGCGGGGGAGTCGCGCGTCCGGCTTGTGGCGAGACGAGCGCGGTGGCAGCAGATAGAGTAATCGAGGCTATGTCCACAGAGAATAGGGGAACGGAACGTCATCGCCGCGTATGACGCCGCTTTAAGAAGCAAACAGCAGGGAAAAAGCCTTTCCCCTTCATGCCCGTGGATGCATATACTCGAGTCAACTGCCGTCCCGATGTTGTGTCTCGCCGTGTGGACTGAGGGAGGGTATTACGACCTTATGTCGCAAAGGTGGGATCCTGTAATCCTGAGAGGCCGTGAACAGCGGCTCGGAGTTTGGTCCCAACCTCCGAAAAGTAAACTGTTAGCCGGAATGCTAAAACACAGTGGCCAGAGAATTCGCTCCATGCCCGTACCGTCGAATCTGGAGCCTAGCCTTGATCGCTGAGAAGAAAGGCTCCACATCGTCCGCGCCAAGACGGAGTGGCATCGTACAGTGAGAGCGGGCTGGAAGTATCACAGGTCTCAAGGATGAACGAGAGAATGGAAATCGATTATGCCGGGATTCTGATATCCTACGGCAAGAGAGAAGGCCCTGCCACTCACACCGCTGAAAGCACGGCTCCGTACGGCGCCTTGACTTGATGATTATTGCGGATGGTGAGCAAAAACTCGTAGATCTTTGTCAGTTCCAAGGATTGGAGGTACGAGACGATTGTACTCTGGTTTCGGCCGGGTCGGATTTGACACACTCGGAATGGCCTTTAAAAACATCTCCGCTATTAGCGAACACAGATCGCTTCGTCGCGGACTACAAGTCTTCTCTGCGACCCATCACTCCCGGCAAGGCAGAGTGGTGCAATGACTTATTTAGAAGTCAAGGTTCCGGCGGGGCACTCTCACTCCTTCACTAAGGGGACGATACTGGACGGACTGTCCAAGGTTTTGTCGCGCTTGGGAGGGAAAATAAACTGCATGGGTGTTCAACGGGCAGCACCATCAGAGTGTTTTGATGTTGGCAAGGCACAATGGGATCGCTGATCGTCCGTAGTGTGGGGGGTGGGGAGGGGGATTCTGTTTCAAGCCATAGTCCAGTTGGTTCGAAGGGCTGTCGCAGGAGGCCTTTGCAACATGGACCACTGGGCAGAGGGTTTGGACGATCGGAGCCCGAAGGGAACCGAACGAAGACCACAACATTCGATCCAATGATACAAAGGTGCTCCGTGCCGGGTCGGGCAGGTCTACGAAAAATCTTATTCAGGGCAAAAGGACGGATCGATCCTCAACGGGCAGCTGTGACAACAAGATCGGAGCCCGAAATGACTTCGCAAGACGGACACAACATGAAGAAGGGAGTTCTTATATCGCTGGCAAGCTTGAAAGGGTCGCTCAAGGGAAAATTTCTGTTGGACGTCGGATGGGCCGAAAGCGAGTTCCGCTAAGTGTTCCGGTCGCGCGCTCCCGCCAAGCTGCGACTCGCGCGGCCGCAGTGCTCACACCCTGTCGACATCTACCCAACACAAAAAAGGGAGGAAAATGATCAACCGAGAAATAAAGCGAACGGGGAGCAGAGTGAGCGGCCGCCAGGATGAGTAACAAGGTAAACTTAAACCTCGCTTTCGGCGTTGCGGCCCTCCAATTTTGGAAACTCTGTCTTTATCATAGCCACTGGGCGAAGAGACGCATGAAGCTTGAAACGTCCTCTAGAGAAATAGGACATGTTGTTGCCTTCGGGAAGGTGCATTTCGGGCTCGATTCTGGGGTGTAAAAGGGAAAAGATGGCTGCACGTTGGAGATCGAGAGATTCTCGATCCGCTTGTCAGTAAAACCGAACGCAACGGGAGGGCCTCGGCACCTCAGTGAAGTGCAATGTTGGTTTCGCGGTAGTGTTCGCTAGGGGAGAAGAGGTTTACAACCTCGCCACAGTGCGCCTCATGTTCGCCGCGTGCGCATGCCCTTCGCAGAACTGCACAGCTGGTTACCCAAAAAAAGAAAGAAGAAGATGGCTAAAAGTTTTTGGCCAACAGCAAAACTCCTGCGTTTGAACACCTGAAAGTGCATGACCTCATACAAGCATACACACCGTGGTAAGAACCAAGAAATATATCCGCCCTGTTAAGAATAATCCACCGCATGACCAGGACTGGGGCCAGATCAGAATTGACCACTAGGGAGAACGGGAGGGTGATGGGGGCGGATACGCGTAGGATCAGCAGAGCTAAGTTCAGAGCGTATAGCAATGCCGGGCTCCATAAAACACTGCCGCACGAAACGAAACATCATCGAGTCACGCGCACAGACGGGGGAACAAAAAGATCGACGTTTCCACTAGGGCTGCAAAGCAATCGTCAATAAAAAGGCAAGGGCCGTACGATGCGACCAGAGTGAGTGAAACACCTCTCAGTTGGGGCATCGGGAAACATTCAGCGCAGCGGAGAAAAAGTTGACATCTGTACAGATCTTTTCGACCTGACAGAAATAGAAGCTTTTGGAATCTTCCAGAAATAACCGATACGGGGCAGCTTAACTCTTCGCCCGGATCAGCTGAGTTCCAGAGAAGGGCGGTAACCGGTCATGGATACCGCAGTGGCTGCCCCGTGTCAGGGTCGTTGCCCTGGGATAACAGCTGCTAGCGCGGTTGTGGAAAAAACTTAGCACGAGGAGAACCGGGATTCAGCGCAGATCAGGGATCCCAATACCCCAGTCACCCTGCGCCTCCTGAGCATACCGGTCCCAGACATGCAAAAACCGCGAACACGGTGAAGGGGTAATCGAACGGTCTCAGATCATCCGCATGAATGAGGAAGTCATGCCGACCGCTGATAGATGATGGCCTCCAGTCGATAAAGTCCGGCATAGCGGCGATAGACGTTCCCGGGACTATCGGACTGTGGAAATCAGCCCTCATAGAGATCGCTTAAGGAAAAACAGGCTGCTGAGAGTCACGGAAGAAAACACTCCGGCACGGGAGAAAAGATACGCCGTGATTCGATGTCCCGTCGAAGAACCGCCTGCGACGTTCCACTAAAAATATGAATCCATGCGGGACGATAGGAGAGGATCTCAGTCAAGCGTCAGGTACCACCGAGAAGGAAGTTCTGCTGCTCAAGAGAGGACATTGGTGATCTTCGAAAGTCAAGGCGGAATCAGCGGGGGGCGTCACACAGGGAAGTGCAGCCTTCCCAACTCCGAAAGTGCCAGAGACTGCCAGAAAGCGTGATACCCAGTTGCCGCAGTTACGTCAACCAGGAGACAAGGTCTCATCGGGCCACAGTTAAGGCCATGCTTCGACGACCGTAAAAATCACGAAAAAAGTGCATCTCGTTAAACGAATGACGCAGCACCAAAAATGGGCCTCTATAGTGCCTAACCTATAGTGCAGCCCGGAGCGTCCCAGGATGCAACCTGGCGAAGTGATCGTGGTTCAAAATAAGGACTAGTGAAGTAAAAGTAGTTACTTCGGCCGTTCGGGACGGGGCTCGTGCGCAAGCCCTTGGCGTGGCCATCAACACTAGGTTCGTTCCAGTCCGTACGATCGTGCACTGGCTAGTCTAACACATGAATTAGGAGAAAAGATAGATATTCAAAGGGCAGATCAGGACAGTAAAAAACGAAGTTACGTTTTCTAAAACAGCGGCATAGCCCCGTTGTGCCCCGACGGGGCCCCCTGGGCCGAGTCAACTACCGAGAGACTCTGAAGGTGGGGGGGGCGTTCGTACGCGAGCATGCGTAAACTGATGCTCGCCCGCTTCAATAGGTGTTCTGGCACGAGGGAAAAGTCTGAGGCTTATGCACGCGCGTGTTCACGCAATTGACTGATGCCCCGGATTTTAGGGGCCCTGTATACACTGTGCAAAGAGAACGGCTTCTTAGGAGACTGCACCGACATCTGGAATGGGCACGAGGTCTGAATTGGGAAGCTGCAGCCCGTGTGACGCAAAATCACGGCCATCGCTGCCTTTCGAGATCACCCAAGAGCAACTGGAGACAGCACCGGAATTCGCTGTACCACCGCCAGTCTCATCGGAAAAAAGAGGACGAAAGACACTTCGCAAAAATTTGGTCGCCTTGGAGGACTTCAATCACGGCGTGGGAGATCGCCGTGCCCGGTAGCTGTGGCGAACCTGTACGACGCAGCAGGCAGCGGGTTCGGCAGCAGAGGAAGATCGGACGCACACCCGAATCGGACGAGCTGTACGTCCAGCAGCGTGAAATGAACTGCCTTTTCCTTCATGAAACGGGTATGAAGGATATCGTCGAAAAGCTGCCGCCCCTTCCCTATGTGGTCCGTGAGGACATTATGAGGAGGCGAACGGGTGACTGGGGTGGCATTGGGAGCCTGTTCAGAATCGCAGTCGTCCGCCCGGAAGCGTCTGACAATTGGGTGACAACCGCGCATGTGCGTTAAGGGGCCAACATACCGGGCCAGAGGGGGGCCGATCCCTGACCGTAACCGTCGAGAAGGAACGCATACCTTGAATCCGCTGGATTACTAAGTAACTCCCTCGTCCGCGCAAAAAAAGTGAGCATCGTTAAAGAGGGGTAAGAAAAAAAAGAGGCATATCTGATCAAAAGAAAATCTTATTTCTCGGGTGCGGGCCGATCCGTATTCGTATATCTACCGATGAGATCACGGCCTGCCATCACAAGCTGAAATGCCGGCTGTTGGACTTTTTGGACATGACGTGGAAGAGGGAAGAGGAACGTCGGATCTTTGTCAGTGTTCGCGTGGGCGTGGACGAGCGGAGGGGAATGGTGGTCGTCAGCTGATCTTGGGGGAATATTTGGAATACCTCGGAAATTGCTTTCATCTCAAAATAGCGCGCACGAGCTCGTCTCGGATCCGAAGAGGCTCTGCCATACCCTCGTCACCGTACGATGGTCAATCTGCTGGTATACCCTCCGTTTTAAACGTCGGCGAACTCGCACGCTAGACAGGTGACCCGGAGCGAACTGGAGGTTTAAAAGGGGGAAGAGGAGGGGGGGATCATGACTGCATTGTTGGGGGACCAATCCGTTTTTGTGTTGGCAAAGCATCATGGGAATCGGGGATGAGAGGGAGGTAGATGGGGGGGGGTTGTTTTCTGGAAGGGGTTGGCCAGCAAATTGTTCCGGGGAGAGCACCAGAACTTTGCACCCAATGAGCACTGTGCGGGGGTAACTGACCCGATCAGCCCGAAATAACCGAAGGAAAACAACATTCACGCGCCGCACTCATTCGGTGTCCAGGAAATTAAAAGGTCAAGTCGACCTGCAGGAATTCGGGCAAGACTCCTCTAAAACGAAAAGAGAAGAAGTTTGTGTAATGAACCTCTCGTAGCCCGGAAAAAAAAAAAAGAAATTCTAACGACGGAACAACATTCCTCAGTTTCTTAATAGCGGACTTGGCCAGAGTGGAGCGACAAAGGGTCCTTATAAGAGTTGTGTCAGGAATGCAAACGAGCCACGTCTACAGTGTTAATCTGTAGCAAAAAGCGCCAGCTGCTCAGCCCTGCTGGAGTTTCGCCCTCACCCAACACCGGTGGGGAGGATAGACTTTGGGAAAGGTTGATAACCTGGGGTGAGAGAATACGCGCGACAGATTCAGGACACTGTAGCGTACCGCGCTTTCGGGGCCAGATCCGATTTGATAACGCACTCGTCTTTTATCAGAATAAGCCGACAAGTGCCCCGAAGGGTGGACGAGTAAAGGCTCGAGGGGTCGTGATAAGGTTCAGGGCTCCGTCGTGGGTGTCATTTCAAACCCTCTTCAAATCACACGTTGGAGATCGCGAGGCGCATCCGCTTCCGTAAACATGGCCCAGATCCGCAAACGTGAGGCACGAGGGTGGAAGAAGTGCTGCTCAGAATGGGGGGGACTGCCGGTTATTTTAATGTCGGGCAGATCGGGATTCATTTCAGAGCGTCCTCATGGGCCAATACCCGAAGCAAGCCGCTGAAGCGTGGAACAACAGGTCACAGCAACAACCAACTCACAGACCTCAGCGATCCCATGATCATGGTTGGACAACATCAAACACTCTGGATGGTGCGCCCGTTTTGAACAACAATAATCCCAAGCAGCGTAACAACCTGGGAAAAGTATAATTCCAGTGTAAACCGTGGAAAGTAGAGTGCGAAGTCCCCGCCGCGCAATGGCCGGAGGGGGATTCAATCAGCATTTACCCCTTCGACGGAGGTGATGGGAAGATATAACAATCCGCCGACTTCGTGCGCGCTAGAAGAACAGGGAAGCCATTCGAGGGAACAACGTCAACGCGCCTACCACAGAGTACAATAGAAATCGCCACGCGACCATAAGGGGAAAACACGTTCCGACATGGACCATCGGAAAAGTCAGAGCAAATAAAGCGCCGCCGGCTACAGCGTGGCCAGGCACGGTCTCATGCGCTTTAGGATATCAAAAAGTATTTCATTCGGCAGCGGAACTTTTTCAGACATCGTCAGACCTTTCAACAGATCTGGAGGACAGAAGGGGGAAGAGAGCTGAACCTGACTGAAACGATTACTGTTGGCGCGACGAGGGGGGGGCCTTTCGTCAAGTCAAGAGAGCGTTCCATAGAGGACGGTATCGGAGTAGGCGGGATTTGACAAGTTGTGGCCGAGGGAATGGTATAAAAACAACAGATGTGGTGTGGGTCGCGACTGTCACTAGGGGAAAGACTGCGATCAGGGATACAGGACCAATCCACCCCATTCAAAAACGCAACCGGCCATAAGTAAAAAGTTCATTCCAACACCGCATAGCGAGACACAACATCGACTTGGCTTGCCAGTCTGAGAACATAGAAACCCGTGCAATAAGGGCGAAAGGGACAAGGTCAATGTCCTCGACTTTAAAGGGGTCTCCGCCGTCAAGGCATCATTTGCCGCTATGACTTCCCGGTCGATGGGATCAGCCTCGATTATATCATCGATGAGGAAACGCCGTCTCGCAGGCGCCAACAGCTCCGCAACGCGCGGATCTCCGTGATTCGAAGTGGCAGAAGGCTCCGAAACCGCCTGTCGACTTGCAGAGAGTCCTTCCTCAATGAGAAGCGGAACGGAAGCACCGCGCAATAAGGATGAAATTCCCCTGGCTGCTGCTGGGCACGCCATTTGGTGATCTTCGAGAGCGGATGCATGAAGAAGGAACCGGGGCCCTTTACGTCAAGACCCGTTCCCAGTAATAGCTGGACTCATGAATACCAGTTTCCTCAGCCGTCAAACGCCGTCTCAAGGGTCGTGGGCCAATTGAAACGAAAGGGAGGTAAGCCACCCAACATCCTGTTGACTACAGCATCGCTCGGGCACGACGCGCCAGACGCAGCAAACAGAAGTTGTGCCCTATAACATACCTACGACTGGTGCGAATATAGTCGTTCGCAAACGAATCCGTCAAAAAGCCCAGGATCGGTTTCGCGTACCTAATAGTCGCGCGAGACTTCGGACAGTGGACCGTTCGGGGAGAAGGCCGCAACCCCTTGAAGACATTCGTTCAAGTCGTTGGATTGAGCAAGCGCGGGATTCTCTCTGTATGGAAAGACGTCTTCCAAATGCTCAAGCAGATCGCGAACTGAACTTAAAGGAATTACGTTTATGGCCAGGCTGAGGCAGAGCCCGTGTGCACAAGTCCACGCTGGGGCCAAGTATCCAAGAATCTCGACAGTGAGTAGGGTACGCGAACACTCTATCTAAGCCGATGCTCCGGAACTTCCGGGCGCACCAGGTGTAGACTGCACTAACGGCACATACTTTGGGCGTCATGCGCGCGGACCGAGATTGCCTGTGTTACAAAGGATTGGGGGGATTGAGAATATACACTCCACTATGGACGGGCTGCTGCGTTGACGACAACAACTGGCGTATCACGGGGCTGGAAGCTCTGGGACACGAAGACTTTGTAAGCTGCAGGAAAGGGCTCCAACACCTCTCCTTCGACCGCGCCTTGTCAAGATCAATCCGCCATGCATGCAGCGTGGTACCTGAACGCAGGGACTCCGATCGCAGTCTTCTACGAAAAGGCACCCGGAGGCTGAGTGGGTCGCGAAGGGGAAGAGCTGGCCGGAAATTAATCACGGTAGTTCCGGAATGTTGGAGGAAAATGGCTCCGCGCGGCGGTTCGGGAAGTCAAGATCGGATCATCATCGAGGGCAGAATTCCACAAATCTGCGTGGACCGGGGGAAGAACGAGTATCGCATCATCCAGCAGGGAAACAGTAGTCTGGATAGCGGGGATGCGGATATCGTCGATTCAAGAAGGCCGCAAATTCCCGATTTGTGTTCTCGCCATGGGACTGAGTTTTCGGGACCGTGGGAAGGCGCACGGTAAATGGTGGAATTGGGGCCTTGATCAGTATAAGAGGTTCCCGCCCAGTGAACAGCGTGTCACAATTTTTTCCCAGAAATGCAGGTTTCTTCCCAGGAATCGCGGAAGAAAGGGGCATATAAAGGCCGACTCCATGACCAACGTAGAGATCAAAACGAAGAAAATGGTAAGAAATATTGATCATCTTCTGACCAGGTCAGACTCCCTCGTCATCAACAATCAAGATCGTTACAGGGGTGTCCTCAAAAAGCTTCAGGGCATTCAGGTCTGAAGATCGTAAAAGATGTTGAAGCTCTCGCTCGGGCGATCCGGTTCATCCCCGCGAAGGAAGGTTAAACTGACACACACGCTGGCAAATGGATCGGTACGGCGCCGTGAAGGTGATCTCGTTATGGTCTGATGGAGAGAGCACGTGATCCTTTGTAGGGGAAAATGCGCGGAGCGAGCGGAATTGTAATGTGTCGTGGATCGTTGGTGCACATAGAACGGAGAATCCTCTGAGCGTCCGACAATAGTCGTCGGAGGGAAAGCTAATCTCGGCGAGCTCAAAGCCGTCGCGTTCCCCTTACGCGTGTATGCTTGTATCCGTCGGTCGGAACGGGGACCTCCTACTGTCAACAAGGGAGCTAGGATACGGTTTGAAACCACGGTGTGTAGCGCTTGGTGAGTCATAACTGCATTGGTTCCAACGGCAGCACCATCCAGAGTGGGGGGGAAAAAATGGCTCACATGATCGCTTGATCTCGTAAGGTGATGAAAGGGGGGCTGTTCATCAACGGGGTTAGAGAATTGGGGAAAAAAGCGAAAACGCTTGTTATTAGCGACTCGGAGGGTTTAAAGTACCTCCCAGCCAATGAAATACCTCGAAGACCATAGAGAAGGGAAGTCGAATAGCGGTGCGCGGCCATTGTTTCGGATCCGGTGCATGGTCGACTGCAAAGTCGAAATCGCCAAGACCTCATGAAGTAGCGAGAAAGGGTGTAAATGAACACCCCAGATCAGCCAAAACTCCACGACGGCAACATTCGAGCATTCTTAAACGCGTGTGGCACTTGTCGCGCGAAAAAATCAGGCTTGATAATGGCGTTATCAAAGTAGGATGGGCCTCAAGGAAAGAGTTTCAAGATTCAACAGATGGAAAGCACAGCCAAGCTTAACCGGCAATTG
>Ga0179593_1458851_pt1 | contig 12065 bp, 10 predicted proteins | sample CZODoug2_1_08_16_FD_185931 | JGI IMG/M metagenome (GOLD analysis project Ga0179593, IMG submission 185931) | Vadose zone soil fungal communities from Angelo Coast Range Reserve, California, USA - CZODoug2_1_08_16fungal (PacBio error correction) | ecosystem: Environmental > Terrestrial > Soil >...
ATGAAAAAAAGGCTATACACGGGCTGGGACTTCTCCAAGAGGAAGAGAAGGAAAAAATCAGGAACGAACGTGAAGAGGCAAGGGGGACATGAAAAAAAGAACAAACGAAGGTGCCCGAGAGGTGGGGACCTGGAAGAAGCAGGGGGGCAGGGGTTAATTGTCCAATCTTTTAGTAAAAAGGGTAACCAGGAAGCACTAATACCGTGCCGCCGAATGGACGAACAACAGGCAACTCTCAGACTTGACAAACAGAAACCTATGGCTCAAAAAAGAAATTCGCAAGTAAAGTTCGGAAAGTCAGTGGGGCTTCAAAAAACACGCGGAAATCAAAGAATAAGAGTTTTCAATAGGGTTTTCAAACGGAACCTCGCGGCTCCACAACGCCGAAGGTCGGCGTTCGAGCACCACAAACGAGCCTCCTATATCAGAAAGAGGGGGAATTAAGGCTTCTTGGCAACCTCGGGGCGAAAAAACCTAGGTTTCGATCTAGCCGATAGAAAACTTCCAACGGGATAGCATCTACTTCCTCGAGTGGGGAGGACAGCGAGTCAAGAGTGGATTCGGGGCGCGCTCATTCTCAACAGCTGGCGTACAAATGGGGGTCCAGTCGGAATAACAACACGTGCAAGGTTGCAAAAAAAAGATAGAGAGGCGATAAAAAGAAAAGGGAGAAAAGACTCCTAGGGCGTCGAGGGGTCTGAACATCTGAAACGCGATCCCGACGTAAAAAAAGCGAGAGAAGATGAACTCTCGCCTATCGGGAACTGAAGATGCTGCGTCGGAGAAGTCTACAAAAATAAGGGTCCCGGCAGGGGGAAGGGAAGGGTGCAGCGGGGGGGGGGGGCCAGGGACTCCAGTCAAGAATCAAGGCGAAATCACCCGGATCTATGCGTGAACAAGGGGGGACACACTAACCTGTCGCGATGGTCAAAGAAGCGCGAGAGAATGGACGGGAATGGCGGCGCCAGGTGGCGAAACTGTCTTCTGGGGGGGGGGAAGAGAAAAAAGTCCTTATAATCCGAGCCAACAGGTCCATCCGGCAAAGGGGGGAACACTCTAGCGGACGAATGGGCCTGGTAGGAAGAGAAAGATGTGCGTCTTCTACCCTCGAGCGACAGGGGGGTGGGCGCAACTGGCAAGAGCCGCGACGCAGAGACGAGAAGTAAGCCGAAAAAAGGGGGCTGAGGGGGGAAGGGGGACTACTAACGAACCAAGGTTCACTGTCAATTAAACTGAAAACGCTGCAAAACGTCGCTGTCTAAGCGACTAAGGAGGCTACGTCATCAATAGCCGAGAAAGGCGGAGAGCGCAAGAGCACGTGGGGCTGAAGAGAAATTTCAACCACAAACAAAGACATACCAGGGCACATGGCACGGGGGGAGGGGTTCAATGGGTTCTAGCTCTGTGAGGTACCAGCGGACCTCAAATTGGGAGGGGGAGTGAATCTCAGAAGAAGTGGCCCTCCGGGTATCAAAAACTGTAGACATCTCCGCGTTTCGTAACGCCGGAGAATAAAAAAAGAAGGATGGGGGGAAGAGTCTATTTCTTCCAACGCCGAAAGGGTTTCAAAACACTCGTGCGCTCTGGTTAATGAGTGCTCAGCCGCGCGGGGGAAGCATTCGCAGGATAGACCGCCGGTCACGGTGAAGTGTCGAGAAGGCAGGAAAAGGCTTCTGGCAAGGGGGCCTAGAGACTAAGTATGCGCTTGCCCACGACTATTCCCTAAACCGTACGAAAAAATTAGCGCGGGCACTGGAGCCAAATGCGACTAGATAAGCCACGCAGAAGGGGAAAGAATCGCACACAACACTTCTTAGGAGGAAAGGAAGAAGTCTTAAACAATGGAGTGGTGATCTATTCGATGTCAAGCGCGAAATAACTGACTCGGGCCGGGTTTCTGGATCGCCCGAGGACAAGAGTATAGGGGCGAACGGGAAGGTCTCGGGCCAAAGGAAAAACATCGACTCACCGGGGGTAAGTCAAAGGCGCCTCAAAAGGGACGTGCGACGCAGGCCGTCAACTCTGAAAGGTACCGTCGGGAGACACTTCCCGAGCCCAACGGATCCACCTTCGAAGGCTTGGTCTCCACGGGACGGCGATGGGTGTTACCCAGCGCCGAAAGGACGGAAAAGGGGACATTACAGCAAAGAAAAATTAGTATTCCGAGGACCTTGTCAAAGAAAGCTAAAAAACAAGAGGGGGAAACAGACATGTCGACCAAAACACAAGGTTGGCCTTCACGGGACAGGAGACGAGTGGTTAGGTGTGGTAATCATCGAGTGGACAGCCCACGGAGCGGAGAAGAGAACGGGCTAGGGCTCGGCTTGCCTTAGCCAGAGAGGATGGGAGTCCCGAAGTCGACGTGACCACCAGAGACTCTAGCCGGGAAAAAGTTAAAACGTTCTCGCGTAGAAACAGCAACGCACGAGCGGGGTCGGAAGGGGAAGGAAAAGTCTGGGCTCGCGGAGCGAAATTGCAAAAACCGCCACAGGAGACAAAGTAGAAGGGAGTAAGGGAACGAAAAAGTTATCAACCGCACATTCGGTGACCGCGGGGGGGGCGGCCCCGAACCAAAGTCAAGGGCCATCTGACCCCCTGGGGAGCTCAAACCGCTTGGCTCTTAAGGTCCCTGTGAACTTCTCATGTTATGATTGGGCCTCATTGCTGGCCATAAAAGAAGGGAAACTTGCGAGCCCTCCCGTCTGAACATTATACTATTAGAACGGGGTCCTCGCGAAAACAAACCAGGCTCTTCAACCGAGATTGTGAGGAAGGCGCAAGACCTGGAAACAAAAAGGGAAGTCACAAGGAAACACAAAGCAAACGTATAAGCCAAGGAAAAGACCGAAAAAAAGGAAGGAAGGATACGCCGGTTCACCGCGGGGGCGAATATGCAAACGTCTCGTCCTTTGCCAGCGATCGACGTGTCCTGGGACTGCGAGACGCTCCCCTCGGGGCAAAGAAGAAGTCAGCAGGGGGAGTCAGACCGCCTCACTAAGAGAAAGGAGGGAAAAGGGGGACTCCTTTTTCTTCCAACAGGAACCATGAAGTGGTTTAATGGCAGCCAAGGGAAGCTTCGCAGCCCCCTCCATGAACCGCATGCGCGGAACACTCTCGAATTAAGATCGATTTGAACCGAGGAAAGCGCTTGAGTCGGGAGAGAGAAAAGACTGGTTGTTGGGGCAACGAGGGAAAGAAAAGATGGAGACGTGGGCCCGCCGCGATAGAGATAGCGATGCCGCTGCAGTGGGGGCCGAGAATACACAAGGAGCTTTATGAAATTCCTGTCCGAGCTCGGGAAAAGGCGTGGACATCTTCAAAGGAGGGACTCGAAGAAGCGGGAAGAGAAAACTCGAAGTAGTACAGCGCCAAGCAAGGCTTTGTCGGATTTCGAGGCGCGAAAAGAGGAAGAGGAGGTCTAAAAAGAAAGGAGAATATCGTTGCGGGCACAAAGGGAGCCATGCGCGTCATGTGCAGGAGAGGGCAGGGACCCGAAAATCCCCGGGAGGAAAACGTTTGGCAGTACCTCAACCCGGCTGAAAGACTCACAGAAACTACGGAAGAGGGACAAGAGGGGCACGGGATCATCCTGTGAAAAGGTCCAAAAGTGTCCGAGTGGAGCGAATTCATGTGGCGGAGTCCTCTGGGGACTACGGGGACCGTCGCAACAATGGAAGATGAATATATCTTAGAGAAAAACAAAAAAAACTGAGCTTATGAAAAAGAGAAAAGGAATCAGAGGGAAAGATAAAGAATGTCGGGTGCGCGGTTCCACACTTCCCGGAAGGGGCTACCCCAGAAAAAAAAAAAAAAAAAAAAAAAAAAAAAAAAAAAAAAACACCACCCCCCACCCCCCAAACCACAAACCAAACAACAATCTCGAAACCCTTCGGAAAAGGGGGCCACTGGAATGAGAGGACGGGGAAACTGGTGGCCACAAGAGAACAAAAATCGTCTGGTTATTCCACAGTCCCCGGCCGCAGGGGGGGACGGGGAGGCTCAAATAGGTTTGACTGACGGGGGTTCAGCAAGTTCCGAGAACCGGGCTAGGGGGGAATGGGACAACACGCACTGCAGAGCCTAGCGGGGGCGCCACGTCGGAGGCCTTAATGGGCGAATCCTCGAAATTCGAAGCACTGAAAAAGCTGGCTCGTACGTCTAGGGACTCACGGGACAACACACAAACGAGTCCTCCTGAAGTGTCAAAGCAGTTTGCACTAGCGGAACTTGGTCAGCAACCAGACGAATCCGTGGGCAATGGGGAGTTCGAGCGGCCACAAACGAGGGCAAAATCGACAGGAAGATCGAAATAGCTGACACTACCTCAGACCTCGTCCAATGGCACAGATTCGAAAAAAATGGCGCTTCGATTACGACCAATCGACAAAGCAAGTCACGCGCGTCATCGGCATCTAAGGACACTCGTGAACAGACAGCCGAAGGCAGGGGAAAGGGGATTGGCGAGGAGCAGCAGCAACGGGCCAGGGTACACCAAGCGGGTGCCGGGGCGGACTAAGGAAACACTCCGGGAGGACCGGTTGCAGGGAAAGTTCGCGCGCGCTCAGTAAGAAGGGCCTGAATGCCTAGAATGAAGAAGTAATACATGTGACAGGAAGTCTCTCGGATTAAGCGCCATAAACAAAATCGAAAAATCAAACAGCTCGAGACCAAGGCGAAAGACTAAACGATTGGACCCTCGCAGACTAGAAATGAAGCGAAAAAAAATGCGGGCGGGACCGGATGATAGTTATACTTTGCGAAAGGTTCCGGAGGTAGGGAAGGTGTTTGGGGTGTGGCTGCGGCCGGCCGCATAGGGAGACCTAAAACTGTGTGAAGCTCTCGGACAAGGTATCAGGGCGCGAACTCCAAATACAAAGCTCTCATGTCGAACCTCGAAGGCTCTGCCGGGACTGCGGGTGCCGGGGGGAGCGGTCGGAAGTGGGACCTCCAGGTGTTTCCACGGCCCTCCTTTCTTGGCCTGAACCAGTCTCCAGCACTTCGAAAGCCAAAACTCGCTCCAGAAAAAACCAAGCCCCCAAGGGGGTAAAACGCTCCTGACAAAGAAGATAGAACGATCAGAGAGGACTAAGGCAAGGTAGGGCACGGACAAGATCAAGCGCCGTGCTACGTCAAGGGGGGGTCGTCGGCTCGACTTTGTGTTGTGTTCATAGTATTCTCTCGAGGGCATTGCAGACTGGGCGTCGCCGGATCTCTACTAATGCCGCCCGTCGATGCTGTACGTCCGGAAAAAAACGAAGAGGCGGGAGCTGAGTTCGCTATCTACAAAAACGTATAAATCTCTAGGAGTCTTCATCTCGCACTCACTCCATTCCTCCTACACCAGACCGCTAAAGCGAACCTGGAAACTTGAACGGAGATGGCATTCTTATCGCTACCTAGTCAAAAACATGGCAAAAAAAAGAAAGCACGTAAGGCAGGACATGAGATATAGTCTATAACTCCACCAAACAGCCCCGCAAAACACAAACATCTCTCACACGCCTCCGGAAGCAAAAAAAGGAGGACAAAAAATGTACCCGCAAATGATACGTGGGCTAAACCAAAAAAGAGTATTTACAACCAAACAACGTCAAGACCAGACCATGAAAAGCCTTTATATAGGGTAGTACCACACCACTCGTCCATACCCCATCCCATCCCCTCACCTGAACGTCTGGCGCAGTCATCTAGACCTTGGTCACTCAACTGCTTTCTGCCCCTGACTTAACACGAATTTCAGGACTGATCTGACCAGTGCATCGCTCTCTCGCGTCGAACGGGGCTCGTATTCGCCGCTCGGCCCCTATCACGCGGGACGTAGCACGGCTTAATAGGGACTTGCCTCTCAGCATCGGCAGGTCCACCAACAGCGGTCAGCCCTGACCTAATCACCCTGGGGGTCCCTTACTCCGCCCTTTCACAACGATAGAAGTGTGGCACCGCAAAGGGGCAGAGACTCGGAGGGTTAGTGCCGATGTGTCCGAGGGCTGACGACGCGCACCAGACTAACCTTACATGTTGACAGGGTTAGAATTTTTGAGAAATACTCGTCCCCATACCGACAGGGCCCTGCACGGATGAGCTCTCATTCTCACCGTTGATGCGAAAAGGAATGATATACAATCCAATCCAACGCGTAGCGGACGTGCATGGGACCGGAGTGCATTTCGTGACTGCTCCGTAAAACTCGGGACTGGAGCTCTCGACACCGATAGGCGACAACGGGATGAGTAGAACATAACAGGGGTGCGTGAAGGTCGGAGGCGGGGTGAGAGTCGCGCAGCGCTAATTCTCCCCAAAGATGTACACGCCCCGCCCCGTCTATGAGGTGACCCCCGCTACTTCGAATGCCAAGCGACCCGGTAACCTTTAAATTACCACCACCCTGACGCAAGGACACCATATGCCATCTGGCCCTTCCTTTTTGTCATCTCTACCCGATAGTCTAACCTTACACGTACTCTTTCAGTACCTTCCTGAACTGTTCTCACCCGATCACCTGTCTGTTTCAAAGCGAGTCACTGTGTGGGCAGCCCTCGACAAATCACAGTGCGGACAGGACCCTTACCGTGAGGGAACGCTGGGGGGGGGCTACCCCTGTCAACGGTTACTCAAATGCAGATTCATACCTCACATATGACGGATGCGTCTCGTACGTCTCCGTCTCAATACTCCTTCTTAGCACTTCGAGCACACTCGGACACACAAGGGATCCTACTACCTCTGAAGACATGCAACGTTGCGAAGTCCTTCGACACTGTTCCGAAATATAATGTCCGGGCCCCTAAGAAAAAATTCCGGCCAGATGGAACCTCGTCTACACCAACCCACTAGGAGGGGTCGAACACGAGCCTAGACTTTACACGGCCTGGTTGCTTAGGGGGGGAGTTAGTGATCTTCTTCTTGATGGTAGGTCTCTTGGGTGCGGGGCTTTTTTTCTGCTCCATCAGGGTGGGTGATCTCCGGCGGGGCAGCTTAGGAAGGGAGGTCGGGAGCAATTGGTGAGGGAATGGAGGGGATAGGGACGGAGATGCGGGGTCCATTGGCCTAATTTGTAGCTAAAGTAATGGAGAAAAACAGATGGGATCCTGTCGTAACTAAGAGACCGTTGCTTATATACAGTTCTGTGCTCCTCATCAGCCTGTTATACGACTTCTAGTAGGGACCTATAGCGAAACCGCGCCGGCAAAATGCGGATCGCAGCGAGCTAGGACGGAACATTTGTCGACACACAGTAACTCCTGGGCCCTCCTCAAGGTGCCATCTGGCCCTCTGTAGGTGCGGTCCTTTATCGTTTTTCTCACGGTTACCGGGCGCTCTGAAGCAAGCACTACCTGGGGACAGGGCCCCTAAGGATTTAAAAGGAGCCGGGAACGGCCCGGTCCACGATGTATAGTTCAAGACCCCCGGTAAAAAAGGACGCGATGATGACGAAAGAGGGTCCAGCTTGCTTTCCTACAGTACCTCTAGGACGGGAGCCGAGGTCTGTAAGTCTCCGCGTCCTTCGCTGATGCGCAGTTACGGGTGGAGAATTTCCCACCCGACCTTCCGGTGAAGTTCAAGCCTCGGGGATTGAGACTCCATAGGCTCAACTGAAGGTCGGGTAACTGTAGGATGTAGGACAGCTGAGGGAAAGGCTAAACTCCAGATAGGGGGGGGGGGTGGCGCAGGAGCGGGGATTGGAGGGGCTCGAGGACGCTTAACGCGTTCCGGATAGAGTACTTGGGACTGAGGGAGAAGGGGGGGGCCCTCGCAAGCGCTCTAGAGAGAAAACAGGCAGAAGGGTAACAACAAAACTCACGCAGCCCCGGGGTCAGTTGCTCAGATGACAGAGAGACCGGGATGAGCAGTTCTCCGGGAAACAAACGGCGTTGATGAAGTGAGGGCCAGAAGCAGAAGGGAAGGGGGAGAAGGGGGAGATGCGGACACTCAACGGTCTCGGACCACGGCCGACCTACGTCAATGGTGAGACACCCTCTCGACAGGGAAATCGTCACCGAAAGAATTGTTTACAAGCTTCACAAAGGGAAAAATGGAAAGAGCCGATGCGCTGTAAATAGGGCGGTTTTAAATCGGTTCGATCCAGGCCCCAGGAGGGGGAGGCATCGAGACGAAAGGACCCACTGCACGAAAAGCCGGCTGACGGGCCGAGATCAACGGCCCACTCGAACTCCTCAACAACAGACCCGCGCAGCCCATTCCTCTCGATCCGATAGGAAAAACTCATCTGACGCAGGACTAGGTGAGAAGAGGATTCAATCCCGTGCTATTGCGCGCGACTGACGTCCTCCCCGCCCCCCAAACCCACGCCGCGCCCCGTCTCACTCCTCAATGCTATCAGCCGCTAAACTCACTCCAAAGGACAAAAAGCTTGCTTCGTCGTCGGGGCTCAACCGGATTTCCAATCCCCAGGGGGCCATTCCCGGATAACTCTAACTTACTTTTTCCACCCAATCCAAAATAATACACCGGCCTGTAAATCTATGCAGGAACGGGAAAACGGGGGGCGGGTAGGCCTGGAGGACGGACCTGTTTAAAAGGAAAAAACTCGCACCGTCAGCCGACGGTGGCGGAATACAATGTGCCCGTTCTCCCATGGACTCTCATGTCGTGGCTTTTCCTCCAAACAACTCTCTCTACTACCGCTGCCCCCCAAACGGTGCACTCGTCCACCCGACCCCGGCTAGTTGAGGAACTCCTTTCTCATCACTTTTGGAGGGATGTCACTGCATGCAAGATGGCTTGCAATAGAAGACGCCATGGCCAAAGCAACACCTGCCTGCCCCAGAAACCGCCCTAGGCCCGGGAGCCTCTGAGCGCCCTCACTCTGGCCCCAAACTCTCTCAACCAAAACTACCTCCACAGTAAAGACCCCTTTGCCTCCTCCCGGCAGCCGCCCGGAAGGCCGATCCAACCCCGACCAAGAGAAAATGACTCTGCGACATAGCATCCAGTGCTTCCGCTACCGCCGAAAGCTACTCGTCCACAATTACGAGCGGGAATCGAGCCTTGGGAAATTGGCGCGCGGACCGCGCAACATCACAGCAAAATTGAGGCAGGGGTATTTCGACCGCTCCCACAAAAAAACAAGAGAGAGAGCAAAGGGTGGAAACAATTTGGGGAGTCACGCAGGGCAAAGGACTTGTTGGTAGCCAGTTGCTTCGGGAAACGCGCCCAAACTCCAGGCAGGAATAGCTAGCGAGCACTCGAGAGACGGGTCATCAGTTGCACGACCTGAGGGAATCTCGAATATCGGCGAGAAGTCGAACATCACAGGCAACGGTTTTCACGAAGACAAAAAAGGGCACCAACTCAATATATAGGGAGTCCAGGGCGCGATCCGATCTCGGGAGATGCACTCATGGGGATATCGAGAAAACAGACGGTAGACAACCTTCCCCTTCGAGAGCCGAAAACAAAGGAGTGAAATTTACGGAGACTGGCAGACTAGGGGTGGAAGACCCCCACAGCTTGTCGCCCGAACTCGTCTCCGTCAGTCGATTTAATACGGCTCGTCCATTGTCCCTCGCTGAACTCCAACCAAAAAAAACACCAAAAGACACACAACCACCCCCAACACCAAAACACCAAAAAAAAAAAAAAAAAAAAAAAAAAAAAAAAACCTTCTAGCTAGCGTTCGATTCCAGTCATCAAGGCCGCTCTTAACTCCCCTCTGCTCGCTTCACGGTGTACCTCTTGGGCAAACAAACAACATGACAGTATGCACGCGATTTAGCAAAAAATCGATCTTCTACCGGCGCCCCAGTAAACCGCTCCAGTAACGCTAGGGCATCAACCGTTGTGCAATAGGAATACAGGACACCTGACCCACCGTATTACGAACGGTTCGCGATAGCATAAAAACTGTTAAGGGGGGGGGGGGGGGGGGCGCGCGGGGCGGGGGGGTGGGGGGTGGGGGGGGCGGGGGGGGGCGGGGGGGTGGAAGGCGGGGCGGGGGCGGGGGCCGGGGGGGGGGGGGGGGGGGGAGGGGGGGGGGGGCGTGAACCCCCCTTCTCTGATTTACCTATAGATTCGCAACAACCACAACGGGAGGGACTCTTCTCTAAGGAGAGAGAGAATCCTAGGAAATACACGAACGCCTTGTGTTTAAAAAGGGCCACCCACGCTTCAGAGGGCGAGCCGGGGGCCCCTTCACTGCTCTACATTCGGGACCCCAAGTCACTTGGTAGCCGCTGCAAAAAAAACGAGTTTGTGCTCCTTCGACTATAGTTTTAGGACGCGATACGTGGTCCGACTCCGCCTTGGTATTTCCGTTGCCATTCGGGGTCTCCTCAAGGTTAAATAACGGCAAGCCGCACGGAAACTGACTCAGACTTTGCCTCCCAACAAACGAATCTGCAAACGCACGGCTGTCGACTGCAGGGGGGGCCCGAGCGTATGAGACAATCTCGGATTATTAAAACGGTAGGGCTGCTCTACTGACCGGCCTAGCAAAGTGGCTCCGCGAACGCGGTCAAAGTTGAAAAACGCGTGCAAGAGCGAACGGAATCATCAACACACATCAAAGAGGTGTACGAATGCTTCAGGCGACAAAGCGCAGAAGAGAGCCAAACACAGCTCAGAGGGGGTGGATGTCCAGATCGCAAAAAAAACATAGTGAGTAGTCGACCGAGGGGAATCAATCAGATAAGGGAACAACGGGGAAATCGCCATGGATTCCAGAGTGCGGAGAAAGAATATCAAGGCAGGAGTGGAGACATGCGAAGATCCAACGGGAGCAGTACACTTTGCTCGGGAATAAAACCCGTCGGCAAGTGGACGAAAAGATGTCCGGTCATAGTCTGGGGCCTGCTGAAACTGCTGCTGTCCAGGGTTCTAAAAGAGTCAAGAGGCCATGAAAAACCGCGCGCGAAATCCCGCTAATCACAGCTCTCGAAGATTTGCCTCAGGAGACAGATCGACTGACCCGGCTCTCAAAAATGCTTCAAGTAGGACTTCGCCTCGAAAACTCATTCGGCCTTTTTGTTCTGTGGACTTGCACTAGTGGGTTGTGGAGTTGGCGCCTGTCTTGCTACCTCAGCGTAAACCCAAAACGAATGCTAACGTAGACGGGGAGATGCGCGGCTAACCGTCTCATCTGCGACGAGCCCCCAGGGTTTTGAGCGCGAGAACTTCGAAAAAGAACCGACTCCCATCATTAATGGGACGGAACAGTTGGCAAACGGCGGGATGGCCCAAAAGGAATAAAATCCAAGAAAAGCCTCTGTCCACAGGCAATCAGCTCTCTGAACGAAGGTGTCGTACTTTCAACCGTCCCCGTCTCTGGTGCCTTTCCTTGGGATGAAGCAGGCAAGATACAAAACCAAATCCGTCTCCCGTATCTCACGCTGGTGTGCGCAAACAGGGAGGAGCACGCTGACTACGAGTGGACTCCTCCTCGACATAGTTGGGCGTTCTTTCGCCGAGACCGAATGGAACGGGACAGAGCGCTTATGCAGTGCTAGGGTCGAGCGGGAAAAGGAATAGACGCTACGGGTCTCCGAAATGAGATCTGCGCAAAACGGGGGACTGATGGATTTAAACCACAAAAACAGGGAATCCCTAGATCGTGGGGGGCACGTGGGAATTGAAAAAGGGGGGTATGTCGGAAATGTCGAGGTTGTCCTAAGATGCTGGCTTTAGCAGGAGACAAGCCAAAACCACCCATTTTCGGTCGGGGCTTGAAAGTGTCTAAGTACATAATTGGACCCGGGCCTAGCCGTCTCTTCCGAAAAAAGGCGAGATGGCAGAACCTCAAAACGCCGGAAGCGAGTCCGGTGGTGAGGGAACTCGACGAGACAGCGCGGGGCAAGGGGCGCCGCCGAAAGGCCTCGGGACGGAAAAGGACAGGCTAAAGGCTGGCGTCACAGCAATGAAAAGACCGGTAAACGGTGCGAGACAAACGCAGGGCGCGAAGCGATGGAAGGGAAACGGCTCCGGGGCAGAGAGAAGGGCGCGAAAAGAAACCAACAAAAGACTCGGAAAAAAAGAACGAACCGGAACGCACGCCTCGTACGTCTCGCACTCGACCGTCCCCCCGAGGAAGAAACGCACAGGAAAGGTTA
>Ga0179593_1474867_pt1 | contig 12065 bp, 17 predicted proteins | sample CZODoug2_1_08_16_FD_185931 | JGI IMG/M metagenome (GOLD analysis project Ga0179593, IMG submission 185931) | Vadose zone soil fungal communities from Angelo Coast Range Reserve, California, USA - CZODoug2_1_08_16fungal (PacBio error correction) | ecosystem: Environmental > Terrestrial > Soil >...
GCGAGCTGATAGTACGGGGAATTCGAACTGCGGGACAAAACAACCACGAATCAACAAAGAGCCGAAAAAAACAAGAAACCGCAAACCTTTGTGCAAAACAGGAAAACATCGCAAAAGAGAGACAAGCAAAAAAAGAGAGTTACGGAACTGCAAACGAAAGTCCGTGAGTCGGCGCAGAGGGGCAGACATAAAAATATTGAATCAAGTAGCACTGATCAGGGGCGCAGTCAAAAGGGGCTGAGAGGTGGGTGACGGGGTGGGGGGGGGGGGGGGGGGGGGGGGGGTGGTAAAAAAAGAGGGGACGGGGGGAAAGGGGGGGGGGGGGGGGGGGCGGGGGGGGGGGGGGGGGGGGGGGGGGAACAGGAGGTGTGGGGGGGGGGGGGGGGGTACGCGGGGGGGGCTGGGCAAAAACAACGGGGGGGTAAGGGGGGGGTGAGGGGGGGGGGTCGCAACTTGTAAAAATGTGTGGGGTGGGGGTTCAGGAAAGCGGGGTATAAAATTCATTACGCTGATTCTTGTATCAGGGACCTTTTTAAGATCTGGGATTCTCGAAGGGGCGTGCTGCTTTAACAGGGGTCATATCATATTGTCTGGTAAACATAAACAGACTCTAAAAGCGACGCAATGTGAAGGACGGGGGGGGTCGTCAAATTGCTGGTTTCAAAAAAAAGAAAGCGAGTTTTCCAGAGACGTGAGTGATCACACTTGGACGGAGAGGGATCGAAAAGTCCAATCATTTGTGGACCCTCATGAAAGGTCCAAGGATATGGACAAAGTACAGGCGCGCAGGCGAGTGACTGACAATTAGATCAAAAAAGAAGACGGCAGACTCGCTCGCTGACGGTGCTTAAATGCACACGAGGGGACACGGCTATGGACAACAGGATATGGGGCTATTATGAGTGAGGGGCGAGAGAGTTTGGCGTGGAGTAGGGACTGTGCAAGGGGGTCAAGGGCGGTCCCATACAGTAAAGAATTGGATGAAGGGAAGAGTAAGGAGGAGAGGCGGAAAATATTCATCAAAAAAAAACAACAGCGTCAAGAGGAGGAAAAGCGGGGAACAAGGGAAGGAGAGGCTCTTGTTCTGAAGAAAGTGTTGGAGGCAAGGTGAGGAGAGGGGGCAACAAGGACTAAGATAAACCGTAAATGGGCAAGGTGTGGAGGGATGAACTCTCAGGGTAGCGAGGTCACTATCTCCAAAAGGGCAAGTCGGGCCATGACTATGTGCACAGGGAAACTCTGATCACGAAGCGCGGGTCTGGAAGAAAAGGAAAGGAATACGCAAAGCAAAAAAAAACAGAAAACACCATCTGGGGGGGGGGGGGGGGGGGTTCAGGGGTGGGGGGGGGGGGGGGGAAACTCTTCAAAATCAAGTAGGAAGGCGGGTTGGAGAAACAATGAGCGTAAAGGGGAGGAATAAACAAGGCTTATCGAAGTTTGGGGAAGTGGAGTCTAAAACGGGGCGTCAACCAATGACATTCGAGAAAACACATAATTAAAGGTGGGGGATGCGCGTGGCCGAGGAATACTTAAAGGTTTGGGAAAAACAAAAGGGGGGGGGGGGGGGGGGGGGGGGGGGGGGGGGGGGGGGGGGGGGCCAGTGGGAGGGGACAGGTTCCATTAGCTGGGGGGGGGCGGGGGACCTATTGTCCTGGGATAAAAAAAAATCTTTTATTCATCCTATGGGGACGGTCTAGTAAAACAAAATTGCGCTATGAAAATCATAGGGTACGACAAGGGGGAAGTAGTTGTTATGACGCCGATTTGGGTCAGTTACATTGAGTCGGCACTGTTCCTTTGGAGCATGTTTCAGGCAGCGTTGGATCACTTAGGCTCTTGGATGGGGGAGGTCTCAACAAAACATGCGCGCGGAGGTAAAGTTAAGAAACATCGGAAGTGGCATTGCGTACCTCGTGGCGGAGTACGGTGAAAAACTGACATCCAAGTGGTACTTCCTTGGAAACTGATAGGCAATAACCAGTGTAGTGAATGTTGATCAGGAAATAGCATCGGGACCAAAGGGAGAGGGGGGACTGGTGGTCTGTACCTAACCTCAAGGGTTTTGCAGTACGACACGATAAAAAATCGAAGAACAGGCTCAATAAACACGGGACATACGTATCAAGGGGGGGTGTAGGATGAAAAGAAAGGAACGCAGATCTCAGGTGGTAAATGGTTCGAAGATGGGCCTCGTTTCAGAAGGTAAAATTTCGGCTCTCTGCCAAAGAACAACAAGAAGCGCGGACTAGCAATGACCTTGTAAAAAAAGCAAAGGGTGCAAAAGAAAAAAAAAAAACCCACAAAAGTAAGTGACAGGTTCAAAAACACGGTGGAAACTACTTCTTCTAATAGGTGCTAGGAAAGCAATGGTAAAGGGTGGGGGAGTTAATGCCGTGAACGTCGTCAAACTATGGGGGGGGCTATGGGAACATTAAAAACGTAGGATCTCCGAGCGGGTAAAGCGGTACTAAACAGGAAAATCCACGCACCGGCGAGGCTTTCAATGGGAACGGCGGCTCAATGAATCGGCTACCTGTGAAAGATGGGACGAAGTCAATCAGCGTAAAAGGAGAGCGAAACAAGGAAACTGTTAAAAAGATGGCAATACTGCGTGGAGATGGTTGCGCAGAGTGGACGGGGATGTGGAAAACTAACAGAAAAAACAGCAGGCGGGTTCAGAATGACCGGGGGTTACTCAGATGAACGTGAAAATGGCAGGAAGTGCGATGAAAAAGTGCCGCGCCTATAGTAGGAGGGGAGGGATCCTGGAAGGGGAATGCTTAAATCGAAGCACGAGATTACAAAGAAAAGCTGACTTAAGTATCAACCTGATGAATACCCAGAAACCATCCAATTGACTAAAGGCGAGACTGGTGTCGTTGCAAACTTTAAACTGAGGGGGCATGCTGGGGGGGACGGAAACGAGGGGGGAAGGGGGGGGCGGGGTTTTGGGGTCGTTGGGTCGTGACTCAGGCTCAGCATCTGGGGGGATCTAGGAAAAAACTGGAAGACTGAAGGAAAGATGGTCCAACCCCTCGAGAAAAGTTTGCGGGGGGATAGGGGGCGTCAAACGGTCGCCCGACTTCCTTCAACAAAAAATTTAGAGCTACAATGGCTCGTCACTCGAAAACCACAGAGGTGCTAAAAAGCGCTTGGCGCTATTATTATCCTGAAGGATGGAACAAGGCAGGGTATGCAAGACAGGAATCAAAGGATAAAATACTGGGACCAGACTGGAAAAAAAGGGAGGGGTAAAAAAACCAGGATCCTGTACAAGTGCTAGCGTAGATATTGTTTCGACAGGCAAATCTTGTGGTTGGTGTAAAAAGACTGGAAAAGAGTAAAAAGTCGATCAAACTAATGGAAAGGAGTAGGGCTGGGGAGGTCAAATACTCATTCTGAATGGGGGAAAGTTATGCTGTCTGTGGCGATTTGTTTACCTGGGCGTCGTTCTTTGAGAAGTGAGGAAGCATGACTCACAATTCAAGCCTTGGGTGAGGCGTACAGTGATGCGGTATTGGGGGTATGAGTCAAGGGAAGGGGAGCTGGGATAAATAAGTAAGGGGGGATTCAAGACGCCACGTCATGTGGGTGACAATGTAAGGGCCTGAAAGGAAATCAGATCAGATGGAGGGGCCCCCAGGACTGATGGCGTAAAGAAAAGTGTCCGCAGATCCACGGAAATCAGTAAGGATGGAATCCTGGAGGTAGTTCTACTGAGGGGGGAGGGATGAAGCAGATGGATAAACCCCGTCTGGGGGGGGAAAAATTAGTCAATTGGACTTAAAAAACCAGCCCCCACACACGCGGGAACGGGAAAGAAAGGAAAAAGAGAGCCGTCTTTTGGCAAAAAAAGTGATAAACGAATCGAACTGGATAGGTAGACTATGGAAAAGAGAACAACGTCCCTGGTCAACGAGCTAGCGAAACGGGTCCCAAGGAAAAAGGCTGGGCACACCTACTCAAAAAAAAAAAGACTCAGGCTATTGGCGCTGTGCAAGGGGGCGGAACGGGCATTATACTCTTCCTATCATCTCCTGAAACGGCTCGAAGAGGAAGCTAAGGGAGGAATGCAAAAAGAAAACAAGGGGTAATCGTGAGGCCTCTAACTCCCATGGGCGGAATTAGGAAAGGAAAAAGACATAATTCCAAAAAATCTGGCAGAAGTGGCTGAAAGAAGGGAAGAGGGAGTTGTGCATTCTTTTCAGTACAACTTCTCCCTATAGTCTGGGAAATGGTTGCAGTGACCCTGTCAGCGAAGGGGGGACAACTATGTGTAAAAAACGCAGGAGCTACACAGACAGGCGGGACAAGAGGTCGGAAAGACGCACCGTTCTTCCAACCAGTGGCTAGCATAATGCCAACCGATGAGGACAAAGACACAACATACAAAAAAAGCGTAATCGAGATGGAGGAGTACAGATCGTGTGTAGCATCACTATAGAAAGTGATTGCTACAGAACACGGACTACCAAAATTTGACTTTACACCTAAAGGAGGAAAAAGCTGTCGCAAGATAAACGATAGCGCAGAACACGTGCATACGACGTCTACTGAAGTCAGGTGATGCGGGAAACGAAGAAAGACACCTAAACAAAACCAGACGAAAGGTGCAACTAGTGCTCCCCGGACGTCAGGAGGTGACCCAGGGGAGATTCATCGACCATGGGCTAACGGCTAGGCAGCGGGAAGGCGACCTCAAAAAGCTAAATACTCGATTCTTTATGAGAAGACAGCTGAAAGTGGCAAACCCCCACAAAACCGAAAGAAAAAAAAAAGGAGGTGATGCACTTGTCGCTGGGGGGGGGGTCTAACCGGAGTCCTGTTCAAGCGAGTGTGATATCCCCTGCCTGATACCTTAGTTAAGAAATGCTGAAGATCTGGGTTCTACAGGGGGAGGTTGTTTCCACACAGTCCCTGCTGAGTGAGAGAGGGGTGGCCCAGGCAGCTGAAGAGAAGACCAAGAGAAAAGGAAAGGGAGGAAAGCATGGTCTGTTTAGGGAAACATCAGGCATTTTGGCGACGGGGCAAAAACCAGGCTGCTACTATCACATCTCAAGTTTCATGGATACCGAGAGTACTGTCATGTAGGGACATATTTATGGAGAGGGTTGCGGGAACTCCGTCACGATGTAGGTAAGGGGAAAGTTCCTAAAGGGGGGGGACTCTCTAAAACCACAAAAAGGGCGTCAGAAAAGCCATGTAAACCTTCAGAACTGCACAGTAGAGGAGCAATAGACAAAGGGGAGTGGGGACAAGGTTACAGTTAGCAGCATTATCTGAGACCTTAAGAGCAGTTATGGGGGGAATGGAATAGGCTTCTGCGTCAAGTTATGGCATGCTGGTCAGGGGTGTGCACAGGTGGGGAAAAAAAAAAAGTCGGGCGGGGGACGTGACTGCTGCTGGGGTGAACTGTGGTAAAAGAACGGGGGTTCAAATCTTAAACACTGGTTTCAGTGAGGGGGGAACACTCAAATAAGACAGAATGATGCAATGGCTGATTGCGTTATCCTTCAGGGAACAAGGCACCTCTCTGTTAAGGGAAATGTACTTGTTCAGTTGTAGAGAGAGGGCGGCGTATCTACATTGTCCTGCCCCGGGCAAAAATTAGGTAGAATTGTTCAACAGTGCTGCCATGGGAAGTTGGGGGGGGGAACTTATTCGCGCACATGGGGGAAAAGGTGGGGTGGAAGATTAGGATGAAGGCTTCTCGAATCTCAGAAGAGAGTTCTAAGCGTAAGGGGATTAAAGAAAGAGAAAGAGCATCGCAGACGGTTAGGGCAATTAAAGTTGGGCTCCTGATCTTTTGTGAAACGCTCTTGAAGACGGGTCCCCTGTGTAGCAAGGCTATGGCGGGGGAAATGTGTAATTAGGGAGGAAAGCTATTCAACGCGTTGGCATCGAGTCAAACAAGCTATCCACAATACTGGCCGACATAGACATAAAGGTAGTATGAGATTAAATCGAGAGGGTAAACGAGAATATAGGGAAGGACAGCGTCAGGCGGCCTAAATGAAATCCAAAGAATCAAAAAAAAACAAAGAAAGAGCGTGGGCTACGCGGGGAAATTGTATATTTTTAAAGGGTATGCAGCGCGAAAATACACGCTGTCTTCAAGGGTCCATCGCGGACATGAAAATTACTCATATTCGTGTAAAGGTGTTCGGCAAAAATTTTTAGAGGGGGGTTCTGCTAGACGGGTTGAAATCAAGGGTATGACACGTGAAGTGCTGGCTGGGCAGGAAACTATTGGTGACTGAGGGGACGCATCAGCGTATCATTGATACGCAACGGAGAGGAGTAAGTGGATTAGGGCTCTCGAGAAGCTCGGAAGGGAACGGGAAAGAAGAAGGGAATCCGAATATCGGTGGGGGAACAGGGAGATTGGCTCTTAAAAAAATTTCTCATCTATCACGGGCCTGTAGGTCGCTAAAAGAGGAACATCAGGAAATTGTCAATTGCTGGACGGGGGAAAAATTAAAGGACATGGTTAACAGGCTGGTTCACCCCGATCATAGTGGAATGAAAACCCCCGAGGGGGGGGAGCAGGGAAAGCATCTTCGCAAAGAGGTTTTCCGATGACCTAGAAAAGGGGGGGGGGGGGGGATTGGTAACATAGAGGAAAAACGTAGATCACTTACGGATTAGACAAATCCTGCGACAAGGAGGGGCAGAACGAAGGATGGTTAGGTTGTGAGGCGTCTCCCTTCACACAAGGTGTCAATGGGGGGGGCTTTGGCAGTCGCTCTGAGGCAGGGGTGCAAGCCTCCAAATGGAAAAAGGGGGCTCAGGAAATCTCCTCAAAAAAAAACACATCCGTCGTGAAGGGAAAAAAGTCAACGATAACGCGGCACACGATTAGCGTAGGTCAGAACGTCGGGCAGTTCAACCGAAATATTAAGGTTGTTAGGGGGGGGAGAAGGAACTCGACTATCCGCGTCCTTGGGTAGGACGGGGGGGGACAAAGCGAGACGGACAAAATCGGGCTTACTGAGACAAGAGAAGGGGGAGCAAGCAGGTCGTCAGCGATTAACAGGCTCAATATATCGAATTGCAAAAAATGAAAGAGGCACTGCGTAAAGGGTATCGGAGAGGATCGCACTATGGAACGGGAAGCCATCGTCTACTGCGTGGGGCCTACCGGACAAGACAGAGGTGTTCAGGCACTGGTTTGGGGTTGCGGGAACTTGGCGTTACGCGGCGAGGGTTGCGTCAATTCAGGTAATGACGCAATAGAAGAAGGAAGTGCTCTAAGGAAGAGTTAAAAAAAACAGCGTCGAAGTTCGGTGGGACGGTTTAAATGTGCGACACAGGCATTGCAGGTCCAGGGGTTCTCACTTGTAAACCACGCGATAGAAAAAGGGACAGCTGTCGGGTTGACCTATGTCACATTGGGGAGGACTGGTTTAAAGGATGAGTCCACCATAAGAGAATGCATGCTAACAGGTCTTGGCAGTGGGGGCCTTTCCGAGGGAGAGGGGACATAAGGGAGTGACAGCGACAGCGGCGGGGGACGCGACAAAAACGCGCTCTGATGAAGCTGGGATAAAGCGGGGGGATTGCGGACTCAGGAACTATGAACTCCGTAGTTGTAAACCAATCGGGGTGGGGTAATATCTTTGCTCTCGTCGGAGCATGTAGTACACTTATGAAAAACGGGACAGGCGGTACCATGTACGGGGCTCACGTGGATCCAGTGGAGGGGGGGGGGACGCTGGGGGGGGAGCATTACAAAAAAACAATGTACAAAGGGTTGTTCATGGGATGCTGTAAAAGGAATTTACCACGCGGGGGACCATAGTTCAAGAAGAATGGGGGCCTAGCAATAGAAGAAAAAACCGGTACACAACGACTCCTGGGACGCTTGCCCAACGGTTCGCACGAATGCGGTCATTACTGTACATCGAGGGGCAACACGAGGTTCTAAAAAAAACTGCGTGTCCTTTATCTTGCTAGAAGCAGCAGGAAACGGGGATTGGAGGTACACTTTAACAGGGATGGGTTCAAGAGTGTCGCTTCGTAGGGGAAGGGGGGGGGCAAAGCAACAAGTTCTTATTTCAAGAGGGGATTCATGGTGAGTGCGGAAAGAGGAAGGGGTGGGCCACGTGCATAGAAGATAGACAAAAAAATCAAGCGCTTCTTTATAGGGCTGGGCCGTTAGATGTCAATCTGGTGAACCCGGAAGAGAAACGCAGGGGACGCAGGGGTTATGCTCGACTATTGCGCGAGTTTTCTACCTTACCAGATGGGCAGGAAACATTCCAGCCCTATACTCGCGGTCTATTAAACGTCATACACCCTTGTATGATATTTAGGTGGGACATGTTCTCTAGCGCGGAAGTGCTCCTCGTTTAACTGAGGTTAAATAAGTTTTGGGGGTTGAACTCGCTAAATTAAGACGTTCCGGGAGATGGAGAAGTGCGCAATGCAGTATCTGGGTAGCATAGAATGATCTAACTAAGAGGGACATGCAAACTTATCTAGATAGTACGGTACCAAGATGGAAACTGGCTGCTGAGATGGCGCTGAAGCACGCAGGGAAAAGGGACCGTATGGCTGGGGGGGAGATCAGACCACGCACAGTCTTATGCTATTTTACAGTAAAAGACCGGCAGAACAGGGTGGGCATTAGGGGCTAGTGCAGAAACGTACAGGGTGTGGCGAAAGACAGAAGGAATATTCACGTCATCGGTCGCAAAGCCGAGTTCGATGGATGCACGCGATCCCAAAAGGGGTAAAAATCGTGTCAGTACGTATGGTTTTCAGGGGGGAAGACAGTACCGGGGGGACTGGTAACAGAGCGGTCTCCGCTAAAAACACATGTCATGCTGGCCGCCAGGACTGTCGACTGAAGGGTCGGAGGTGGGGGGCAATCAAATCGAGCAGCGTAGGATCACAGCGTATGGGAAATAAAAAAAGAAAGGGGGGAGATGGGAACGTTAAAAAGATCTGTCGAAGCTTGCGCGCAAGTGAGCTCAAGGGGGGGGGGAACCAATTATTGAAAGCTGAGGAGGGGGGAAAAATGTTCGTATGCATAGGGGTGGGAAAAAACAGATCATATCGGAAGGAACCAGCAACTCAAGTACGGACCTTGACTGCATTTCGGGCTGCAGATAGTGCTGGTCTTTAGGGAAAAACCTTCAAAACATTCTCTAAAAGCATCACTGCACTACCAACCAAACACAACTAGAACGAAACGGTGACGACGAGGAACTGAGCCGGTAACAGGCATGTCCTCAGAGGGGAAAAAGGTCCATGAAACGAGGTCGAGAACCTTCAAAGAAAAAAAGCTTCAAAGGAATCATGCTATGGTTTTCCTGTGAGATAGGAGGAGGCAGTGATGTTGAAAGGGATCTCAAATAAAAGTAAACTGTCAAGGGAAACGCAATAAAGAAAGGAAGATGTATCTGGGGAAAAGAACATCTGGAGGAAAAGAGCGAGGGTGTCGTGGAGGGTTAAGTTCTACGATAACTAAAGAAACGAAGTAATCTCGGAATACCAGGGGACGAATACGTTTTCCATTAAACTGCTATTCGGGAAAATTTTCAAGGGGAAAAGGAGACTGGGGACACCGTGACTAGCAGGAGAAATGACACGGAAGCAGGGCAGCATTTCGATGACGTATTTTTGGGTACCAATTAAGGCGGGGAAAAAAATTCAAATTCTGTGACATGTACACAGTTGGAGCAGAAAGAAAAGGAGGCCATGTTCAGGAAAGACCGGAGGACGAAATAAGAAGCCACGGAGCATGGGAGCACTCATAATTCTGAGAACTATTGTGACGAAGCACGCATAAAACAAAACAAATTCCTACTGTGACTCCTAAAATTGCCTATGCAAGTCCCTGTATTGGCATCCTTCGGAGTAAGGTACAAAATGCTCTACTGGGCAAGGATTCAAAAAACGGATTTAATGAGCAGGCATAACGGTATTCCCTCAAGGGTCAACAGCACCATAACCGCAGCATGGAAGCAAAAGAAAGCAACACATCGTCTTAAAAAGCCAGTTACGTGTACTCGCGGACGGGGACTTGGCGGGGCTGTTCGACTAAGTAATCAATAAAAAACCAATATCAATCGTGTACAGAAGGGGGATCCGGGGGGGGGGTCGGAGTTCATCCCACGGGGAAGTCAATTATCTTAGAGTTGTCGGAAAGGACATAAAATATGAATGGGAAAAAGAACACCGACAGGCAACAAGCTACCTGAACCGCGAAACTCTGGAGTCACAGCGCGTAATAAACACAGATCTGATGACAAAAAACAGTCAAGAGGGATCGTTGGTCTGGAGCTGTGGATTAGAAAGAGTAAGCGGATAAATGTCAGTCAAAACGCACCATATATGCTTTTGTTCTCGGTACATTGATCAGGGTGAGGATACACCTAGCGGTTGTCAGGGTCTCAGGGTCAAAACAAAGGATAGAAAAAAAAAAGATTTTCTGTGACAGGGATTACAGGAGTGAATACTTTAGAAACCAACCAACAAGAGGAAAGTCATTATAAATCGTTATGCCGGCAAGTCTAATAGTAGCGGGACTGACATCGGAAGCAAGTTATGGCACAAACGCCAGATGCAGGGATGGGTCTATCCAGTATGAAGCAAAACTCAGTCGGAAAAAGCAAAACCAAAATGTGGAGAAGGGACACCCTCGAACAACGTCACATATGAAAGGGGGTGTGGATGGCAATCCACGGAGCATAAAGAGATTAGGTAAAGTTGCCACCTATCTCATGGACTCTAAGAAGGGAGCTTCAAAAGGCAAAATAGCGATGCAGACATAGACGGGTTTTTCTACTTCACTGGGGGCGTACAAGTGAAAAAGCTGTTACAAGCGAAAAAATAGACGGACTAAGAAATCTCTGAATTACATTCAACTATCTAACTATAGGTGGGAGGTTCCATTGGGAGGGGTCGACAGCGGAACCACTCAATTGGGACTTGTCTGGGGAAAAGAGAGGACAATGAGGAATCGGAGCTAACATGGTAAGATCGGGGGGGAAAGAGTGGAAATAATTATTTTCGGGAAGCGGGATTGGAAATGTCTGTTAAAGTAATGTTAGTATAGGGGTCGGTTTCGTCACAAACCGTCAGGTGATTGTTCAAAAGGAAGGTCGAAAGAGCGGGGGCGTATTTACTAAAGGGGTTTGGAGTCAAGACCATCTTTATAGTTGGGGGTTTGGGACGCGAGATCCGGACGGATGCTTGGTTCAGTATTTCTTCAAAGGGCAATGGCGGATCAAGAGGCATTATACTTTAGTCTGTCCCTCGTATAAAAAAGGGAAAAAAAAAAAAAGAACAAAAAACAAAAGGAGTGGAAAAAAAAAGAAAAATAAAAAAGGCAAAAACAAGACAAAAAAAAGGACATGAAATAAAAAAAAAACAAAAACTTAGCAAAAAACTATCACAGGCTCGAACTGGGTGACGGGTACGTAGTTAATTAAGAGTTCAAAAAAAAGGGGGATAGTGATATGACTACAGTAAGGGAGAAATCATCATCTGAGCTGATTAGTCTATCCCGATCAGGAGTGATACCCACAATACTAAAGGATTCACTAGCGGTGCAATGGGCCATTAGCATTGCAGTATGGCAACAGTGGTTGGGGGATCCCAAGTGAGAGAAACAAGTAGAAAGGTATTCGCGTCCGTACTCTTTTATGAATGCAAAGAAAAAAAACTAGTTAAGTCAACGTCAAGCGGCCTGAAGTTTCTCTTATAAAAGCTCGGAAAGAGACAAGTGGAAGCTTGAAAAAGGAACGTAGGGGGAAAAAAAAAGGGGGAGTTAAAATTAATCGAGAGGGGGCGCGAAATAGATAGGCGATAGGAGGACTATTTTCGGGGGGGGAGGGGGGGGGTAGTGTGGGGGGGAGCAATGATACAGGAGAGGTCAGTGGAGTTATTAAAAAAAGAGAAGCCGTTTCGGTTCCAGGTAGGGAAAAGTATCTGCGTTGGGAAACGGCTACGTGCCTCCGAAAGGGGAAAAGACATGTTAAGGTGGGGTTGGAAACGGGGTGAGGACGTCCCTGCTAGGGTATAAATGGAGTGAGGGACAGGTACTAAAAAAATGT
>Ga0179593_1482100_pt1 | contig 12065 bp, 20 predicted proteins | sample CZODoug2_1_08_16_FD_185931 | JGI IMG/M metagenome (GOLD analysis project Ga0179593, IMG submission 185931) | Vadose zone soil fungal communities from Angelo Coast Range Reserve, California, USA - CZODoug2_1_08_16fungal (PacBio error correction) | ecosystem: Environmental > Terrestrial > Soil >...
GCATCTCGGCGGTTCAACTCAGAGAAATCCGGAAGTAAAGGAGGAGGGGGGGGGGAGACACGGGGGTAAAAAAGAATCGTACGTGCCAGCGGGCGAAATGGAGAAAAAAAGAAACGAAAACTGAAAAGGTCGAACGGATGGTCATTAACTAAATCTGCGTGTAGGCGCGTCAAGGAACGTAGAAAAGAAAAAAAGGGAAAAAACTCAAAAATTGGGCTTGGGGGATTAGGGGCAAAACAAACAGCCTGTATCGGAATATAAAATCTGAGCATCATACTCGCATGGAGCTAAAAAACAATAAGGGGATAAGGGGCAGAAAACGTTGGAAAACAAAAAAAAGAAAATGGAAAAGGAAGAAAGGATTTAAAAATACGCGAAAGACGAAGAACTGTGAAGCACATTGCCAAAACAAAAAAACAAACTGAAGAAAAAGAAAGGAAAAAAGGCATAAAAACCGATTGGGCCGAAAAAAGTCGATGAAAGGGAAGGACTCCCCGTATAAATAGGGTTAAGGGAGAATCAATCAAAAAAAGCTTACCAGAAGTTAAAGGGAGGAAAGGATCCCGTACTAAAGGCAAAAAGGGGCGGATAGATCCAAAAAAGGACAAAAAGAGAGAAATACAAAAAGTACCATAAACTTGGTCTAGTGCAACAATGAACAGCAGTACGTTGAGCAAAAAGGACGGCGATGAGGAGGCACAACCATACTTTGAGTATATAATCGGAGCGGGGGGGAATAGGCCAGTAGGCTATGTAACCGCGTGGAAAAGCTAAGAAACAACGCGATATCATAAAAAAAGAGCGAGAAGAACTGCAAGGAAGAGATAAATAAATAGGATTTGGGGAAAGGAAGAGGGGAGTCAAAACGAAAAAGGGGGACTGAGAATGGTATCACGCAATTCTGGAGGTATAGATAAGAGTCAAGCAAATAAAAGGGCTAAGAATAAGTAAGAGGGGGGGGTAATCAAATCCAGTTAACCCCGAAGAAGAATAGGCACCACAAGTAAAAAAAAAAAAAGGGGGCGGGGGCACGTCAACGGGACAAAGAAGGGAGCATCACTTCAAAGCGAAGGGAAAAAAAAGGGCGGGTCACACAAAAGTAGAAAAAGGCGGCGACACAAAACCATAAGAAAAACCAGGGGTAGAAAGGGACTGGCGGCTGAGGAGAATGTGACGGAGAAAGGAGCAAACGGACCCGGGGGGGGGGAGAAAGGCTAAAACGTCGAGGAAAAAGTGGAAGAAAAAAACAGGATGACCGAAAAGAGAGGAACAGGGAGGCATAGAAATTACTGAAAGGGTAGGGCACCTATAGGTACAGGGGGGGGGGGTCAATTGGTGCAGGAAAAACGGGAGGGGTGCAAATAAAGGGACAGGCGTTTGTAGTCATACACTACATAGGGAAAAAGAGGGAGTATAATACGACAGGAAAAAGACAACAACTCCTACGTGAAAAAGGAGGGAAAAAAGAAAAAAAAAAAAAAACCATCATGAAGGGGGAAATAAAAAATTTTGAAAACATTAGAAGAGAGATAAGAATAAGAGGAAAAGAAAAAAAACCAGAGAAGAAAAGCAAAGGAAGACGAAGGGCACTGATTAGAAACGATAGGTACAGTGAAAAAACGATTAAAGGGGCATTCAAATTAAGGTTTTACGGGAGGGAGACCAAAAAGGAATAAAGGACAAAAAACGATAATGCTACACAGTGTCAAAAAAAGGACACTCAGGAGAAAAGGGGGAAGGGAATTGGTTTTAAAGGGAACGGGGAAAAAAAACCCGGAGCAAAGAAGGGGACTGCTAAGGCTGATACTGTAAGATTACCTGATTCTTAACAGAAAAAGGAAAGTGGACAGTTTTCATGAAAGAAACAAAAACGTAAACAAAAAAATAAGATAACCTCGGAGAGGAGGGGAAAAGAGGGTACTTTCAGAATCCAAGCTAATAACGGAGTCAAACAAAATGAAATCAGTATTGACAGCGGAGGGAAACAGGGGAAGTGCTAAGTAAAGGAACGAACAGGAAAAAAAGGAATGAAAACGGGGGGGGTAAGGACAGATGGTCAACATCGTACTGGGGGGCGAAAACAACAGGGGAACCAGGAGGAATTAAAAAGAGAGAGAAACGGATTCAACTTGGTATCTCCGGGGAAAGGAATTGGACATCGGAGAGAAGTAGAAAAAAGCTGGCTAAATACTTACGGGAAGTCCGCTATTCAAGGTTGAGGAAGAATGAGAGTATAGAGACAGGCGCGTCAGTTATGTGTGAACAACGAAAATGGAGAAAATACGAAATAACAATATAAATACATGGGACTAAATGACAAGCCGTAAAGGCAGAAAAGTAGAGGGCTGGGGAGTGAGAAAACAGGAAGGTTCCAATAAAGGGAAAAACGACTCCGAGTCATTTGGGGGGAAAGTGAGAAAGGTGAAGACCTTGATGTCAAAATGGTCGAAACAACGAATGTGGGGGGGGGGGTAAAGGGGGGGGGGGGGAAGGCAAAAAGAAAAGGAAAAGGGGGAGGTAAGTTGGGGGGCAGACTACAAGAACTGAGAGACGTGTACGAAGTGGCAACCACCACGACTGGCTGGGAGACCACTGGCTGGATGGGTGCTGAGGTCGTTCAGACCGGGAGGGGAATAAACTCAAAAATAAGAAATCTGGGCTCTCGACACACGAAAACCGCAAAAAAGATTGAGAAAAAAAAAAATCAAGAGGAAGAGGGGAAAAACAAAAAAAACTATGAAAAGAAGAAACAAAAATATAGGAAGGAAACATCAAACCAAAAATTAAAAATGAAAAAAGAGGGGAGGTAAAAAGAGGCAGAAGAAAACATTCGACACAACATAGGAAAAACAAAAACGGGGGCTAACAAACTAGAAAAGCAAGCGTCGAAAAGGGCACTCCGAATCGAAAAGCCAGAACAGTTCCAGGGGGAGGGGGTTGAACGCAGGGTAATCATCAGGAAGGGGCCGCAAAAGAAAAAAGACAAGCGCTGGCCGGTGTACTGGCATAAAGGTCGAGGAGGGTGAAAAGTGGAGAAAAAGAGATGTACCTACACAGTCTAATGCAAAGGTAATATAAGGCACCAGGGAAAAAAGCACGAGAATTAAAACAAAACGGAAAAAAAAGTAACTGACAAACAAAAAATAGTGACCACATCAGCAACTGGAAATGGGGGACGGGAAAAAAAAAATAATAAAGGCCAGGAAGCTTGAAGCGGGTCTCCTGACTAAAAAAGTGAGATCGCTTGGTGTAGGGTCGCTTTCCAACCGCGAAATAAAGATGACTTCCTTTGGGCCTACAAGCGAAAGATGAATAACTCATTGAAAAACGGGAATATTGAAATACAAAAGGAAACAAGGGATATGACACAAGAAAGCTTGTACAAAAAAACACCTGAGTGGGGGGAACAGTATTCAACTGCAAGTGAGAACGGAGACGTATTAAAGGAAGGAACATCTTTCAAACGATAAATGTTAAGGCATCGAAGATTGGAAAGATGAAGAACCAGTGCGGGAGGGGTCGTTTGGTCCGGGAAACTGAAAAGGCATTGTGGTCGTAAAATGGAAAAAAAAAAAAGAATGAAAGGGGGATAAAAGTATCAGCTCTACCAGATTACGAAACTAGAGACGTATCTCTATAGCAAAGAGAAAAAAGTCCGCAAAGGGGGAAAAAAAATCCCTACGGGAAGAGGGCGTCGGAAAACGGGTGGCTGAAGCAATCCAGGAAAAAGGAGGAGATAACGGTAAATCATGGAAACAGAAAAGATTTTGGCGCATAGACACGGCAGACCCCGTTTAAAAAAAGGTGGAGGGGGGGATCAACAACGAAGCTCGAAGAAAAAAGGAACTGCGAATATGGGGAAAGAAAGAAATCTGGACAGATCAAAGGAACCAAAAAAAAAAAGAAAAGAAAGAATACAAGGTAGGAAGGAGAGGGGAAGTGCTCGACCAAGAGAAACCGTCACATCGTGGACCTTGAGAGCTTGATTTGGTTAAAAAATAAGGAAAGGGGGACGTAACTTTCCTCGTGATGATGACAGGAACGAAAAAAAAACTAACCTAAAGGGGGATTACCCAGAAAAGCGGGGAAGATGAGCCGGAACGAACTAAAAAGAGACCAGAGGTTGGCTTTCTTCAGGGCACAACGTCCAGGGAAGGCGAAGGGGAAGAAAGGTACGACACCAGGTAGGCATAATAACTAAGATGTAATAGAGCTAGTAGGAAGGCACAAGAGAAGGAGCTAGCCAACGTGTGTCACTGACAAGAAGAGGGGGGTCAGTTCCAAAAATAAAGTCAAAAAAAAATCAGGCCCTTTTTACCGGCTATAAACTCAAAAAGGTTAAACACCAGGGGGATGAGAGGCTCACAAAAAAGGGATCGAAAATGTGAAAATCAAGAAGGCTTCACAACAGTTGGGGACAATAGAAACAAATTAAGAGAGGTAACAAGGGGTAGAACATCTGGAAGAAGAAATGGGAGAATACTCTGGAGAAAATTGCTGGCGAACAAAGAGAGGGGGGGGGGGGGCAACAGTTAATTTACAAAAACAGGTTGAGATAGGCAACATAAAAGACGGCGCTTGGAAAAAAAGGAAAGAAATCTTAGGTAACGGGGGCTGGTAAAGCTAAGAAGAAAAACAGCCCTCGAGGGAAATCAGAGAGAAAGAATTACAAAGGAGCAGGAAGGAAAAGCGGGGTGGGATTGATACAACCTGGGCAAAAAAAATTCTGTAAGAAGGGAAGGGGGGAAATCCATCTTTAAAATTGGGGGGTGGAGAGAAAAAAAGGAAAGGAATAGTGGCTTAACACAGCTATCGGGTGCAAAAAGACAGGGGAAAGGTAAAAATAGACCAAACGGAAAAATCTTGACAACAAGTAAGAAAAGGGGGGTCACAGCCAGCCGGGGAAAGGGGGGGAAAACAGGATCAAGTTCATCCTTAGCATACTCCGGGGAAGGGAGAAGAGCATATCAGAACCGGAAAAACACAAACTCCCCTGAACACAGTACATTTACAGCGGGAAAGTTAGTGGACAAATACTTAAAAATGGAATTAGGGCAAGAAAAAAATAGGGACACAGTGGAAGGGAGGGGGACGCTACTAAAAAAGGGAAAAGGGGATAAAAAAAAAAAAAAAAAAAGGGGGGGGGGGGGGGGGGGGGGTAAAAAAGAAAGGTAAAAGAAAAAAAAAAGCTAAAATCTGGAAGAATGAAGGGCGTAAAGAGAGGTGAGAAGAATTCAATACTAACTAAAAGAAGGAAAGTGAAATTATTCACTTAACAAGGTGGAACCAGAGGGGGCGTTTCTTGGGTCATAGTACAAACGGTTGACGGAAAGGAACCGGGGGTAAGATGCGAGAGACAAAATAAGCTAAGATTATAGGCAAGGCAGGAAAAAAGTAAGTTATACAAGAAGGACGCAAACGAAAGAAAACCTGTGGGTTAGCCAGCATGAGGGGAATTGTTAGTAAACAAAAACAATTAAGGGGGGGAGATGAATAACAACGGACACAGCGACGGGGGTGCGGAGGGTTCCTAGAAAGAGAAAAGAGAAAAAAGGTAGAACCGTGCCCAAGAACTAGTAGAATAAGGGAATTGATACAAAGTTAGGGCGGAAAAAATAAAAAAAAAGGGGGGGGGCTGCCCAATTCATCCCGGCTGCATGGCAATTGGCGGGGGGGTTAGTGGGGGAAGAAAAAAAAAAATGAAAGGTTGGAAAACAAAAAGATGTCAGCATGGCTCCAAGTAAGAAAAAAAGGAAGTGCGACGAACAGGAAGAACTTCAGAATGCGGATACAAACCCGATCGCTGACACTGATAATGTCAATCCAACAGGGGACACTATACCCGCGCAGTGTATGAGTCTAAGAAGTGGGGGCACCGGAATAAGACGAACATGGAAGATTCCAAAGACAGGAAAACAAATCAATAAAAAAGGGGGCGGGGAAAACTAAAAGGCGCCGAACAAAGGAAAGGGGCGAACAACTGGCAATGCATAATCAGCAAGAAAAAAAAAAGGAGAATAGAGGAAAAGGAGAAAAGGGGAGATTCCAGTAATAGTTGGAAAAAAATACAGGGAAGGAGGCGGGCGGGGATAAAGGTAAAAGAAGGGGAAGAGGAAGAAGCAAAGTCGGGAAAGGAAATGGGAACAGGAACATGTCAACTGAAACAATAGTGGCTCCACGCTAAAGTAAAAGAAATAAAAAACAATGAGGAGTGAACGGGATAGGGGGGGGTACCCAGGAAAGGTACGAGAAGTGCTGTCGAGATCAACATGACACGGAGAGAGGATAAGTATGGAGCACCAGGAGACAGGTATCCAAGAGGAGCAAAAAAACAAGACACTTCATCTGCACAAAATGGGAACCGTGAGACATTTTATGGAGGGACAAAGGGTCACTCACCGGGCATGTGTGAGGTGAAAGAAAAGAACCCTATCGGAGCTTAAAAGGGGGAGAAGGGGAAGGAATACATGACACCGGCGCCGTGCTGCACAAAAAAAAAAGGAAAAACACCACCACTAGAGGGTTTCTTGAAGGAAGGGGAAAAATACAGAATTAACCTTGTTCAAGGGCACATCGAAAGAAAAAAATGGGAACACAGTTGGCTCAGAAAGATAGCACCGAGACGGTGAAAATAAACAAAGGAAAAAAAAGAACGCTCGGGTAACAACACTTGAAAGAAGTGAATGGCCGGGGGGAAAGTTACGTGATAAGGGGAGAAAAATATCTGGAGAAGACGGAAAAGCGGTACACAGTTCAATAAACGAACAAACAGGATGGAAAAAATAACGACACAATGAAGAAAAAACAAAGGAGAAAAAAGAAGAGGGGGAGAGAGGGGTCTCCAACAAAAAAGAGGGACAACAGAAAGGTAAAAGGACGTTTCAGGGGGGGGGGGAAAAATGCCGGTGTAACTGAGAAACCAGCAAAGGAACCGAAGCTGTCCTGGAAGAAGAAATGTGTAACAAAAAAAAATATACAAATTGCCTAACGAGGCTGCACGGTAAGGCAACATGACACGAAAGCAAAAGAAAAGGAGCCAAAAATGAAGGCGGACCAACAAAAAGGAGCGTCACAATCTACAAAAAGGAGAGGGGGGGTCGGGTCATCCACGAAAAGACCATGGTAGATAGACGGGGGGAACGTAACATTTACTGTAGAAAAAATAAATCGAAGGAAGAGGGAGGGGGAGATCACGGCTGTTGGGGGGGTGAGTCCAGTGGCCTAACAATGAACCAATGTCGTTAAACAAAGAGACGGCCAAGGGTGAAAAAAGAGAGAAGAGACGAAAGGAAAATAAGGAATAAAAAAATGAAACGTAGGTGGGGGAGGAAAAACGGATTCAAAATATATCTGGGGGACTCCAAATAACACAAAAAAAAGTGCAAAGGGGCAAACAAGGGTGCGTGGACCGTGGTTACGACAGAGGGAAGGATTAAAAATGGGACGGGGATTCAAAATGACACGTGTAAAAAAAAATAAGGAGCTGATCTGCAGTAGCAACGAAGGGACTTGGAGACAGAAATCATATGAAGGTCGCCAGGGGCGGACTGCGGGAAGGAGGGGTGTATAGGAAAGAGCCCTGGAAAAATTCGTGTAGAAGGACACGGGAAAGAAAGAAATTAGCGGGAACTAGGATGTGCAGACTACTAAAAAGAGTAGGGCGAAACGGAGGGGACGGTGTAGGCAGAGCAGGACATATAAAACCAAAGGCGCATAACCGGATAGAAAAAGCCGGAAAGAACAAGGGGCCGTGGAAAAAGTGAAAAAAGCAAAAGAAATCAAATACAAGCGAAGAAATATAAAAGACGTCGCGGGAAGGGAAGGTGCGTAGTGAGTATTGGAGGAAAACAAAGTCAAAACAACAAAGGTCAACTGAGAACCCCTCGCTTAGGAATGGGGCAAAAAAAAGAGCATCGAGACCCAAGAAGAAAAGGGATGAGAAAAAAAAGAAAGGGGAAACAAAAAAAAAGAGTGCACCCTGAATAAATACGGGCAGAGTAACGAAGAATCTCTCGGGTAACAAAAATGAAAAAAGGAAGTATTGGTCTGGAAAGAAGCATCGAAAAAAAAAAATTCGGAGGAGAAAGAAGCAGAGGTTGCATCGTAAAACAAACATGGAAGGAGAGCAGTGAAGGGAAAGGGGGGAGGTGTGGGTGGGAAACACCCACCTAAGACGCTTCCCTCTTGCCGCAGTCTTCCAGGGGGGCGAAAAAAAGGAGAACATTCTACCAACTTCCAGCTGCTCAAGTGCGAGATGGCAGAAAAAAAAAAGAGAGAAAGCGCAGCAGGAACAGGATAAAACAGGGGCAGCAGGTCCCAGGGAACTGCAATAATCAGGAGGGAAAGAGGAGAATAGAAGCCTCAGTACGAAAAGGGATACTCGGTTATAGAAAGCAGGGAGAGGACCGGAATAAAACGCCAAAAGGGCATGAAGGAAAAAAGGAAAAGGGGGAGAAAAAGAAGCAAAAAAGGGGTCACGACAAGAAGAAGGTGCGACTAGGACAAAAACATAAGTTCAGAAATCAGTAAAAAAGGAAGGAAGGGGGGCCGGATAAGGGGGAGAACAAAAAATCTAGAGTGGTCACAGAGCGGGTTAAGAAGAAAAGAACAGTTGAGACGAAAAAAAATAATAATTGGGAAAAAGGATCAAAACTTAGGGGAAAAATCACCGGGGCAACTGGGGGAAGAAAGGGGATTCTTAATGGCGGGGAAAGGGAAAAGAAAGGAAGAGTAGCAAAAAAGGGGGGGAAGGTCCAGGTAAGAAAGGAAAGATTCAGAATTCATCAAGGATACGCTTTGATATGAAAAACAGGAAATATACGAAAATAAGAAGGGATAAAAGAAAAAAGGGTACGCAAGAAGGCGCCACCAACAAAAGAACTCTAGAGGGAACGGCTAGTATCACATATCCAAGACATCATTACTAACAGGACCGGTCCGCGGTCCCACAGAAGGGGCGGAGCAAAACTATTAAAAAATAAACGGGGGGGGCTTTAAGTGGGGAGGTGGGTCAGGGAAACTTAGGAGAAGGGGGGGCGCCTTAGTCAGAGGGGCTTAAAGGTAAAGGAAACACAGAAAGAAAAATAGGGATGACAAAACGCACCAGGAAAAAACAGAATAGGGCATCGTAGCAACCGGGGGGACACCAACCGGGACATCCGGAGCAGAACACTTCCAGTAAGCGACGTCTGCGGAGGGGGAGAGGCACAGGGAAAAAACCGGCTAAACCGAATAAAGCATGGTAAAGGTCCGGGTGCGCTGGAGGAAGAAAAGGGGGCTCTGAGAGAATGTCAATTAAAAAGTGGTCGAAAATCAAAAAGGGACGGAAAAAAAGGGAAAGGGGGAGAGAAGGGACTGAAGGAGTCGGAAAGGAAAAAAAGTTTCTAGAAGGAGCTTAGGATAGAGAAAAGTACGGCTGGGAAACAAAGTGCCTGCGTTCTGCCAGGAGGAACACATGAGAATTGAAGTCGAAAAAGGGGCAGGAGAGATTAAAAAGGTAATGTGCTGATGGAAAGAAGGAAAACACCGAAAAGGTTGGCGGGTTAGGGGACGGAGACAGAAAGAAAGACTAAAAACAAGGCAGCAGGAAAAGGGGGGTGAGAAAGGGAGACACAAAAAGGAAAAAATCTGTACATCGGGAACTAAAGGAGGGACTCAACTATACCGGGCCGCACCCCCGCCTGACGGATGGTGGGACTAAAAACAAACAAAGGATCAGAGGGTGGGTAAACGGTTACGCTAATTAAAAGAAAAGAAGAACTACGAATGACAATTGGAATCGGGGGGAAGAGAAGGCATAAACCATTGGGGGACAAGGGGGCTTCAAAGGGACGGAAAGTTATACCGAGGAAAAACAGAATGGCAAAAACACGGTCGAGTCAAAAAGGAAGAGTGGGGGTTAAGTGAGAATTAATAAAAAAGGACAGTGAAACTGGTCTAGCGCAAAGGAAAAAAAAACAGGTACTCATACTGGGCTGTCGAGGAGAAGATGAACGGTGGGAACTGACGGGGCAGGGAAACCGAAGGAATTGCCACGATCTGCGAGAAAAGAGTCGACATCAAAAAAATTGTAACAAAGAAGTCAGGGTTGAATCGCAATAGAAGTTCAAAAACACGGGCAGAACAGAAATTAAACACAAAAGGAAAAAAATGGGAATAACATAACACAAAAACAATCTAATCTCGTGAGGCCACAGCCAACGGTAAGGAGAAAGAAAAGAAGGTTGGAGTGTCCAGTTGTTCGTCGGGGGGGGGGGAAAAAGAAAGCGTAAGTTGGTCAGCGAGAGAAGATTTGCCGAGCCAAAGGAGAAAAAAATTACTGGGGAGAGTTTGAAGGCGAATAGTACTGGGAAAATGTCGAAAAGAGGGAAAGACGAGGACAAAAAGCGGGAAAAGTCGTGAACAACTTGGGAAAATCGGAGGGATCGACGACATACGAGACTAGGTAAGGGGGGGGGGGGAAGCAAAGGTCCTTTGCAAAGAAAAACACTCCCGTCGCAAGAAATGTAAAAACACGAGGGTCAAGATGACTTATCGGTATCAAACAAAAGAAACGTGCATTCATGGTAGGCAGGAAATCAAGAAGCGAGAAAAGCCGCTCGCTGTAAAATGTAACAAAAGAAACGCTCTTGGGAAAAAAAAATGTAAAAGTGCGGGAAAAGGTTGCGGTACGTCAGATACACGGGTAGGTCCGTAAACGAGGAAAAGGGTAATGGAAGAAGGCGAAACGAACCCAATTTCAAAAAGGGATCAACCGAAATAAACACGGAGAAACGACAAGCTTGGGTCACAAACTGGATAGGCTCAAGATGAAAAAAAGGATTACCTACAGGAAAATAAAAGATGAGAAGGTGGCCGGCCGGTCGACACGTGGTAAAGGGAGTACGCCCCGCGAAAATATCACAGAAAAGAAAGACCAAGAAGACAGAAACAAAGCAAAAAAAGGCCAGACAAGAGGTTCAAGGGGAGGAGCTGAGAGAAAAGTAACAGATATGGGGACGCGGCGAAATAATAGCCAGTCGGCGGAATGGGGGAAATATGCAAATAAGAGAGCAGTGACTTATGGAGATAAAAAAAAAGGGAACATTTGACAGTAAAGGGAGAGAGAAGGAAATGGGGTAAAAAGGTATAAGTCAAACAAAAAAGGGTGGAAAAAAAAGAAGACAGGTATTAAGGCCACGAGGAAAAGATGGAATCCACCAAAAAAACGGTCAAAAATCCAGAAATAAGCACAAAAGGTGAGGAAAGGGAGGGGTAAAAGATATCCACTAGGTGAAAAATAAATAAAATCGGACCTGAGTGAATTCTAAAAGGAAGACAACCGAAAATTAGGTTAGATCGAAGAATACATGCAGGAAAAAATTTCAACCGGTACGGGAGAAATACAATAATCAAGTACAAACATGTAATGACCTAAAAAAAGAAAAAAAGGGGGCCAAAGCCAACAATATGGGCAAACGGAAAAAAGATGGAGGAGTGCGCCGAGGGGACGTGGGATGAGAGTAAAAGGACACACGCTAGTATCTTTCGCGCCTGGGAAAGAAATTAGCCAACAAATACATTACACAGGAAGCCTGAAGATGGGAAATGCAAAAATAGGGGAGGGGAAAGGGTCTAATCGTGGGTTCAGGAACGGAATAGGGGAATCAAGCAATGAAAAAAATACAATCGCCCAAGGGAGGGATACTTAACTGGGGGGGGTAAAGTAAAGTAGGGGCAAGGCCCATGAGAGGAGGGCATTAAAAAAAAACGAGATATGTCAGGACACATCGAGGTAAGATCGTGCTCATAACCAAGGTTCAGGAAAAAATGGGCGAACGAGCTGCGAATCGCGAAGCAACCGTATGTGCCCGAAGACACAAGCCCCAGAGAGTCACAAAAAATTGATACAGGAACAGGAGGACAGACAGGAAAAGCTGGAAGAACAACAGTGAGCGGGAGGTGGGAAATTTTAACAAGCAAAAAAAGATGCGATCAAGAGGGACATCTCTAGAAGGGCAACAAACACTCCTCGCAAAGGGACACGAGTGGACACTAAACGGGGGCGTAGGGTAAAGGGCGCACGA
>Ga0179593_1677037_pt1 | contig 12065 bp, 13 predicted proteins | sample CZODoug2_1_08_16_FD_185931 | JGI IMG/M metagenome (GOLD analysis project Ga0179593, IMG submission 185931) | Vadose zone soil fungal communities from Angelo Coast Range Reserve, California, USA - CZODoug2_1_08_16fungal (PacBio error correction) | ecosystem: Environmental > Terrestrial > Soil >...
CAAAAGGAAAGGCTTAAAACGTTTCGAGAAGGGACTTTAAGAGAAAAAAAAGGCATTGTTCTTTAGGAGAAGAACTTGAAGATTGGATGGGTGGGGTCCATGACGGAAAGACGCCTTCCTGTGGGCTGCTGGGGGGAGGAGATCATCGGATGGGAAGGGGCTGCGCTGAATAAAAGAAAAAAAACTGGGAAACGAAGCTGGCAGAGTCTTCCTGCTGGTAGACAAGAAAGCGCCGGAAGGGGGGGAACCCCCCAGGAGAGTGGACCAGTTCATTTTTCCAGGGAATAGCCTACGCTTGAAAAAAGTGTTTTAAAGGAAAAAAAGACGAGCGCGGAGTGGGAAGAGGGAGGTCGTATGGGGCGGGGGTGCAGGAAGAACATCCCGGCTTGGGGAAAAACGCTTTCTTGGGGAAAAAAAAAGGTCCGATTTGATCCCAGGGGGGAGGAAGCGATCAGATATCTTGGGGAGAAACGGATTCCTTCCGTTCGGAAAAAAGATTGGTGTGTAAGAAAGACTCGAAAAAGGGGGGGTGGGGAGGAACCCTCAAGAGCCGCCCTACTTTGGAAAGGAGACTGCGCTCGCTAGGAGAGCTCAGGGAGGCTTGGGGGGAAGAGCGATCCCTCCATCGAAGGAAAAAACGCTCAGTCGAAGGCCACTAACTCCTGTGACGTACCGGGGCCTTCCTTTCTCAGGGGGGATCAGCTGTTCTGGAGGAACCATTACCGGGTATGGGGGAAAACCAGGGGAAAAAGTGAACGCGGAGATGTAGCTCAGGGCGCCAAAGAAAAAATGCGTGGCGATCTGGGCGTAAAAGGAGTCTCTTCCAAAAAAAAGGGCAAAGAGAGACAAACGATTCTACGTAAACCGTGGGGGGGGGTGGTATTTAATATTGGGGGGGAGATGGGGAGGAGGTATCTCCTCAGGGAGAAGTTCTCTTTGAAAGGGAAGCTACATTCGTGACCCTGTCAATGTCCAGTTGGAGTGGGCTCGGGCGTACAAAAGGCATGGCCGCATAAAAGGAGACCGCTAGTTGAGAAAGGGACGCGTGCGTTACAAAAGAGTCGGGGGAAGGAGACGACATCAAACAAATGCGCGGTCCTTCTTTGACGTAGGGAAAAATATCACAATCGCAAGGGGCGGCGGAGCAGAGCTCAACGTAGGGAAAAAAGGGCTACTGCTCGCAGAAATTGTCTGCGCGCGAGGGGGGGATTCAGAAACACACCACTCGTGATCCTAGCCGAGAAAAACATTTCTCGATAGGATGAAAGGAAGTATAAAAAAATTCGTGACATCCGTGCGTGTAAAACACAGAGGCGTGTGGGCGAAAAATCACGATGCCGCACGACCTGCCCCCCGAGGCAAATAAAAAGACGAAGCTGTGAGCCGAGGAAAAATAACAACGTCCCACAGATAGAGTTCATGGCACGAACTGACATTATGAAAACGGACAGAACCCAGAGTCCTATGTCTGTACTCACTCCAAAAAAATATGCCGAAGTACGGGAAGACCCTTGTGTTTAAAAAACCCCTCAAGAACCTACTGTTGACCAGAGATCGGCAGTCTCCCGCAGGAAACAGTTCATCCCAGGAGAAGGATCTCGAAACCCACACCTTAAAGTCACGTTCCACAGAAATACGCCCATGCCGAGGTCTTGAGGGGGAACCAGATCAGGCGGGGAAAAAGCGGGACTTCTCTCTTACGCTACGAGAAACGTTGCAGGATCCGGGGAAAGGAGGAAGTATCTCGTGTACTCCTAATCCTGGATCGTGCAGCTGGACCAAGGAGTAAGGAGGGAACGCGGTCGAAACCCGGGTCCCCTGGCAGGAAAGAAAGGAATTCGTTGTCTCCGGTCCCTGGTTTGCACATTCCTGCCCTCGATAGGTGCCACACGAAAAAAGGAATCTCCACCGAAGACGGTACCATGACAGGGGTCTCCGGTGAGGAGAGAACATCTTCCGAGTTCCACAAAAAGGACTCCGAACCAGCTTTGTGGGAGGCGAAGGGGGGACCAAATTAGAGGCTGCAACGGCAGAGAATCCAACAAAAGGCAAGGGGAGGGTTGTCTTCTCCTTATCGGAGGGGTGTAGCGTCCTGTGCAGAGAAGGTCGCCAAGCAAAGAAGCGCAACCCGCGGCTGCTAAAAGGGGCTCGCACCAAAAACGTGCTTTGGAAAAAAAGGACCGCCGGGAAGGAACCCGCCGTCGGACCAGAGGAGCTCCTGAAGCCGGCTTAGGGGGGGAGAATTTGCTTAGGGGGGGAAGGCATATTTCATTGGCCCTCTCCCGAAACGCTCCTATGGAAGAGGCATTCTCAATGAGAAAAACTCCCCCTTGGACGGGAGGGATTGAACAACGGAAGGAGTAGAGGGGGCGCTAAAAAAAAAGAACACCCATCTTTCCGAGCTAAAAAGATGGCCCTTACACGAACACAGTAGGCAAAAAAATCTAAGCTCTAAGAGTCGACGATAGGGAAAACTTCAGGAATGCTGCGGAGAAAAAAACAGCCCCATCCTTCTGGGAAGGTCCCCTATCCCGCTACCCCGAAAGAAGAATGTTAAGCCGATGAAGTGGACCTTTCCGGGGCGGTGGGGGGAGAAGGGGTCGTTATACCCCGAAGGATAGTCATATTGCGCTGAGGAGAATGGGAAAACTAGGCGAGGCCGCTCTCCGAGGAATCGCAACGCCAAGACACCAGACGAGGGGGTTACATCCCCGTCGGAAACCTACCTCCTCCCATGAAAAGAAGTTAAGAGGAGTGTGGTCAAAATGGAAAAAAGTCGAAACCGAGACCAGCGGGGAGGGATCGAGCTGAAAAAAGGGGGGGAAGGTTAGTGATTTCGAGCTGTCAACAACGGAGAATTGTGCGGGATGATTGAAGGGGCCGTCGCTCAAGAGGAAAGGGCATCCGCGAAAAGAGAAATCATCTATCTCGTTTTCTTAAAACGTGCGCAATCAACCGCAAAGAGAGGAAGGGACAGGTCAGAAAATCCGGCTTGTCAGGCTGTGTGTGCTGCGGGATAGGGTACACCTGAGGGGGGGGGCGCCCTTTATCCTCCTCGGAGTAAGGTAATCAATCTACCGGGATAGAGAGGGAGAAGATGTTCGTGACTGAAGGGGGGAGTATCGGGGGGGCTCGGTCTCGACGGGAAGGGCTTCGCTGAGAAGGAAAAAAGAGGAAAGTGGTCTTTCATATCAACTACAGGAGGGGCCGAATTCTTTAAAAGAGGGAAAGAGAGCGTGGGGGAGCATTCTTCAGAAAAAAAGGAATGCACATCGTCTAAACTCGGAGGGCACATCCTGAGAATCGCGCCTTCATGAGGAGTGAAAGAGTCGGGGGAGACCGTCTGAAAAAGCAGGCGGAGGATCAACAGCACAGTTCTCGAGAAGAGGAGGTTGTTCACCTTTTGGAGCAGAGGCCCGGGTGGTCACAGGGACCTTTTAGGAGAGAGGCACAGTACTCTACAAAAATACCTCAGAAAGACCCATGAGGGGTGGCCTTTGGGGGGAGGCGCTTGCTCCTTCCAATAAGTGCAGCAGAGCTCCGAGGAGAAGGATTTTTCAGGAAGACGTAACTAGTGAGGATTACACACGGTGCCGAAGAGCTCATGGAAGTCAGGACCGGAGGGCAAGGGCCTCGTTTCAAAGGTGGCGTGTGGAAAGGATGCATTACCTGGAGAAGAAAAAAAAACGAATTCCTCACCACGGGCAAAGAAAAATTGGGAGACATCGTTGTCTAAAAAAAGGGGGGGCCAGGGAAGTCACCTGTTGTCCAGCGGCAAGAGACAAGGGAAGCTAATTAACGGGGGGAAAGTCATCGCAAAAGGGGAGAGGAAACCCGTCGTCGTAGGTCGAGCAAAAAAAAGTCCCTTCGGGCGCCACGATTACGGGAAGGAAATTGTGCTTCGTGAGGAGAGAAGACCTTGAATTAAGTCCGGTCGGTGGGGGATCAGAAAGGACTTCACAAATTCAATGTTTGGGGCTGACTCAGAGAGGATTGGGGTTTGGCGGAGTACTACAGTAGAAAAAAGTTTCCTTTCACCACTAGCTGAAAAGGGTGGGATGAAAGGGGGCTTTAGACACATAAGATAACCGGTACCGGGTGGAACCCCCACGTCCGATCAAGAACCATGGTCAGTGAAAGTAAAAAAAAAGAAAAGATTTGTTGACCAATGTTTGACGACAAAGACGGCGTTGGGGAAAAAAGAAAAAAGTCGTATTTTAAAGAAGTCGGAGGGCACAAGGTCATCGGAGGAATCGTGTGGCCACTGTCACAGGTCTGGGTGGGGAGCCCGGGAGGGTCCAGAAAAGGGGATATCTTGGGGGAGGGCCCTTCCGTGCTACTCACCTCTGGGGGGAGAAAGGGGAGCCCAAAAAAAGAGAAATGGTGGGGGAAGAGCCCCTCACTCATGGAGGAAATACGTTTGGACGGGAAAAAGGAACTCGCAAAATGGAGAGGGCCCTCGTTTAACTGCTAAAGCTCTAAAGATCGCCGGAAAAAGGGGAGCATCTTATTGATTTAGGGAGGGAAAAGTAACGAACCCACGAACTCCTGGGGAGAAAGGATAGCCTTCCTTCTCTAGGTCTAAACGAGGGGAGGGAAGAGGCCGTATGCGGCCAAAAGGGGGGAGGGCGACAGCTAAAAGAAAGAGGTTCACCGTGTAACAGGAAAGGGCCAAACGAAGTGTAGTCTCAGGGCGAAGAAGGGGGTCTGCGATCTGGGGGCGGAAGACTACATATCTCTCAAAAAAAGAGAGAGATAGAAAAGGAAGCCAAGATCTCGCATTCAGAAGGGAGCACTGAGCTAACGGGAAAAAAGGGTCCCTGAAAAAAACATGTTCATCTGGCGAGGGCGTACCAAGACGGCATGGCCGAAAAAGGAAATTGAGAAGAGTGAAAAGCTACGCGGCGTGTACTGCACAAAGGGAGGAGGGGGACTAAAGGAGAATTCTACCATCGTGCAGTCGCGGGAATGACACATCATTTCCAAGAGAAAGAAGCAAAGAGATGAATCTCTCCTGCAGCAAGGAAAAAGTAGTTGCTTCCCCAAGGAGAAAGATCTCCCCCAGGGGAGGGAGTGTCTCCCCTTCGTACACCTCTTGAGTCGAACCGGAATGTCAGAAAGAAAAAGTGGTCCTCTGATCGAGGAAGCAAGAGACCCTCCCCTCTTGCAGCAAAAAAATAGGAAAAAGAGTGGAAGGTTGTCAACAAAGAAGGATTCCAAGGAAAAGTCCCCCCGCCTCTTCAAATACCCTAAGCGTGCGCAAAAAAGTTCGTCAAACAAAAAAAAAGAACGCGTTCTCGAAAAAAGGGTAGGTTAAGGGGCCACCTGACCTGGGGGGGTGGTGGGTGGAAAAATACGTCCTATGTCTTGTAAAACCCAGTCCAAAAAAAAAGAAAAAACGGCGTGCCCGTTTACTTAAAAAAAGTGGGTGGAAAGGATCCCAAAGGAAAAAGAAAGAAAATCGAGCATCCGGGGCCACCAGACCCACAGGAAGGCGTGAGAAAATCTCGAAAAAAAAAAGGAAAGGAACGTTTCACGGCAGGGACGAGCCGCACGCCGGAGAGGGAATCGGGACAAAGAAGAAAAGTGAGTGGAGAAAAGAAGAAAAAAGGGCTTCGCTCGAAAAGACCTGCTTGATGAGGGGGTCTATTAACTTGAGCTTCTGAAGGAATCCGAGATCCTTTGAGTCGTGAAGAAAAGAAACGCTAAAGAGACCTACACTTGTGATCCAACGATGGCTGCTGGAAGAAAAGGGGAGTCTGGGCTCCTGGCAAAGGTCGCAGGAGGCATCGCGAAACCGTGGAACCTCTGATTAATCTGCCAAAAGGGGGCGCTCCGTGCCCAGGAACGGTCCCTCTTGATAAAAGGCCTTGCGAAGTAAGCCAATTCCGAGGTCCACCACTCGTGGAAAAGCTTTGTGAAAGGGAAAAACTGAAAAAGAGGATTGCCAGTCGGCCAGGAGCACTGGACACAAAGGCAAGGAAACCCATGGCGGATCCTTATCTCGAGGTAAAGCCTGACCGGGGGAACCTCTTGCTAGAAGTCGCCCAAACCTCCTCACGTGCAAAGAAACCACTCGTCTTCTGGGGGAAAAAAAGATAGGGACGCGAGAACGAGGGCGCCGGAAGGGTAATAACCGCTAGCGCGCCCCGTCGAGAGGAAGAAGCATCGCGCCGTTCGAACAAGTAAGGACGCGAAAAGAAAGGGAGGAAAGCTTAGAGAGACGCTTTTCTGCGCGTCACGGCAAGGAACCTCCCCACCCAAAGACCTGTTGGAGGAAGAAAAAAAAAGGAGACCAAGACCCGTGTGAGTAGGGAGAGAAAACGCCACTTGGCCTCGTAGTGTCAAAGCCCGTTCTTGGAAGGAAAAACGATCGACCGGGGGGGAAGGAAAGTCACTCCACAGTAAGGAAAAAAGAGTCAAACGGCCAAACCGAAGAGAGGAAAAGATTCCCGGTACTGACGCCTTGCGTATAAACCTTCGGTGGAAGCGGGAAACGCAGCACTCCCCCATAGACCAGCCGTAAGAGAGCCTATGCCTGGGGGAGTTCCGGAGATCCTAAGATCTTTGGGGGGAAAAAAGGGGGGGGGAAGACCCCTACAAGAAAAAGAGCATCTTTCTTCTTATGGCCGCGGCTGCAACGGAGGACGACTCACGCGTATGTCGGCCAAAGGAAAAAGGGAAAGGTTGCCAGAAAAAAATGCTCCTCCCAAGCCGAAAGCTTTACAGCATCGGAGACCTCTCTTTGGTCAGGAAAAGAAGAGCCGCTACTTCAAAGGATATGCTGTGGAAGGCATGTGAGTAAGGAATCTGTCAACCACGGCGAGGGGAGGACAGGACGTGGCCGCCATAAAGAGGGGAAATCTTTTCAGTGCACGGGCAGAAGAAAAGATGACTTCCTCCTATCAGGGGGATGACGAAAGGAGGGAAAACGCTAAAAAGAGCCAAAAATCGCTGATCCAAGCATATGTTGATAGCGGGGCGTGCTGCCGAAAAAAGAAGATGGGGCGCGAAGTGATATCTCACCTTCGGGGGGGGGAAAGAAATAGAAGGGAAGGAAAGACTTCGAATGGCAAGGGGGGGCGGGCCTTCAATTTGGGAGAAGTCAGGTCAATGTCGGTCTCTCGGCAACGGCTGGGAGGATATGTATCATCTACGCGCCAAGGGGGGGCGGGACAGAGCACTACGAAGGAAGGCCTTCGGTGGGGAAAAGAAGGAGCTTGGGGGGGGGAATTCATCTGCCTTGACTACCTAAGCCAAAGTCTGCACCTAGAGATGGCCTGCGCCGATTCTCTCCTGGAGGGAAAGGAAAGGCTAGAGAGTATAAACTCTACGGCTCAAGACCTGTTGGACGCCACGGAGAGTGTTTCGCTCTCTGGAGAGAGTGTGCACCGGGGGGGGTCACGCGAGAAGAATGAAGCCTTTTAGGCGTCAGGTGCAAACGAGGTAGGAAAATACAAAACTCTCAGACCATTGGGGGAAGAAAACCTTTCCTTTGTGGTGGCGGAAACACCTGGAAACAGCCGTTTCAGCCGCGGTGGTTTCCCCGAAAACAAAAAAGGCTGGGGAATATTTGGAAAGGAAGGCGGGAGCGAACTACGGTAGAAAAGAAAGCTCGTAAAAGGGGCGGAACGGATGGCCTCTGAAAAAAAAGAGGTTTCACGTTTTCGGTTGAACGACGGGAGCGATGAAGGGAGAAATTATCAAAACTAATTCCGCACCAAGAACATCATCTCCCTTGTCGAAGAGGGGGAGAAACCAGTGAGAGGGAAGCGTTAGGCCTGTGTTCCATCGCCGCTTCCAGGATCAGACGGACCGGGGGCGGACTCCTAGACAAAGGAATCGGGGAAAACACGGAAGGGGGGAGGTCAGATCTAATCCCTCCAGTAGGGCGCAACGGAAAGAAAGCTTTCGGGACGGGACGAAGACTCTTACATTTTGGTAAAAAGGGAATCACGCCTGGGAAGGAAACTTTCAGGTGATCTATCTCCAGCAGGGGCTCCGCCTTCAAAAGGTGAGGCGCTATCTCGGCAAGACGGCTGCGTGCGCGGGAGAACGGGAAGCCACCAAAGGAAGGTCACGGGAAAAGTTCTTCTGTTTTGACGTCGGACAGAAGACCGTATAACCTCGGGGGAAACCCGGTCGCGATCAAAGGACCATGGTTCATTTTGCCTGAAAAAAAGACGGGACGAGGGACTGTTGGAAGAGACACCTCTTCGAGAGGAAAAGGGGAAAGTCGCGTCGTATTTGAACGGCGTTGGGTATCGGCGGCACAATCCAAAGACACGCCTTCGTGGTGGACAACGGCAACGAGAACGGAATTTTTTGGTTGAGGGGAAAAGGAGGGGACCAGCAGTGCTGGAAAGGGGTCTTGGGGAGAAAAAGGGAGACTCACTCTGTTGTGTTGATCAGACCCCGATCGCGACCGCAGAAAGGGGTTAGCCCCTCAAAAGGGGGACGGAGGCGCCCTACGTGGTGGGAAACGCCTGAGCGAGGGAGAAAAGGAGATGACAGCGGGAAAAAAAAATCGTTCTATCCCTCCATCTCTAGACTACTTCCCGCAGGCAGAAAGGAGTGATTCGGTCGAAAGTACTGGAACAAGAAGAAGTTCCTGGGGGAAAGGCAGGGGAGAAGAAGAGGCAACTCTCGGTTCTGTAAAATCGTGCTGGAAGAACTGGTCTTTGTACGCCCGAGCAAAAAAAAGAAAAGATCAACGCGGTGGAAACGAGGGGAAAGGAAGGGGGAACTTGTATCTCATTGGAAAGCGATAGGAAATGAGGCGGGGAGGAAGCTCATGGGAAATCAAAAAAACGTAGGGGAAGGAAGAAGATATACACTGAGGAGGAAAGAAAGTAAAGATTATCTTTCGCCCGTGAGCAAGAAGGTCGTACCCTTTCCTCTTTCAGGGAAAGAAAAGAGGGACGTAGAGGGGGGAAAAAAAAAAGTGCAAGGAAACAGAACCTCGATTTCGCCCTCTGTGCAATGTCTAGCCGGGAAGATTCTTGGGAGTAGGTAACTTGAAAATTGCGACACGGGGCGGTCATTCCTTACGGTGACTCAAAACCGGCAGCAAGGAAACCGATCTCAAGGAGGGGAGAGAGCTTCTCTAAATTCCAACTTAAGAGGAAAAAGAGGGTGAGGGGAGAAGGAAAAGAAGCTTTGAGGGAAAACACTCACAGCTTGAGTCGCCCCGGAAGACATCCGCAGTACCCGATATCCCCGTTGTCTCGGAGGAACTTACCCGACCCTCGGGCAGAAAAAAATCGACATCGGGGACCCAAAAGAGCGTTGGAAAAAAGGATTTTCAAAAAAAAAAACCAGCCGTTCAATCCGACGAGGACTTGCCCACCTGCCGACGAGACGAGTGAGGAAACCGTAACCGAAAAAAGGGACTCGGGAAGAGGGAGGGAAAGGCCACAGAGGAAAAGGTCTAAGGAAGGTGGGGGGTTGTAATCCCCCCCTGAGGCCGATGTCGTGTCTACGCCTTCACAAAAGAAAGAAGCCTCTTCTTTCCCTGGGAAAAAAGGGGTTTGGAAAACGTCCTAAGGGGAGAAGACGCCCCCTCAGCCCACAGAAGGCGTAAGACGTGCCGAAAGGGGAGCTCGCTCCAACCCAACAAAGAAGGAAAAGGCGGCTCATCCTAAAGCACCGCCAATTAAAGTATCATAAAGGTCCCTCCATATAAATTCTTTTAAGGGAAGGCGGAGATCGAAAAAAAAAAACCTTACCAGGGAGAAAAAGAAAAGTTTTCTATTATTGCGGAGCTGACCCCTTTTCCCCCGGTCAGGGGGGAAGACTGTGCGCAGGGAAGAAATGGAATTCTCAAAGGGGGAAACCTAACTACTGGTGGGAGCAAAAAGGATGCCACTTCTCTATGAACGGGGTGCGGAATTCTTGTGCTAAAGTCCTTCAGAGAGAACCTTCTTGGGAAAAAAAAAAGGAACGAGAGGGGGCGTCCACCAGAAAGAATGACCCATACCTTGCCATTTATAACCAAGAAAAGAATCTCCCGAAAAGGGGGTCCGAGTGTCCACGATCTGGGGGGGAACTCTGGCGAACCAACAGATTTGGTGGAGAGCGACGGGGGAAAAGAAGAGGGTGATCTGCGGTAAAAAAAAGCAAGGGCAGGGTGGGGAAACCCCACATTGGCTTCGGGGAGAGGGGTAGTCTTCCTGTGGAAGAAACGAATCCGGAAAAGAAAGCAGCAGCCTCCGACTCGCTGCCAGAAAAAAAAAAAAGGCTTGCAGGGGCCGCGAAAAAAAACGCCGCGCCGGAAAATCCACCTAGGAGAAGGAGATCCTTCATCAAGAGAAAAAGACTTTTCTCCCAGAGGAGGGATCGAGCCCGGATCAAGCGGAAGGAGATTTCTTCCAAGGTCGTTCACGTCATAGGGAGAACCGAAGGAAACAACGCTAGAAAAACGCCATTCGCAAGAAAAGAGGCGCCCCTCCCCCTGGATCAAGGAAAAAGAAGGTCCCGACCACGGGGGAAGGGAGGCAGCGACGCTTGCTGTAATTCCAAAACCCCCATCTTGGAAAAGAAAAAACGTAACACGCCTTCCTCCAAAAGAAGGAAAACATCTGCAAACGCCAGAAAGAAGAAGAGAAACACTAATCTGGCACAGGCAAGGAAAAGGTCCCTTTACTACGGCTTGCAGGGGAGACGAAACCATCCTTAGTTTTGGCCTCAGCACGCCCCAAGAGACACAGAGCGTATCCTCCGATCGGACCGAAGGATCTCTCGCGGCTGGGGAAGGCGTGATACAAAGGGAAAAATATGCTCGGAGTCAAAAAAAAGGCGCTACTGAGCCTGCGCAAAACGGTATGAATGGAGGAAAAAATGTTCTCCCGTTTGAAAGCCCCGTCTCCATCCCTACCAAAATAAAGAAGTTACATCAAGAGAAAAAGATCGGTTGGGGGGAGCAGCGACTTCCAGCAGGGCAGCGGGGAATGTAAATAGTCGAGCGTTGAAGAGGGGGGAAACTTTAAAAAAGAGAAAAATTTTGCAGGAGGGCCATACCTCGGGAGGAGCTGCCGGAGCCCTCTTTGCAGAAAAATCAACGGCAATATGACGTTGGAGGGGATCGCGTGTCTTCACGAAGAAAAAAGCAACCGCGAAGAAAAAGACATGTCAAAGAAAAAAAAGCAATACGGATGTGTCCGAGCCGGGGGAGTGCTGCGGGAGGAGAGGGGAAAAGAACCGAAGTATGGGCGCGCCCGAGCAGACGTCTTAACTGTAATAAAAAAAGAAAAAAGAGGGGGCTATGAGAGAAAGAGTTTGAAATGGTTCGAAAAGGTGGGAGAAGGGCTTGTGCGACATCGTCGCCAAGGCAAAGTGGGGAATTACACACGGCATCGAGAAAAAGGAAAAAAGGGTCGTCAGAGGGCACGAAACCGCAGGGAAAGGGGCGCGCCTTTCTGTTTGAAGGAGAGAAGAGCGTGGGAAAAAATCTGAAGTAAAACGGGAAGCCACTACGTAACACTAAGCTTGCAGCCGGCAAGGAAAGCTGGGAGAACGGCGCAAAAGAAAACGGAAGAAGGCTCGACTGAAAAAACCAAATGAGGGGAAGAAAAAAATGTCAGCAAAGTGGGGCTCGCTCTCGGTCACGGTTGTGACCGGGAAAGGGCGTTTGTAACAGAGAAGGGGTCCTGATCCGAAGAGAGAACGAAAGGGGGAAAAGCGCTACAAAAACGCGATCATGAGACCCAGTGGGGTTCACCACTGCCGGTGGGCGGCCTACAAAACGCAAGAAAGCCGTTTCAACGGGGCAAGGGGGGTTCCCCTTCTCAAAACAAGGTTCTCCATATTACTATGGGGGAAGAAAACGCAGAAAAAAATTGCCGAAAGGTAGGGAAAGACAAGTTCATTTTCCTTATGTATGGACCTCCTTCACCTCCGCGGGGGGCACTACGGAGCGAGAAGGGAACCCTTTTCCATTATCAGAAAAACAGCCCAACGGGCAGCAGCGAAAGGAAAGCCCTTTATGGGAAAAAGAGGGTTCTCCCTTCCTGGGGGGACAGGCACGCTCCAGATCTCGAGAAAAAGGACGACGCCTCCGCAAGCTC